>JGI24146J20443_1000137_pt1 | contig 69678 bp, 67 predicted proteins | sample BarGraIncub1131A_FD_20443 | JGI IMG/M metagenome (IMG submission 20443) | reverse complement strand
GCAATATGAAGGAAGGAATTTTCGAAAATCTCATGAAACGAATGGTAACGAATCTGCCTTTTTCATACAAACAAATTATTGCTTAAATGCCTAATTCAAAAAATCTTCCTGAATTTTTCCAGTTTTGGCACAATCACAATCTGGCAATAGCCTTGTGTTGAGTTATTTTTGTAATAATCCTGATGGTAATTTTCAGCTTTGTAGAATTTGTCGAAAGGTACAATTTGGGTCACGACAGGCTTGTTGAATACGTTTTCTTTGTTCAATTCGGCTTTGTATTTTTCAGCCGTTTCTTTTTGTTCCGGAGAGTGATAAAAAACAACCGAGCGGTATTGGGTTCCAACATCAGCCCCCTGACGATTGAGCGTAGTCGGATCGTGTGTTTCCCAGAAAACTTCGAGCAACTCATGAAAGCTGATTACTGCCGGGTCGAAAGTGATTTGAATGACCTCTGCATGGCCGGTTTCACCCGAACAAACTTCTTTGTAGGTCGGATTCTTAGTTGTTCCGCCTGAGTAACCTGATTCAATGGTTTCAACACCTTTCAGACTCTTGAAAATGGCCTCGGTACACCAAAAGCATCCTCCGCCAAATGTGGCTGTTTCCTTCTGTCCTGAACTAGTTAACTGTGTCATTGCAAGTAATGTTAATATGAAGAGAAATTTTGTCATTGCATTTGCTTTTCACTTCAAAACAGATTGGGAAGGAAAAAGTTGAGTTAGGGAGTCGTGAGTGGGTTGTCAGGATACTGGTTGCATGTTGTTGGCAATTTGTATTGTTAGTTTTCTTACTGGTAGTGTCCATTTCTTGCATCTCCGACATCATTGCTTAATGGTCATCCCTCCTGAAATGCGCTCCGCTCAAATTCCAGCACTTCCAGGTCTTTGATGTCTTTTCCGTCGATCACAAACCTGACGGCAGTGCAAACCTGGTGGATTCCTCTGTTTCCGCTGGCTCCCGGATTGATGTGCAGCAAATGGTATTTAGGTTCGTAAATCACCTTTAGTATATGTGAATGCCCGGAGATAAAGAGCTTGGGAGGTTTATTCTCCATAATAGTCCGGATGCGCGGTTCGTATTTTCCGGGATAACCACCAATGTGGGTCATCAGAATGTCCACTTCTTCGCAGAAGAACCGCTGATCGACAGGAAACATGACTCTCACAACATGATCGTCGATGTTGCCGTAAACGGCCCGAAATGGTTTGAATGCAGAAAGTTGGTCGGCAGTTTCGGCATTGCCAATGTCGCCGGCATGCCATATTTCATCCACCGGTTCAAAGAATTTGAAAACGCGATTGCTCAAGGTTGCATGTGTATCCGATAATAAACCAATTTTCTTCATCCTGCCAATAATTTGTTTCTAATGAATATCTACTACTTACAGATCCTAATTTTTTGCTGTGGTCGGCCATCAAATTATTCTCTGTGGCACTCTGTGGTTCCTCCATGTAACTCGGTGTAACAAAAAATACAATTATTTTCACTGAGTTTCACAGAGAATACACTGAGTTTCACTGAGATTACCTCATTCTTTATGAACATGCTCGTTTCATTTAGCAATTTTACGATTTATTTTCGCCTAAAAAGTATAACTTTATATAAAATATAAAACCACCTGTCAATGAAAAAGCGGATCACCTTCCAACTCCTTTTTTAAAAACCAATCAGGTACGGGCTTACATAGACAATTCGCCCGCCAACAACCTAAGTGATTATATTCATCAAAAAGCATTGAGTCCGAGCGTTGGTCAGCACCTGATTACGCTTACCGACGAACATGGCAACACGCTAAAACGTTTGTTTACTATCCTGAATTCGACGGAGAATAGCAACAGAAATTAACGCTTATTATTTCGTATTTTTACCCGAAATTTCAATCACTATGAAACGCGTAATTATTGTCCGACATGCAAAATCAGTTCCCTACGGTTACGACGATGACTTTAACCGCGACTTGACTGACCGGGGCATTGCTGATGCCGAAAAAATCAGTTTACGACTGAAAGAACTTGGGATTGTTGCCGATTTGGTAATTGCCAGTTCTGCTACCCGAACCATGCATACAGCCAGGATCTTCTGTGAAAATCTGGGTTACAATGTTGGTTCGATACAAAAGGAAGATATTCTTTATGAGGGAATTACCACACAGAGTTTTGTTGAAATGCTTCAGCAATTACCTGAAAAATTAAATACGGTATTCATTTTTGGGCACAACCCAACTGTTTATTATCTGGTGTTCAATCTTGTAAAATATTTCAATGCCGATATGCCAACCTGCTCAACCGTGGTGCTTGATTTCCCGGTTGAAAAATGGAAAGAAGTAGATGCCAGAGGTGGCAAGGTGGCTTTTCAGTTTACGCCGAAATCAATGTAACCGATGCACATTTTCTACACTCCGGATATTTCAGGCAAAATTTACACGCTCAACGAAGACGAATCGAAACACTGTGTTCGGGTTTTAAGATTGGAACAAGGAGAAGAAATCACCTTGGTTGATGGTCGTGGTGGGTTTTTTACTGCTGAAATTACAGATCCGAATCCGAAACGATGCGCGGTGAAAGTGATCAAATCGGAATTGAATTTTGGTCTCCGGAATTTTCAGGTTAATATGGCCATTGCCCCAACCAAGAATATCGAAAGAATAGAATGGTTTCTGGAGAAAGCTACCGAAATCGGTATCAATCGGGTGACTCCGCTGCTTTGCCGATATTCGGAACGAAAAGAAATAAAAGCTGACCGTTTGGAAAAAGTTATGGTTTCGGCCATGAAACAATCGTTGAAAGCCTATTTGCCTCAACTCGATCAGATTACAAAGTTCAATGATTTTATTTCGCAGCCTTTCAGCGGGCAAAAGTTTATTGCCCATTGCGACGAGCAGCACCGCGATTTGCTGAAGAAAATGGTGATTCCGAATCAGAGCTACTTGATTTTAATTGGTCCTGAAGGTGATTTTTCTTCCGAAGAAATTGAACTTGCCATCAAAGCTGGATTCCATCCGGTGAGCCTTGGCGACATCCGCCTTCGCACCGAAACTGCCGGGGTAGTAGCATGTCATACTTTCAATTTGCTAAACGAATAGCATTCGGTTTTAAAGCCAATTAGTTCGAAAGTTGTGGTTTGCCCGGAGTAACCCCGTTTTCGTTAAATGCGTCAATTTCAAACCAATACGACTTGATCTTGTCAGGGCAGTTAATTGTTATCCGATTCTTTTTGTACACCTGATAGCTATGGTATAATTTATCTTTATCAGTTCCATAACGGATATTGTAACCTGCGGTATTTTCTTGCTTATCCCAAAATAGTTTAATTATTTGTGGATTGCGGTAATCTCTTACTATACGAAATAAACTGACTTTTTTCGGTTTACGATCTGATCCTGATCCAAAAAGTCTGAATCCTGAAATGGCAAATGTGCCTTCAGGAACATGATAGTTGGTGATTTTTACATATTGGGCCTGAATTGGAATGCTTGATTCTTCATAGGGATTTGTCTGGTAATCAGTGTTGGATGTTCTATCACTCAATGTTTTCCAATTTTTCTTATCAGTAGAATATTGTACAAGATATTGATAGGCATTTACACTATCAACCAGTATGATTTGTGATTTATTTCTGGCAAAGTTCAGTTGAAATGCATTAATTGTGCAAACCAAACCTAAGTCGATACTCAACCATTCTCCCTTTAACCCGGTTTGAGCACTCCAATATGTGCCAATATTCTCATCAAAAGCGGAAGAGATCGGGCAGGAGCCGATGTTTGACGATGATTCAGCCGTTACGTTATCAGAAAGTAGCGCCCATTCAGGATTAAGTTTGTTTACATTGGTGTATTTATGGTTCGGCATTATGATCGGATAATCGCCAAAATCGGTTTTTGTGAACAGGTTTCCATCTTTATCGAAACCTGCTGGGAAAAGTCCAAGTCTGGATTGAATTTCATGATTTTCAGGGTCTGAGATGGTTGCAATGTGCCACCAGTTGCCATATTTATCGGTAAAAGTTGCTCCACTGCCAGCTCCGCAAATAAAACCATCTGGCCGGAACGAAAATGGATTATTCGCAGCAAATTTAAATGGCCCAGTCGGAGTATCTGACACATAAACAACATCGCTATAATTGTTCGATCCAATATTACGCTCAGCACATTGGTAATAGTATTTCCCATTGTATTTGTTCATCCACGAACCCTTAGCATAGGTACTGACGATTTTATCAGAATTACTTTTAGGCTTTTTTCCTCCTTTTTTTAACGGATTTATTAATCGACAGACCACTGGCACACCGATGGGTTTGAGTAAATTATTTGGGTCCAGTTCGCGTGACATCACACCGTCATTATTAGTACAACCATAGTAGCAATAAACCCTTCCATCCGTATCAGCAAAAATCGCAAAATCACTTATCAATGGAAGCAGAATTGATTTGCTATATACTTCCCATTTTCCAGAGATCGGATCATTGGATCGGAATATTGTATCACAGCTAGATTTGAAGTAATAAATCCAGTCACCAATTATAGCGGCTGTAGGCGCAATGTTTTTTGCAGGCAGGTTTGTGGCGGTTACTAATTTCCAGGAAATCAAGTCGCCCGAATACCAATACCCATCAACATTTGAGGCGAATAAAAAATAATTGTCCTTGAATAGTAGAATGGTTGGGTCGGCGATACCATGACTTGGGGCCTTATCCGAACTAAATTGATAACTTAAATTCAAAGGATTGCAGTAAGTTTGACTTATCACTGTGCTTACCCGAATTCCAAGAATAAACGTTATCGTTAGTATTATAATTGCGAATTTTTTTTTCATGGTATTTAACCAGTTGCTAAATTATTAAGATATCCCATCCCCAAGTGCCTGCTCAATATCCGCAATCAAATCTTCCACACCTTCAATGCCCACCGAAAGGCGCATCATGGTTGGCCGAATGCCCATTTTCAGGCGTTCGTCTTCCGGAAATTCAGTATAAATGGTCGAATATGGATGAATGATCAGCGATTTATTGTCGTTCAGGTTGGTTGCACGGCGAATGATTTTCAGTCGGTTCATAAACTGGTAACATGCCTCCTGGCTTTCAAGATCAAAAGTCATCACCGTTCCCGGAACTCCGCCAAATTGTTTCACGGCTAATTCGTAATCCGGCGACTCTTTTAATCCCGGATAATCAACTCTTTTAACTTTTGGGTTTTCCTGAAAGTATTCGCCCAGTTTCAGACAATTCTGGTAACACCGTTCAACGCGCAATTCCAGAATATCGAGGCCGACAATCATGTAATTGGCTGAGTGTGCAGTCATTGGCATCCCCAAATTCCGGTAGTAATTTTTCCTGAGACGGGCGATAAAAGCATCTTTTCCAAACTTCTTCGAAAAAGCCAGACAGTTCGGATTTTTGCTCCAGTTGTACAAACCATTATCGATGATTACCCCGCCAACTGCGGTCGCACCGCCCGAAATAAATTTAGTAGTTGACATCACTTCAATATGAACGCCCAGCGATTTCGAACTAAAAACCGAAGGAGGAGTGATGGTACTGTCGGCAATCAGCAAAATGCCGTGTTTGTTGGCAATCTCAGTCAATCGGCTGATGTCGGCGATTTCCAGCTGAGGATTGGTCACCGTTTCGAAGTAAATGGCGCGTGTATTTTCGTCGATCAGTGGTTCGATCAATTCGGTTTTTGTGGTGTCAACAAAGCGTGTTTCCAGTCCATAAGCCGAAAGGCTTTGCTCGAATAGCGCAAGTGTATGTCCGAACAAATGATTGCCGGAAATGATGTTGTCGCCGTGTTTGCAAATGGCCATCATAGTCGCCGAAATGGCCGCCATTCCTGATGACAAAGCCAGTACCTGATGGGCTCCGGTGAGTGTTTTAATCTTGGTTTCGAAGTATTCCACCGTTGGATTGCTGGTGCGTGAATAAGTATGTGCAGGCAATTCACCTCTGAAATTGGCCGCGATGTCTTCGGCTGTGGCAAATTCGAAAGCCACAGATTCGTAAATAGGCATGGCCAGCGCATTGTGCGGATCTTTCTTCGGAAAAGGTATGTTGAGTGATCGGGTCGTAAAGCTTTCCATCTTGATGTCTTTTCGTTTTTAGATGACTGTGCAAATTTGTGAAATCTTTCCGAGAAAACAGTTCATCGGCAAAATCGCTTCGGATGAACTGCTGAAACCATTCAATATTTTTATCTTTGGCAGCCTGATATCGGAGAATGGAAACCGGAGAATGGAAACCGGAAATTAAAGGAAGAATGATGGAGATTGTAAATTATTCCTTCTGATTTATTTTTTACTTTAACCTTGAGATGAGAAATATAGGATTGATACTGTTGATTGTTCTGCCTGCATTGGTTTTTTCGCAAACCACATCGGTGAAAATTGCCGTGATGAAATATGGTGGTGGAGGCGATTGGTATTCGAATCCGACCTCGGTACCCAACCTGATTACATTCTGTAACGAGAATCTGAAGACCAATATCGATCCTGAACCGGGAGTAGTTGAACCCGGAAGTGTCGATATTTTCAATTACGCGTATGTTGATTTGACCGGTCACGGCAATGTGGTATTTTCGGAAGCCGAAGCAACCAATCTGCGCACCTATCTCGAATCAGGTGGGTTTCTGCAAATCTCTGATAACTACGGGCTCGATCAGTTTATCCGTCGCGAAATGAAAAAGGTTTTTCCTGAACTTGATTTTATCGAACTGCCTTTTGACCATCCCATTTATCATCAAAAATACCCATTTCCAAACGGATTGCCCAAAATTCACGAACACGATGGGAAACCGGCTCAGGGCTTCGGACTGATTTACAAAGGCCGGCTGGTTTGCTTTTACAACTACGAATGCGATTTGGGCGACGGCTGGGAAGACCGCTCGGTACATAACGATCCGGAAGATGTCCGCCAGAAAGCCTTGCAGATGGGAGCAAATATCATTTCGTTTGTGTTTAATCAGTAAAAATATGAAGGTTATTGGAATTAACGGAAGCCCACGCCGCAGCGGCAATACAGAGATATTGATTAAAACGGTATTTGCTGAACTTGAAAAAGAAGGCATCGAAACTGAGTTTATTCAACTTGGTGGTAAACTGGTTCACGGCTGTACTGCCTGTGGAATATGTCGCGAAATAAAAGATAGTCGCTGCCATATCAAAAACGACTTTATCAATGAAGTGATCGCCAAAATGGTTGCCGCTGAAGGGATTATTTTGGGTTCGCCTACCTATTTTGCCGATATCACCACCGAAATGAAAGCCCTGATTGATGTTTCCGGTTATGTGACCCGTGGCAACGGACATTTGCTACGCCGAAAGGTTGGAGCCGCTGTCATTGTTGAGCGTCGTGGTGGCGCTTTACATGCTTTCGAAACCCTGAACAATTTTTTCCTGATCAACCAGATGATCATTCCCGGATCGAGCTACTGGAACTTTGCCTTTGGCGGAGTTCCCGGCGATGTACTCAAAGACGAAGAAGGTATGAAAACCATGCGCACTCTGGGCGAGAACATGGCCTGGGTAATTAAGAAAATAGGGTAGGAGAAGCTTACTTATTCCGATTCTTTAATTCTTCGGGATTTTAACTTTTATCATTTAAAGAACAAAAAATACAATGCCATGGTAAAGCAAAACGCCCTAAAACTATTTGAAGATAAGAAAGTCCGTACCGTTTGGGATGCAGAACAAGAGAAATGGTATTTATCCATTGTAGATGTCGTTGAGGTTTTAACGGATAGTCCAAATCCGCGCAAGTACTGGAGCGTATTGAAAACACGGCTCAAAAAAGAAGGAAGTCAGTTGGCTACAAATTGTAGTCAACTGAAAATGCAATCGGCTGACGGGAAGTTTTACAAAACCGACGTGGCTGATGTGGAACAGCTCTTTCGCCTCATTCAATCTATTCCATCGCCCAAAGCGGAGCCATTTAAACTGTGGCTGGCAGAGATCGCCCGCGAACGGCTCGACGAGATAGAAGACCCGGAACTAGGAATCGACCGGATGTTGGAGTATTACCATCGTAAAGGTTACTCGACCAACTGGATTAATCAGCGGCTTAAAAGTATTGAGGTTCGTAAAGAGCTTACTGATGAATGGGAACAGCGTGGTGTTAAGAAAGGTCAGGAGTACGCCAACTTAACCGATATTATTACCCAGGGCTGGTCGGGATTGACAACCAAGCAGTACAAGCAATTCAAAAAATTAAAGAAAGAAAGTCTTCGTAATAATATGACCAACCTTGAATTGGCACTCAATACACTTGCCGAAGCAACTACCACCGAAATATCGAAGGAACACAAACCCAAAACATTGGCTGAAAACAGGCACGTGGCGGCACGTGGCGGTGCAATTGTTGGCAATACCCGCAAAGAGATTGAAGCCAACATTGGTAAAAGTATTGTAACCCCTTTGAACGCTAAAAACATAGATGCATTACCGGAATCTGATCAGGAATAATGATCGACTTTAAACAAGCCTGTAACTGAGTCAATTTTCTGTGATACCTATTATAAACAAAAACTGCCAGCATTTAGTCGGCAGTCTTGAGTCAGAATTTCTTATCTTGATACTTGATACTTTGATCTTGTGTCTTTTTTATATCTATTCAAAGCTGTTCACACCAGCCACTTCAGCCGCTTTATCAACTTTCTTGATCAATCCCTGAAGTACTTTCCCCGGGCCAATTTCAGTAAACAGGGTAGCGCCATCAGCAATCATGTTTTTGGCTGTCTGAGTCCATCTTACCGGAGCGGTTAACTGTTCAATCAGGTTTTGTTTGATCACTTCAGGATCGGAAGTTGGTGCTGCATTTACATTTTGGTAAATCGGGCAAATGGGCGTTGAAAAAGGAGTTGCTTCAATGGCGGCGGCCAGTTCTTCGCGTGCAGGTTCCATCAGTGGCGAGTGGAAAGCGCCACCAACAACCAGTTTCAAAGCACGTTTGGCGCCACGGGCTGTCAATGCTTCGCAAGCTTTGTCGATGCCAGCCATTGAACCCGAAATAACCAATTGGCCGGGGCAGTTGTAATTGGCCGGAACAACCACTTCGTCGATGGAAGCGCAAACTTCTTCAACTACTTCATCGTCCAAACCAACAATGGCGGCCATTGTCGATGATTGTGCTTCACAAGCTTTTTGCATGGCCTGAGCTCTTTTCGAAACAAGTCGCAAACCATCTTCAAAACTTAGAGCGCCGTTGGCAACCAGGGCTGAGAATTCGCCCAGAGAGTGTCCGGCAACCATTTCAGGCTGAAAATTTTCCAGCGTTTTTGCCAGTAAAACCGAGTGTAAAAAGATGGCAGGTTGTGTTACTTTGGTTTGTTTGAGGTCTTCTTCAGTACCTTCGAACATGATGTTGGTAATGTTAAAACCCAAGATTTCGTTGGCTTTTTCGAAAAGTTCTTTTGCCAGCGGCGATTTTTCGTACAGATCTTTACCCATACCTGGATATTGGGCGCCCTGTCCCGGAAATACGTATGCTTTCATTTGTCTTGTTTTAAATTTACAGGCGGCAAATATAGTACTTTTTCGGCTTATGTATTTGGCAGCTTTATGGAAGATAAATAACTCCTCCGGAATGGTCGTGGTCGGCTCCGGTAACAGATTTCAAGCAGTTGATTTCGTTTCTGAACCTGAGAACTCCGAGAAAAGCAAATATGACGGCTTCCTTAAAATCAATGATTTGTTCTGAAGGTACAATGGTTTTGTGCTTTGTTTTTTCGCTGAAGAGTTCAATCAGGAAAACATTGTGTGCCCCGCCACCTGTAATCAGTATCTGACCTTTCGGATATTGGTCAACTGTACTGGCGAGCTGGTCTGAAACGTGTTCGTAAAGCGTTCTTAGAATATCTTCCGGAGCCAGTTGAAATGAGGCGATCAATGGCAGGAATTCGGTTTCAAACCATTCGCGGTCAAACGATTTCGATCCCGGTTGCTGATAAAAATCCAGTGAATTCAATAGGTTCAGCAATTCGGGTTGTATTGTTCCAGTACGACCCATGCTTCCGTTGAGATCGTATTCATAACCCAATTCTTTGGTGAAATGATTGAAAGCGATGTTTGACAGACAAATATCGAATGCTTTTCTCTCGCCGTCTTCGCGAAACGACACACTGGCTATTCCGCCCAGGTTCATGCAAAATTCGTATTCACCAAATAACAACTCGTCGCCAATCGGGACTAGCGGAGCTCCTTGTCCACCCAAAGCGATATCCAAAGACCGGAAGTCGCAGATGGTTTGGATTCCGGTTGCAGCAGCAATACAAGCGCCATTGCCAATTTGGAAAGTCAGCTTTTCGTTTGGCTGGTGGAAAATGGTATGACCGTGTGATGATATAAAATTTGGTTTTTCAGGCAGATCGGCACAAAAATCGGCGATTTGTTTACCGATAAAATTTCCGTATTCGTTGTGAAGTATTGCAAAATCAAAAGCATTTAATTCGGGTGCTGATGAAAGTTTATTGATCCATTTGTGAGAATATGAAATGGTATTGGATTTCAGGATTTCAAAATTCCATTTTTTGTCGAAAGTGAACCGGCAAACAACCAAATCAAGTCCATCCAATGATGTGCCCGACATGCAACCAATGCTTGTGTAACTTTGCATTATTTGAAAAAGTTAGCTTTGTAAGTACTTGTATTGCCTTTAAAATCTGTGACTTCAAGATTCAATACATGGTTTTTACCGAATTGCATTCTGCTTTTATCAAACGTATAGCTGATCAAATTGTTTTTGAGGTCGTATTCAAATAGCACCCACTTCCCGTCGATGGTGCCACGGAAAGTTTCTATTCCCGAAAGATTGTCGGTAATCTTAAACTTTAATTTGCTGGCATCTTTCAGTGGTTTTTTATTGGCGATACTCATTGATACGATTTTGGGAGCCTGGGTGTCAACCACGAGTGCATAATTTCCGAGTGCGCGAATATTTCCTTCAACCCATCCATCCACATATTTCCCGGTAGCAGAGTAAATTCTTCCAGAAACAGGATCAACCTGTGCAAGCATCACTTTTGATTCAAGGTTCGCGGGCAGATTTACAGCTTTTATTCGCAGCGGGCATGCAAAATGCAACGGCACATAAGGATTGTGTAATTGAAACACCGACGAGTAGAATTTCGGATTTCCCGGCTTCTTTTCGTAAATAAAATCCACATCTTCATACAATGCTCCTTCAGGAATATTGAATTCAATGTCGTCGTTTCTGATGTGGTTGTTTCGGTTGTATTTAAATAGTTCACCTTTGGGATCAGCAGGAGTGAACGATGTTTCTTTTGATTGTATTGTAAATGCTAGCGAAGTTGCATTGCCATACGCATCGGTAACTTCATATTTTACCTGATGGAGTTTGTTGTCGGTAGCCTTGAAAATCCCCCTTTTTTCAGCAATGCTATAAATCGATAGTTTATTGCCTGGTTCGAGCCATGTACGGTACAAACGGCGCCCTGTGCGGATAGCTTGTTCGTAATCCAAATGTGAATTGATGTATTTCGTTTCATCGATCACCAGATTATCCATAGCAAATGAATAAATGACTTCGTTGTCAATGCTCAGCTTTAAACTGTAAATGCCGCATTTGTTTGGACTTCCGTCAAGTAGATCGACAGCTTGTAACCCAAAACCTATTTTTCCCCAAACCGAAATTGCTTGTTTATTTTTTAACTGGTAACTGTTGCCAGCTAATATTGTTTCGAATCGTTGAGGTTGCTGTTTCCCTGAAACACACGCATCGTCCGAAACCGGATAAACCATCAGCGATTGAATCAATGGCTTGACCTTGTCTTTGACAGGCATGTGAAACAACAAAGGATTCAGCAAAATTTCTTCTTTGGTTCTCCTGATTTCGAAGTGCAAATGAGGTCCTCCAGAACTGCCTGCGTTTCCGCTTTTTGCTATTTGTTCTCCTTTTTTAACAGGCAAAGTACCGGCTGGCACGTGCTGATCGATTGCAAACGTCTCTTTTTCGTATTGAATTTTCCGGATGTAATCTGCAATCTGAGGGGCAAAACTTTCGAGATGCCCATAAACAGTAGTTGTTCCATTCGGGTGATCGATGTACAAAGCATTTCCGTAGCCTGAAGGCGAGATCGAAATTCGAGAAACAGTTCCTTCGGCAGCAGCAAAAACGGGCAACCCTGTTCTTCCCTGAGTCTTGATGTCGATCCCTGCATGAAAATGGTTGGGTCGTAATTCTGCAAAATTTCCAGCAAGGAAGAATGGAATTTTCAACGGGGCTGCATAATAATTTGCGTCAATTGGTTCCAATGGCTGCGAACAAGCTGATAGTCCGATTACCAGAAAAGCTATAATTTCTAAAAGTCGTTTCATTTTGTTTGTTTGGTCTGCGAAAATATAAAACTTATTCCTCCTGATTCGTCTTTAGGCAAGTTTTGGTAAATAACGAAATAATAGGTTTCAGATTTCATGTATTGGTCAAAAATGTTAATTTTGTCGATGAAACGGGTCTTGTGCACCGGGATTTGCTGCATAAAACGTGTTTTGACAATTAATTAGCAAAATTGTTTTCGAGTGAAAGTAAACTGAAATGACTGATCTGGAGAAAAACTTATTGATAGAATTTAAGGTTAAAGTGAAGCAGATGATTGCTAAACACGAAAAACTTAAACAGGAAAAAGACCAGCTACTTGGGAAAATTGGAAACCTGGAAGAAACTAATCAAAAACTTCATCAGGAAAATCAGGTACTTGAGCAGAAATATGAAAATTTGAAATTAGGTAAAATGTTGGTTGCAACCGATGATGGAAATAAGGATGCAAAAAACAGGATACAAAAATTAGTGCGGGAAATTGATAAATGTATTGCTTTATTAAATCAGTAATACACAAATAAATGACAGACAAGCTTCCAATAAGGATTAAAATAGACGGACGAGAATATCCGTTGAAGGTGGACAGGGACGATGAGGAGAGATATAGGAAAGCTGCCAAAATAATTAATGATATTATTCTTCAGTACCGTCAGAAGTATTCAGGTAGTAGTACTCAAGACTTTTTAGCAATGACAGCTTTTCAGTTTGTGCTAAAAACGATTGAACTTGAAGAAAAGGTAGATCGTTCACCATTGTTCGATGAATTGAAAAAACTGGATGAAGAATTGAGTGATTATTTGTCATTGTAGAAAAAAAATTTTATCATATATTCAAAAACCCGCATTTTTTATTTAAATTCCGGAGGTTACTTTATTCCCGGTTTTTGAATTAAAAATGTGGGTTTTATAGTGTAAACAAGTTTAATTTATAACAAATGGAGATTATATATGCCATAGCTGGCTTTTTTGGAGGAGGGCTAATATCCTATTTCATGTGGGATAAAGCTTTACATAGCAAAAAAAGAAAAATTGTTACTGAAGCGGAATCTGAAGGTGAGGTGATTAAGAAAGATAAAATTCTACAGGCCAAAGAGAAATTTCTTCAACTGAAATCTGATCATGAGGAATACATTACTGAGAAGAATAGTAAGGTAAACAATTTCGAGGCAAAACTGAAACAACGTGAAACAGGCATCAATCAACGCCGAGAAGAACTTACCCGTAACATTAAAGACTTTGAAACTTCAAAATACGAAGTGGAAGTTATTCGTGAAAATCTGAATATTCAGCTTGAATTGCTTGAAAAGAAAGAACACGAGGTAGAAGGTCTTCACAAACAGCAGGTTGAAAAACTTGAAGTCTTATCAGGTCTGTCGGCTGAAGAGGCCAAAGCACAACTGGTCGAATCGTTGAAAAATGAGGCCAAAACTGAAGCCATGTCAACCATCAACGAGATCATGGAAGAAGCCAAACTTTCGGCCAACAAAGAGGCCAAGAAAATTGTGGTGAAAACCATTCAGCGCGTTGCAACCGAAACCGCGATTGAAAATTCAGTGACCATTTTCCACATCGAAAGCGATGAAATTAAGGGTCGTATCATTGGTCGCGAAGGTCGTAACATTCGTGCACTCGAAGCTGCCACTGGCGTTGAAATCATAGTTGATGATACTCCAGAAGCCATTGTACTTTCAGGATTTGATCCTGTACGTCGTGAAATAGCTCGTTTGGCTCTTCATCAATTGGTGACCGATGGTCGTATTCACCCAGCCCGTATTGAGGAAGTGGTTGAAAAAGTGCGCAAACAGGTTGAAGAAGAGATAATTGAAACAGGGAAACGTACCACAATCGACTTGGGAGTTCACGGATTACATCCTGAATTAATCAGAATGATTGGTAAAATGAAATACCGTTCGTCGTATGGCCAGAATTTGTTGCAGCACTCACGCGAAGTCGCGAATTTGTGCGCCATTATGGCCACTGAATTGGGCTTGAATGCCAAGGCTGCCAAACGTGCCGGATTGTTGCATGATATTGGTAAAGTGCCTGATGATGAACCGGAATTGCCACATGCAGTGTTGGGTATGAAGCTGGCCGAACGTTTCAAAGAGAAACCGGATATTTGCAATGCCATTGGTGCTCACCACGACGAAGTTGAAATGACCACCTTGCTTGCTCCAATTGTACAGGTTTGTGATGCCATTTCTGGTGCGCGTCCTGGTGCCCGCCGCGAGGTGGTTGAATCATATATTAAACGTCTGAAAACGCTCGAAGATCTTGCTCTTTCTTATCCGGGAGTGCTGAAAACTTATGCGATTCAGGCTGGACGCGAATTGAGGGTAATCGTTGGAAGCGATAAGATTGGTGACAAAGAATCAGAACAATTGTCTTTCGATATTGCAAAACGTATTCAGGATGAAATGACTTATCCGGGTCAAATTAAAATTACTGTGATCCGCGAAATGAGAGCTATTAGCTACGCGAAATAGATAAGTTTACCGAATTAGAATATTCAAAGGCCATTCGTCAATAATCGACGGATGGCCTTTTTTGTCTTTTTCTGAATTTCTTCCCTTTTATGTTTTGCATCCAGCGAAATAGATTTTACTTTGTTGGCTTCAACCAAACTATCAAAAAATATGCTCCAATTTCAGAAAATGCATGGATTGGGAAACGATTTTATCTTTCTGAATCTCATCGATTCTTCAAAATACGATCTTCAGGCGCTGGCAATTAAATTGTGCAACAGAAACACCGGAATTGGTGCTGATGGTATTGTCTTGATCTTGCCTTCAGAAAAGGCCGATATACGGATGCGTATTGTGAATGCCGATGGCAGTGAAGCCAACATGTGTGGAAATGCTATCAGGTGTTTTGCCAAAGCGGTTTATGAAAGTGGAGCAATCAGCAAAGAGTCATTCACCATCGAAACCTTTGCAGGAACTATCATTCCGGAGTTAATTACTGAAAACGGTAAAGTGAAAGCGGTGCGTGTGAACATGGGCGAACCGCACCTGAGCAGAGCCGAAATTCCGATGCTTGGTGTAAACGGAACCGTGATTAATGAAACGCTTAAAATTGGAGCAGAAACATTCTTAATCACCAGTTTATTGATGGGAGTTCCGCATACCATGGTGTTTGTGGATGATCTTGATCAAACTGAAATTATCGCTATTGGGAAACAGATTGAGAGAAATCCGGTCTTCCCGAAAGGAACCAATGTGAATTTTGTTCAGGTACTCAACGATCATGAAATCAAGGTGCGCACCTGGGAGCGGGGAGCTGGAAGTACTTTAGCATGTGGTACCGGAAGTTGTGCATCGGCTGTGGCTTCAGCTTTAACCGGGCAAACAGGCAAACAGGTAACCGTTCATCTTGCTTTAGGCGACTTATACATCGAATGGATTGACAATACTGTATTTATGACCGGCCCGGCCACGAATGTTTTTTCGGGTGAAATCGAAATCTAATTGATGATCAGGTTTATTCGTCAATACAGATGAATAAACCTGATCATATATACTAATTCTGAAGTTTGCTTTTCCTGATTCCGTAAATGAAATAAATTACAAAGCCTATTGCCATCCAAACAATCAATCTTAACCAGGTTTCCCAGGGCAGTGAAAGCATTTGTAAAAAGCAAATACCGGCACCTAAAATTGGTACGAGCGGCACAAAAGGGGTCTTGAAAGTTCGTTTGATATCGGGACGTTTGACCCTAAGTACAATAATACCAATACAAACAATTGCAAATGCCAAAAGAGTTCCGATTGAAACCAGTTCGCCAAGAATATTGATTGGTAAAATGCCTGACAATATCAATGCAGCAAATCCCGTGACCAAGGTGCTGACATAAGGCGTTTTGAATCGGGAATGTACTTTTGAAAAAACCGGAGGTAGTAATCCATCCTTCGACATTGAAAAAAAGATACGTGGTTGACCCATAAGCATAACCAAAATAACTGAACTCAAACCGGCGATCGCGGCAATTTTAATAATCGGACGCAACCAGAACAAGCCCGGACCCATGGCATTTACACCTACCGCAATCGGATCAGCTACATTTAAGAATGTATAGCTTACAATTCCGGTTAACACAATGGCTACTAGTATATATAAAATGGTTGAGATTCCAAGTGATCCTAAAATTCCGATCGGCATGTCTTTTTGCGGGTTCTTTGCTTCCTGTGCAGCTGTCGAAACCGCATCGAAACCAATGTAGGCAAAGAAAATAACAGCTGCTCCCCGGAAAATTCCACTCCATCCGTAATGTCCCCATACACCAGTGTTTTCAGGAATAAAAGGATGCCAGTTGGCTTTGTTGACGAAAAATGCCCCAATACCAATGAATAAAAGAATCACAAATACTTTGATGAAAACCATTATGTTGTTGAATTTGGCAGACTCGCGGATTCCGATCAGCAGCAAGAGTGTAATTGCTGCAACAATAAACATCGCAGGTAGATTTAGAATTGCTGTCAGATGGGGAAGACTGTCCATTGCAATTCCCGAATCCATTAAATTTTTGGTCAATTCAGGAGTGATTGGTTTCCAGCCTACCTGAGGTATATCGACCAGAACAGAACCCCATGCCGCCGTAAATTGAGCGGGAATATTGATGTCGAAATCTTTCAGAAAACTTACCACATACCCCGACCATCCAACAGCAACTGTTGATGCCGCGAAAAGGTATTCAAGAATCAAATCCCATCCAATGATCCAGGCCACAAACTCGCCCATGGTTGCATAAGCGTAGGTGTAGGCGCTTCCTGAAATTGGGATCATGGAGGCAAACTCTGCATAACACAAACCTGCAAACAAACAGGCGAGACCTGATATCATAAATGAAATGACAATAGCGGGACCAGCATATTGAGCGGCTGCCTGACCAGTGAGGACAAATATTCCGGCACCAATCACAGCACCAATGCCAAGTGTGGTCAGATTTGTTGCACTCAGAGTTTTTCTCAATCCATGATCAGTTTCTGACTCTGTTTTTAATTTTGAAATTGGCTTTGTAATAAATAGGTTCGACATAAATACAGTTTTAAAGAAGCATCAAAAATAGGTTTTTTGTTGAAACGAGAACGTTGTAACTGGTATTTTAGGGGTGTCATTGTAAAAGTATGTGGAAAATGATGTTCTTGCTATTGTAATATTGCCACATCACTGTTTAATTATGCCTTCTTTTGGGGAAAGGCCATTTTTGCAGCAGTGATGAAGAACGGAATTAGTGTCACAATGATTAAACCCAGAAATATTATTTCGAAATTATCTTTTATCCATGGTATTTCTCCAAGAAAATAGCCTGTCAATGTAAAGAATGGCACCCATAGGGCAGATCCAATGAGCGTATAGGTTCCAAATACAGGGTAATCAAATTTTACTGTACCAGCCAGAAATGGAATGTATGTGCGAATGACAGGGAAGAAACGGCCAATGATAATGGATTTTTTTCCATGCTTCTGATAAAATTCCCGTGTTTTAATAATCGACTTAACAAGATATTTCTTTACCAGTTTGTTTTGGCTGTTTTCAATCCTTTCACCTATTAGTTTTCCAATTCCATAATTGAAATAATTACCCAATATGGCTGCCATGATTAGAATTGGCACCAATAGCGCGATGTTGAGTTTCGATGATGCTGCAATAACCCCGGCAGAGAAAAGCAATCCATCGCCTGGAAGAAAAGGGAAAACAATCAGTCCTGTTTCAAGGAAAATTATCAGGAACAATACGATATAAGCTTCAAGTACATTGTTAGAAACAATCGAGAATAGGGCCTCGTTTGTGTGAAAGAGTATTTCATATATTTCGTTCATCATAGTTTGTTGAGTATTTGGTCTGCTTCTGGTTTTCAATTGTTCAGGAAACGCAAAAATAAATAGTGTAGCTTACTGACAATAGGTTGTCGCAAATTACACTATTAAACAAATCAAATCAATAAATTATCAGAATTTCAGATATTTATTTTCAGAAAAGAGCTATTAGAAACGATCAGTTAATAAGGCACAAACTTTAGCCAAAAATTCATTGTCTTCAGGAGTGAAAGGGGCAGGAGAGTGGCTGTCGATATCCAGTTCGGCCACAAACTTACCGTTTGCCAAAACCGGGACAACAATTTCCGACTGAACATCAAGGCCACATGATATATAGTTTTCAACCTGAGTTACATCCTGAACTACCATTGTTTGGCTGCTTTCGGCAACCTGTCCGCAAATGCCTTTTCCAACCGCGATATGGGTGTGCAGCGTTGGTTTTCCTGAAAACGGACCAAGTATAAGTTCGTTATTTGCCTGATCCAGAATATAAAATCCAACCCAATCGTAATGGTAAACTTCTTGTTTTAAGAGTTCACAAATCCGGAACAACAAATCGTCAGGATTTCTTCTGACCAATTTCTCAATCCCTTGGTACACTTCAGAAAAATTAGTTGTTGTCATTCTATTCCTTTTTACTTGACATTCCTTATTATCTCCATTTGGTGTTCATGGGTAATTTTTTCGCAATATTTACACTTCAGGTCGAGTGGGTTTTTCGAAATCACATTGAAATAAGTGGTTATTTCCTCGTTGTTTGTGATACACTTCGGATTGAAACATTTCACTATGCCGATTACTTTATCAGGAACTTCTACTACACGTTTTTCAACCACCTCGTAGTCGCGGATGATGTTTAGCTTGGCATTTCTGGCAATCAGAGATATTTTGTTGATTTCATCATCCTCAAAAAACACATCCGAAACTTTGATGATGGCTTTGCTTCCCATTTTTTCGCTTTCGAAATTGAAACCGAAAGTGATTTGTGTCTTAACTTTTTCCAGCCCAAGGATGGATATTACCTTGAATAGATTTTCGGACGGAATATGGTCGATCACAGTGCCATCATTGATCGCACTGACTTTCAGTTTCAGTTTCTTTTTTAAACTATCAGTCATGGCTGTATTTATTTAAGATTGAGGATATGTGCAATAATGGCCTGACGCGTATAAACACCATTTCGGGCCTGAGTGAAATAGTAGGCTTTTTCATTTTTATCAACATCGGGATGAATTTCGTTGATTCTTGGGAGCGGATGAAGAATGCGCATGTTTGGCTTGGTGTTTTGCAACATACTGTTTCTCAAAATATAAACGTTTTTAACTTTTTCGTATTCGATTGGGTCCATGAAGCGCTCCTTTTGCACCCTGGTCATATAGATAATATCAGCATGGTTTATATTGTCGCTGATTTCGGTATGCTCGAAAAACCGAATGCCTTTTTCTTTCAGAAATAATTTGTACTCTTCAGGCATTGCCAGCTCTTCCGGAGCAATAAAGTTGAAAATCGGATTTTCGAATTGCGACATGGCCATTAGCAGTGAATGAACGGTGCGTCCGTATTTAAGATCCCCAATCATGAAAATATTGATATTATCCAACGTTCCCTGTGTTTTCAGAATCGAGTACATGTCCAGCAATGTTTGGGTTGGGTGCTGGTTGGCTCCGTCGCCGGCGTTAATAACCGGGACATCGGCCACTTCGGCTGCATACCTTGCACTCCCTTCCAACGGATGACGCATCACGATCAAATCGACGTAATTGCTCACCATTCGGGTTGTATCGTGCAAGGTTTCACCTTTCGAAACGCTGGATGAACCGGCATCTGAAAAACCTATAATCCGGCCACCCAGGCGATTGATGGCGGTTTCAAAGCTTAATCTGGTGCGGGTAGAGGGTTCAAAAAACAAAGAAGCCACTACTTTGCCTTCAAGTAGTTTCTGGTTTGGATTTTTTTCAAAATCGGCTGCGAGTTCCAAAATGTGCAGATAATCTTCTTTTGAATAATCTGTGATCGAAATTAAGTCTTTCTTCATTTTATGTTTTTATTTTAAAATGTTTATGGAACAAAAAAAAGCCAACAGAAATAACTTTTCTGCTGGCTTTTCAGGGAACGGATATTCCGTAAATAATCTGAAATGTGTCAAATCATTAGAACGATAAAAACAATTTAGGGAGTTTGGGAATACTTTTTCGGGGTGATTGATTTCACCAAAAAAGTGGGAATATTGTTTTATCAGGTGTTTCATCAAAGCTCAAAATTAGCTCGTTTTTAAAAGAATTCCTTTTTTGTTGCCCAATATTTATGAAAAGGTTATTAACAACGGTGTCCTTGCCTATATGTCTTTCACTTGAACACTGTTGATCTTTAACAAACTTTTTTCAATTTGGTTGGATTCGCTGAGCCTGACAAACGTTTTAATTTTGCATTTCAAATCAAACTGCGGATCTATTTGAGGTAACTTTTCATCTTTGAAAACTTTCATCACCTCGTTCATTGCTCCGTAGTCAAATTCAACCAAAAACCATTTCTCCAGCAGCTTTTCCACTATTTCAGCCTGATTGACCGCATCAAGAGCTGCATTTCTATAAGCGTTAATAAGACCACTTACGCCAAGCAATGTTCCCCCGAAATACCGGACGACTACTATCAGTATGTTGGTCAGATCAAAACTCTGGATTTGTCCTAAAATGGGTTTCCCTGCGGTTGAAGAGGGTTCGCCGTCGTCATTTGTCCTGAAAAGCAATTTATCAGAACCCAACCGCCATGCATAACAATGATGACGAGCCGAATGATGTTCTTTTTTTATGGATTGAACAAGCTCACGGATTTGTTCTTCAGAATTCACCGGGAAAGCATACGAAATGAACCGGCTTCCTTTGTCCTTAAACAATCCTTCTGAAGGTTTTTCTATCGTTTTAAAGGTGTCTTCCATTACAATCAGAATTTGCCAGTAATAAAAAAGCAGATCAAACTGACCTGCTTTCAATATTTTACAATTTCAGTTTCCTGTCAATCTCATCGACACAAAGCTTGAAATTTTTATCGGTTTCTTTTAGGTTATTTACTGTTTTACAGGCATGTAGCACAGTTGCATGGTCTTTATTGCCTATTTGTGACCCAATGGAAGCAAGCGACGATTTGGTCATGTTCTTCGAGAAATACATAGCAAGTTGTCTTGCCTGAACCACTTCGCGTTTGCGGGTTTTGGCCTGAAGTGAGTCAACCGGCATATTGAAATAATCGCAAACTACTTTAGCGATATAGTCAATAGATAATTCTCTTTTCGAATTTTTTACCAGCTTGTTGATCATCTCACTGGCCAGTTCAATAGTGATTTCTTTTCTGTTTAGTGTCGATTGAGCCAGTAATGACACCAAAGCTCCTTCTAATTCCCTGATATTATTGGTAATGTGGGATGCAATGTATTCCAGAACTTCATTGGAGATTTCGATTCCGTCTTTATATATTTTGCGTTTCAGAATATCAATCCGGGTTTCGAAGCTGGGTTGTTGCAAATCGGCTGTTAAACCCCATTTAAATCTTGACAAAAGCCTTTGTTCCAGTCCTTTAAGTTCAATCGGTGGTTTATCCGATGTCAGGATTAGTTGTTTGCCACTTTGGTGCAAATGATTGAAAATGTGAAAGAATGTCTCCTGCGTTTTTTCTTTGCCCGCAAATTCATGAACATCATCCAAGATCAAAACGTCGATCATTTGATAAAAATTCAGGAAATCGTTTCGGTTATTATTCCGGGTAGCTTCTGTAAACTGTGTCTGGAATTTATTGGCATTGACATACAACACCACCTTGTCAGGATGGCTTTCTTTTACCTCAATCCCGATTGCATGAGCTAAATGGGTTTTCCCAAGACCAGAGTTTCCATAAATCATGAGCGGATTGAAGGCTGTTCCGCCTGGATTTTGCGAAACTGCATAACCAGCACTTCGAGCCAAACGGTTGCATTCACCTTCAACAAAATTGTCAAACGTATTGTCAAGCCTTAATTGCGGATCAATCTGTATTTTTTGAATCCCGGGAATAATAAAAGGATTCCTGATTGAAGACTTTCCTTCATTTTTCAAAGGAATGCTCATTGGTTTGTTTTGAATTTTGCTGTTATTATTTGTTGGATATTTAACAGTGTATGGCTGTGAGTTACTTTGATTGTTCCCCATAACCACCACATATTCCAATTTGGCTCCCTGCCCAAGCTCCTTTCTCAAAGTTTTCCTTAGCAAATCAATGTACTGTTCTTCAAGATACTCGTAAAAAAACGGACTTGGTACCTGAATTGTGAGAACTTCTTCATCCAGATTTACCGGAACGATTGGCTCAAACCAAGTTTTAAAGCTAATGCCTGGAACATTGTCGCGAATTATTGACAGACAACGATCCCAAACCAAACGATGATCATTAATCATTTTGGGCTGGATATTAAAAATTTGATGAATAGTCATTCCCTATTAATTTTCCCTGAAAGCAAATTTTGTGAAAAAAAACATATAAAAAAAATGGTTTTGCTATTGACTTTTACTAAAAAAGGATAAGTACTTTATAACTCAGGCATTTAAAAAATTAAAATAATTTAATATTTTTTTAATAATATTAACCTATTGATTATTAAATACATAGATAATTGAATGACGTAAATACCTGCCAGTAAAGGATTGTAGTATATTTTACAATAATAAAGATTATTGAATTGCCCTAATTTGTAAGATTCTTGATTGCTTTTTCCAATTTTATTTTCCTTCCATTTTTAAAAGCCACCAAATTTGCATCTGGAAAATTGGTTTTTGCCTTTTCCAAAAGTTTGGTAATTTGACTGAAATCGGCCGATTTTCCAGCCATATAATTATAGGTCTCACTTATCTTTATTTCTTCAATAGGACCAAGGCCTTTAAAAAAAGTAGATTCGGTCGATAGTCGGGCAGGACTTGATATCAAATGAATTTTGAATACTACTTCATTTTTAGATCCCGGCTGGCCGGGTTTTGCTGTAATATATACATCTTTACCAACGTTAAAGGCTGAAAAATGAACGTATCTTTTCGGATTGCTGCGTAAATCTTTTAATAATAAATCCATGCTATTGGCCAGACTATTAAGGTTTTGGTATAAAGCAGGATCGTTGATGAGCATTCCTGCTGAACTATCGGTGGTGTTGAGTTTCTTGATAATGGTGTTAACCCCACTGACCAATGATTTTATCTCTTCAAATACAGGACTGATGTTCAATTTAGCGAGTGAATCTGAGAGAGCTGTTACATTACTTATGACTTTTGTAACGTTCCCGGAATTTTGTTTGAAGGAACCAGATATGCTATCAAGGTTTTCTACAATTGAATTTATCTTGCCGCTTCCGATTATTTTATTCAGCTCTGCTGAAGCTGATTGAATGTTGGCAATGGTACGATTGATGTTTTCAAAACTTTCAGTTAAATTTTCACGAGTTCGTTGGTTAAAAACGTAGGTTACGACGGTTAAGGCCGAATCGAGTGATGCAATTAGTTCTTCCGCCTTTTTTTTCAACGGAAGTACCTGCATACTAACTTCTTCTTTTAAATCCCTATCGGTATCTCCGGGGATTGTATCATTTTCTTTGTAATATTCGCCAGAATGAACAATAGCTAGTTTAATCGACTTTGTGCCCATAATGTCACTCGAAACGATTCTGGCGGTTGAGCCTTTGGCAATTTTGAAATCACCTTGAAGTGAAAGGGTTGCCAAGAGCCTTCCGGAATAATCGCGCATAAATTCAATATCAGAAACCTTACCAACCTGATATCCATTGATGGTTACAGAACTTGATTTGAGCAATCCGTCAATCTTTTCATAAATAACATAGTATTTTGTGTTTTTTTTCAGGATATCAATTCCTTTCAAAAAATTGATTCCCCAAATAAAAATTGTAAGGCATGCAATAACCAAAAGGCCCAGTTTGGTGTATTTCGAAATTCTAATCATTGTTTCTGAAGTTTCAGTTTTTCTGATACAAAGCTAAACACCATTCATCAGGAAAACAAATTGATAATCTTATATTCAGTTTTATTAACTTTCTATTTTAATGGAACACGCTTGCCATTGACGAACGACACGATAAAAGCCTGCGGAAATTTTAGTTTAATTTGCTTAAGAAGTGATGCTAAGTTATCAATGGTACTTTCGTTACCTACGTAATAACGGTAATACTTATCGATTTTGTCCCTCTTGATGTTTTTTACTCCTTTAAAATTAGCAGAAACGGCTTCAGCGGGGGTTGTACTTGCCGCAATTTGAATAGTGTAATATACAATATTCTCTGGTAGATTTGCTTTGACAGTATCTGTGGTACGTAAGGGTTCGACCTTTTTTATCTCTGGTTTTTCAGGAAGAACAGTTGTGGAAACTATTTTATTTTCCGTCTTGTTTTCTACGATTTTATTTTCTGTTTCGACCACTGGCTTTGCTTCGGTTTCTGCTGGTTTTGCTTTATTGGCAATTTCTTCAATGTCTTTTTTATTGGCTATTCCTGAATTTTTATTCTTAAATTTTCTGAAAGCTTCTAAAATTGAAAGTGCAATATTCCTCTGGCCATCTTCACTGCTTATGTAATTTGCTTCTTCTTTGTTACTTATAAAACCGGTTTCAACCAACACACTTGGCATTGCTGACATTCGCAGAACCAGAAACCCTGCCTGTTTAGGACCGCGATTTGAACTATTGATCCTTGATTGGAATTGTTGTTGAATATCCCGGGCAAAATATAAACTCTGTTTTAAGTAATCACCCTGAATCGTTGTAAACATGATGTATGATTCCGATGAATTTGGATCAAATCCTTCGTAAGTAATTTTATAATTATCTTCCAACTGAATTACAGAATTTTCCTTCATTGCGACATCCAGGTTATCACCTGTACGTGCTTCACCAAGTAAAAATGTTTCTGTTCCTCTGGTAGAGGGCGTTCCGCAGAAATTGGCATGTATGGAAATGAATAAATCAGCCTTATTTTTGTTGGCTATTCTTGACCGGTCAATCAGAGGAATGAAAACATCGGTACTTCGGGTAAAAACGACCCTTACATCGGGGTAATTTTCATTGATTAGTTTTCCTAATTTAAGTCCGATACCTAAAACAACATCTTTTTCACGAACGGTTTTACTTACTGCTCCGGGGTCTTTCCCTCCATGGCCAGGATCGATAACAACAACCATTTGTTTTGAATCCTGTTTAACAGATGTTGCCGAAAATGAATTCCTAGCAATTAAAATGCAGAGAATTAGTATCAAAAGTGTCTTCGAATAATTAAGCTTATTCATATCAACGATTATATTTTGTCACAAAAATAAAATTTTAGATTTATTTTACGTTTGTTCACGTTTAGGTATAGGCCTTATTTATATTTTTGCAAACCAAACAAGTACTTATGTGCTTATCTTATAAACTGTGGTTTTGATAAAAAATCTTCTTGCAAATATATTATTTTTAGTTGCTGTTTCTGCCTTTGGCCAGCTAAATCGGAAAACTGATACAGTTTCAATTCCAACTGTACAAAATTCAAACAATTTAGTGGGAGCCGGAACCGAAACCAAATCTGATACGGTTCCGGTTATAGTGAATCCAATTTTGAATGATTCGACTTTAATTTCTCCGATACAAGCATCAAATGATTCGGTTCCTAAGCCGGTACTCGAAGCTACAATAACTTATTCTGCTGTTGATTCGATTATCCCTGACTTCATAAATCAGAAAGTGTATATGTATAAAGGTGGGGTTGTTAATTACCAAAATATTGAGCTAAAAGCTGATTACATTGAGCTTGATCTTGCAAATAAGGAAGTTTATGCAGAAGGATTGCCCGATTCAACAGGAACTAAAGTTGGTACACCAGTTTTTAAAGATGGAACGGAGGAATTTGAATCAAAAACAATGCGATACAACTTCGAAACCCAAAAAGGGATTATCACTGATGTGAAAACCAAACAAGGGGACGGTTTTGTACACAGCGATCTGACAAAAAAAATCAGTAAGGATGAGTTTGTGCTCAGAAGAGGTAAATACACAACATGTGATGCTGAACACCCACATTTTTATTTGCGTATGACAAAGGCCAAAGTAATTTCCAACAAAAAGATTATCACAGGCCCGGCATATCTTGTCCTTGAAGATTTCCCGATTTATTTTCCAATGATCCCATTCGGATATTTCCCTACTTCATCAACCTATACTTCAGGAATATTGATGCCTACTTATGGTGAAGAGCAAACCCGTGGTTTTTATCTTCGTGAGGGTGGGTATTATTGGGCTGCAAATGAATTTTTTGATTTGGCGGTGCGTGGTGATATCTATTCCAAAGGATCGTGGGCAACAAAAATTCATTCCAATTATAGAGTAAGATATAGATTTAACGGAAGTTTCGATTTTAGTTATAATCTGAACAAATATTCGGAGGCTCCTTTGCCTGATGCAAGAACCGATAAGGGTTTTAGTTTGACCTGGTCACATTCGCAGGATTCAAAGGCAAATCCAAACCGTACATTTTCAGCAAGTGTAAATTTATCGACCGCCTCATTTGACAAGCAAAATGCCTTAACTGTCCGAAATTATCTTCAAACAACGAAATCATCCAGTATTTCATATACAAAGAAATTTGAGAATTCGCCTTTTAATTTGTCGTTGAATTTACGACATTCTCAGAATTCACGTGATACAACCATTTCCTTGAGTTTACCTGAATTGACATTTAATATGTCGAAAGTCAACCCGTTTAAGTTAATCAAGTTAGAAAACAGAACAGGGGCAATAAAATGGTTTGATAAGATCAGCTTCAGCTATTCGGGGAATTTGAGAAACTCGATTACTGCCAAGGAAAAGGATATCCTTAATAAATCATTGGTAAAAGATTGGCAAAACGGTATTAGGCATTCAATCCCAATTTCGTTGCCATCGTTCAATTTGTTTAAATACATCAATTTAAGCCCTAGTTTTAATTATTCTGAACGTTGGTACACAAGCTATATCGTTAAAACCTATGATGCAAACTATAATGCACCTGTTGGACAACCTGAGCATTTAAGAGTGGATACAAGATACGGATTTTATAGAAATTATGAGTATTCATACAGTTTGAGTTCTTCAACCAATTACTACGGAATGTACACTATGCGGAATCCGAATTCGAGAATCAAGGCCATCAGGCATAAAATAACTCCTTCCATTGGTTTTAGCTACACCCCTGATTTTGGACAAAAAAAATTCGGATTTTGGAAATCTTATGTGAATCCTTCTCTTTTAGATCCGGATGGAAACCCAATACCGCAATATTATTCTCCCTTCGAGAAAGGTGTTTACGGTTATACCGGAAGGGGCGAAAGCGGAGCAATTAGTTTTAACTTAAGTCAGAATTTGGAAGCAAAAGTACTGGAGGTGAATGACTCAACGAAAACAAAAGATAAGAAACCAGTATATAAAAAAGTAAAAATCATCGATAACCTGGGAATCAGCGCTTCCTATAATATGATTGCCGATTCGATGAAGCTTACTACAATCCCTTTTACGTTGCGTACTACGATTAAAGGTGTGAGTGTAAATATGGGGGGGACATTGAATCCTTACATGGTGGATAAAACTGGGAAAGCTTACGATCAATATGTTTGGAACCATTTGAGTGGCTTGAAAAAATTAGGGCGGTTGACAAATGCAAACCTGTCGTTTGGGATGAATTTTGAATCGAAAAAAGGGAAAAAGGAATCTGAAACAGCCAAGGAGAAGGTTGATGAAGAAAAAACACTTCCCGGATCATTTTCTGAATATGTTGATTTTAATATTCCATGGAGTTTCCGGTTCGATTACTCTTTTTATTATACAAATTCTTACATACCTAAAGATAAAACTCATCCAAATCCAATAAATATAATGCAAAGTTTAAACTTTGGAGGCCGGTTGAACTTAACCGAAAAATGGAACATGGATATGAATACCAATTTTGATATTCAAGCCATGAAGTTTTCATTTACCACAATTAATGTTAACCGGACCATGCATTGCTGGAGTATGTCATTCGGCTTCGTACCGTTTGGTGATCGGAAAAGTTACAGCTTTAATCTTTCAGCAAGTTCTGCTATGCTGCGAGACTTGAAAGTTTCCAAACAAAGTTCGTGGAGAGATAATTAGAAATTAAAAAGGCAACACTCCGTTCAGAATATTGCCTTTTTTGTTAGAAAGGTAAATCATTGCCATTATCATCAGCCAATTCTGGTGGAATGTCAGCTGATGAAAATTCCGGAGGATAGCTTTTTGCAGCAGAAACAGCGCCCACTGGTTCAATCTTCCATGCGTTGATATTGTGAAACCATTTTCCGTTAAAATCGCGCGATTCGACCGAGAAAAAGACCTCAACTTCAGTTCCTTCAGCAAAACCATCAATCAATGATATTTTGTCACCAAACAGCGTAAAACAAACTTTCTTAGGGAATTGCTCATTTGTTTCAATCACAAATTCCTGTTTTTTCCATTCTTTGCCAGCTTTACTGACTCCCGATTCTGGTTTTAAAATCTGGATCACTGTTCCTTTTACTTGTATGCTCATTTTTTTTTTGTTAGCTAATTAGTAATAAAAAAAAACACTCTTGCAAAACCTTATGCAAGAGTGTTTTTTGTGATGCATAAATCGTTATTTTTTAACAATTTCGAGCAATTCAACTTCAAAAATAAGTGTTGCGTTTGGTTTGATATCGGCTCCAGCACCTTTTTCGCCATAAGCCAATGCTGCTGGAATAAATAATTTCCATTTTGATCCAACCGGCATTAATTGCAAAGCTTCGGTCCATCCAGGAATAACCCGGTTAACTGGGAAATTAACTGGCTCTTTACCAATCGAACTATCAAATACTTTACCGTCAATGGTTGTGCCATGGTAGTGACATTTAACCTCATCAGTGGCAACTGGTTTTGGACCTGTTCCAGCTTTAATAATTTCATATTGCAAACCACTTGGAAGTGTTACTACTCCTGGTTTGCTTTTGTTGGCAGCCAGGAATTCTTCACCAATTTTAAGATTCTTAGCACCTTCTTCAGACGAAACTTTAGCAAAGAAAGCTTGAATAAGTCCATTGGCTTTTGCGGCTTTGATCTGAACTGAGTCGCCCATGAATGATTTCTGGAAAGCAGCAATCAAAATTTCTTTGTTAAGCTGATCCACTCCGGGAGCACTCTTCATTTGTTGCTTGTTGTTTTCACCAATAAGTACTCCTAAGGCATAACTAACTGAATCGTTTTTGTTTGTCAGTTTAGTATCACCTTTTGAAGCCGAATTCTGACATCCGGCAGCGCCGACAGTTAATACAAGTGCCGAAGCATAAATAAATGATCTTAATCTCATGTTCTTTTTTTTATAATTTTATAATTAAACAATTTCCAATAATTCAACGTCAAAAATCAGAGTGGCATTTGATCTGATTAATCCACCTGCACCTTCTTTTCCGTATGCCAAATCCGAAGGTATAAACAGTCGCCATTTGGCTCCAACCGCCATCATTTGTAGTGCTTCTGTCCATCCACGAATAACCCCGTTTACAGGGAAGACAGCTGGTTGCCTGCGTTCAACAGAACTGTCGAAAACAGTGCCATCAAGCAATGTCCCATGATAATGGCATCTAACCTCATCGTCGATGGAAGGAAAACTACCATCTCCTTCTTTAAGTATTTTATATTGCAATCCTGAATCTGTTTCAAAAACTCCTTCATTCAGAAGGTTATTCGAAAGAAAGAGATAACCTTCTTCCAGGTTTTTGCTGGCTTCTTCATCGTTTTGCGACCCCATGAATTCCTGTAATATTTGATTTGCCCGATCCATCGAAATTTTGGGGGTATTTCCGGCAAATATATCCTGAAGCCCGGCAAGGAATTGCTTTGCATCAATATTTTTTACTCCTGATTGTTGTAGGTTGGAAGAAATGGTCAAACCTAGTGAATATGAGAATTCTTCCAACTTGCTTTCGAATTGATTATCAGACATTATTTCCTTTTGAAATTCAGGGTACGAATATAGAGTAATTTTCAATAACAGAGAATAGCTTAAAAGGTCTTTTTCCCTCGCAAAATTTCTTTTTTTCCAATAGGTCCGGGAATCCTTTCCATTGTAAAACCAGCTTCAGACAGTGCTCTCCTTACAGAACCTTTTGCACAATAAGTGACCAGAATTCCATCAGGCTTAATGGCAGCGGCAACTTTGTGGAGTATATGCTTGGTCCACATTTCAGGTTGCTTCCCAGGAGCAAACGCATCGTAATACACCAGATCATATTGAGGAATATTTTCAAACTGAAAGGTTAACAAATCGGCTTGAATTTTCTCAAGTTGAAAGTTTTCTGAAATATCAATCTTCTTATTCCATTCTACTTTATGTATTTCGTTGAAAATGAACGAATATTCTGGAAATATATTGTTGGGGTAGTTTAGTTGGCTAAATTCTACTTCGTCTAGTGGAAACTTTTCCAGAGTATAATATTTCACAACAAGATTATTCTTTTGGACGTAACAATATGTCAGAAATGTATTTAGCCCGGTTCCGAATCCAATTTCAAGAACAGAAAGTTCATTTTTATTCGTTTTCAGCAAACCCTGTTCAATATAAATGTGCAACGATTCCTGAATAGCTCCGTGAACTGAATGATAATGTTCATCCATTTCAGGAAGATAGATGGTTTGCGAGCCATCTTCAGTAATCATGAACACTTTTTCCATATAATTTCATTTTATAGAAAGAACGCGCCAAAATAACTAATTTTAAAGCTTCAAATTAAAATCGAAAGTTTAAATGTTGTTAAAAATCTATCCCGAAAATCCTAATCCAAAGGATATCAGGCTGGTGGTCGATATTTTGCAGAATGGTGGAATCATTGTTTATCCAACCGATACGGTTTATGGCCTTGGCTGTGATATAACAAATGCAAAAGCCGTTGAAAAAGTTGCCAGATATAAGAATGTGAAAGTTGAAAAATCGAATTTCTCATTTATTTGCAGTGATTTAAGTCATTTGTCTGATTTTTCGAAGCCTGTATCAAATCAATTGTTTAAATTGTTGAAACGCTATTTGCCTGGACCATTTACATTTATATTAAATGCAAACAGCAATGTACCTAAATATTTTAAGGGCAAAAAGAAGACTGTAGGTGTTCGAATCCCTGATAATCCTATTATTTTAGAGATTGTTCGTATGCTCGGCAACCCAATCATGTCAACATCCATTCACGACGATGATGAGATTATTGAATATTCAACCGACCCGGAATTGATTCATGAAAAGTTTAGTGAAATTGCTGACCTCGTCATCGACGGAGGATATGGAGACAATATTCCATCAACAATAGTTGATTGTACGGATGATATTCCGGTTGTAATCAGGCAGGGAAAAGGTATTTTTGACGATTAAGGATAATTATTCATGGCCTGAAGTTCTGGTTCTGTTTGGTTCAAGTTCAGGAAACATGCACCGTTTACTTTCGTGTGATATTTAACAGGAATTGCCTCTCTTTTGCTGAAATTGACATTTCCGGTTGCAATTATGGTTGCTGTGGAACCTGAACTTTCAATTTTAACTTTCAATTTATCATTACTAAAGTTGGCTTTACCTGATTCTTTAAGAAAATCAATCTGACAATTCAAGAATCTGATTGACTTGTCATTGACTTTTAGATCAGCTGTTTTCAAATTGTTGGTTGTTTTCAAGTCAATCAATAAGGGTTGTTTAAGTTTTAGATGGTTCTGAACACTCTTTATCATCTTCATTTCTTGTTCCGAAACCGGATTTGGACTGTTTGACAGAATATAGTTAGATCGGCCATCAATCAGATGGATCAAAGTATTTTTCGAATTGTACACATAAACTGATTTCTGATTAAATAAATTTGAATTTGTGTACAATACATTGATTTGAAGTAATATATACAAAAGCATTCCACCGAAAAGCCAATTTTTTCTTTTAGAGAACCCATAAATTACAAATGAGGTGCAAAATCCATATATAATCCAAGTTTGTATCGGGCTAAAAACAATTCCTTCTATAACAGCATGAGGCAATTGGCTGATCCACTTTAATAAACTCAACATCAAATGCATGGTGAATTGAATGAGTTGAGCCAAAAGGTCAGGAATAACGGGGACCGAATTTAAAGCAAAGAACCCGAATGTTAGCCAAATAAGTAATGTGGTTGCAGGGATAACAAAGTAATTGCTTAGCCAAAAGAAATTTGGAAATTGGTTAAAATACAGTATGGAAAGCGGGAAAGTGATGAATTGAGCGGCAACCGAAACCGTAAACATTGTCCACAACCATACAAGTATTTTGTTTTTGACCTGGACCAGACTTGCAATTGGTGTTTGTAGCAAAACAATGCCAAATACGGCAAGGTACGAAAGTTGAAACCCAACATCAAACAAAACATTCGGATCGAGAAGCATCAACACCAGTATTGAGGCCGACAAAGAGTTGTAGATATTAATCGGACGGCGAATGATATTGCCTATTATTACAAATGTGAACATTACAGTAGATCGTTGAACCGCTGGGGAAAATCCGGAAATAAATGAGTAAATCCATAGAAAGATGATCATAATGGATGGATAAACAACTGCCCCAAATTTACCTTTGTTTATGCCTGTCAGTAAAAGGCTGATAATGAAGAATATCAATGTTACGTGCAGTCCTGAAACTGAAAGCACATGAATGGTTCCGGTATCAACAAAACAATCGAGGGTTTCCTGATCAAGTTCAGCGCGATAACCAAGAGTTAAAGCCGACAGAACTGCCAGTTCTTCCTTTTCGATTTTTGTTGCATTTAGAAGTGCCATCAATTTGTCACGAACTTGCTCGGCGATGTAGATTATCCGGGTTATTTTAATACCGGTTTTGTGGTATGTTCCGGGCGATAGATACACTGAATAATACATGTCTTTGTTGTGCATCATTGTGCGGTAATCGAACTCATAGGGATTGCCCATATTTTTGATTATCTGTGGCTTAGAAAGAATAATTAACTGATCTCCAGGAGCAATTGTAGGGTCGAAATTTTCTTTGCTGAAATAAACGTTTACTTTTTCAGGTTTCTGAATTTTCGGGCCTTGTATCCGCAAAATTGATTGATAGGTTTTAGCCTTTTCTGCAGGTTTTTGGCAAACTTCAGCAATGAAATAGGCCTTTTGATCAAAAGTTGGTAACTGTTTTTCTATTACTTTTTGTGGATAAAACACTCCGGATAGAATGATACACAGAGATATAACAATATTTTGAATTTTTACTGCTGAAAAGTTGCTATTATGCCAAAGAAAAATCAGGATTGAAATCAGGAGTGTTAAAACAATGCCAATCCAATGAAAATCTATTTGGATGAAATGATTGATCAGAATACCAATTAAGAACAGGCTGGTAATCCGGATAAATGGAATTTGCTGGAAAAAACTTTTTGTAACGGACATTCAGGTAATTTTTCCCGAATACGTCAATCTTTTATGTTTGGTTTTATTTTAAGTAACAATATTTTTGAATGGTCGTTCTGTGGGGTCGAAACCCTCGATTTTGAGCACGAAATGAACTTTTTTATTTTCCCGGAATTTTGATTCTGTATTTGGGAATTACCTTGCCTTTAGAAATAGCAACCAATTTGCTTTTGAGAATTCTCTTTTTTAACGGATTCAGATAATCAACAAACAAAATTCCTTCGAGATGATCGTACTCATGCTGGATAACTCTTGATGTAAATCCTGTATATGTTTCGTCATGTTCAACGAAATTTTCGTCGTGATACTTTATTCTAACCGATTCAGGACGAATAATGTCTTCCCTGATTTCTGGCAAACTAAGGCATCCTTCATTCATCGACCATTCATCTCCGAAAACTTCAACAATTTCCGGATTTATAAATGCTCTTTTGATACCGGGAACTTCATTTTCATCATCAATGATCGAATCTATAACAAATATACGGATTGATTGTCCGACTTGAGGTGCAGCCAGTCCAACTCCGTCAGAATTGTACATTGTTTCAAACATATTCTCAATAAAGCCTTTCAAATCTTTAAAATCTGAAGTAATTGATTCTGCTTGTTTTCTTAAAATTGGATCACCAAATACGGTCACCGGGTAAATCATCATATATACTTTTTTTGTTCCAAATAACTTTGTAAAATAATCGTTGCACTCACTGCATCAATGGTTTCCTTGTTTTGTCGGTCTTTCTTTTTTAAACCGGCATCAATCATAGTTTGAAAAGCCATCTTCGAGGTAAATCGTTCATCCACTTGTTCCAGAGGCATATCAGGATAATCCTTTTGAAACTTTCGCAAAAACGGATTGATGTATTTAACGGCTTCTGAGGGCTGATTGTTCATTTGCATCGGATACCCAACAATCACTTTTTCGACATTTTCTTTCAAAAAATATTCTTTCAGAAATGTCCAGATTTCATTGCTTGAAACCGTTGTCAGTCGGGTTGCAATGATCTGAAGTGGATCTGTCACTGCAATTCCAACTCTTTTACGACCATAATCAATTGCTAAAATTCGCCCCACGTTTTCAATTTTGTGGCAAAAATAGCAATATTTTGAAAGAAAACTTTGGCACAATCTTTTTTCAATTGCAGCCCTGTTCGATTGAACGGTCAGGTATTTTTTAGAAATGGAGATTTGTTCTTTCAGCTTTCACGAAAAGGATAGGTGATTGTTCCTTCACCGCCCGAAGTCCGGTTTTCTGTCAGGTTCTAAAAGAATTTATATCAATTATTGCAGGTTATCAGTCGAATAATACTCATTCAAAGTAATGATTTCGGTTGATTTGCAAATCGGACAACAGTGTTCTGAATTTTCCGGAATATCAAAATTTGCTTTACAAGCTTCACATCTGAACCACGATTCATCGAACAAGTATTCTCCTCCGCTGATAACAAGGTCGATGCCTTCGACCAATGATTTTGCCACTTTTTTTCTGGCATTTTCATAAATACGGGTCAATGTTGGTCTGGAGACTTCCATGTGGATGGCAGCTTCTTCCTGAGTCAGGTTTTCAAAATCGAGTAGCCTGATTACCTCATATTCTTCGATAAATAAGCGATTCTTCTCGTTCTTTTTTCGATTGGGACCAAATACAGAAAAGCCTTTAATGGAGGGTGGAGTAATGATTTTTCGTTGTAGTTTTCTGCGCGACATATCAAAGATGGTTAATCCTGTTTAATAGATAGTGATCGGCCAATACAATGGCAGCCATGGATTCAACAATTGGAACTGCCCTTGGAAGGACACATGGGTCGTGGCGACCTTTTGGATTGATGACCACCTCATTTTCAGTACGATCGATCGTGTTTTGTTCTTTCAGCAAAGTTGCAATGGGTTTAAATGCAACGTTGAAATAGATATCTTCACCATTTGAAATGCCACCTTGTACTCCTCCTGAATGATTTGTTTTTGTACGCACACCATTTACGGTTTTTACAAAAACATCGTTGTGTTCAGAGCCAGACAAGCGCGTTCCCTCAAATCCAGAACCATATTCAAAACCTTTCACTGCATTGATGCCCAACATGGCAAAACCCAGATCGGCATGTAATTTATTGAAAACAGGTTCTCCCCATCCGGCTGGAACTCCGGTTATAACTCCGGTTACAACACCTCCAACAGTATCGTGGTCCCTTCCAGCTTCCTCGATGAGGGCAATCATTCGTTCTGCAGTTTCAGTATCAGGACAACGCACGATATTGGTTTCTGTCTGGCTTAAATCAAGTTCTGTGTAAGGTTTTTCAAGTTCAATATTTCCAACCCGCGAAACGTATGCCTGAATGGAAACCCCAACTCTTTTCAGCAATAATTTGGCAACCGCACCTGCAACAACCCGCGAAATGGTTTCCCTGGCCGATGAACGACCGCCACCACGATGGTCGCGGGTTCCATATTTCTGGATATAAGTATAGTCAGCATGTGATGGACGGAAAATATCTTTAAGGTCGTTATAATCAGAAGAATGCTGATCTTTGTTTCGAACAATAAAGCCGATGGGTGTTCCCTGTGTTTTGCCTTCAAAAATTCCGGATAGAAATTCGACCTGATCACTTTCGTCGCGTTGGGTTGTAATTTTTGATTGTCCGGGTTTCCGACGGTCCAATTCATTTTGGATAAAATCCAAATCAATTTCAAGACCAGCCGGGCAACCATCAATAATACCACCAATGGCTTTTCCGTGTGATTCGCCAAAAGATGTTAACCTGAAAATCTGTCCAAAACTGTTCATAATCAATGTTTTGTATTAAGTATCAGGATTGAAGTATCAGGATTAAAACCCAATAAATAAATCTGATATCAAATTTGTAAAAACTAAAAATGTTGTTTCAAAATACAAAATTCTGAAACAACATCTTAAAACTATCGGATAAACTAATTATCTGATTAACAGCCGCAACCGCAACCACCTTTACCTTCGGTGCTGCAACTGCCTTCAGCGCAGCCTTCTTCATCGTCGCAACCGCAACTACCGCTTCCGCAGCCACATCCACCACCCAAAGTAGCAGCAATTTCTTCGTCGGTTGCTTCTCTCACTTCAAGAATTTCGCCTTTAAAGAACAAATTCTCTCCAGCCAATGGGTGATTAAAGTCCATTTTTACGATATCGTCAGTAATTTCCATTACCAAACCATTTAAGCGTTGACCGCTTGTGCTCATCATTGGAACTGAATTTCCGACTGAAACGATTTCGTCATCAAATTCACCGTCAATGATAAAAAGATGTTTTGGAAGATCAACTATTGCATTTTCATCCAGTTCACCGTAAGCATCAACATCGTTCAAACTAATTTCAAATGGATTCCCAGCTTCGAATCCTTCCAATAACGATTCAAATTTTGGAAGCATCAATCCTGCACCAAAGACAAAACTCAATGGTTTCTCGCTGGTTGCCTGCTCAATCAAATCGCCCTCAACATCATCGTAATGAAGATCGTATGTCAGTGAAACCATTTTGTTTTTTCCTATTTTCATAGCTTTCTGTTTAAATTTTTAAAATTTCAAATATTTGTACAAAGAAATAAAATTCGCCGGTAATATAAAAAGTATCCCTCTTTTCATTTCTGAATGTTAAAGATAACATCAGAAACTGACTTTGGTTTACAAGAACTTCAGCGGAAATTAGTTATTTCTTCACTAACTTTGATGTAATCTGGTTGTTCCCTTCAATAATTTTAATGATATACACACCAAGTTTCAAATTATCCAATCCATTAATTGATTGATTATTTGATATATTCAGGTATTCTCTGACCGTTCTTCCTGAAATATCAGAAACTGTTACATGGGCTGTTGATTTAATTCCTGAAATTACAATTCGATCGCTGAATGGATTTGGATAAACCGATGCCTGAACATGATGAATTTCGGGAGATGAACTTGAAAACTCACCGTTTAGATCGTCCATACAAAAATAGGCCGGTGTATTCATGTACCCAAAACTATTGTCGCTTGAACTGAGGGTAAAACGTAATTTGTGCGTTTCTTTCAATGCGCTTAGATCCACCCATGTCCATTTATTCAGGATGTAATCTTTTGAATTATCGGTAGAACGAAAGTCAGCCAGATAAAAATTGATGGTGTCAATTGGTTCACCTGCATCGTTCAATGCTTCAATCATCAATTTGAAATAATCAGGATCGTTGCCGGTTTCGCCACCATATTTTTTGGAGAACTGGTCGCCATTTTTCATCGATAAATAGGCGTAGGTTGAGTTGGTAACATAGAATCCGCTTACTTTAGTCGCAGTTTTAAACTCTGCAATTGCTGATGGTACAGGATAACAAACCGCATAGTTTGAGCTTCCACCGTTTCCTTTACCGGTAATGGCACTGTATTGATTTCCAACTCCTACTGTAGTTACATCGGTCATATTCGAGTAGGCGAAACCGCTCCAGCTTTGCCAATCAGGATTGTAGGAATTGTAGAACGTTATTCCTGAACTCGCAAAACTTCCCGATTGATTGGAGCCGTTCCAAAAACTGGTTGGTGACAATGTTAAATCGTCGAACTTGGCAACTGATTGTGCCTTTGAATTAAATACTAAAACCAGGGCAATGATTGCCATGTAGATGTGTTTCATTATGTAATAATTTTGAATGGTTTCAAAACAATTACAATACGCAAAACTGCTGAAATAACCTTCTGAATGTATTTTTTGGTTACTCCAAGCTTTTTCTCCCGAAAGCTTTGAATATTGTATCCTGATTGGCAGGTCTTCTGGCTTACTCATTTTTTGCGGCCTTCCCATCCCGATGCAATCGGGTCAGTGGCGTGAGTTGCAAAAATGTTATTTGAGTTTACAGCTGCGGGTACAGCTCCGGATTTTAACCGGATTCCCTCTTGATGCTTGTTTAAAAGCATCACCAATTCGGCGGCAAATATAGTGCAAAATCAAAATTCAGCACCAAATTTCAGTATAAATTTTGTTTGAATTTTATTCGGCGGGCTTAAATTATCGAATCATTAGAGTTACAAAGCAACCAGTCGGGCAGTTTTAAAAGTATAGAATTTCTGAACGAAATAACTGTAAATTACTACGATAACGGTGGTAATTATTTTTGCAAGTGTTGGCCATAAACCTCCGAATTCGACCAGTAGTTTGATGAAAAAATAGTTAAGGAAAATTGATCCGGAAACCGAAATCATATACCGGATAAGTTGTATGCGACCACGAACTTCGGAATTTGTGAAGGTGATGTATCGGGCAAAAAGGAAGCCCGTGAAAAACGTAATAGGAAATACAATCAAAAAGGCTGCAATGTGCGGACTAATAGAAACGATTTGTAAATCAATGACTTGCTTGTCGAGAATAAAATTATAAAAAATAAAATACAGAGAAATGTCCAGTATGGTATTAAAACCTCCTGTCGCTGCATACCTGAATGTTTCTATAGGAACCAGCTTCTGAAAAGGGGTATAAAAAAAATCAATTGTTTGAATGATTAAGACCCTCAGGTCCTCTGTTGCATTCGCCATAAATCTGATTTATAGGTAGTATTCTTTGATTTTTTGTAAATTTGTGTAATATGTTGATTTTTAATTTGTTAAAGTTTTAGGAGTGTTTGCATGGCAAAAACGTCAGCAAAGTATCTCCACGGAGACCGAGTCGCAGAGTTTCCAATGGAATAATCTCTTCGGGTGCAATGTTTCCGAGGTTAACATTTGGCCCAAGAAGTTTAATAAACCAAACCTGCTGAGGTTTTAGCGGGGCCTCCCAAAGAATAGTATCCGGGTCGAGCGCTTTTTTAATATCCAACACCAGCTCGAAATTGGCCGATCCATCGTCGTTATAAATTCCCATGTTGCCACTCTCGCGTGCTTCGGCTATCACTTTCCATGCGCCTGCCTGTAATTCGGTTTGCATGAAAGAGATCCATTTATCGTTCGAAATTTCTTTCCCTTTTAACTTTGTTCCTACTTCTGATAATACAGTGAAATCTTTACTCAAAGTAGTAATGTATTCGCATTTTAACCCATGATCAAGTTCCATAACACCGTCAGAAACTTCAACCATTTCCATTTCATATTCATCAAGAAACCGTCGATAATCGTCAACCATATCGCGAACGGCAAATGCTTCAAAAAGAGTTCCTCCGAAATAAGGTTTTAGGCCAAATGATTTGTAAAGTCTGATTTTTTCGTGCAGTCGTTTGGTTATAATAGATGTTCCAAATCCTAACTTTATAAGGTCACAGTATGGTGCCGAGATATCGCACAAATCTTCTGCTTCGCGTAAACTTAACCCTTTGTCCATAACCATGGTTAATCCGCTGTCGCGGGGTTGCGCCGGACGTTCAGGCATGTGAGGCAATCTGAAATTCATGTTTTAAAGTTTCATTGATTGATATTGGGAAATAAGCTTTTTTATTGACTCGATTTTAGAAGCTTCAGGATAAAATTCGAAGAGTTCGCTGCTTTTGCTGTAATCAATCTTCAAAGCGCTTTCAAAATGACAAGCTGCTTCAAGTTCTTCATTTTTATCAAGCAAATAAGCAGTAAGCCGATAGTCGAGGTATGCGTTTGATTTATTTGATTTTGTGGCCGTTTTCAGTATCTTAATGGCTTTGTCGGTATCATCCAAATCGTAATACATTTCAGAATAGGAGAGCCAGTTGTCAACGTTTTGAGGATCAAGTGAGGTGGCCATTTCGAAAGATATAACTGCTTCTTTAATCTGGTCTAATTCAGCATGTACTTTGGCATTCATCGACCAGAAATCAGCATTGTCTTCTTCGAGATCAATTGCTTTTTTAAAGAAGGTTTGAGATTCTTCCAATTGACCTTCTGACCACATAATCAATCCTGAACCGTACCATGCGCTCGAATTTTTATCATTCAGGCGGATGGCTTTCTCGTAATTGACAAGCGCTTCACTGTACCGGTCTGAATTCAAGTAGCATTCTGCCAGATAGCAATATGCATCATCATTTTCTTTGTCAAGCAAAAGGTATTCCTGATAGCAGGTAATGGCTTCTTCAAATTGATTGTTGTTGGCCAGAGCGTTGGCTTTGTTGAAATGAGAATGTAAAAAATCTTCGTTCAGGGTAAGGGCAAAGTCGTAGGCTTCAATAGCTTTGTCGAACCTGCCAATCCTGTTGTATGTAATCCCGATATTATACCAGACTGAATGATTGAAAGGGTCGATATCGAGGTATTTGTTATAAAATTCAATACTTTTTTCAAATTGTGAATCCCGGTCGTAATAATAGCCAAGTTCGTAAAGTACTATTTCGTTGTTGGGATTGTTGAGATAGGCTTTTTCAAGGTATTTTATAGCACATTGAGTTTCACCAGCTTGCCCGAATGAGATACCAATGTTGTATAAGGTCTCATCCAGTTCGTCAATAGGCATTTCAAGGGCATGTTCGTATGCAATAATTGCATTTTCGACATCACCCAATAAATTTAAAGCAGCGCCTTTGGTCAGATAGAGATCAGGATTGTTTGTTTCAATTTTCTCAACAAAACTCAATAAATCAAGACATTCTTCCAGCTTTTCTTCATGCATAAGTATCTGAGCATTACGAATCTGGATGGAAATTGCACCCGGATGTATCCGGAGCCCTGTCTCAACTGCTTTTTTTGCCAGCGATATTAATCCATCTTCCATAAATTGGTCGATAATTCCCTCAATTTCAAATACATCAAAGTAGTTGGAGGTGTTATTCTCTATCATTTCGTTGAAACGTGCTATCGCCTCGTCAAAATCATCTTCTTCGAAATCTCTGGCGTCCTCGTTCATATTCTCTCTTTAAAAGGTTGCAAATTTAAGAATACTTTTCAATTAGAGCCGTTTTGATTGATGCTCTTTTCTTAACAGATCGGTAACCGTTTTAACTGGATTGAAAGTCTCGACCGGAACTTCGACAAAAATTGTGTTCCAATCCGACATGGCTCCATTCCATAATCCGGGTAGTTCCTGAGCCTTTAAATCCTTTCCGTCTTTCGATTTCATGGAAATAAATCCAGTTTCAGGATCGCTGAAATTCAAAAGGTTATATTTTTCACCTTTGTAGTTTTTAACCGCACAAACAAGGTCAACCGGGTTGAAATGGGTTGCATTATTAGCAATTGCGGCTTGTTCAGCATCTTTGAAATTTATTTGTGAGCTTTCTACGATTTGAAGTGAAACTGAGCCATCTCTGTTTTGTGCAAAAAATGGTCCACCTCCTGGTTCTCCTTCGTTTTTTACCATTCCGCAAACTCTGATGGGGCGATTAAATTTATTACTTAAATAATGGTACAATTCTTCTTTCTCGCTATAGTGTTGATTGTTAGGAGGTATGATATTCAATACGTTTTCCAGAAAATTGGAAGCTTCGGCATAAAAAGCACTTTCGAGTGAGCTGCTATAGTGCTCTTTCAATGTTTTTTGATAATGGAAAATTTCTTCCTGAAGGCTCAGCAAAACTCCCGCTAAGGCTTTTTTATAATCAATGGTTGGCTTTTTAAGACGGTCGGGAACCACATTGTCGATGTTTTTTATAAAAATGAGATCGGCTTCCAAATCATTGAGGTTTTCAAGCAATGCTCCGTGACCCGCTGGCCTGAATAGCAAACTGCCGTCACTGTTTCTGAAAGGTTCATTTTTGGGAGTGACCGCAATGGTGTCGGTTGATGGCTTTTGCTGTGAAAACCCAACCTTGTATTTTACATCAAACAATTCTTCATATTTCGGTAAAATCTCCGCTACGTGTTTTTCGAAGGCCTTTTGGTGTTCAGGAGAAACTGTAAAATGAAGTTGAACTACCGACGAATTATTTTTCGAATAAGAAGCTCCTTCAACAAAATGTTCTTCTAGTGGGGTGCGGTATCCATCGGGATAAGTATGGAACTTTAATAATCCTTTTGGCAAACTTCCATAGTTAAGTCCCTGTTCAAGAAGTTTCCATTCCAGTAACTTTTTAAGCGGAACGTCTTCAATAGCAATGTTTTCAATTGCAGTGAGTTTTTTTAGATCTTCATAAAAAGCAAATTGGTCGAGCTTTTCCAGAAACCTGGCAACTTCCTGGTCCTTTATTACTTCTGAATGTTCTGTTCCCTTTTGAAGAGCTTCCAATGCAGAAAATAGTGATTTAAACATTCTGCTGGCGGCTCCGGAGGCGGGTACAAATTTCAAAAGTTCAATTCCTTCAGCTACTTTTCCTTCAAAAACTGAAATGTATTTCTCTATTTCGCTGTTTGATAATTTGATAAGTCCGTGTTGTTGGCTGGCTGCTTCAGTTATTTTAAGGAAAGGAAAGCCGGTTTTAAAATTTTCTATTTGCCGCTTAACAATCTCCAATTGACTTCCTCTGGCAACAATCTGATTGATATCTTCTGGTCCAAACATAGCAGCATTTTATGGTTGGTTAAATATAAAAATTCAATCTAAAGAAAATGCTTATTTAAGGTTAACGGTTCCAAAAGTTTTAAATTATTTTTCAACAATTGGTGACATCGTTCTTAACTGTAAGTTTCAGATTATTAGCGTTTAATGATCGTTTTGTATTGAGTCATTTTCTGTTTCTAACTCTTGATTTATCATTTTTGGAAAAATCGTGCTGATTTCTTCTCCTTTTTGAAGCAATAAATCATGGTTCTGACGATATCAAATGAATTTTCGATGACAGCTAAAATGGACTACTTTTGCAGCGTATCTCAAAAGTAAAAGGATGAGTCGTTTCTCGTGGGGAAGTGATAAACGGTACAATGATTTTTCTGGATATTTCAGAAAGAAATTTGATGGCCGGGTTCAAAAGATTTCGATTGATGCCGGGTTTACCTGCCCTAATCGTGATGGTTTGCGCGGAATAGGAGGTTGTTCGTATTGCAACAATCGCACATTTAGTCCGGCTTATTGCAATCTGGAGAAAAGTGTTTCTGCTCAGTTGACCGGAGGAATTGATTTTTTCTCAAGAAAATACAGTTCGATGAAGTATCTGGCTTATTTTCAGTCTTATAGTAATACTTATGCTCCTGTTGAGAATCTGAAGTCGCTTTATGAAGAGGCATTAAAACATCCACAAGTAATTGGTCTGGTGATTGCTACTCGTCCCGATTGTTTGACTCCTGAAATTCTGGATTACCTTCAGCGATTGGCTGAAAAATATTACATCATGGTTGAATTCGGGATAGAATCGCATAAAAATTCGAGTCTTGAACGAATTAATCGCGGTCATACTTTTGAAGAGTCGGTATTGGCTTTGAAAGAAACTGCGCAACGAAAAATCCACAATTGTGCCCACTTGATATTGGGCTTGCCTGGCGAAACAGAGGCAGATTGGCTTGATCAGGCTCGGATAATGTCACACCTTCCCCTCGAAAACCTAAAACTTCATCAACTTCAAATACATCGAGATACGCGAATGTATCATGAATACCTTCAAAATCCGGAGCAGTTTCCGATATTTACTGTCGAAGGTTATTTGGAACTAGTGGTTCAATACCTCGAATTGCTGAATCCAGAAATTGTGATCGAACGGTTTGTAAGTGAAGCAGCTGACGAGTTGTTGGTTGCACCAAGGTGGGGTCTCAAAAACTTTGAGTTTACGGCCAAACTTGAAAAGTTGCTCCAAGAACGGGATACATGGCAAGGAAGGTTGTTTCCAGGAAAGTGATCAGTGTTCAGTCTCAGTGTTCAAAAAAATAAGTCTTTATTTTGAGTGTAAATTGCTATTTTACTGTAGTTTAACTGCCAAATACTTTCTTCAATATTGATGTAACCCGGGCATTGGCGTTGGTACGAATGTCTTTTTCTCGCTCTTCAATTTTCAGGAACAATCCGTTTAAAGCTTGTTGCAAAACGTAATCTTCAAGCTTTACATCTACCTTTTTAAAACCTGCCATTTTTCCGACCATCGAACCTGATAATTTGTTCCATTGATTCGTTAATTCGTTCCAGGATTGTTGAGTTGAAATACCAGCTATCAGGTTTTTATCCAATGATTCACGAACTTTTGGACGGTAAAGTTCCGCAAGTTGTTGCGAAGTTTTTTGTTTGAAATAACTGGTGGCGGCATTGTTGGGACCGCGTAAAATCTGGAGTCCGTCGGCAAATGTCATTTCCTTCACGCTGTTTACAAAAATCGGTTTTGCGCCTTTTGCTGCGTCTTCTGCGGCGCGGTTGATCCGGACAATTACATCGTCAACCAATTTTGCTCCGCCCGGAAGTTTTGATAGGTTGTCGATAATGCTTTTTGCTTCAGGAGGAAGTAATATTTTGACTGCCTGATCTTTCAAATAACCGTCGATTGCCGATAAATGGGTAACTGCACTGTCTGTTCCGACCAGAATAGCATCTTTTAATCCATTAACAATTTCTGTATTGGTTAAAGGCACCGTCTTTTTTGAAAGCAATTTTGTAATACGGTTCAATTGGGCATAAGAATTCAGGCTGAGCAGTAAAAGAATAAAGGCAATGGTTTTTATTTTTTGCATGGTAAATGGTCGATTTATTTACGATTTGTTTATTTACGATTTACTATTTTAATGGTAAATGGCTTAAGTGTAAATTATTAAATGGTTTTACTTTTTCCTTGGTTTCCGGCCAAATCCCCCTCCTTCGGAGGGGTTAGGGGAGGCTTTCCCAAATAACCCGTCAAGCAAGTCTCTTCGGTTTAAACGTGTTAGCTCATTTTTTATTTCCTGATGATATTCACGCTGATACCAGAAAAAGTATTTGCGCTGAGCCAATTTCTCTTTCTGACTTTTGGCTGTAAACACCTTTTCCATGGTGTACGGATGATATCCGGTGTAGTAAATTACAGTGGCCAAAGTCATTGGAGTAGGAGTAAAGTCCTGAACCTGTTCGAGTTTGAAGTCCAATTTTTTTGTTTCGACAGCCAGATTGGCCATATCAACATTTTCACATCCGGGGTGACTTGATATGAAATATGGAATAAGCTGTTGGTTAAGGCCTTCTTCTTTGTTGATCTCCTCAAATACCTTGTTCAGCTTTATGAAGAGTTTAAATGAAGGTTTCCGCATTAGGTCAAGAACCTGATCTGAAGTGTGTTCAGGAGCTACTTTAAGCCTTCCGGAGACATGGTGCTTAATCACCTCGCGCAGATATTCCATGTTGTTTTTGTTGACTTTTGGATCGCTTGTTTCTTTTAGAATCATGTCGTAACGGATTCCGCTTCCGATGAAAGCTTTCTTTACATCCGGATGTTGCCGAACTTTTTTGTACAAATCCAACATCGGTTTGGGGTCGATATTCAGGTTTTTACAAACATCAGGAAAAACACATGACGGACGTTTGCATTTATTGCAAATTTCTTCGTGAATGCCTTTCATTTTGTACATATTGGCCGATGGTCCACCAAGATCGGATATATATCCTTTAAAATCAGGCATTAGTACCAGCTTGTCAACTTCTTTCAGGATTGATTCTTCGGAGCGGCTGGCAATAAACTTTCCCTGATGGGCTGAAATCGTACAAAAAGTACAGCCTCCGAAACATCCTCGGTGAATGTTCACCGAATGTCGGATCATGTTGTACGCCGGTATTTCTTCCTTGTTTTTATAGCGAGGGTGGGGAAGTCGAGTGAACGGTAAATCATAGAAACTGTCGATTTCCTTCTCTTCCAATGGCGGCCAGGGTGGGTTTACAACTACCTGTTGATCACCAATATTCTGAGTGATAACATTCGCTTCTACTTTATTCGATTCCTCTTCGATGTGCATAAAGTTCTTGGCGTACTTCTTTTTGTCTTCGAGGCATTCTTCAAAAGAATACAGCTCAATGCTGTTCCATTTTTTATTGCTGACGTAGTTTTCATCCTTAGCAACCAAAAAAGCCGTTTGAGGAATATTGGTCAGCTTTTTTGGGTCAACACCTTTTTGAATGAGCCGCGAATACTCCAGAATCGATTTTTCGCCCATTCCGTAGAAAAGCATATCTGCCTTCGAATCAACTAAAATGGAAGGTTTTAATTGATCGCTCCAGTAATCGTAATGCGCTACGCGCCGAAGCGAAGCCTCAATTCCACCAATTACCAGCGGAACATCGGGAAACAGATCTTTCAGGATATTACAGTAAACCGTTGTTGCATAATCGGGTCGCTGGCCAGGTCTTCCTCCGGGTGTGTAGGCATCGTTCGATCGCTTCCGTTTATTGGCAGTATAATGGTTCACCATCGAATCCATATTTCCGGCGGTAACTGCAAAATAAAGGTTTGGCTTGCCCAGTTTTTTGAAGTCGCGAAGATCGTCCTGCCAGTTTGGTTGAGGTACAATTGCGACTCTCAAACCTTCGGCTTCGAGGATTCTACCTATGACGGCCGCACCAAACGAAGGATGATCGACATAAGCATCGCCCGTGAAAAAAATGACATCCACACTGTCCCAACCCCGCGATTCAACTTCTTTTTTGGTCGTAGGCAACCATTTGTTGATATCGTATTTCTGATATAGAATGTTCAATTTATTTATTTTAAAAATGCGAATTAAGCTAAACCTTTGACAATTGACCAAATAAAATGTTCATTTTTAAGAATTCTTTTTGAGCCGATCATAAAAATCTGGCAAAAACGGATGCGGGTATTGACCGATGGATGCTTTTTTTAATTTTGTAGCGCTTTTAAACCTATATATGGAACTATTCAAACCCAAAGATCTCCTGAAAGCCAACCCAAAACTTAGCTTTTTCGGTGGCGAACATTTTGCCAGATTCCTGATGCTTTTACTCCGGTTCGATAAACTGAACCGCGTTTACAATCAGATCGGTGATAAAACGGGTCTCGAGTTTATTGATGAATTGCTAAAGATTCTGGACATTAATTACCTGATTGATAGCGATGAACTACTGAAACGTGTTCCAAAATCCGGTGCGGGTATTGTTATTTCAAATCATCCGTTTGGCGGATTGGAAGGTATTTTGCTGATTAAGATTTTGAGTCAGGTTCGTACCGATATAAAAATTGTATCAACTCAATTGCTTCAAAAGATTGATCCTATTAGTGAGTTTTTCCTCGAGGATAATCCATTTCTGAAGAAAACCGATAAAAGGCTGGTTGCTCAAGGGCAAGACAAGGCTTCGGAACATCTCAGGAATGGTGGAATTTTGTGCATCTTTCCGGCTGGCGATGTTTCCCAGTTTGATGAGGCAAGAGTGCTCTCAGACAAACAATGGGAATATGTGACACTTAAATTCATTAAGCAACAGAAGGTTCCGATAATTCCTATTCATTTTCAGGGAAATAACAGCCGCTTGTTTTATATGATGGGGAATATTCATGCTTCGCTAAGAAATATGAAACTGCCAACCGAAATACTTCATCAGCGAAAGAAACCTATAAAAATCAGGATTGGAACTGGAATTTCTGTTTCAGAACAAGATAAATTTACGGATATCTATCAGTATGGTAGGTTTTTACGTGCAAAAACATATTGTTTGAGCTCAAAAATTGAAGTAAAAAAATTCTTCAACTATTCACTCAAACGTCAGCAAAGAATTGAACCCATTGCAGATCCGGTGCCACACGAAAAAATCAAACAGGAATTGCAGGGTTTGCCTTCAGAATGCTTGTTGTTCAAGCTGAAGAATTACACGATTTATTGTGCCCCGTCGAAACGAGTACCGAATATTCTTCTTGAAATTGGCCGACTTCGGGAAATTACTTTCCGAATGGTGGGCGAAGGAACAAACCGCAGCATCGATTTGGATGAGTTTGATTTGTATTACAATCAAATGTTTATCTGGGATACCGAAACCGAAATGATTGTTGGAGCTTACCGCATAGGAAAAGGCGCTGAAATTCTACACAAATACGGAGTCCGTGGCTTTTATATTCAAAGCTTGTTTAAAATTAAGGACGACCTTCAGGATATGTTAAAGCAAACCATGGAGTTGGGACGTTCTTTTATTGTGAAGGAATACCAGCGAAAACCTATGCCATTGTTTTTGCTCTGGAAAGGTATTTTGTATTTTACCCTGAAAAATCCTGAATACCGTTATCTGATGGGGCCAGTGAGCATCAGCGACGACTATTCGACCACTTCGAAAGAGATGATTATCAAGTTTATAATGGCCCATCATTTCGATTGGAAACTTGCCAGAAGTATTATCCCGCGAAATTCGTACAAGTTTAAAACCGTCGATCAAAACCTGAATGTTTTGATGGAAACGATGGATGCGGATATCAATTCGCTTGATAAGTTTATTGGCGACGTTGATGAAGTTAATTCTGGATTGCCGGTACTTCTGAAAAAGTACATCAAACTGAATGCAAAAATCATTGGTTTTAATGTCGATCCGAAGTTCAATAACTGTCTGGATGGCTTGATTGCCCTTGATTTGTGCGATATTCCGCAGAACACCATCGAATCACTTTCGAAAGAAGCCAACGATGGCTCCATTTTGCAACACTTAAAATCGAAGCAACAGTAATTCAGGTGGTTTTCTAATCCTTAAAAATGAAGTAAACTGCCAGAACCAGGAATACAAAACCAACCAGATGGTTGAATTTGAAGTTCTCGTTTTTGAAGAATAGCACCGAGAAAATGGTAAAAACCAGCAAGGTTATCACTTCCTGAATTACTTTCAATTCGATCAGAGAAAAAGGGCCGCCGTTTTCTTTGTAGCCGATCCGGTTGGCTGGTACCTGAAACATATATTCAAACAAAGCTATTCCCCAGCTAATCAGTATTATTGAGATGATTCCCAGTTTGTTGAACCATTTTAATTCTGCAAATTTCAAATGACCGTACCAGGCCAGTGTCATAAACGAGTTGGACAAGATCAACATCCCAATTGTAAGTAATCCTTTCATAATTTTCAGCTCTTAAAATCAGGCTGCGAAATTACAGCAATATTGCTTTCATTTCATTGAATTTATGCAACGGAAAATAATTTGTTAATAAAATGTGGTATATTGGGTTTCCAATACCTAACTCTGATTTTATGAACAGAATAGTTAATCAATTAGTTTTTAGTGCATTGTGCTGTCTGTTTTTCATTTCTTGTCAGAATTCCAGTCTAAACAAGAAAGTTGAAGTAAACGTGATCAATAGTTTACCACCTAAAGTAGGTTACGAAGTTTATTCCAAATACTGTTTTACCTGTCATCAGGCTGATGGATCTGGCGTTCCGGGAATGCACCCACCATTGGGGCCGGGAAGTTGGGTAGGAAAAGATCCGAAAGAGTTGGTTGCTATTATGATGAAAGGATTAAACGGCAAAGTTGAAGTAAATGGTGAAGTATATAAAAATTTCATGCCTTCTCAGGCTCAGTTAGCTGATGAGGAAATTGCTAATGTACTTTCGTATATCCGTTCAAGTTTTGGAAATAATTTCGATCCTGTAAAAGTCGAGCTGGTTAAAAAAGTTCGAAGCGGGAAGTAAATAGCTATGCTGTGAATAATGCCGTTAAAGCGGTATAAATGTTTAGGTAGATTTGTATTTGAATACTTAATATTGTATTTTTACCGTTAAAGCGATAAAAATATGTTAGAACCACAAATTTTAGCCTCAATAATCAGAAAACATCGTAAGGCAGCCGGACTTAGTCAACTTCAGTTAGCTGAAATGGCAGGTATTGGTAAAACGGTAGTTTTCGATATTGAGAAGGGAAAGGAAACAATTCAACTCGACACATTACGCAAGATATTATCGGTTCTTAATATTAAGGTTCAATTGTCGAGTCCGTTTATGAATCAACTAGTTGACGATGAAGCGAGCTAAAGTATTTGTTAATAATTTAGAAACTGGCTTCCTTACAGAATTGGAATTCGGTAAAAAATATCAGTTCACCTATTTTGAAGGTTATCAGGGACTTCCTGTTTCTATTACTATGCCAATCAGCACGAATGTTTATGAATTCAATTCGTTTCCTCCATTTTTTGACGGTTTGCTGCCTGAAGGCTACCAATTGGAAGGACTCTTAAAAATTGCGAAAATTGACCGAAATGATTTCTTTGCACAATTGATGGCGGTTGGCGATGATTTGGTTGGTAATGTAACTGTGAAGGAGATGCCAGAATGAACCGTTGCCTAATAACTTATCAGCCTTGTGGCGATCAACTTTACAGCGAAAAGGGTTTGAAATTGCTATCCCCATCTTTAAAAGCTCTTGCTTCGCTTGATTTTACTGCTGCTGAGCTACGGGCAGAAGCCTTGTTGCGAGCTTCCAAAATGTCGGTTCAGGGAGTTCAGCCCAAATTAAGTGTAGTTTTAAATATCAAGGAAGGTCGCTTTGATATTGTTGATAAATATGGAAAATACATTTTAAAACCTCAGCATCCTGTTTTTCCGGAGCTTCCCCAAAACGAAGATTTAACCATGCGGTTGGCTAAAATAATTGGCATTGAAATTCCGCTTCACGGTCTTGTGTTTTCAAAGGACAATTCACTCAATTACTTCATCAAACGGTTCGACCGCAAAGGTCAGAAAGATAAAATGCCGGTTGAAGATTTTGCCCAGTTGGCGGGTATGAGCAGAGATACCAAGTACAACTATACAATGGAAAAATTGGTTAAGCTAATCGACGATTATTGCACCTTTCCGGTTGTAGAAAAATCGCATCTATTTAAGCGTGTGATTTTTAATTATTTGGTGGGGAACGAAGACATGCACCTGAAAAATTATTCAGTAATTATTGCTGGAGGCAAAGTCCAACTTGCACCTGCCTACGATTTTCTGAATACTACCATTGTTTTGTCGGGAGATATTGAAGAAATAGCATTACCAATTAATGGAAAGAAAAAAAATATTTCCAGAGAAGTGCTTATCAATTATTTTGGGAAAGACCGTTGTGGCTTAACCGATAAAACCATTGAAAAGATTCTCAACGCCATAAAAATTGCTCTTCCTTCCTGGTTTGACCTGATTGATAAGAGTTTTCTTTCTATAGAAATGAAGGGAAAATATAAAATGCTTTTGCAAAAACGAATCGAAATCTTGGGTTTGCAATAATCAGTTCAGGATTTATTTAATAGCAAATCGTGCAAAAACAGAATATTTTAGCTTAATTTTCTGAAAACCGATTTCCGGAGATGCTTGTTTTCATGTTACTTTTTGTGTTTACTGTTGATAAGTTAATTGTAATTCATGAGAGCAAATATAGGGTATTGCACTTCCTTTCGTTTAAATTTGATTCAAAATTCTGGTGTGAAAGTCGGAACTTCGAAATCATAGTTAAGGCATTTTTGAAATTAAGTTACAAAGCCGCAAATGAGTCCATTTCTAAAGCAAGTCGCAAGCTTTTTATATAAAAATCATCGTTCAGAATTGAGCGATTTTTGCCTTGTTTTTCCGGGTAGGAGAGCGGGAGTATTTTTTACTGCGTACCTAAATGAAATGGTGGAATCCTCCATGCTTTCGCCTGAAATAATTACCATCAGCGAATTGATTTCTTCGATTTCGGGATTGCAACAAGCCGATCAGGTCGCGCTGGTACTGAAACTTCAGGATGCTTACAGCAAAGTGACCGGCCATCAGGAACCATTGGACGAGTTTTTTTTCTGGGGCGAAATTTTACTGGCCGACTTTGATGATATCGACAAATATTTGCTGAATGCTGACGATTTATTCAGGAATATCTCTGATTTGAAAGATCTTGAAAATCAATTCGAATACCTGACCGCTGAGCAAAAAGCTGCCATTGAGGAGTTTTGGGGCAATCTGGAAAAGGTGCCGCATTCATTCAACAAGGAAAAATTCATTGGCATCTGGATCAAACTGGCAGCCATTTATCATCAGTTCAGAGAATCGCTCCGACAAACTGGTATTGCTTATTCCGGCATGATTTATCGTGATGTGGCTGATGGATTGGCGGAGCAATTGCCCGTTGAATTAAAAGCTAAAAAATATGTTTTTATTGGCTTTAACGCATTGAATAATTGTGAGAAAGCTATCTTTAAAAAGCTGGATAATTTGCAGCGAGCCATGTTTTTCTGGGATTATGACGAATTTTACCTGAAAGACAACGAAAATGAAGCTGGTCGGTTTCTACGTACAAATATGATCAGTTTTCCGGCACCAAAGAATTTTGTTCCTGATAAATCGCCATCACCTCAAAATCGCAAAATTACGATGGTTTCGGTTCCAGGAAACATCACTCAGGCTCAGGCAATCAACATTCCTCAGGTTGTGAAAAGCTTCCAGATTAATCGTCGTTTCGACAACACAGCTTTTGTTCTGGCCGATGAAAACCTGCTGATTCCGGTTATTTCGGCGGTTGGCAAGAACTTCGCCGATATAAACATCACAATGGGATATCCGTTTGTGAGTACTCCCGTTTATGGCTTTATTTCGCAGCTGATCAGCCTTCAGAAAAATGTCCGAAAATCAGGGAAATCGCCTGTTTTTTACCATAAACCCGTGGTGGCTCTTTTGAACCATCAGTTTGTCGTAAATGCTGAAATTAAAGCATTTGTCTCCGGAATTTATAAACGGAACAAGGTTTATCTTGAAGCTGGTGAGCTGAATATCAATCCGTTTGTGCGAAAAATATTTGCCCGTCCTGAAAGTTGGCTGGCTGTTCTCGATTATTTTCTGGATGTGCTTACAGAGCTTGCGCTGAAATTTGACTGTACTGGAAATGATCAGGTTAAACTCGAATCTGAATATCTTTTTCAGGCTTTTCTGGCGGTTCAACGGTTGAAAGACACTTTGGAAGCATTGAATGTTCCTGACTTTCCGGTTAAAATTTTGTACCGACTGCTCGATCAGAGTTTGCGGCGAATTTCCATTCCATTTGAAGGCGAACCGCTCACCGGGTTGCAGGTGATGGGATTGCTCGAAACGCGCTGCCTCGATTTCGAAAACCTGGTTTTGTTCTCGGCCAATGAAGGTTTTTTGCCTCGAATTGCAGCCGGACATTCGTTTGTTCCTTATCATCTGCGGAAGGGGTTTGGAATGCCGACCTATGAAGATCGCGATGCCATGTATGCCTATTATTTTTATCGACTGATTCAGCGGAGTGAAAAAACGGTGTTGGCTTACAATTCGATTACCGAAGGAGTTGCTTCGTCGGAAAAGAGCCGCTTTTTATACCAGCTATTGTACGATTCGGAATTCGAAATTGAAGAACTGAACCTGAGTTTCAACTTCAAAGGCACAACCAACGAGCCTATCAGGATTGAAGCCAACGAACGACACATTCAGAAATTAGCTTCGGTTTATTCAGTAAACAAGCTGAGCCCAAGCGCCATCAATATTTACCTCGATTGTAAACTGAAATTTTACTTTAAATACATTTCCGGAATTAAGGAAAAAGATGAACTGAAAGAGGAAATTGATGCGGTTTTGTTCGGAAACCTGTTTCATTATGCTATTGAGTTATTGTACAAACCATTTGAAAATAAGACGGTTGAAGCACATGCGCTTAAATTGTTGCGAGGCGATAGTCGTCGGATTGATGAGGTTGTGCGCCTGTCGATTGCTGTGAAATATTACCAGATGAAATCGGAGGAAGTTTCACGGCTTCAGTTGAGCGGACAAAGTATTCTGATAGCTTCTCACATTCGTGACTATATTCACCAGTTGCTCGAAAACGACATTCAGTTTGCCCCATTTCAAATTGTTGGTCTCGAAAAAGAATATCTGGCAGATTATCAGGTGGTTTCAGACGGAAAAACTTTCCAGATTAAAATTGGAGGAATCATAGATCGCCTGGATCAAACGGCTGATGGATTGCGGATTGTCGATTATAAAACTGGCCGCAACATGAAACTCGATTTCAAAGAATGGCCACAATTGGTTGATAGAACGATTGCTGATCGCCGGAAGGAAATTTTCCAAACTTTAATTTATTCGGATATTGTCAACCGCACCGAAAGTCATTCAGCTATATTCCCTGTCATTTATAAACTTGATGATTTGTTTGATGATGAATTTATTCCAAATGTCATTTTCCGGGGTGAAAAACTCAGCTTTTATCGGGTTTCAGAAGAATTTGGTGTGGTATTTTCTGATGTGTTAACTGAAATGTTTAGTGTCACGAATATTTACGATCAGACCAAAGACCTGCAAAAATGCAGCTATTGCCCGTATAACAAAATTTGTAGAAGGTAAACAGTGTTCAGTCGCAGTGTTCAGTCGCAGTGTTCAGAATTCAGTCCTTCAGTAAATCGGGTCTCAATTGTTTTGTCCGTTCTAAAGCTTGCTTCTCCTGCCATTCATTAATTTTTTTTTCATTTCCTGAAAGTAATATTTCCGGAACTTTCCAGCCATTGTAGTCGGCAGGACGGGTGTAAACCGGAGGGCTCAACAAATTATCCTGAAATGAATCGGTCAGGGCTGAAGTTTCGTCAGATAAAACGCCCGGAATCAGACGAACTACACTGTCAACAATAACAGCTGCAGCCAATTCGCCACCAGTCAAAACATAGTCGCCTATCGAAATTTCCATGGTAACCAGATGCTCACGGATGCGCTGATCAATTCCTTTGTAATGCCCGCAAAGAATGATAATATTATTCAGGAGTGAAAGTTTGTTTGCAACTTTTTGGCTCAATATTGTTCCGTCAGGACTGGTGTAAATCACTTCATCGTATTTTCGCTGCGACTTCAAAAAGTTGATCGCACTTTCGATTGGTTGTATTGTCATTACCATTCCGGCACCGCCACTAAATGCGTAATCATCGGTTTTCCGGTGTTTGTCTTCCGAAAAATCACGGATGTTATGTACATAAATGTCAATCAATCCTTTGTCCTGACCTCTTTTGATAATCGAATGACGAAAAGGGCTGTCAAGCAATTCAGGAACAACAGTAAGAATATCGATACGCATAAAACTAATTTTTTCGCAAAAGTAACAACCTGAGTTCAAAGTTTATCGGTTCTTTAAATTTTAAAGTGGAAAATGCAGTTGAAAGGTCATCTATTTGCTGCTAATCTGAATGTTTTGAACTTTTATTAACTAAAATCTTTGAGTATTAGCTTGTAATATATATTTTCGTAGGCTGAAACGAGTCCGGATTTATATGGCCGAGTTCCACACGAAAGCTTAGATGATAAATTTTCGATATCATATTTTCGTGTGTTAGTGTGAAAAATGACCTTATTCTCTGTTAATTACATTGTAATTTAAAATTTTGTTATGGAACCTAAAGATCTAAAAAACTCCAAAGTTGAGTTAAGTGGTACACCTGCTGAACCAGAAACTATTAACGATCAGAATGTTGCTGAAGTGGCCGAAGTGCAAATCGAAGTAGCTGAAGCTGAGGAAGCTGTTGAAGAAGCAGTAACTGAACCCGTTGAACTAGTTGTCGAAGAAGATGTTCCCGGGGTAGAAGAATCAGAAGTAGTTGAAACTATTGAGGAAACAGTGACAGAACCAGTAGTTGAAGAAGTTATTTCTGTGGCTGAAGAATCAGAAGTAGTTGAAACTGTTGAGGAAACAGTGACAGAACCAGTAGTTGAAGAAGTTGTTTCTGTGGCTGAAGAAACAGGAGTAGTTGAAACTGTTGAAGAAACCGTAGAAACGGTAGTTGAAGAAGTCGTTTCTGAGCTTGAAGTGCAACCAGAGGTAGCTGAAGTTGTGGAAGCTGTTGAAGAAGAAGTGGTTGAAGCCATTGAGCCTGTGGTTGAAGTTGAAGAATCAGTTGTCGCTGACGTTGAAGAACAAGTCGCTGCAGAAGTTGAAATAGTAGAAGAACCTTTAGTTGCAGAAGTAGAAGTAAAACCGGCTGAAGCTGAGCTTCCATCAATAGAAGAATTGATTGGATTATCGGAAGATGTTGATATTGAGTTGCATGAGGATGATTTACTGGACGAAAACGATCCGAAAGTTAAGTTGGCCGATTATGCCGATTTAAATGAAGTTGAACTCCTCAATTCTCTGCGTCATCTGCTTGCAAACGATAATTTTGAACACATCAAAGATGATGTCGATGCAATCAAAATCTACTTTTTCCGCATTTACCGGGCAAATATTGAAGCACAGAAAGCCGCATTTGTTGAAGCTGGTGGCGATCTCGCCGAATTTAAATCAGAGCCCGATCCTTATGAATTAGAACTTCGTGACCTGTTAAAACAATATCAGGATTATAGGAACGAACACAATAAGAAGATTGACGAAACAAAAGAAACCAATCTTCAGAAAAAATATGAAATAATAGAAGAGATTAAAGCTCTTATAAACAATAAAGAATCGATCAACAGAACTTTCCACGAATTCCGCGAATTGCAGAACCGCTGGAGAGATATCGGTCTGGTTCCTCAGGCAAAACTGAAAGATCTTTGGGAAACATATCATCACCACGTTGAAAACTTTTATGATTTTATTAAGATCAACAAAGAACTACGAGACTTGGACCTGAAGAAAAACCTTGAAATAAAAATGGAGGTTTGCGAAAAAACCGAAGAACTATTGGTTGAACCTTCCATCATCAAGGCATTTAATATTCTGCAAAAATATCACGAACAATGGCGCGAAGTCGGACCGGTGCCGCGCGATAAAAAGGATGAAATTTGGGAACGTTTCAAAGCTGCCACTTCTATCATCAATAAAAAACATCAGGATTATTTTGAAGGTCGTAAATCTGATCAGAAAAAGAACCTGGATGCCAAGATTGCCTTGTGTGAAAAAGTTGAAGAAATTGCCAATGCCGCAATAGAAACTCACCGAGATTGGGACGATAGGTCAAGAGAACTGATTGAATTACAGAAGATTTGGAGAACAGTAGGTTTCGCGCCCAAAAAAGACAACAACAAAATTTACGAACGTTTCAGAATTGCTTCTGATACCTTTTTTGATCACAAACGCGAGTTCTACAATCAAAATAAAGAAGAACAGACAAGTAATCTTCAGCTGAAGACTGATTTGTGTGTTCAGGCAGAAGCGCTGAAAGACAGTACCGATTGGAAAAAGACTGCTGATGAGTTCATTAACATTCAGAAAGCATGGAAAGAAATCGGACCGGTTCCACGTAAATATTCAGATATAATCTGGAAAAGGTTTAGAGCTGCCTGCGATCATTTCTTCGAAAATAAATCGAAACATTTTTCATCAATTGACGGGGAACAAGGTGAAAATCTCAGGAAAAAGAGAGAACTTCTGGAAGCTGTCAAACAGTTTGCACTTTCGGGTGACGATAGTGTCGATCTTGATAAACTGAAAGAATTTCAACGCAGTTTTACTGAAATTGGACATGTACCGTTCAAAGATAAGGACAGTATTCAAAATGAATTCCGTGATGTGATTAACCATCATTTCGATTCGTTGAGAATAGATGAAAAACGTCGCAACCTGATGAAATTCAAGAACAAAGTTGCTGGAAATACTGCTTCAGGAAAAGGCCAGAACAAAAATCGTTTTGAGCGTGAAAAATACATGACCAAGCTTAAACAGATGGAAAGTGATTTGGCATTGCTCGATAATAACATTGGTTTCTTTGCCAATACCAAAAATGCCGAAGCGTTGATTGGCGATGTAAACCAGAAAATTGCCAGTACAAAAGAAAAGATCGAATTCCTGAAAGAGAAAATCAGGATAATGGATGCAATGGAAGACGATGAATAACAACCTACAAAAAACCCGCTACATAGAGGCGGGTTTTTTGTTGTTATGATACCATTAAATTTTCTTACATTTTTTTGAGGTATGTTTTATTAATTAACTTTGCTCGCTTTTAAGAACTTTTAAATTTCACAATCTTGTCAGCAACCAGGTACATATTTGTTACAGGAGGAGTTACATCCTCCCTTGGGAAAGGAATATTAGCTGCTTCGCTTGCTAAATTGCTTCAGTCCAGAGGTTATTCTGTGACGATTCAGAAATTGGATCCTTACATCAATGTTGATCCGGGAACCTTGAACCCTTATGAGCACGGAGAATGTTTTGTAACCGACGATGGCGCCGAAACAGATCTTGATCTTGGTCATTATGAGCGTTTTCTGAACGTTCCGACATCTCAGGCCAATAATGTGACCACCGGTCGTATTTATCAGTCTGTCATCAACAAAGAACGTCGGGGCGATTATCTTGGAAAAACGGTTCAAATCATACCTCACATTACCGATGAGATCAAAAGAAAAATTAAGATTTTAGGATCAAAGGGAAAGTACGACATCGTTGTTACGGAAATCGGTGGTACTGTGGGCGATATTGAGTCACTTCCATATATTGAAGCTGTTCGTCAGCTGAAATGGGAATTGGGAGCCAATGCTCTTGTCATCCATTTAACGCTGGTGCCATATTTGGCCGCCTCGGGCGAGTTAAAAACCAAACCTACCCAACATTCGGTAAAACAGTTGCTCGAAAATGGAGTACAACCAGATGTTTTGGTTTTGCGCACCGAACACGAACTTAGTTCAGATTTACGGAAAAAAGTAGCGCTTTTCTGTAATGTTGCCATTGAAGCAGTTATTCAATCAATTGATGTCTCAACCATTTACGAGGTTCCGAATAAAATGCTTGAACAGCGACTTGATGAAATCGTATTGCTGAAGATGGGACTTCCGTTGAAAGACGAGCCAAAATTGGACGACTGGAACGATTTTCTGAATAAACTGAAAAAACCGACTTCAGAAATTGAAATTGGTCTGATTGGCAAATATGTTGAATTACAGGATGCCTACAAATCGATAGTTGAATCTGTGATTCATGCAGGTGCAATGAATTTATGCAAGGTAAAAATTCGGTGGATACATTCTGAAAAAATTACTGCTGAAAATGTTGAAAAGAAGCTTGAGGGGCTGAAGGGAATTATTGTTGCTCCGGGATTCGGTCACCGTGGTATTGAAGGAAAAATTATTGCCACACAATATGTCAGGGAAAACAACATTCCTTTCTTTGGAATTTGTTTGGGAATGCAAATCGCTGTAATTGAGTTTGCCCGCAATGTTCTTGGCCTGACTTCAGCCGATTCGACTGAAATGAATGAGAAGACAGATTGCCCGGTAATCGACCTGATGGAAGATCAAAAGGGAATCACAGAAAAAGGCGGAACGATGCGCCTTGGAGCTTATAAATGCCACATTGTTGATAAAAATTCCAATATCTACCGGGCATACAATAAACTGGAGATCAAAGAAAGGCATCGCCATCGTTACGAATTTAATGATTTTTACCTGAAAGCTTTTGAAGCCGCCGGTATGAAAGCCGTTGGCCTGAATCCGGATACGAACCTGGTCGAAGTAATTGAAATTCCCACCCATAAATGGTTTGTTGGAGTTCAGTTTCATCCTGAATATAGTAGTACAGTTTTAAAACCACATCCGCTGTTTGTTGCGTTCATAAAAGCTTCACTCGGAAAATAATTTATTTTTTATATGGATAGAAATACGATTATAGGTGCAGTCCTTATTTTTTCGATTCTGATAGGATTCAGCTATTTTAACAAACCTTCGGAAAAACAATTGGCCGCAGCGAAGCATAGCCGTGATTCACTCGAATTGGTGCGGACTGATAATCAAAAACAATTAGAAAAAGCAGCAAAACTCGATTCGGTTCAGGCTGAAGTTGCTGCTACAACTCAGAATGATAGTTTGAGTTCAGATCAGGATAAAGCCAGAAATGACAAATTTGGTGTTTTCGCTGCTGCATCTGTAGGTCAGGAAAAGTTCTATGTGATTGAAAATAACCTGATAAAGGTTACCTTTTCGAATAAAGGTGGACGGATCTATTCAGTAGAACTGAAAGATTACAAAACTTACGATCACAAACCATTGATTCTTTTTGAAGGAAAAACCAGCAAATTTGGGCTGAATTTCTTTGCTCAAAACCGCAGTATTGAAACTGAATCATTTTATTTTGTGCCTTCAGACTCTATTGCTGATCAGGTGATTAACGGGCCTGTGGTAAAAAAAGGAAAAGAAGGAAATGAGAAGTTCAATGAATCAAACAAGGGCGACTCGAAGACCATTTCAATGAAGCTGTTTGCCGGTGATGGTAAATATATTGAATACAAATATACCCTTAAATATAACTCGTTTCTAGTTGGTTTCGAATTGAATACCAAGGGAATGGACAAAACGATTACTGCCAATTCGAATTACCTGAATTTTAACTGGAATATTGATGTCCCGCGTCAGGAAAGGAAATCGAATATGGGAGAGGATAGTTATACTACTATTTATTATAAATATCTGGATGATGCCGTTGATAAAATATCAACAGGAAAATCAGGAGCCGAAAGTCTTCGCACTAAAACCAAGTGGATCAGCTTTAAGCAATTGTTCTTTTCGTCTGCTTTAATTGCCGACGAATCATTCCCAACTATTGATATCAAGACCACGTTGACAAAAGAAGATCCACGTTACCTTGGTAATTTTAATGCCGATGTTGCTTTACCTTATGAAGGAAAGGATTCAGAAAGCATCAAAATGAAGTTCTTCTTCGGACCCAACCATTACAATACGCTGAAACAGTATGATCTTTCTATGGAAAACCTTATCAATCTGGGTTACATCATAGTACGTCAGGTTAATCAGTGGATAATTATTCCGACTTTTAATTTTTTGAGGAATTACATTAGCAACTTCGGAATTATCATTTTGTTGCTGACCATCTTTATTAAACTGTTGATATTCCCATTTACCTATAAATCATACCATTCTCAGGCTAAAATGAAAGCTTTGAAGCCAGAGATTGATGAAATAAATGAGAAATTTGGCAAAGATAAAGCCATGGAAAAACAGCAGGCAACCATGGCCTTGTATAAAAAAGCAGGGGTGAACCCGATGGGTGGATGTTTGCCAATGTTATTCCAATTCCCGGTTTTGATCGCGATGTTCTTCTTTTTCCCAACATCAATTGAATTACGTCAGCAGAGCTTTCTTTGGGCAACCGATTTATCAACCTATGATTCTATAATGACTCTGCCTTTTACAATACCATTTTATGGTAGCCATGTGAGCTTGTTTTGTTTGCTGATGACCGTTACCACAATCATTTCTACTCACCTGAATTCGCAGACACAGAGCACTGCGGCTATGCCAGGAATGAAGACCATGATGTACATTATGCCGGTTATGTTCCTGTTTATCCTGAATAGTTACGCATCAGGTCTTAGTTATTACTATTTCCTTGCTAACGTGATCACCATTGGTCAAATGTATGTTTTCCGATTTATGGTTGATGAAGATAAAATCAGGGCACAAATCCTTATAAACAAGAAAAAGCCGGTTGTGAAATCAAGCTTCCAGCAAAAACTTGAAGATATGGCAAAGCAGAAAAGTGTGAAACCACGAAAATAATCAAATAAAAATGCTGCCCACGGGCAGCATTTTTTGTGACTTGTTGTATGTAAACTAAAAACTATAAATCCTATTTCAGTGAAATGTTCAAAAAGTAATTGCAATCATTTAAAAAAGTAGTAGGGAGCCGGGCGGCTCCCTATTAATCTACATTATTATTGCGATTCGAGAGGAAGGTACCTTTTTTCCCTGACCAAAAGACATTTCCGATGTTTATCAATCAAAGTCTGTCTTTCTTTTTCGGTCAGCACGTCCATAACAGCTAATCTTTCTTTTATTGGTAATTTTCTTATCAACCTGTAAACACATTCCTCGCTTTCACTGCCCATTGGACAGCTAAAAATTAGCCCGTAGTAAAATGAATAACTATTCTCCATATTCCAACAATTTAAATTGATTAGAACTCCTTACATATATTAATTCCGAAAAAGGGGAAAAGGTAACCCTCGTTTTGTGATTATTTTTAAAATATTTTTCATTGAAAGTCTCTTTGGCATATTTTTATAATTTTGCATCAGTTTTTTACCAAATGAAAATCTTCTAAATCGATATGTTTGAGAATCTAAATGAAAAGCTGGAACGGTCTTTTAAACTTCTGAAAGGTCAGGGGAAAATTACCGAGATCAATGTTGCTGAAACGCTGAAAGAGGTACGTCGTGCATTACTTGATGCCGATGTTAATTTTAAGATAGCCAAAACATTTACTGAAAATGTGAGAAAGAAGGCATTGGGAATGGACGTTCTCAATGCACTTAAGCCTGAGCAGTTGATGGTGAAAATTGTTCACGATGAACTGGCAGAGTTGATGGGTGGTAAATTTGTTGACATCAACTTAAAAGGAAATCCTTCGGTTATTTTAATTGCGGGTCTTCAGGGATCTGGTAAAACTACGTTTGCTGGTAAACTTGCAAAATTACTCAAAAGCAAAAAAGGAAAACACCCGCTGTTGGTTGCCTGCGATATTTACCGTCCGGCAGCTATTGAACAGTTAAAAATTCTTGGCGGACAAGTTGACGTTCCGGTTTACACAGAAGACGGCAATCGAAATCCAGTGAAAATCGCTTTGGAAGCTATTCGACATGCAAAAATGAACGGTAACGATGTTGTCATTATTGATACCGCCGGTCGATTGGCTATTGATCAGGAAATGATGAATGAGATCAGTGCTGTAAAAGATGCTGTTAAACCGCATGAAATTTTGTTCGTTGTCGATTCAATGACGGGTCAGGATGCTGTTAATACCGCCAAAGAATTTAACGACCGGCTTGATTTTGATGGAGTAGTCCTTACAAAACTCGATGGTGATACCCGTGGTGGAGCTGCCCTTTCAATTCGTTCGGTGGTTGACAAGCCAATCAAATTTGTCGGTACCGGAGAAAAACTCGATGCGCTGGATAATTTTCATCCTGAACGTATGGCCGATCGTATTCTCGGCATGGGCGATATTGTATCTCTGGTTGAAAAAGCTCAGGAACAATTTGATGAAGTAGAAGCTAAAAGGCTTCAGCAAAAACTGGCCAAGAATCAGTTCAGCTTTACTGATTTTCTGAAACAGATTCAGCAGATTAAAAAAATGGGTAACCTGAAAGACCTTGCTGCTATGATTCCGGGTATGGGAAAGGCATTGAAAGATGTTCAGATTGAAGATGATGCCTTCAAACATATCGAAGCTATCATTTATTCGATGACTCCGGCCGAAAGGGAAGACCCAAGTCTTTTGAATGGCTCGCGCAGGAAACGTATTGCTGATGGTTCTGGTACCGACATTCAGGAAGTAAACAGGCTGATTAAGCAATTCGCTGAAACCCGCAAGATGATGCGGATTGTTGCACAAGGTAAAAACATAAATAAAATGATGGGCAATGCTGCCCCAAGACGATAAACTGAGAAATATGATTTTAATTGACGGAAAAAAGACCGCTGACGATATTAAAAAGGAAATTGCTGAAGAAGTGAAACAGATTGTTGCTCAGGGAAAAAGGGCACCGCATCTGGCCGCGGTTCTGGTTGGACATGACGGTGGAAGCGAGTCGTATGTAGCTTTTAAAATAAAAGATTGTGCCGAAGTAGGATTCCGTTCTTCTCTTATTCGTTTCGAAGATGATGTGACCGAAGATGAATTGATTGCCAAAGTTCATGAATTAAATCAGGACCCGGATTTGGATGGGTTCATCGTGCAATTGCCTTTGCCCAAGCACATTTCGGAACAAAAAATAATTGAAGCAATAGATCCAAAGAAAGATGTGGATGGTTTCCATCCTGAAAATGTTGGAAGATTGGTGCTTGGGATGCCAGCCTTTTTGTCGGCAACCCCTTTCGGAATCGTAGAATTATTGAAACGATATCAAATCCCAACTTCAGGGAAAAACTGTGTAATTGTAGGAAGAAGTAATATTGTCGGTCGTCCGTTGAGTATTTTGATGTCGCAAAAAGGCGTGAATGCTACAGTAACTGTGGCTCATAGCCAGACTAAAGATCTTGAAAAGGTATGTGCCGAAGCTGATATTCTTATCGCTGCATTGGGTTCGCCTGAGTTTATCAAAGCCAACATGGTGAAAGAAGGAGCTGTTGTAATTGATGTTGGAACAACGCGTGTAATTGCTCCTGAAACCAAATCGGGCTTTCGCTTGAAAGGAGATGTCAAATTCGATGAAGTTGCCCCTAAATGCTCATATATTACTCCTGTTCCGGGAGGCATTGGCCCGATGACCAGAGTGTCGCTTTTGCTCAATACCCTTATTGCCGTAAGAAAGAGATTGTAGAGAAAAAATAGATATAAAAAGAAGAAGGCAGGTTTACGAACCTGCCTTCTTCTTTTTTATAAGCTTGTACTTTTCTGTTACCAAATCACAGCACGGTCGCTTTCCTTCAGGTACATATAATCACCTTCTTTTATATTGAAAGCTTTGTAGAATTCGGGTAAGTTGCGCAATGGCCCCAAAACCCTGAAACGACCCAATGAATGCGGATCTTCTTTGGTGCGACGGACAATTTCTTTGTCGCGGATATTTTGAGCCCACAAATGTGCATAAGCCAGGAAGAAACGCTGATCAGGATTGAAACCGTCGATTGGTTTTTCATTGCCGGTGAGTACTTTTTGCAAGGCATTGAAAGCAATATTTAGTCCGCCCAAATCAGCAATGTTCTCGCCAAGCGACAATTCCCCGTTGGCTTTCATGGTATCTAAAACAGTATAATTACTGAACTGATTTACCAGAATTTTGGTTCTTTCAGCGAATAATTTCGAATCTTTTGCAGTCCACCAATCGGCAAGGTTACCCACTTTGTCGTATTGCCGTCCCTGATCATCAAATCCGTGGGTCATTTCGTGACCAATCACAACACCAATTGCACCATAGTTGACAGCATCATCACCATTCATATAAAAGAAAGGTGGCTGAAGAATGGCCGCAGGGAAAACGATCTCATTCATGGTAGGATTGTAATAAGCATTGACCATTTGAGGAGGCATCATCCATTCAGTGCGGTCAACCGGTTTATTCACCTTACCGATCATGAAATTGAAATCAAAATTCCTTGCACGTAAAACATTGGCAACATACGAATCAGTTGATACTTGCAACGCAGAATAATCGCGCCACTTGTCGGGATAACCGATCTTCACGTTGATAGCATTCAGCTTTTCAATTGCTTTGGTTTTGGTGGTGTCGCCCATCCATGCCAGTTGTTTGATACGTTCGCCCAACGAAATTCTAAGGTTTCCAACCAAATCGAGCATACGCTTTTTAGCTTCAGCCGGAAAATATTTCTGAACATACATCTGACCAATGGCTTCACTCAAAGCATTGTTTGTTGATCCCTGAACACGTTTCCAACGTGGACGCTGAGCCATGCTGCCAGTCAGGGTTTTTCCGTAGAAATCGAAATTTTGGTTCACAAAAGCTTTCGGTAAATACGAAGCAAGGCTATTGACCACCTGCCATTTCAGATAAATTTTCCAATCGTCAACCGAAACATCTTTTACCATCTTGCCAAGTTCAGCAACAAAATCGGGTTGACCAACAATAAAATCACCCGGATTCTGGAGGCCAATGCTTTGGAAATAGGCAATCCAGTTATATTCAGGAGATATTTTCTGAATGCCCGACAAATTCATTTTATGATATACTTTTTGCGGATCACGTTGTTCCAGCAAAGTCATAGAAGCAGCGGCCATGCGTTTTTCCAGATCATATACTTTGGTAGCATTTGCCTTGGCGGTTGCTTCGTCGGCTCCGGTTAGTAAAAACATTTTCTGAAGGTGTACCAGGTAAGCGGCCTGAATGTCTTTGCTCCGTTGATCATCTTTCATGTAATAATCGCGGTCGGGCATTCCCAATCCACCCTGAAAGAGATAAGCCACCACCATCGTAGAGTTTTTCTGATCGGCATCTGAGAAAAACGAGAATAACGGATCAATTCCTTTGACATGAAAATCTGCCACCACTTTCATCACATCGTCTTTTGTTTGAATAGCGCTGATTTGATCGAACAGCGGCTGAACAGGCGACAATCCCTCAGACTCTATCCTGGCAGTGTCCATACCAGTGTTGTAGAAATCCGCAATTTTTTGTCCAACAGTTCCGGTTTCCTGCTTTTTTGTTGCAATTTCAGTAACCAGCTTCTGAACCTGAACTTCGCCGGTATCAGCCAATAAATCAAAGGTTCCGAAACGGCTTTTTTCAGCCGGGATCGGGAATCGTTTTTTCCAGCCGCCATTGGCATAATTGTCAAAATCGGTGGCCTGACTAACAGAAGTGTCCAAATCAGTCAAATCGAGTGATTTGTTTTTTGGGGCCTCTTGCTTACATGCCATGCTTCCCATGAGGATTGAAATTAAAATTAAATGATTGAATCGTCTCATAATTTAATAATTATATAGTTGTAAATATTCAGCCTAAACCAGTTCAAAAGTAAAATATTTGAATCATTTGTAAACCAATTTACAAATGATTACAAAAAACCAACAATCGACTTTTATTTTCCTTTCGGATTTATCGGTTTATTGGTTTGGCCTCAATAGCCGTAGCCTTCAGGCTACGGTAGAAATGTATATAAAACAAGGGCTTTAACCCTAATTGACAATCATTAATGGCTAAAGCCAACGACAAACATCAATCTATCCAACGGCATAAATGCCGTTGCTAATGAAAGAATACCAAATAACCGATAGTTCCGATTAATTTTAAACCAGAACGGGTGGTATTATTATCGAATTTCGGAAATGTGAAACGCTGCTGCGGAAGTTAGGAGCCCATCTTCGGAAATTCGGAACGCTGCTAAAGAAATTGTTGATGCAATTTACAAAACAGTTTGTGTGTCTGCAAATTCAGCGAAGGCAATTTAGAAAACAGTTTGCATGTCTGCGGATTCAGCGAAGGCAATTTAGAAAACAGTTTGCATGTCTGCGGATTCAGCGAAGGCAATTTAGAAAACAGTTTGCGTATTTGCGGATTCAGCGGAGACAAATTCCAGTTTGCCAGTCATACGATGACTTCAAGTCATCGTATGACTAGATTGTCCTGAAAATAAAATGACTAAAAAAAAGAAAGAAAAAGATTGCAAATAGTTTTGATTTGTAAACATAACCACCTACTTTTAGCAATGAAAACGACGAGCGGCACCCTGAACCTGCTTTCATCGAGCAAGAAACTGTTCACATAGCTGAGTTAATCAGCGAAATTTAGTCCCGGATACCCGGGGCCAAACATAAGGGCACAGTCCCTGAATTCGCCGGCAAAATTGTTTTTATGGACACAAACGGTAAGTCAATAAAAAGATTGAAGATAAATAGCGATTTGTTTTGCTTTATAAACATAACCGCTTATATTTAAAGCTTTGAATACAAAGTAAAAAAGACATAGCATCGCGGGGATGAAACATGAAAAAATAAATAAAAAGTACTATAAACTTTCCGCTATTTACTAGTTGTGCGTAATTCAACGGAGTTCGAAAGACATACTTTCTATGCTAACGAAAAGAGGTTGAGATAACTAATTTTAGAAGGAAACTGACCTATTTATACTTTTGACATATAGATATTTACAAAAAAGTTAGTCGGAATTTAAAAAGACAAAGATCTTAGCTTATAATAACATGTTAGAAATACTACTCATTATCGGCATTTCAATTTTTGCTTCAATTTCCTCAATAATTTCGACAGGAGATATATATAAAAAGCAAAATAATATATTCAAATCAATCACGTACAAAGGATGGCTAATTATTGCACTAAATCTTGGGATTATTACATTCTCAATTATCCAGTATATGGGCAATGAAAAAAAACTAGACTTAAAGGAGCTGTCAGCTAAAGAAGAACAGCAAAAAAGAGATAGTACTTTAAAAGCAAAATATGATATTGCTTTATTAGAAATGAAAAACAAATTTGACTCAAGCAATATTAACGTGATTGCCACTGTATCTAATGTTTTAGGAAAATATGGATACAAGTTAGATTCAACAAATATGAGCTTAGTTGAATTAATAAGAGATTCAACAAATAATACATTAATAGAAGAATCTGCACCGATTCTTAAACTATCACATATTAATGGAATTGATCTGCAAAAAATTGAGAATAATAGGTGCTATTTCAAATTGACCATGTGTAGTTATGATGCAGGAAGCACAGGTTATGAGTGCAAATTTCATCTTATCATGGAAGATTCATTGAAAAATCTTGCACTAGGAAAGACCTTAGAATTACTGCGATATAATGAGAGAATTAGCAAAAATGGAATCCTTGAAGTTTATTTCGATTTCCCGATAACTTATTTGTATAAATATTTTTACATAATTTTAAAAGGCAGCTACTATAATATGGACAAAACCAAGAAGTACTATGTAAATGACACGTACTTTTATAATAAGTCAGGAAATCAATCAGGTGGTTTATTAGGGGATTCAGAAAAAAGAATCAATGATGTGATTAATAATTAAGAACTACGCACAACAGCAAAATACCCGCAAGTCGGGTTTTAGTGCTTCGTTGACAGGAAATTAATAAATTGAAAAGCAATTCTTCGTAGGAAGTTCATCGGGAAACTCCCGCCCTGCGTGTATTTGCGAGACGTTATATGCCATAATATAAAAACCACATCATATGAAATGTCCTCATTGTATAATTGAAGTTAACCCAGATTTTCAGCAAAGATATCTTGGTTCCGATTCTGACGGCTATTGGTCGATATTTACTATGTTTTGTCCAAATCCAAAGTGTAAGAAATTGATTATAGATCTTGCTGGAGGTGGAGATGTATTTTTAAATAATGCTGGTCAAGTTACAGGTATTCAGCATATAAAATCTCGGATTTCTGTGAAACCATTATCATCTTCAAGGCCACCTGTTCCAATTGAAGTTGACGAAGAATTTGCGTCTGACTATAGAGAGGCATCTTTGATATTGACTTTTAGTCCAAAGGCTAGTGCTGCATTAAGCAGAAGATGCTTGCAAAATGTTCTAAGAGAAAAAGCAGGTGTAAAAAAAGGTGATTTGTCGAAGGAAATACAACAAGTAATTGATGAGAGATCATTACCTTCTCATTTAGCTGAAAGTATTGATGCTATTCGTAATATAGGAAATTTTGCTGCTCATCCGATTAAGAGTACGTCGACAGGAGAAATTGTTGAAATCGAACTAGGTGAAGCAGAATGGATATTAGACGTTTTGGAATCTTTATTCGATTTCTACTTTGTACAACCAGCAATTCTTAAAATGAAAAGAGATGCATTGAATAAAAAATTGACTGATTCAGGAAAACCACCAATGAAATAATTACGGCATATAATCGAGTAGACGGCTCCGCCAGTAATTAGCTGACGGAGTGCGCCTCTCACACCACCGTACGTACGGGTCTCGTATACGGCGGTTCGTTAAACAATGGGA
>JGI24146J20443_1000121_pt1 | contig 74868 bp, 61 predicted proteins | sample BarGraIncub1131A_FD_20443 | JGI IMG/M metagenome (IMG submission 20443) | reverse complement strand
GATGAAGGGACTCGAACCCACACTCCTCACGGAACCAGATCCTAAGTCTGGCGCGGCTACCAATTACGCCACATCCGCATTTGCGAGTGCAAAGATAGAAATATCTTTCATAAGAACACCATGTGTTTGGATTTTATTGTTGATGCCGGGCAAAAGACCATAGATTATTCGACGGTATGGACTCCGTTTGTTTCTTCTAATCCACTTGAATAGAGTTTCTTCTGTGACTCGGCCTTGATCAGTGCATCGTAAACGACTTGCTGGATATTGGTGCGGATGTTGAGTCCGGAAATCTTATTGTTCCCTGCATCAGGATAGACGCGGTTGGAAAGAAAGATATAGACCATCTTGTATTTGGGATCGGCCCATACAAAGGTGCCGGTGAATCCGGAATGTCCAAAGCTTTCATCAGAAGCGCTCACACAACAAGGACCATTAATATCGGGCACAAAAAGTTGTTTGTCCCATCCCAGGCCGCGACGGTTTGTAGAGGAGAAATGGCCTTTGGTAAACTGCTCAATGGTTTCTTGCTTCAAGAGTTGTACTCCATTATAGCGCCCTCCATTGATCATCATTTGCAGGATGGCTGCCAGGTCGTAGATATCGGAAAAGAGGCCGGCATGGCCCATTACTCCACCCATCATTGCTGCCCCGGGATCATGCACGAATCCATGTACAAGCTGATGACGGAATAAAGTGTCGTTTTCAGTTGGAGGGATACGATCTAACGGAAACCTGTCAATAGGGTTGAAACCAATCGTATTCAGACCCAATGGTTTGTAAATATTGTATTTTAGGTAGTCTTCATATTTGTCGCCGGTGACTTTCTCGATGACCTGGTACATGAGATACATGCTCAGATCGCTGTACTTGTACTCGGTCTTCTCGAGCAAGGGCGACTTTTTGATGAGATCCCAGATGGTATCACGATAATCGGTTCTTAAAAAGAGTTTGTCTGTAACCCGGATATTGAAATTCGGCTCCGGGCTGGTGCGGTAATAAGTGGGATTTGGGAATACCGGACCAAGTGTTTTCTCATAAAAAGGTATGAACGGGACCAACCGGGCCTGGTGTACCATAATCTCGTCGAGCCGGATTCCTTTCTTGTTCGTGTTTTTATAATCGGGCAAATAGTTCTCGATCTTTTTGGTGACATCGATTAATCCCTGTTCGCTGAGTTTCATGATTGCGAGCGTTGAGGCTGCAACTTTGGTGACCGAGGCAAGATCATAAATGTCGTTCAGTTTTACGGGTTGAAGCTTATCATAGGTCTGGTAGCCATAAGCCTTGTCGACAATAATCTTGTTATCGATCGCAATCAGGACACGGCATCCGGGAAAAGCCTTCATAGCAATTCCATCCAACGCTATAGAATCGATCCGGGATAGATCTTTTGGGTTGATGCCGATAGATTCAGGTGGCGCAAAACCAAGCCTGGTCGCTTCCTGACTGATGCCTGCACCGGCAGGATAGTCTTTGGATGCGCTCACCGGAAGACGTCCCGAGATAGGGATGCCACCGAATATGGCCTGTGCAGCCCAGTAGCCGACATTGGGGCGGTCGCGGTAGGTCATGACCATCGCATCTACACTTTTATCAAATTGCGCAAGGGCATAAGCATTGGCAGGCAAGTGAACGATGATCTTTACACCGGCAGCGCTGAGTGAATCAATAAAGCGCAATAGTTGATCACGGATTCCATAACCACTGGCAGGGGAGTCCACGGTCTTGCGGACATCAATGGCCACAACTTTATAGGTTGAGAGTTTTGGAAGAAGCAGACGATTAGATAGTCCGAAATAATCGACCGGGAGATAATAATGGTCGGCGGGGGTGAAGAGTTGTACACTCTCGTTGAAATCGTTAGAGGTGGAGTCGCCAAAACAAACGATCGCCATCCTGAGGTTATTGGGGTTGAGCGGCAGAAGGTTGTCCTTGTTCTTTGCAATGGTTACGGAAGATTCGACAAGCTTCTGATTGATTTCATCTGCCATCGGAGGGGAGATGTCTTTCATCAGGTTTTTTAATTCGACTGGTTTCAGATTGTCAAGTCCGACTTTATATTTATAGGACAGGACCTTGCGACATCTTTCCTCGATCAGTTCCTGACTGATGGTGCCATTGTCCATGGCCTCTTTAATATTTTGAATGGCTCTTCCTACATCGACAGGGAGCAAAAGAACATCGTTGCCTGCAAGCAGCGCTTTAACTTCGGCCTGTTTGGGTTCAACATTGTCGGCCAGTGCCTTCATTTCCATCGCATCAGTAAAAATCAATCCCTTGAAGCCAAGCTCTCCTTTCAAAAGACCACTAATAATGGGCGCCGAGATGGTTGAAATAGAATTGGGCATGGTGTCGAGTGCCGGGACATGCAAATGGGCTACCATGATGCCTGCTATGCCTTGTTCGATGAGCTTGCGGAATGGATACAGGTCGATGTCTTCGATTGTTTTTCGGTCATGATTGATCGTTGGAAGGGCGATATGAGAGTCAATGTCGGTATCGCCATGTCCGGGGAAGTGTTTGGCTACGGCAATGATGCCCTGATCCTGTAATCCACGCATATAAGCAAGGGCCAATGCGGTGACTTTGACTTTATCTTCGCCGAATGAACGGTTGTTGATGACGGGGTTTTTAGGATTATTATTGATGTCAACAACGGGAGCAAAATTGATGTTGACTCCAATGCGTCGCATCTGACGGCCAATCTCGAGGCCCATTTGATAGATCAGTGAATCGTTTTGAATAGCCCCCAGTACCATCTGACGGGGAAAGGCAACTGTACTGTCAAGACGCATGCCCAATCCCCATTCGCCATCGATAGAGATAAACAGTGGAGTCTTGGATAATAATTGATAACGGTTGGTCAGCATGGCCTGTGCCCAGGGGGTTCCGCTGAAGAAGCAAACGCCTCCAACATTATATTTGCGGATCAAAGATGTTATTTCACGGTAATAATTGGAATCGGAATTGGCATATGAACGAATCATGAACAGTTGCGCAATACGTTCTTCTTGGGTCAGATTGGAATAAATAGAATCGACCCATTTGGTTTCCAGGGTTTTATTATGTCGGGTTGTCTGTTTTGTTAAATAGGTCTGTGAGAAAAGAGATTCTGCAGTCAGGAAAATAAAAAAACAAATTAGTAATAAAGGCCTCATTCCAAATAAAAAGTTTAGTCAGTTGAATTTTCTTTAATCTACAAATTTACTTCTTTATATAAAATGGATTACCTTTACTTTTTTAAATTTCCTTACAATAATTCACAAAAAGGGGATATGATTAAACCTTTTGGAAATTTATCAGTCAAAAATATTGCTATTTATAAACTTATTTAGGCTATTGCATGACAATCACTGATGATGCGCTAATAGAAATGTTTAAGGAACCTTCTTCACAGAATAAGGCTTTCGACATGTTGGTGCGTAAATATCAGGAGCAGCTCTACTGGGTCGTAAGAAGGCTGGTCATTGATCATGAGGACTCGAACGATATCATCCAAAATGTCTTTATTAAGGTTTGGAATAATCTGGGTACTTTTAGGGAGGATTCCAAATTGTATACCTGGCTTTATAGAATTGCTATCAATGAAAGCCTGGGCTTTTTGAACAGTAAACGGATGAGAATTTTTGTCCCATTCGGAGATGTCGAAAAGCAATTGAATCAGAATCTGACCGATGATAATTATTTTGAAAGCAATGAAATACAACTCATGCTGCAAAAAGCAATATTAACCTTGCCCGAGAAACAACGTATCGTTTTTAATTTGCGCTATTACAATGAGATGCCTTATGAACAGATGTCAGAAGTGCTGGGTACTTCGGTGGGAGCTTTGAAAGCATCGTATCATCTGGCAATGAAAAAAGTAGAAAAATCTTTAACGGGGAATTAAACTTATGTAATTTAGATTTGTCTAATTTCCAAATGAATGAAACACTGAGGCTGACATGTTCAGAAAACAAAAGAAGGTTCAAAAAACTTCGGAAGCCAAATGTGACAATGAATAATAAAACTTATAATCATGAAAACGAATCATAAAAACCATCCTGATCTACCATCTGACTTTTCATTGGAAAGTTTAAGGGATCAAAACCCATTTAGGGTTCCTGATGGCTATTTTGATGAGTTGCCTCAACGCATCAGTGCACGGATTGAAGCTAACCCTATCAGAACAAAAACAAGACGCTTACATCCGGGAGTATTTGCTGCAGCAGCATCCGTAGTCCTTCTTCTTGGATTAACATTGGTAATGCGCACCTCAATAAATAACCTACCTACAGAATCCATCAAAAGCTATTCACCAACTGAATTATCAATAATACCAGATACCCATATCGTTAAACATTTTGACAATGCCATTACAAATGGTGAAATTGATGAATCTGCACTAATGGATGTAGTTGCAACAGCAACTGCTGAGGAAGCTACTTCAAATACCACTTCTGTAGAGGTACAAAGTGAATCAACCGGAATTTTACCTACTGTTTCGGATGAAGAAATAATCAATTACCTGATTCAAAATCAGACGCCTACAAGTACTACAAACGATATTTTGAAAAACGAATTAAAATGAAAGTCTCTATCAGGGTCTTTTAAAAATTAAAAGTCATGAATAAATTACAAGTTTTTTGTTTAGCGTTATTAGTTTTCCTATTAAATGTCCTGACCGGAAATGCTCAGAATCGTAATTTTGGTAACGCGCCACAACGTCAAAGAATAGATGCACAGAAAGTTGCATTTTTTACTGATCAACTACAATTGACTCCCGATGAGGCTCGGATTTTTTGGCCAATCTACAACCAATATAGTTCTCAGAAAGATGAATTGAATCAGGATTTCATGAAGGAAAACCAGAAATTCAGAAATAACGTAGATGCTATAAGTGATAAAGATGCTTCGGATTTAGCAGATGGTTATATCAGACATGCACAAAAATTGGTTGATTTACAAAAGGAATATCATTTAAAATTAAAAGATGTCCTTCCACCTAAAAAACTACTTAAGCTATATAATGTCGAGCGTGACTTTCAAAGACTACTTCTACAACGTTTAGGCGAACGGAAAATGGGTAGACCATAATCATTGCGCTTTTTTTCTCAAAATAAAAGGGTTCGGAATTTCCGAACCCTTTTTAATTTTAGAGTGATTTGTGTTTTTTAGCTGTTCATCGAAAGCAAGAATTCTTCGTTGCTTTGAGTGAAACGGATTCTGTCTTTCAGGAATTCCATGGCCTCTAGTGGGGTCATATCTGCTAGGTGATTTCTCAACACCCAGATGCGTTGTAACCATTCCTTTTCCAATAATAAATCATCACGACGAGTACTGGAAGAAACGATGTCAATAGCAGGATAAAGACGTTTGTTAGATAGTCGGCGATCGAGTTGAAGCTCCATATTACCGGTACCCTTGAATTCTTCAAAGATGACTTCGTCCATCTTGGATCCTGTATCAATCAATGCCGTTGAAAGAATAGTGAGTGAACCTCCCTTTTCGATCTGACGGGCAGCTCCGAAGAAACGTTTTGGTTTCTGAAGTGCATTGGCCTCGACACCTCCTGATAAAACTTTTCCTGAAGTCGGGGATACTGTGTTATATGCACGGGCAAGACGGGTAATGGAATCGAGCAGTATCACTACATCGTGACCGCATTCTACCATTCGTTTTGCTTTCTCAAGTACGATGTTCGCAATTCTTACATGACGTTCTGCCGGTTCATCAAAGGTTGAAGCAATAACTTCTGCCTTTACGCTGCGTGCCATATCGGTTACCTCTTCAGGACGTTCATCTATCAGTAAAACAATCAGGTAAACTTCAGGATGATTAGCTGCGATAGCATTGGCAATGTCTTTCAGGATTGTGGTTTTCCCTGTCTTAGGTTGTGAAACGATGAGTCCACGTTGTCCAAAACCAATCGGGGTGAACATATCAATGATCCGGGTCGTTAGATTGTTCTGGGTATGACCTGTGAGTTTGAATTTTTTATTCGGGAACAGTGGTGTGAGGTATTCAAAAGGAATACGGTCACGAACGGCTTCAGGTAAACGGCCATTCAGTTTTTCAACTTTGATGAGTGGAAAATACTTCTCGCCTTCTTTTGGAGGACGAATAGATCCACGAACGGTATCACCAGTCTTGAGACCAAATAGTTTTATCTGTGATTGTGATACATAAATATCATCCGGTGAATTGAGGTAATGGTAATCTGATGAACGAAGGAAACCATAGCCATCAGGCATGATTTCAAGTACGCCTTCACTGGTCACGATACCATCAAATTCTATCGTGGCTTCGGGTTTGCGTTCAATAGCACGTGGAGCTCTGGATCCCTGTTCACGGGGATTAGGACGGTGCTCTACAGGAGCTGCTTCTACTTCTACTTCTACTTCAGCTTCAGCTTCAGGTGCAGCAAATGTTGTTTCAGGCTCCTGATATTCGATTACATTAGCTTCAATAGCTGCAGTGTCGTTAACAGGAATGATGTCGGGCATATCCGTTTCATCCTCTGTTTCCAAATCCAGGTTAGCCATGAAAGTGTCCTCTACTACAACAGGAGGAATATTTTCATTTGGCTTTGGAGTTGGTATGTAAGGTTTCCTGATTTCCGGTTCATGTTGTTTAGCAATAGGAGTCGTTGTAACCGGAGGTGTGGTTGTAGGAGCTAGAACCGGTGGTTTTCTAAGTTCGCTTTTGATAACAACAGGATTAATATCGATATCCTTGCTTTTAGGCTTTTCAATATTGTTTATCTCAGAGGATTCAGCAGTTACCTGTGGTTCTTCGGTCACGATCTTTTCTATTTCAGGAATAGATTGAGGTTTGTCGATCGGACCCTTAGGCTTTTCAAATATCTCGTGCTTTTTTTCAGCCGGAGCCGGTTTGTCAGTTTTTACCTGAGCGGCTGTGTCTCTCAAACGACGGGTTACAGATATGTCCTGTTTTGGGAGGCGGACTGGTTTCTCTTCTTTATGATGAGCTACAACTGGTTTTGGGGCAACCGTTTTTATCGGTTCTACAGCTTTTGGAGCTACAGTTTCATCCGTGCCGGTTAAACGCTCAGGACGTGAGCTGGCAATTGGATCTTTACTACGGGGTAGAATTGGCTCGTTACCGGGAATTCTTTTTCTGCGACCTTTTTGATTCGCATCTTGATGGTCTTCTTTTTCTTGTTCCAGGATGTCTGCACTAGGGTTTGATGCCTGCTGGTCGAGAATTTTATAAATCAGTTCCTGTTTTTTTAGGGATTCAAAATTGGGGATTACCAGCTTATGGGCAATTTCTCTAAGTTCCTGAACCAACATGCCGTTGAGTTCAATAATATCGTACATACGCGATTGAATGAATTGGGGGTGGGGTAATTTTAACGTTTTATATTCTGGAATATATATTCCTGAAAATTAAGAAATTTAATAACAATGAAAGATTAACAATGAAATTGTAAGAGAGTTCAAATTATAATAATAAAGAATAATTTTTTTGGTATCGAAAATACCTGCGGAAACTTTATTGTGCAGCAAATATACAATAAAAAAGTATTAATCTGTAATTATTTTTAAAACTTTCATTATTCGATTAATAATTTATTCTTTTCCTCTTCGATCTTTGACATTCTATTATAGTCATAGTGATATTTCTTTACCTTTGTTGGAAAATCAGTCCATTATAACTTTATAAAAACGCATTATACCAATGAAAAAGACAGCTTTTTGTGGTCTTCATGAGCAATTGGACGCTAAAATGGTTCCATTTGCAGGATTTTATATGCCCGTTCAATATGAGGGTTTACTAATTGAACACGAAACCGTCCGTAAAGGCGTCGGTGTATTCGACGTTTCCCATATGGGCGAAATTTGGGTTAAAGGCCCTAACGCTTTAGAATTTATACAGTGGGTTACATCAAATGATGCATCTAAACTGACCGATGGAAAAGTTCAATACTCCTGTTTCCCCAATGGTAAAGGGGGCATTGTGGATGATCTTTTGGTTTACAGGATTAACAGCGAAACTTATTTGCTGGTAGTCAATGCTTCGAATATTGAGAAAGACTGGAACTGGATCAGCAGTCAGAACAAGCAAAATGCTGTTTTGTACAATGCATCCGATGAAATTTCTCAACTTGCCATTCAAGGGCCGCTTGCACTAAAGGCCATGCAGAAATTAACGGATACACCGATTATGGACATGGAATATTACACCTTTAAGAAACTGACTTTTGCCGGAATTAAAGATGTTATTTTGGCAACGACCGGCTATACAGGAGCAGGTGGATGCGAGATCTATTTTGCTAATGAAGATGCAGAAGCAATCTGGAAAGCAGTTTTTGAAGCCGGTGCTGAATTTGGTATCAAACCAATTGGATTGGGCGCCAGGGATACACTGCGTCTGGAAATGGGCTACTGTCTTTATGGTAATGATATTGATGACACCACTTCTCCCATAAAAGCCGGACTGGGCTGGATTACTAAATTTACGGATGAGAAAAACTTCATCGATAAAGAACTTCTTCTGACTCAAAAGAATGAAGGTGTTAGTAGTCGTCTGGTTGGTTTCGAGATGATCGACAGAGGTATACCCCGGCATGGGTATGAAATCGTTGATGATGAAAATGATGCAATTGGCCTGGTAACTTCGGGAACACAGTCTCCTTCTCTTGGAAAAGCAATTGGAATGGGTTATGTACCTACTGAACTTTCCAAACCGGGTAGTGAAATCTTCATTAGCATTCGTGGAAAAAGAATACTTGCCAAAGTGGTGAAACTGCCTTTTTATAAGGATTAACCCTATTGTTTCTTCATTAAGACGTTAAACTATCACGTTATTTTACTGTTATTGGTTATTGGTTATTGATTTACGGACTTCATGGTTGTCGCTAAATTGATATCGAGTAACCAATAACTATTTATATTCAATATTATACATCATGCCAAATAATTCATTCAACTATTTGCTCGAACAGTTTGCTGATATAAAAATCATGCAGTACGCAGTACCTGGTTTTGAAAAACTCCCGGTGCAACAAAAACGGTTACTCTACAATTTAAGTCAGGCAGCTTTGTGTGGACGCGATATCTTGTTTGATCAGAATTATAAATATAATTTATTAGTTAGACGCTTTTTGGAAGATATCTATACTGATTATGAAGGAGACAGGGAAAGTGAAGAATTTAATGCATTTACGGTATACTTGAAAAAGGTTTGGTTTGCCAATGGAATTCATCATCATTATTCTGCCGAAAAGTTCACCCCGGGTTTTAGTCGTGACTATTTTGAAACATTAATTGCCGGGACTTCATTTAAAAATATTTCTCTGAATGAAGGTGTTACTTTTAAAAATATCGTTCTTCTGATTGAGACGATAATCTTTGACCCAAAGATTGCCCCCCGCAAGATCAATCAATCAGATGAAACTGACTTATTACAAGATTCTGCAGTTAATTTCTATGAAGGGGTCACTCAAAAAGAAGCTGAGAATTATTACGCTGTCTTAAAAAGTCATGATGATGCTAAACCGGTCTCTCATGGATTAAATTCAAGATTGATTAAACAGGACGGGAAGATCGTTGAGGCGGTCTACAAAGTTGGGGGATTATATACCGGTGCCATTGAGAAGATCATTTTCTGGTTGACCCAGGCTTTGAATGATATGGAAAATGATACACAGCGACAGGTGTTGCTTAAACTCATTGAGTATTATAAAACCGGAAACCTGACGATGTGGGATGAATACAATATTCTCTGGTTGCAGGATATTCATTCACTCATAGATGTTGTAAACGGATTTATTGAAACGTATGAAGATCCCCTTGGGATGAAAGCAACCTGGGAGAGTATTGTAAACTTTAAAAACCTGGAAGCAACAAAACGTACTGATATCATTAGTAAAAATGCACAATGGTTTGAAGATAATTCTCCTGTTGACAACAGATTTAAGAAGAAGGAAGTCCGTGGTGTAAGTGCAAAGGTTATCAATGCTGTACAATTAGGGGGTGATTGTTATCCAGCGACGCCCATTGGTATCAACTTGCCTAATGCTGATTGGATCAGAGCTGAATATGGCTCTAAGAGTGTTTCAATTGAGAATATTTCCTTTGCCAATCATCAGGCTTCTTTAACTTCCGGCATGCTTGAAGAGTTTACTTTGACCGAATCAGAACGCAGGCTTGCCAGAGAGTATGGATTTATTTCGGGAAACGTCCATACTGATTTGCATGAGTGTCTGGGTCATGGCTCGGGACAATTGTTAAAGGGTGTGACAACCGATGTGCTGAAGAACTATCATTCACCGCTTGAAGAGACACGTGCTGATTTGTTTGCACTTTATTACATGATGGATCCAAAACTGATTGAGTTGGGAATGCTGCCTTGTGAAGATGCTGCAAAGGCTGAGTATGATGCATATATCCGGAATGGTATGATGACTCAACTGGTCAGAATTGAGCCGGGAAAGACCATCGAACAGGCTCATATGCGGTGTCGTTCATTGATAGCACACTGGGTATTCGAAAGGGGAGACGCTGATCACATTATTGAAAGAGTGATTGAACAAGGGAAAACCTATTTTATCATCAATGATCATAAGGCATTGCGTAATCTTTTTGGATATTTATTAAAAGAAGTGCAACGGATTAAATCAGAAGGTGATTATGAAGCATGTAAAGCATTGATTGAAGGGTATGGTGTACAAATCGATGCAACGCTCCATCTGGAAGTGCTTGAACGTTTTCAGAAACTAAACATAGCTCCTTTTGGAGGCTTTGTAAATCCTATTCTGGTTCCGGTTTATAAAAGTGGAACCATTGTGGATGTGGAGATAAAATATCCGGAGAGCTATACCCACCAGATGATGGAGTATTCTAAGAATTATTCTTTTCTGACTACCAGGTATGAGTAAAATTAGATCTTCACAATCTTTTGTGAGATGACCTGTTGGCCTTTTTCGTTAGTGAGTCTGGCCAGATAAATGCCACGTGGAAGTTTGGGTAAATGAATTGTACTTTCAGCTGTTCGGCTGAGAAGAAGTTCTCCGATAAGAGAAAAGATTTCCAGTTTATAATGTGGTTTCACAGCATCACTGGTGAGATTTAACACATCGCGAAATGGATTTGGGCTGATAAAGGTAACCGAACGGACACTTGCTTCACTCTTTTGAGGTTTGGTTTGACTTTGTGAATGGCCTGTAACAGTTGCTGCTACAAATAACAAAGCTAGAGAGTATTGTAAATGCCTGATGTGATTAAGCACCATACTTTAAGATTTATTGTTAAAAACGTAAAAACAATCGTTTCATTTTCGGGTCTCAAAGATATAGATTTTATAATTAAGTGTTAAAAATATATTATTGGTTTTTTTTATTCATCAGGGTTCAAAAATATATCTAAATAGTTTTCTAATTGGCTGGTATTTAGTTTAGCCGAGCGAAAAGCAATATACAAATCAGGGCGTACAAGGAGAAATCCTTTTCGTAAACCTAATTTATCCTGGAGATTCTTGTTTTCAGGTGAAGTTGAAATAATTTCAAAAGAAAGGGTGTTGCTGTATTTTTCAATACATTTTATGAGTTCGTTGGTAACCGGTTTAGATGTAAAAATGAAAAGTTGATAACCGGTCCCTTTAACTTTTTCCTGGATATTTACTTCCTTTCCATTTTCACCAAAAAGGATAAAGGGTAGTCTGTCTCCTGGTCTTAATGATGTGGAAGGAAATAACCTGATCGATGGTTGAAGCGATAAAATGCTATCCCGATAATGGATATCGATTTCGGAAATTGATTTAAATAAATACCGTCGAATCCAGTTTCTTGATACCATGAAGGGGAACAGGGATTTAATGATAATGGGTAAAAGATAGTCCCGAAATGATTTGGTGATGAAACCATCATCTGCTAATAAGTTGAATATTTTGTCGGTAACGTTGATAATGTTTTTTGCGACCGGCAATCTTTCAGCAGTATAGGTATCTGTAAGTCCGGTTGTGGCTTTCCCTTTTAAAACGAATGCAAGTTTCCAACCCAGGTTGAAAGCATCCTGTAATCCGGTGTTCATACCTTGTGCGCCTACCGGACTATGAACATGGGCAGCATCTCCTATCAGGAAACAACGATTGATTTGATAGGTTGAGGCATAATGATGTCGTGAATGGAAAACCGAAAACCAATCAGGGTTTTGTAGGCGAAAATCCATCAGGATCTTGTCAGAAAAATGTTCTGTTACATCTTTGAAAGAAAGGGACTCTTTTGTTTTAAGTTCTTTTTGAATGGTCCCATCAATTCTCCATTTCCCATTTCCAAGGGGAAAGAATCCTGAAATTGTTTTACCTGAAAATGAAATGCTGATATCCTCTTCCTGCAAATCGGTATCGGACTTGCAATCTATAATAAATAATGATTTATGATGTGCCCTTCCAATAAAGGGTATGTTTAACTGTTGTCGAATAATGCTTTGTCCACCATCGGCTGCAATTAAATAATGTGATTTCAAAGAAGTGACTATTCCATCAGGGTTCTTTAAGTGAGACTGAACACCCGAAGTGTCCTGACTAAAACCGATGAATTCAAATCCTCTTTCAATAGAAATTCCGTACTCGTTGAGATACTCTGAAAGAAATTGTTCTGTTTTCGACTGCTTTAGCATCAATAAGAATGGAAACGGGGATAATCCTTCCCCAATGTTTCTCACTGGGATTTTGATTAATGGTTTACCGTTGAATAGAATATTGATATTGTTTGCAATGATTCCTTCCCGGATTGCTTTTTGGGCAATCCCCATCCGGTTAAATATCTCCACACTTCTTGCTTGTACAATGAGTGCCCCCGAATTGGTTGTCGGACCTTCTTTTTTATCAATGATTCTGAACCGGATGCCATGAAATGCTAACTGGCAAGCCATCATGAGACCGGAAGGACCGGCACCTACAATCAGTACTTCTGTATCAGTTGTTTCCATTAATAGCTTTTAAATATCGTTCCCTGTAAAGCCCATGATTAAAAATCTGAATGCCCATTTCTTTTTGATCACATATTGTGTTATTTGTGCCTGTTCAATGATGGTTTTGAGTTCTGAGGATTTAAAACCATGCAATACTGAGAGCGGACCGTCATTCCTGGATAATACAGAACCTCTTAACAAACGGGTTAAGACAAAGACGCAATAATAAGCCAACCAATTGCGTCTTAAATCATTGATAACAAATCCTGTCTTGACACGACCATGTATCAGATCAAACAATACTGCCAGATTTTCATTCGAAAGGTGATGACAAAAAAGAGAGCAATGGATTATGTCAACCGCATTATCCTTTAAAAGATAATCATGCCAGTCACTCACCACCCCACTGATTTCGGGATAATCCTTACATTGATGTTTAAGGTAATTTATTGCATCGGCATTGATATCAATCCCTGTTAATCTGACTTTGTATTGATGCACCCTTGCCCATTTTGCAATGTGTTTCAGGGTGTCTCCACTTCCGCAACCAAGATCAACAATATGATAAGTCCTGGTTTTATCGTTAACCAGTGTTTTGATTCCGCACAATGAAATGGCATGTCCACCAAGAGTGCGGTTCAGTATGTCGAGCTCGTGTAAATTCTGATAAAGCATCCCTTTGGAGATGTCAGGCGCATCCATCATTTCAGGCTTAACTGACCTGTATTTAAATTTACCCGACATAAGTAAACAGAGCAGTTTCTATGCTTATACCCGGACCGAATCCAATTGAGAAAATGGTATCACCCGTATTGAGTTTCGCTTTCAATATTTCATTTAAGACAAACAGTATCGTTGGCGACGACATGTTGCCATAATCATTCAACACTTTGTAAGAATGAATTAAATCCTTGTCATTCATATTTAATTGCCGTTTAATGGTGTCGAGTATCTTTTTACCACCCGGATGAATTGCCCAGTTATCAATGCCTTCAGGCTTTATCTTGAGCTTAATTCCGGCATTTAATACAAGATCATTGATCTCCTCACCGATGAAATCGGGAACTCTGGAGTCTAAGATCATTTCAAAATTGACGGGGTTGATATTCCATCCCATCAACTCCTTACCCTTGTTAAGAATAATGGAATAGAATCCATTTATTGCAAGTCCGGGATGATGGTTTTGTTGTGCATAAGCATCTGAAGTTACAATTATTGCTGCTGCCCCATCTCCAAAGATGGTATTGGATAATAGGTTATCATGGTTGTTCTTTGGTTTGAAATGCAGCGTACATAACTCGACACAAACAATCAGCACCTTTGCCGATTCATCTGTCTTTGTAATCATATCACTGATTTTCAATGCATGAAATGCAGCATTACAACCCATGAAATTGATGGCCGTATGAAAGATCTCATCAGGTAATTCCAATCGGTTGATGAGTTCGGCATCCAGGCCGGGTGCATAAATGCCGGTACATGTAACAGTTATTAAGTGCGTGATCCCAAAGTCAGCAATATTTTCTTTTATTTTCTGAAGCGAATCTTCGATTGCATCTACTGCAAGTGTAAGCGCTAAATCTTTGTATTTCGTTAAACGATCCTCAACAGTGGGCCCATCATGATTGCCATTAAAAAAGAGATGATCGGATTCACTGTCATTGAAATCAGGGACTACGGAATAGCGTGACTCAATGCCACTATGATTAAATAACAGACTTAATTTCCGGGTTACTTTTTCATCGTCATAAGCAGAAACCATGAAATCTAATATTGAACTTTGTTTAGTACCGTACTGAGGTACAGCTGTTCCAATTGAAATAATTCTACTCATTGTATCAAAATCAAGGCAAATAATTGATTAAAATAAGAATTGAAAAATAAGCGTTCATGCAAACTGAAGTTAGCAGATTCATTTTCATGGTGTTCTCAAAATTTGCATGAATCTTATTGTTACGCACTTTGTTAAACCATGCAATTAGATAATATGCGGCTGGAAAAATTACCACAATAAACAGAATCAAATCATATTGTTGATGTTTCAGTTTGAAATAATAAAAAAGTAAGAGTGTTGCAATTGAAAACAGGATACCGGAAAAAACAAACGTACCTGTATAACCGAGTTTATAACTGATACTGATAACGCCATCCTTCTTATCGGATTCATGCTGGTAGATCTGTGTCAGCGGATAAATGCTTCCGATAAACAAACTGGCTATCGTCATGCAAATGATATTATTCAGCGTTAAAATCTTTTCAAGAGAGGGAGAAGATATTGCTAAAGATGCCATCAGGTAAACAAATGCCCCCTGAAATAAAAAGACAGTCAGAAAACCAATAACTGCAAATTTCTTTAATCTCATCTTTCGGTAACTATAGGCCCGCGAAACGAGAATAAATATCAAAACTAAAAGTGAAAAGTAAACCGATATAAAGAGAGAACATGAGATCCCGGCCATGTCCATCAAAAGTGTTACCCAAAACAGATTTTTAGTAACCTTCGGGGGATATTTCAAACCACCGATACTGGCTTCATCTTTATCCTGATAGCTGTTATAGCCATTGCTGGATGGGAATATCAGGAGATGTAAAATGACAAATGCAATAATGGTATGTTGCCAGTTGATAGGATCAGATTGGCTTAATGCAAATAAAAAGACGGGTAATAAAAAGAAAGAAAAAGGCAACCTTAGATGCCTGAATGTACTGTTTTGGAAGATAGATGAAGGGTATATTTTTTTCATAATTAAAGATAAAGGTAAAAAATAAATCCTACTTCCTGACATGATTATTCGATTGTCTATTTGACAATGACAATTTTGAAGATGGTATATACTTTTCTCTTTTAAATAAGGTTGCTGTTATGGCCTGAATTAACCTACGGCACCTTCAGTTTGACTAGTCAGATAGTTATCAAGTCCCATTTGTTCGATCTGGGTGTGTTGGATATCCGCCCAATCTACATGTCCTTCTTCCATTTCAAGTATTTTAGAAAGCAGGTCTACAGTACCTTGATCTTTTACTTCTCGGGCAAGGCTAATGGCTTCATTATAAGAACGAATTGCACCGAGTTCATCGTTGCCATCATTGTTGATCATTTCGGGAACATTTTTCCCGATCTTGATGGGGTTAAGTCTGGATACAATCGGAGCACCTTCAAAAAATATGATTCTCTCGATCAGCCACTCGGCATGATTCATTTCATCCATGGCTTGTTTCCTGATAGCCTTGTAAAGCTTGATGTATCCCCAGTTTTCGCACATTTCAGAATGTACCATATACTGGTTGATGGCTGTGAGTTCATCAGCCAAAAGTGAGTTTAACACTGTAATTACTTTTTCATTTCCTTTCATGATTGTTTGTTTTTAAATGGTCAAATGAGTAAGAAGTATATTTAATTTAATATTTATGATCAGAAATTAACAGTAATATATTCGGCATACATATCGGTAGTTTACATTTTAAACATTTTTTTTTCGATTTGTTTTTGAAAAGATGCTTATCCTCATATATTTTCTAAATTTGCCTGAGATATAATGCATCTTCCAAAGTCAATTCAATGAATCAAAAAAGGTTGATCACCAAAGTCGTTTTATTAGTATCATTTGTCAGCCTCTTCAATGATGTTGCCAGTGAGATGCTTTACCCGATAATGCCGGTATTTCTTCGATCGATTGGATTTACCATTGCCTGGATCGGAATTCTGGAAGGCGTTGCAGAAGCCACAGCTGGCCTGAGCAAAGGATACTTTGGTAATCTGTCTGATCGCACGGGGCGCCGGTTACCCTTCATTCAATTTGGTTATGTATTGAGCGCCATATCAAAGCCATTGATGGTGGTGTTTGTCCATCCACTCTGGATCTTTTTTGTCCGTACTACAGATCGTCTTGCCAAAGGGATCCGAACCAGCGCCCGTGATGCTATCCTGAGCGATGAAGCGACTCCAGGGACCAAGGGCAAGGTCTTTGGTTTTCACCGTGCTCTCGATACGGTAGGGGCCAGTATCGGACCAGTACTTGCACTCTTGTTTCTGTGGATGAGACCGGGTGATTATAAACTGTTGTTTATCGTTGCTTTTATTCCGGGAATGATTGCAGTTTTGCTTACCCTGTTTATCAAGGAAAAACGACATACTTACAAACCGACAACCGGAAAAGGATTCTTCGCCTATCTGGGATACTGGAAAAGAGCTCCACGGGAATACAAATTGTTGGTAGCGGGATTACTCTTTTTTGCACTGATGAATAGTTCGGATGCCTTCCTGTTGCTTGCATTAAAGGCGGTGGGGTACAGTGATAGCTATATGATCGGTTTTTATATTTTCTATAATCTTGCTTTTGCTATATTCGCATTTCCAGCTGGGGTGCTTGCCGACCGGATTGGTTTGAGATCAATGGTTGTGATCGGTTTAATTATTTTTGCTATCGTTTATAGCATGATGGGATTTGTACATGGACTCATGGGTTTTGGGATACTTTTCCTTTTTTATGGGTTCTATGCTGCTTCAACCGATGGGATTTCAAAGGCATGGATAACGAATGTTGCAGAGAAAAATGAGATTGCAACAGCCATTGGCTTTTACAGCAGTATGTTGAGCATTGCCACCCTGATCTCGAGCAGTATGGCCGGATTATTATGGGTGCTTTTTGGGATGAAGGTTATGTTTTTGATTTCTGGAATTGGCGCTTTGATTGCCGGAGTTTATCTCATGGCTATTCCTTTGAAAAAGATTTATGCACAAAAAGTTTAAAGGTTTATAACCTTATCCGATTATTTTGTAATCCCTTCCAAGCCAAAGATAAACGAATATTCCAATGCGATATCCTTCAGATATTTAAATCTCCCTGAAGCGCCACCATGCCCCACTTCCATATCAGTATGCAGCAGCAAAATGTTCTTGTCGGTTTTGAGTTCACGAAGTTTGGCAACCCATTTAGCCGGTTCGAAATATTGTACCTGTGAGTCATGGAGTCCGGTCATCACCAACATGTTGGGGTATTCCTTCTTCACCACATTATCAACCGGTGAATAAGATTTCATATAAAAATAGGCTTCCTTATTAGCCGGATTACCCCACTCGTCATATTCATTTGTTGTCAATGGAATGGTTGGATCGCTCATTGTTGTGAGCACATCAACAAACGGAACCTGTGCAATGACCCCATTCCACAAATCAGGACGAAGGTTCGTAATGGCTCCCATCAACAAACCTCCTGCGCTTCCTCCATTTGTATAGGTATGCTTCGGAGAACTGAATTTTTTCTGATCCAAATATTCAGCACAGGCAATAAAGTCAGTGAAGGTGTTCATCTTGTGCATCAGTTTTCCATTCTCATACCAACTTCTGCCCATTTCTTCTCCACCGCGGATGTGTGCCAATGCATAAACAAAACCACGGTTCAGCAAACTCAGCCGTGGGGCATTAAAAGAAGCGTCCATACTGATTCCATATGATCCATAACCATATAACATCATCGGTGCAGTACCATCTTTTTTGAATCCTTTCTTGTAAACCAGTGAGATGGGTACTTTTGTGCCGTCTTTGGCTGTAGCAAATACCCGTTCAGTCACATAGTCATCCTTCGAAAATCCACCCAGTACTTCCTGTTGTTTCATTAATTTCTTCTCTCCGTTGCGTAGATTGAAATCAAATACTGAAGAAGGGGTAGTCATTGAAGTGTAATTATATCTGAGTGTTTCAGAATTGAAATCAGGGTTGGTGCCGACAGATGCCATATACGCCGGTTCTTCAAAAGGCATGTAAGTGTCTTTGTTATTTGAAAGATCACGTACCCTGAATTGTACCAATCCGTTTTTACGTTCTGTGATTACCATGAAGTTTTTAAAAGGTTCTACTCCTTCAATCAACACATCAGTGCGGTGTGCAATGACTTCTTTCCAATTCTCACGGGTTGTCTTGTCAAGGTCTGTTTCCATTAGCCTGAAATTCAAAGCGTCCAGATTGGTTACGATAATGAATTTATTGTTCAGGTGTTCAATGTTGTATAATACATTCTTTATCCTGGGCTGAAATACTTTAAATTCGGCTTCCGGGGTAGCAGTGCTGACATACCTTACTTCGGATGACATAGTAGCCTGGGAAGTAATGAAAATGTATTGATCAGATTTACTTCTCCCGACACCGATATAATTTGAAGGGTCTTTTTCAGTGTAAACAATTTTATCTGATGATTGAGGCGTCCCGATCTTATGCCGGATAATCTTTTCTGTCAACAGTGTTTCAGCGTTGTTTTTTGTATAATAAAAGGTTTTGTTGTCACCCGACCAGACAGGATTTCCATCAGTTTCTCCAGCAATTTCAAGTGTGGTTTTGCCGGTTACAAGGTCTTTTACAAAGATGGAGTATTGTCTGCGTGAAACAAGATCCTGTCCATAAATCATCTGCGTGTTATCAGGGCTGATATCAAAGCCAGTGGCTGCATAATAAGGATGACCTTCAGCCATCTTGTTCATATCCAGCAAGACCTCTTCTTTAGCAATCAGGCTTCCTTTTTTTCGGCAAAAGATACTGTATTCCTTGCCTTCTTCCATCCGGGTATAGTAGTAATAACCGTTTTTGAGAAATGGAACGCTTTCGTCTTTTTCCTTGATCCGCGACTTCATTTCGGTGTAAAGACTTTCCTGGAATGGCTTTAGGCCACTCATCATGGTGTCGAGGTATTTATTTTCAGCTTTCAGGTAGTTGACCACTTTTGTGCTGTCAGGCCCTTTTTTGAAATAGTCATTCAGCCAGTAATAGTTGTCGATACGGGTATCACCATGGGCAACAAGTTCTTTTGATTTCTTTTCACAAACAGGAGGTTTCACGTCAGGCCAATTATAGGTTAAATTCTTTCCGGATTTATTGTTGCAACTCATCAGTATTGCCAACAAACTCATTAACATTAATAATCTTTTCATCTTTTAGGTTGAGTTAAAGGTGTGAAAGGAGGTCGAATTAAATTAATGCAGAAATAATACTGTAAATATACTTAACATTTTTTCAGTGTAAAGGTTTTTGTCGGGCTTTATCTTTACTGTATTTTATTCGTCACCTTTTATTCTAACGCACTCAGCTGAGTAAATATATTCAACGACACCTTCAATCCGATCTGATCACTGTTCAGATTCCGGAAACTTCCAAAGACTCCGATATTGTACAATACATTCCCGATGCCATAACCAATCTCTGTATAGTTCCTCAATTGTGGAGTATAGAGATAATTGACCATTAATTTTTCAGTCCAGACACGGTCCCGGATAAAAGGAAGGCGTTTTAAAAGCAGGTAAGGGGTAATATAATTTAAATGCCCTTCAAGGTACCGGTTATTGGTGCTATATTTATAATAATCAAGTAATTGAAAAATGGATGCAAAATCTTTTGTGCTCACCATCATCGGTTGAGTCGCAAAGTGGTTGTATTCAGAAAAGTCCGTTGGCTTCTTACCTGGGAATATTCCACCAGAAATAGTGTAATTCAATCTCTCAGACATGCCTAAATTGAAATCCTGTCGAATTGTTGCCTTGATAAACTGATAGTTGGTTTCTCCTCCGAAGAAATCGGGAATTCCTTTTAAATAACTGACCGAAAAAGTAGGATAGTTAGAACGGGTTAAGACCCTCACATTTCTTCTCATAAACCAATTTTGTCCCGGTGTATACTGAAGTTCCAAACCGGCAACCGTGTTCCGGTGTGCCGACATAGTATAATCTACATTATCCGGAATGTTCAGACTGTAAATCCTGTCATCTTTATAGAAGAATGAGAAATCGGTATGGTTGATCAATGGCAGGTTATCACTCAAAGAAACCGATGTGATCAGCCTTAAACCAGTTGCTAACGACTTTGAATATTGTCCCCAGTAATTTTGCTTTTCATATAGCCGGCTCAGGTTTTGTTTGAAGAAAAGTGAAGAATATTGATTTTTAATAGAGGAAGCTCCACCGCTGTTAAAATCTATCGTCATATGACCCGCTCCCAGCTGCACGATATCCTGTCCCTGGTTGAATCTATAGGATCCCTGTACATTCCAAAGTAACTGTTTCCGGTCAATCGCATAACCAATCATGCCATTGGCATTAAATGTGTTATAGTTTTTAAATCTTTTGTAAACGGAAGAACTGATCTCATATCTCCAGCCATCTACTGAATTAAAAGAAATTCCGAAAGGCTTTAACAACCCATCAAATTTCCAGTTTTTAATGGTATCAGAAATAAAGTATCCACCGGCAATAATCGTCCTAAGGACTTTGATTTTTCGTCCTTTAGGGGTTGAATCTATCGAATCTCTGACCCTGGTAATGGATTGAACAGAATCATAAACAACGATACTTTTCTCTTCGTTGGTTGCCAATGGAATTGGCCTGATTTTGTTCCAATAAGTGGAATCTTTTTTGATGGCATTAGAGTCAACAACCGTTGTCCTGGTTCTAGGAGCAATATGATTTTTCTTTATCGAGTCATTGATGTCCTGGTCAACCTGTTTCTTGGTCAAGCGTGCCATTTTAAATGCCTCGTAACTGGTCGGATTCTCTTTATCCATCAGCTTTTTGATCTTCTCATCCCGTTTAATAGCCGTTTTCGTCTCTTTCTTAATGACAGGTGCCTCATTTTTTTTGACTGGGTTGCTAGCAGCATTTGCAGGTATAAATGCTGATGTCACAGCATTCATCTGAATGTCTTTGTATTTACGGGTTGAATGATACATTAGCGTTGCCTGGTTTCCCATTAAATCGATGTTGTAAACGATGTTATCACTGATGGGTAGCCACGCTGCATTATTGACCTGCGAAAACAGCTGTTGTAATCTAAAGCTTTTGACCCCTGTTCCTTCGCCTGTCAGATCATAACTATGGACACACCAAAGTTTGTCGACAATGTATAGATAACCACTGATATACTGATTTCCGTTTCCTTTTGGAATAATCTTGATTTTATTGATGATATGATCACCGTCTTCCTGATACCCCTCATACCTGAACTGATAGAAGTTGAAAGCACCCGGGGCCAATGGAGAGCGCACATTCTGACTAAAAAAGTTGGGATCGTAAACACTACCGTAACCAATATTGATTACATTTTTCCCCTGGTCTTTGGTCTCACGGGGAATAGTGCTATGGAGTGATTTGACAACCTGTTTTATAGTGTTGGGGTAAGTATAATAAACTTCGTTGACAGATTCTTCCAGGTAAGTTTTTCCCTCTTCGATTTTTGATTTCTTCAATTCATCCTTTGCAATCCACTTGGTCAGTTTGGAAATCTTATTCACTACCAGACATCCTCGTAAATAAACTTCTGTTTCCGAAGATTTTATCTGTCGGTTATAAACCTGCGACAAGCTGATTACTTTGCGCATGATGGCATAGGCCGGGTCTTCTTTCCCTCCAGCAACCACTACCTCCTTCAAAATGTAAACCCTATCTTTCAGAACTACCGAAATCTGTTGATTTGTTGTATTCATCTGAACCTTCCTAATCTGTGATTCATAACCCAGGCTCTGAAAAGTGAGGGTAAATTCTCCCTGACCCAGTGGTATTTCAAAACGTCCGTTTTCATTTGAAGCAGTACCGAAATTGAGCTCTTTAACAAATACTGTTGCATAAGGTATTGGGTGTTTTTTATCATCAGTTATTGTACCACTTACAGTTTGAGCGATAAGAGATTTTGCAGCCAGTAGAAGTAAAAACAGAAATAGGTGTTTCATGATCTATGATTTGTAGTGGAGGTGACGATGTGATGTGGTGAAAGTTTTATGGATAAATGGGTTTCAATCGGAATCAATAAACAGTATTTTTACGGGGATTTTTCAAAAGACATTTAATGGATTAAACTGTTTATTAAATGTGTCAAAGCAATGAATTTCCCAAACCCAAAAATACTAAAATGACTGATAGGATTTTTGCACACAAATATTTGTTTTTACCTCTTTTACTGATTCTGGTTTTCTTATCCTGTACCAAGCAAAACACTATCAGTGGAACTGGTGTCTTGAAGGGGAAAATATCAATTGGCCCGATTTGTCCGGTAGAAACGATCCCTCCATTACCGCAATGTCTTCCAACAAGGGATACCTACAATAACTATGCAACCGCAGTCTGGACAACGGATAAACTGACAAAACTGTTAACTATCATTCCTAATCCGGATGGTACTTACCAGGTTGATCTTCCTGCCGGGGATTATATCATCGACTTCGATGTTGTTAAAACCAACAGGATAGGAGGGGGCAACCTTCCTTCACCAGTTTCAATCACAGACAAAGACACAACAAAACTCGATATCACCATCGATACCGGGATCAGATAAAACTATTTATTTTTATTTTTACAATTAAACACATGGGTGACTAGTTCATTCCTTGTTAAGTCATTATTATTTGCCAAAACCACTGTGTTTTTAATTGCAATTATTTTTAAAAAGGCTTTTTTGTAATAAATCTCTTTTTGAAGCTACTTTATATGAAACAAGCTTGAACATGCAATCATTAAAGGAAGAATTTATTGAAATATTATCTAAATATCAGGGGATACTGCACAAAGTCAACCTGATATACTTTCGGAGTCAAACCGATCGGGAAGATAATTTTCAGGAAATTACCTACCAACTCTGGAAATCATTTCCCCGGTTGCAGAACAGGGAGAGCATTGGTTCATGGATTTACGCGGTTTCTATCAATACATCCATATCAAGACTCAGGAAGAACTCCTTGATCGAGTACCGTGAACAGCTCCCCGAAGCCATTGATAAGATTGATATCGTTGAGGAAATATCAATGAATGAATCATTGCGGTTGCTGTTGGAAGCGATTTACAAACTCAATGAAATCGATAAGTCCATCATGCTCTTGTATCTTGAAGAAAACAGTTACGAACAGATTGCCGGGATTTTGGGTATTTCGGTTTCTAATGTGGGTGTCAGGATTAATAGAGCAAAAAAGCTTTTAAAACAGAATTTAAAATATTTGTATCATGGAAACGAATGAATTTCAGAACATCTGGAAGAATTTTGATAATGAAATTAAACTAAAAACACCTGAAGAACTGAACCAGTTGTTTACTGCCAGGACACGTAAGATCATCAATAAATTCCTGTTTATTTTTGCCATCGATATTATGGTTTGTATCGGTTTGATTGTTTTTCTGATCATTACCATGCTTAATCGTCCCGGTGATACTATCTATCAGGTTAACAATTTATTGCTCTGTTTATTCACTGCATTTTCTTTAATTGTTTCATTGTTGTCATTGAAAAAACTGCAAAATAATGAATTCAACCTTCCGTTAAATGTCTGGTTGGAGCAAAGAATTAAACTATTAACCAAATGGTTGTCAGGAAAATACAGTAAATCGTACTTTATATTAATACCCATCCTTGTTTTGATGATCATTCTGTCCATTCATGTTTACTATGAATATCAGCCTTTTATGGATGTGATTAAGAATGAGGAGTCAATATATGGATTGGTAGTGGGTTACCTTGTTGGATTGGTAGTATCATTCTACTTTATTCAAAAAATCAGAAAATATCAGCTTAAAAACCTTGATATTCTGAAAGATATGCATAAACACCTTCGTAATGAAGCTTAATCTTTTTCAGCATTTGTTCAAAGACTTAAGGATATTTAGGATATGACAAGAAAATAATTAGAAAATAAGGTGGATATAACTTGGGTCTTAGGACCCAAATCATACTCACCTTATACTCAGGTTATACCCAAGTTATACTCGGCTTATCTCTGGTTTTTAGAAGAATATTTTCCCTGCTTTATTTTTTATGACTAAAAATCTAATTTAAATAGTATTTTTTCTAATTTTAAGGTTCAATTTATTAGAGCAACATGTATATCATTTTATTAAATTACAAAGTCAGTGTAGAAGAGGTCGATCAATTCCGACCCGGACACATCAAATACCTTGATAAGAATTATGAAAATGGATCATTTATCTGTTCCGGTCCGCGTATTCCCAGGACAGGGGGTGTGATTCTGTGTCGTGCAAAAAGTCAGGAAGAGGTTCTAACTATCATTCAAGAAGATCCTTACCTTATCAATGATGTGGCTGGATATGAAATTATTAATTTCAGGACTGCCCATTGTGCAGATGGATTTGAAAAATTTGCGGATGAGGTCTAATTAGTGTTACAAATAGTAGAATTGGCACTATTGTAAAATCAGGGAATTCCTAAAACAAAAGAGCTGCCCATTGTCATAGGCAGCTCTTCAAATAAGGAATCTTTACAGTTTATTGAGGAACAGTATAAATCAAAGCAGCATTTCTGTAACCCGGTTGATTCGTGTACCAGTCTGGAAATAATGTACCGCCACTTTTAGCCCAGTCTGCAAAGTGAAGATAAACTCCAATGATGTCAATCTTTTCTTTGGGATAATCGAATTTCTCGTAAAAATTGAGTGCCCAAGGTAGATTGTTTGCATTTTTATAGTATTTGTGCTGTGCAGGGTCTGATTTGTCATCAGCTGTACCAAAAAGGCTTGTATTAGCAAGGCTGGTAGGTGCAAAATCAGGCAAGTGAACTTCTACACCGCGAACTTTATTCACAATAAGGAATGGATTAAAGTTACTGATGTCGAGATCGCTGTAAGAGTATTTGTCAGGTGTGACGTTGATGGTTATCGTCAAGGTTTTGGGCGTAACATAGGGTTGAGTTGGATCTGTGTTAACACCAGTACCTCCAGGGGATGTCATTTGTTTGTAAGCGTTGTCATAAACAATGATGGTTGAGTTGGCCTGACCTGCTTCAGTTCCATTGTCATTCAAATGGATGAAGTTTTCTTTCAGGCTGTAACCGGATACCGTCAAGTCGGTTGACTTAATTACAGACGGTAACTGGAATCCAAATCCATTTTCCAGAGAAGCACCGAAGGCTTTGATTATAAATGTTCCTATTATCTGTTCAATTTTATTGTTTGCGTTTGTGGTTACCTGGAATTTGTAATCCAGAACAAGGTCGTTGCAATCATAGTCACCCAATGCAGGCCAGAGGTCTTCGAATGCCAGTGTACCGTAACCTGAAGCAGGGAAATTATTGATCAGAGATGGGGTTACGATGACCGTAATTGTAGCCTGTGTCGAAATTCCGTTTACATCCAATACCTGGTATTTGATGGTTGTAGTCCCGGTTAATCCGTTTGCAGGGGTAAATGTAACAACACCTGTTACGTGATCTGCAACGAATGTGCCCAGTGTTGGATTTGTTTGAGTTTCGGATAAAATTGTCACCGAAGTGACGTCAAGTATACCTGAACCTTGAACATCATTTGACAATACAGTAATTGGAATTGCAGTATTAACAGTAGTTGTTGTATTATCATCTAATGCTGTCGGGCTTGTTAAAACTGTTGTAGTAACAGATGAAGTAACAGTGGGAGTGGTTGGGCTTTGAGCGGAAGCAGTATTTGTTATAGTTGTCCCGGTAAGACTGCTGTTTACCGTATTGACGATAGACAGGGTAGCAGTACCGTTAACAGCCAGCGTTGGAATAGACCATGTTGGAGCCGACCAAGTTGTTCCGGCAGTAGCAGTATTGCTGACGTAGGTTACTGAAGAGGGAAGATTATCAGTGACGCTTACATTTGAAGCAGCGGCAGTGCCATTGTTAGTAACGGTGATCGAGTAAGTTATTTTCTGCACGCCATTTTCAGTGGTTAAACCAGCAGTCTTTAAGATTGTCAGATTGGGTTTTGAGACATCAGTAGTGACAGATGAAGTAACAGTGGGAGTGGTTGGGCTTTGAGCAGAAGCAGTATTTGTTACAGTTGTCCCGGTAAGACTGCTGTTTACCGTAGTGACGATAGACAGGGTAGCAGTACCGTTAACTGCCAGCGTTGGAATAGTCCAGGTTGGAGCCGACCAAGTTGTTCCGGCAGTAGCAGTATTGCTGACGTAGGTTACTGAAGAGGGAAGATTATCAGTGACGCTTACATTTGAAGCAGCGGCAGTACCATTGTTAGTAACGGTGATCGAGTAAGTTATTTTCTGCACGCCATTTTCAGTGGTTAAACCAGCAGTCTTTAAGATTGTCAGATTGGCATTGGTAATGGTAACGGTAATAGTTGCTTGGGAAGCAAGGCCGTTAACATCCTTCATCTGATATGTAATGGTAGCAGTACCAGTAAAACCATCAAATGGTGTAAATGTTACTTCACCAGTTATTGGGTCTACTACAAAATTGCCTGTAGTCGATGGTGGTATTGTACCTGTAACAAAAGTTACTGAAGTTGGATCAATATCGCTTGAGCCTTTCAGATCATTTGACAAAACAGGAATTTTAACAAAAGTATTAATAGATGTTGAAGCATTATCATTGACAGCAGTTGGCCCTTTTAATGCAGTAACCTGAGTTGTGACAATGGCTGTATTGTTTGAAAGTGAGGGATCACCCGTTGTACTAGTTATTGTAGCTGTATTACTGAGTGTTCCAGTATAAGCCGCAGTTACTTTATCTGTTATTTTCAGCGTTGCCGAAGTCCCATTAGACAAAGTACTTATCGTCCATTTAGATGTAGCTGGATCCCAGGCTCCTGCTGTTGGATTAGTAGCACTGGAGTATGTTACATTGGCAGGTAAAGGATCTGATATAGAAACAGCTACTGCGTCGTTTGGGCCATTATTTTTAGCTGTGAGTGTGTATGTGACAAACTGATCAGAACCAACTACACTTAATGCGGCTGTTTTAGTAATTTCAAGATCAGCTCCAGTAATTGTACATGTAATTGTTGCCGTACTGGAAAGTCCATTTGCATCAAATATCTGGTAATTGATAGTCGCTGGTCCGGTGAATCCTATTATAGGTATAAATTTTACATGATGTGTTGTATTGTCTACGGTGAATGCACCAACTGTTGAACTATTTGGAGGTGTTCCAACTAAAACTAAAGAACCTGGAACAATAACGCCTGAACCTTGGGCGACATTACTCGTGAGAACATCAATGTCAACTGTAGTATTAAGATTAGCAGAAACATTAATGTTTTTTGCAGTTGGACCGGATAATGCAGTAACAGACAAGTTTGCACTTGCAGTATTGTTACTTGTGTTTGGGTCGGGAGTATTACTTGATACAGTAGCAGTGTTATTTAATGCTCCAGAAAAGGTGGCCAATACTTTTGCGTTTATCGTTAATGTTGCAGTAGTACCATGAGCTAAAGTACCAATAGTCCATGTTGGAGCAGACCAATTCCCTATTGAGGGTGTCGTAGAGTTTACAGTTAGATTCGAAGATATTGGATCTGATACAGCAACCATTAGTGCATCGGTAGGTCCATTATTAGTTACCGAGATGTTATAATTCACATTCTGTCCGGCAACTACTGGACTTGGTGTTACTGATTTTGTAATGACAAGATCAGCTTGTAAAACATTGATCGTTACTGTAGCTATATCTACGTTTGATGGTGCAGCTTTCATACTTACCTGATAAGTGAGAGTATATGTCCCACCTAAGGTTCCAGGAGCAACAGTAACTTGTCCTGTTGAAGTGTTTAAAACCACACCAGGATTTGAAGGTGCCGTAATTAGTGAGATCGTTACTTGAGAGGGATCAATAACACTGCCATTATATAAATCGTTCGATAAAACATTGGGTATTGCAATAACAGGACTGCCACTGCTAAAATAATTAACATTTGCGTTGTCATCAATTGCAACAGGTAATGGGTTAGGGACTATAACTGGATTCGTTAATGTGCCACCAGCTGCACCAAACTGAACAGAATAATATCTTTCAGCATTTGGTCCAGTTTGCCCTAAAGTAAAAGTAATTCTATTATTTGCATTCAGATAATTTGCAATAAAAGATGCTGTATTTTCAAAAGTGATGTCATTTAAGCTTGGAGAAACACCTAAAAATCTTGTTCTACCGGTACTTGTGTTTGGAGTAATGGTGAGTTTACATTGACTGCTTGTCTGATAACTTGAATAACCTCCAACTTCAACGAATTCTCTATTTGAACCATCGCCATCATTATCAATTACAGTCATGTAATAATTGTAAATATAAACCGGGTAATCGGTTTTCGTATCAAAGAACTCAAGTTGATATGTAACATAACCACCATCTGAAGGAGTAGACCCAATTCTTGGTTGGAATCTTGATGCTACTCCAAATTGAGTATCATCATCAAAATTTGTGATTTTAGCATTATGATTGTCCAAAATGGTCATCTTAGCATAAACCGTTATACCATTAACTGTAATGACGTTGCTATATTTGTGAACTGAACCAATTCCAGTACCGAGAACTGATCCAGTATTTCCATTATTTACCAATATTGTTTTATTGCCATTTGTAAAAGTCATAGGATTGTACTGAAGGTCAAGAATGAATGACTGACCAAAAGATTGCAATACCATAAATATTGAAAGAAATACTGTTCCTAATACTCTTAACCTTATTTTATTTGAAAAATCAGGATTAATTTTTTTGTGTAAAAGTCTAAATGTCATGGTGGTGTACTTTAATACAAATGTTAATATATTTTGTATGTAATATTAGTTAAATTTATATGCTAATATGCCAGAGCTTAATGGTAACGTCACATCTTTGCCCATATAAAGCAGATGAACAGAGGTTTCATAGGCAGGGACAGAAAGTTTCATTGTATAAGCCATATCTTTAGCAAGATAAGCCCTTTGATATACCGTTTGATTGTTTGATGCAACTTCCACAATACTGTTTGAAGTACCGGTTAGTGTAAGTTGAATATCTTTAAAAGTTTTCCAGTTAAAATCAGATGTGACTTTAAGTTGTTCTGTTTTGGTTGGTTGGGTTGTTGTTGGTGTCACTGTAGAATTGGGTAACGAAGATGTATCAGCTTCTTTCCGGCACGAAGAAAGAAATAGAGCTATACCAATAATACAGACTAATAAATTTTTCATAATGCAATATTTAATTTTGTTGCAACTTCTTGTAAAATGGAATATTAAACATAATCCATAAAGACAAAACCGTGCCAGTATTTTAAATATCTGATTATGAAATGAATATAATTTATAATTATTTAATATGTCCTCACGTGGGACACTTAGTCCCTAAATAGTATTGGCCTAAATGGAGTTTTTTTAAAAAGCTATAGAAATGCTAGGGGCTAATTATACCAAAATGGCTGACATTTCAATTGTTATGAATTATCAGCCATTTTGGTAACATAAAGAAGTTACTATAAATCAAAAAGATAAATTAGTTACCCTTAACGAATACATTTTTTGATGAACCATTTCATGGATTTTATCCTTTATCGATTACAATAAAGGTTTCTTTCGTCCCATTTCAGGGCTTTATGATTTACAATTGCTATGCATTCTTTGATTAACCAGCAAATTGAGATAAAGCATTATTAATATTATCCTTTTGTCTGGATTTTCACAAAACTACGCTATTAATAAAACAGTCGTTCTTATATTTTCCCCAGTCTTTTTAATTCCCAGAAACACTTTGCAGTTATAGAGATATCGATAGCTGCGTTATGGGCCTCTTCGAATCCTGTCTTGAATAATATGTGGTGTAATTCATGAAGTTTGGGCCACTTATAACCATACGGACCTGGGATTGCACAAAAATTGGTTGTGCTCTGCATGGTGCATATTTTCTTTTTTGAGGCAATACCATCGGCCATTTTCATTCTCAAAAACTCTGCTCCCATGATCTTTTCATCGAAACTCATATTATGAGCTACCAGGTATTCGGAATCCTCAATCAATCTTTGAAAATCATTAAGAACATCTTTTAATGGAAGTCCTTCTTCCATTGCACGTTCAGTAGAGATCCCGTGGATTCTGGATACCTCATTGGGAATAATGAACCCTTCGGGTTTGATGATGAAATCTCCACCTATTAGCTTGTTACCATTCTTATCAAAAAAAAGGTAAGCTAATTGAACCAGTCTGGGCCAGTTATTTAAATCGGTGACAGGCGCTTTCCAGTTTTTGGGTAATCCTGTCGTTTCAGTGTCAAAAAATAGATACATGTTTTATTCTTCTTTTGGGTTGAGAGGCGTATTGAGGATTAATTGATAGAAAGACAGATCAAGCCATTTCCCAAATTTATAACCGGCATGTTTAATCTTGCCAGAAAATTCGAAACCCATCTTTTCATGGAAACTGATGCTGATTGCATTATCAGAGTCTATACCACCTACTATCATATGATAATCATCACGAATAGCCTGAGCGATGATTTCCTTTAAGAGCACTTTACCATAACCACGGCCTCTCATGTCGTTTCGTACATAAATGGAATGTTCGATACTGTATTTATAAGCAGGTCTTGATCTGAAAGAACCATAGGTTCCAAAACCTAAAAGATTATCATGAATGTCAAATAACCCGATTAATGGGTAACCCCCTTTTAGTTTTGAATTGTACCAATCTACCATAAATTCCATCGTACGTGGTTTGTCATCATATACACTGGTTGTATTGATGATGGCATCATTGAACATTTCCAGCATCTCGGGTGATTGTGTTTCGTCACATGGTTTGATAGAATAGTCCATTTGTAGCAGTTTTGATCTGTTTTATTATGCAAATAAAGTGGATTCTAAATAGATTAGCTATTAATTTACCAGTTCAATAAAAGCTTTACTCAGATTTTCAATAATATCAGAAGCAATCAAAGATTGGTAACCATATTCCTCTGCCGCTATGTCGCCGGCTAATCCATGAAGGTAAACGGCAGTTAAAACCGATTCCAAAGATGAATAATGTTGTGCAAGCAAACTGAGAATAATACCTGTGAGGATATCACCACTTCCCCCTGTTGCCATTCCCGGATTACCCGTCGGGTTGAAAAAGACCTTGCCATCGGGTGTCGTGATTGAGGAAAAGGCTCCTTTCAATACCACAAAACAATTGTATTTCAAGGAGAATTCCTTTTGCATCGTTAACCGTTCAAATTCATCAGAAGATTTACCTACTAATCTTTCGAATTCTTTAGGGTGTGGGGTAAGGATACAACCTGCAGGCAAGAATGATAGCCAGGTTCGGTTATCACCAAGAATATTGAGTGCATCTGCATCAAAGACAATAGGAACTTTGATTTCCTGAATGAGCAATTTCAAAGCAGCAGCCGTTTCGGGACGCTGTCCAATACCCGGACCAATCCCAATTGCGTTATAAACTGCAAGATCAGGAATGCGTGAAAATACATCTTTAGACTGATCGAAAGAAATCATGGCTTCGGGTACGGAGGTCTGCAATGGAATGACAGCTTCTTCAGGAAGATGGACTGTTAGTAATCCCAAACCAGAACGAATAGCCGCTTTTGATGAGAGGATGGCAGCACCGGTTTTCCCTTTTCCTCCTGCAATGAGTAATGCATGACCATAAGTGCCTTTGTGACTGAACCGGCTTCTTGGTTTCAGTATGGGACTGATATCCTGTTTTGTCAGTAAAAAATTCTTTGTTGAAACTTGTTCGATAAAAGAAGGGTGAATATGAATATCTAATGGGATCCATTCACCTGTAAACCTGTCGTTCTGAGAGAAGAAGAATGCCAGTTTGGGCGACTGAAAGGTCAAAGTATAATCTGCTTCAATGATTGCACCTTTGGATGCGTTTGTAAAGATGTCTGCATAAAGACCTGAAGGCATGTCGATAGAGACAGTGATGTTCTCGCTTTTGTTGATTTTTCCAAAAACTGAAGCTGCAATTCCTGTGATCGGTTTAGAAAGTCCTGATCCAAATACCGCATCAACTACAACATCGGATTGATCAATTTCAGGGATATCACTTTCGTTATTGATATGATGAATGATTTCAGGAGTCTGTTCTTCTAAACGTTTAAGGTTTATCTGACAATCTTCAGAAAAAGTTGTGCCATGGTGAACGACAAATGCTTCAGCCTGAATAAACTCAGCCTGTAAAATTCTTACCAGTGCCAGGCCATCACCTCCATTATTACCCATTCCACAGAACACTTTGACTTTTTGACCACTCACTTTACTGGTAAGCCATTCTGCACATTGAGTAGCAGCACGTTCCATAAGATCAATAGAATGGATTGGTTCATTCTGGATTGTGTAGGCATCTGCTTCCCGGATCTGTTCTACGGAGAGTATCTTTATGGACATAATTGGTTATATTTTACTAACAAAGATACCGACCAAATCAATACTTACCCTTATTTAACTTTAAAAAAGAGTAATTGTAGTCTTTTTTTTTTTGTAACTTTAGACCTTTAGGAAAAAATAATTTATGAAAACCTTTGAAGGCCGACAGGAAATTATAATTTTGCCAAACAATTAAACCAATATATTCTCCATTTATTTCTTTCATATGTTAACAGCAATAAAACATACCCCCATCCCCTCCGATATTGTCGATCGTGTCATTCAGGAGATGAGACTTGCCAGTGTTGGCAAAGCTTCAATACGTGAGATCAAACGTCTTGTAGATAATATTGAACTTGCTTCCGGAATTCCTTTTGTGAGAATGGAGATGGGTGTTCCGGGACTTAAACCTGCACAGGTCGGTGTTGATGCGGAAATTGACGCGTTACTTCGTGGTGTAGCAGCCATCTATCCAGATATTGATGGAATACCAGTTCTGAAAAATGAGATCGCTCGCTTTTGTAAGCTATTTCTTGATATTGATATCCTTCCAGAAACCTGCATCCCTACTGTTGGTTCTATGCAAGGAAGTTTTGCAGCTTTCATGACTCTTTCACGGATCAATAAATCAAAAGATACCGTGCTGTTTATTGATCCGGGGTTCCCGGTTCACAAGATGCAGAACAAAGTACTCGGACTTAAATTTGATTCCTTTGATGTATATAATTACCGGGGTGATAAATTGCGGGAAAAATTAGAATCCTATTACAAACAGGGTAATATTCACTCTGTACTTTATTCTAATCCAAATAATCCTGCCTGGATTTGTTTTACGGATGAAGAACTCCGTACTATCGGTGAATTGTCTAACAAGTACAATGTAGTTGTCATTGAAGATCTTGCTTACTTTGGAATGGATTTCCGAAAGGATTACTCCAAACCCGGGGTGCCACCTTATCAGCCAACCGTTGCTAAGTACACAGACAATTTCATTCTGTTGATATCGAGTTCAAAGGCATTTAGTTATGCAGGACAGCGGATCGGCATGATGATAATTTCAGAAAATCTGTTTGAAAGCCGGTTTGAAGATCTCCTTGAATATTATAACAGTGATAATTTTGGCCGTGCAATGGTTTTTGGAACAGTTTATAGCTTGAGCTCTGGTACTTCACATTCAGCTCAGTACGCTCTTGCAGCTATACTCAAATCATGTAACGAGGGGCAGTTTAATTTTGTTCACGATGTTCGTGAGTATGGTGAAAAGGCCCATATCATGAAGCAACTGTTTCTATCTAACGGGTTCAATATCGTTTATGATAAAGACATTGATCAACCTATTGCGGATGGATTTTATTTTACCATTTCATATCCGGGTATGACAGGAGAGGCTTTACTTGAAGAATTAATGTATTATGGAATCAGCGCTATTGCACTTTCGATCACTGGTTCAGAACATACCGAAGGGTTGAGAGCTTGTGTTTCTCTGGTGCCACGAACAATGTTTCCTGAACTGGATTTACGTCTTCAAAAATTTCATGCAGATCACTTCCTAAAATAATAGATTTCAGAATAAACATTCTCATTAAGCATAAAACGTTTTAAACATACAGTATCAGTTATTATCATTCGGATTCATAAAAATAATGCAATGAAGAAAAAAGGAACACCTACAAATGAGAAAACAGATGTGAATGATGTCAGCCGACGTCAGTTTTTAAAAATGACCGGGATTATGACTATGGGGATTCCTATGGTTAGCATGATTGATTTGAAACTACAAAATGTTTCTATTATTTCTGATCCGGATGATAAAGTAGCCATTTCTGCACCTGCACAATGGGCTACGAATGAGTTGATCGTAGCATTGAAAACTGCAGGAGTCAATGTAAAGAGATTTCAAAAACTATCTCAATCTCCATCAGATGCACTTAGTATTGTAATAGGTGGTTCTGAATCACCAATGGTTCTTCAGTTGTTAAAAGAATCAAAATCTAAGATTCCTGCTGTTCCAGAAGCACTAGGACTTATCTCTTTAAATTCAGCCGGTAAACAGGTCTTGCTGGCATGCGGACACGATTTTCGTGGTCTGGTTTACGCAGTACTTGAATTGACTGACAGGGTGAATAATGATTTTCAACCTATAGCAGCGCTTAAAGTTCCAAAACCTGTCATTGAGCATCCAGCCAATGAAATCCGAAGTCTCAACCGTTTGTTTACAAGCGATATTGAAGACAAACCCTGGTACAATGACAAGGAGATGTGGCCTAAGTATTTGACTATGCTTGCAACACAAAGGTTCAACCGGTTCAACCTTAGTTTTGGAATTGGATATGATTTTCTGACCAGTGTCACTGATGGTTATTTCCTCTTTGCCTATCCTTTCCTGTTATCAGTTCCAGGATATGATGTCAAAGTCCCACAGTTGCCAAATGCAGAACGGGATAAGAATCTTGAAATGTTGAAGTATATCAGCGAACAGACTGTTGCGCGTGGAATGCAGTTTCAGTTGGGTTTATGGATGCATGGGTATGAATATCTGAAGAGTCCCAATCCCAACTATACGATTGAAGGACTAACCAAAGACAATCATGCACTTTATTGTCGTGATGCAGTTCGCATGCTTTTAAAAGCCTGTCCTGCCATTAGTGGAATAACCTTCCGCATACATGGGGAGAGTGGTGTTACGGAGGGTAGTTATGATTTCTGGAAGACCATATTTAATGGGGTAGCAACCTGTGGACGTACGGTTGAAATTGATATGCACTCGAAGGGTATGGATCAGAATATGATCGACTGTGCAGTAGGTTCAGGGATGCCGGTGGTTATTTCACCCAAATACTGGGCAGAACACCTTGGGATGCCCTATCACCAGGCCGATATCCGGGAACTTGAAATACCAAAAGCCGGTCAAAATGGCTCAGGACTCATGAATCTGAGTAGTGGTTCCCGTAGTTTCACCAGATATGGCTATAGCGACCTCATGAAGGAAGACAGACCCTTTAAGGTAGTTCATAGAATATGGCCAGGAACACAACGCGTATTATTATGGGGTGATCCCGAGACTGCTGCTTCCCATGCCAAGGCATTTAGTTTTTGTGGTAGCGCTGGTGTCGAACTCATGGAGCCCTTGTCTTTTAAAGGACGAAGAGGTTCAGGGATAGCTGGTGACCGTTGCGGATATGCAGATGCTTCACTTAAACCCCGCTGGGACTGGGAAAAATACATCTATACGCTCAGTCTCTTTGGCCGGCTACAATATAATCCGAATACAGACCCTGCAGTATGGCGCCGGTCGTTGAGAAAGCAATTTGGTGCTCCGGTTCCTGTTGAACAAGCGCTTGCAAATGCAACGCGCATTCTTCCTATCGTACTGACCGCACATGGAACCTCTGCAGGCAACAATGCCTATTGGCCTGAGATGTATACGAACCATCCTATTGCGGATCCAAGCATCAGACATCCATATACTGACACTCCTTCGCCCCGTGTTTTTGGAAATGTGAGTCCGATGGATCCTCAACTTTTTGTCAGTATTAATGACTTTGCCAAAGAATTATTAAAGGGAGAACGCAGCGGGAAATATACTCCTGTAGAAACAGCTCAGTGGATCGAAGATTATGCTTTATTAGCCGAAAAAAATCTCATACAGGCAAAAGCTGTAGCTGAAAAACAAAACAAGCCTGAATTCAAACGGATGGCTATCGATGTTGCGATGCAAGTTGAGCTGGGTCGTTTCTTTGGCGCAAAGTTCCGTAGTGGCTTACTTTATGGTATCTTCGAACAAAGTGGTGACCGGAAAGCACTGGAAGAAGCGGTAAAAATGTATCAAAAAGCAAGAAACAACTGGGCTACACTTGCTAATATTGCCAAAGACGTTTATAAGCCGGATGTAACAATTGGTGAATCATCAAATCTGCGTGGTCATTGGCTTGATCGTTTGCCATCTATGGATAAGGACATAGCTTTTATGGTTCAGAAACTGGATCAGACAACTGCAAAGACCGTCGCGAATCAATCTATTGTCAATTCTGCTATTGCAGAAGCTTTAGGACGCCCTAAAAGGATGAGTTTAGTGGTCCATCATACTAAAGCAGATAAATTTGTCCCGGGCCAACCTCTTAATCTTGAGCTGAAGTTTGATACTATGCCCAAATCTGTTGTGATGTATTACAGGCATGTAAATCAGGGCGAACGATATCAAAAAGCAGAGATGCAAATGGAGGCCAATACATGTAAGGCGACAATCCCCGGAGATTACACCAACTCTAAATATCCTTTGGAGTACTATTTTGAATTAAGAAATAGCCCTGAATCAGCCTGGTTGTATCCCGGATTTAATGAAAAACTCAACAACCAGCCTTATTTTAGTGTAAGACAGGTATAAATAAAAAAGGGGGATGAACAAGCTGGTGCAGATTTCAAATCTGCACCAGCTTGTTCATCCCCCTTTTTTATTATGAATAAACTTCCTTTTTATAAGCTTTTAAAGTATTTAATATCAAGGATACAATGGTCATGGGACCTACACCACCCGGAACGGGAGATATTGCTTTACATTTTGGAGCTACCCTGGCATAATCCACATCGCCGATTAATCTGAATCCGGATTGTTTTGAAGCATCTTCGACGCGGTGCATACCGACATCAATAACCACAGCCCCATTTTTAACCATGTCTTCGGTCACATAATTGGGCTGGCCAACTGCAGCGATTAGTATATCTGCTGTGAGACAAATTTCTTTGACATTAGTGGTCTTAGTATGACATATAGTTACCGTACTATTCCCTGGATAGGCTTTACGCGACATGAGCAGGCTCATAGGGGTTCCGACAATATTGCTGCGTCCCAGAACGACACAATGTTTCCCCTCGGTTTCTATTTTGTAATATTCAAGCATTTTAAGGATACCAAAAGGTGTGGCTGGTAAGAAGGTCGGCAGACCAATTATCATGCGTCCCAGGTTAGCTGGATGGAATCCATCGACATCTTTAGAGGGGGAAATGGCTTCCAGAATTTTATTCTCGTTGATATGTTTGGGAAGGGGTAGCTGAACAATAAATCCATCAACCTCTTCGTCTGCATTCAGAAATTCTACCACCTTCAATAATTCGGATTCCTTTGTTGTTTCAGGCATCCTGTATGCTGAAGAAGTGAAACCAACCTCGCGACATGCTTTTTCTTTGCCGGCTACATAAGTCTGGCTGGCAGGATCCTCTCCAACAAGGACAGCTACCAGATGTGGTACACGTTCACCGCTATCTATTAATACCGCCACTTCTTTTTTGATGGATTCCTTAATTTCAGTGGCAACTTTTTTCCCGTCTATTATTTCCATGTTCTTCAAATTGGTTGTTAGATTAATCAGGATTAACCGGTTAGCGTCTTTTCATCATTTTGGCCATACCTGCTTTCCCTTGCGTGGTCATGGTCTTCATGATTTTGCGGGTGTCATCAAATTGTTTGATCAGTCGGTTGACAGCCTGGATATCATTTCCGGAACCCATCGCAATACGTTTACGACGGCTACCATTTATGACATGTGGGTTTTCACGTTCGTGAGGTGTCATGGAATGAATGATTGCTTCAATGCCTTTAAAAGCATTATCATCAATCTCCACATCTTTTAACATTTTCCCCATACCGGGAATCATTCCCAAAAGGTCTTTCATATTCCCCATTTTCTTTATCTGCTGAATCTGGCTGATAAAGTCGTTGAAGTTAAATTGATCTTTTGCGATTTTCTTTTGCAGTTTCTTGGCTTCCTCTTCATCAAACTGTTCCTGAGCACGCTCGACCAGTGAGACGATGTCGCCCATGCCGAGAATACGATCGGCCATACGTTCAGGATAGAATATATCGAGTGCGTCCAGCTTTTCACCTATACCCACAAATTTGATAGGCTTATTGACAATAGATTTAATGGTCAATGCAGCACCACCACGGGTATCTCCATCCAGTTTTGTCAGAACGACACCGTTAAAATTGAGTCTGTCATTAAAAGTTTTGGCTGTATTGACAGCATCCTGACCGGTCATTGCATCAACAACAAACAGAATCTCATGGGGTGAGACATTGTCTTTGATGGCTGTGATTTCATTCATCATCTGCTCATCGATAGCCAAACGACCAGCGGTATCGATCAGGACAACATCATGACCTTTTTCCTTTGCATAAGCAATGGCTTTCTTTGCAATCTTGACGGGTTCTTTGCTGTCGATTTCAATGAAGACTTCGACACCAATCTGCTCACCCAGCACTTTCAGCTGTTCCATAGCAGCAGGACGGTAAACGTCGCAAGCTACCATCAATGGGCGTTTACCCCGTTTAGTCTTTAAGTGATTGGCCAGTTTGGCTGTGAAAGTGGTTTTACCCGAGCCTTGCAGACCTGCCATTAATATAACGGTAGGGTTTCCTTTCAGATTGATGTCTTCTTTCTGTCCACCCATGAGCGAAGTCAGCTCTTCATGAACGATTTTAACCATCAGTTGACCCGGAGATACAGCGGTGAGCACATTCTCGCCCATCGCTTTTTCTTTGACCGTATCGGTAAATTGTTTCGCAACCTTATAACTAACGTCGGCGTCAAGCAATGCACGGCGTATTTCTTTCAACGTTTCTGCAACATTGATTTCGGTGATTCTATTTTGACCCTTTAATATTTTAAAGGAGCGTTCAAGTTTCTCGGATAAATTCTCAAACATAGGTAATGATATTTCTTTAAAAGAATCTGCAAAATTATAAAAAAATCATTGATTTCTTAGGGTTAATGACAGACTGGCTGTATTATAATCATTGCAGTGAGAAAGAATGATTAAACCTTATGGCATTTCAGGTATCTTATTAAGGTTATCTTTTGAATAAAGGAATTACCTTTTTGTTTAAATTGAATTAACTACTAATGAAAATACTACACGTTTCTACACCACTTTCATGGAGAGGGGGTGAACAACAGCTAGCCTACCTTATAGACGAGTTAAAAGACAAAGGTGTCGATCAGGAGGTCTTATGTGCCCATGGTTCTGCCATAGAAGCGTATTGCAAGGAAAACCAAATTACGTATTATACTTTTAACCGGAAAACGTTGCAGTTGATTCCTGCCAGCATCATTCATGATATTTGTATAAATGATAATATCAGTCTGATCCATACCCACGATGCTCACGGACATACTGCTGCAGTACTTTCAGCCATGTTTTTCGGTAATACGACTCCTTTAGTTGTAAGCAGAAGAACCATCTTTCCAATAGGAACAAACTGGTTCTCCAAACTCAAATACAATCATTCTTCTGTATCACGTATTGTCTGTGTTTCTGACAAAATCAGGGAACAGACTTCAGATTCTATTATCGAAAAGAAAAAAATCGTGACGGTGCATTCCGGAATAGATTTATCACGCGTTAAAATCAAACATGATGAAACTGTTTTTTTGAATGATTTAGGCACTAATCTTTCGCGTCCCTTCATTGGTAATATAGCTGCAATAACAGAAGAAAAAGACTTTTTCACATTTGTAAATACTGCCGAAGCATATTATAAATATGCAACCAAAGGCACGTTTTTCATCATTGGGGAAGGACCATACCGTACTCAAATCGAAAATTATATAGAAGAAAAGGGACTAAAAAATAAAATCGTATTAACGGGTTTCCGAAAAGATATCCCGGGTATTATCAGGCAGCTCGATTGTTTATTATTTACTTCGCATACAGAAGGTTTTGGAACTTCCATTCTTGATGCAATGGCTTGCAGGATCCCCGTAGTGGCCACCAGAACAGGGGGGATCCCGGAAATCGTGATCCATGGATTTACCGGTTTATTGGCTCCGGTCAGAAATGCTGAAGCCCTTGCAACCTGTCTTCTCAGGATAGCCGGTAATCCTCTGCTCAGAAAAAAGCTGATAAACAGGGCTTATACCCATGCCTACAATTTCACCAAACAAAAGATGGCTTCTCAGACACTGAATATCTATCATCAAGTGCTTTATGAAAAGTCACTGGAACAAATTCCTGTTTTTCAACCTTCCCTGATGGCTCATTTGTAAGTTTTCTGATCTGAACATTGTTGCTTCAGTCTTGTTTCCCGTTAAAAGCTTATGATGAAAAATCATTCTTTGCATTCTATTCGACGCGATTATCTTCAAGGCGAACTACGGGAAGAGAACATAAATCAAAACCCATTCAATCAATTTTCTGTCTGGTTTAGTAAGGCTATGGAAAAGGATGATCATGACCCCACAGCCATGACGCTGGCAACAGTGGATCAATCCGGATGTCCATCAGCCCGGATCGTCTTACTGAAACAGTTTTCTGAACAAGGGTTTGACTTTTATACCAACTATGAAAGTAAGAAAGGGAATGATATTTTTTTAAATAATAATGTCGCTCTACTGTTTTATTGGAGTGAATTGGAACGACAGGTGAGAATAACCGGACAAGCCGAAAGACTTTCTGCTAATGAAGCAGATGAATATTTTCTTAGTCGGCCAATCGGACACCAGCTGGCTTCTCATGCTTCCCCACAGAGCAAGGTAATACCAAATCGCGAATATCTGGTAGATAGACTATCTGCCTTTAAAAAACAATTTTCTTTGGAAGAGATGAAGCGTCCTGAGAACTGGGGTGGATACAGGGTTATACCCAATAGTATAGAATTCTGGCAAGGTGGATCAGCCCGTTTACATGACAGGATCAAATACACCCTGAAAGGTAAAGTGTGGGTAATTGAGAGATTAGCGCCATAGGGATGGCCACAAGGGCCATCCCTATATTAAGACCTTATAATTTAGGAATAGCTGCCTGGAATTCTTCCAGTGTTCCATTGTTCATAACAATCTCTATAATCTGTCGTCCTAATGGCATCAATTCCGGAACAAGGAATTGTTCCAGTTCCTGTTTGAAGAATCCGGTCAGTATTTCAGCACCCTTCTCATATCCTTCAAGTCCAACATAATGCTGTTTATCAACATTAAGCAAATAGGAGGGGAGGTTCATTCCCGAAATTTTAACATGTTCAGGTACATATCCCAACAAAGGACAACGTGCAGGAAGTAATTGTTCAGGCTTGAATTTTGCCGAACCCCTTCTTGCAAAGTATTCACGGGCAATCCATTCCGGCATAAATCCAACTTTATATGCTCCTACATTTTGATTCGGAACCAGAATATAACGTGTGGATTGAGTATTCAGAATCTGTTCCAGCAATAAGTTAGCCTGCGTAACCATTTTCCCTGTCGCAAAAGGCCAGAATGATCCTACACCTTCGCTCGAAAGTGCAGTTCCACCAATGATACTTGGATTGTTATGACCACGTGGCGCTACCAATCGCCATAACCATGCAAGTGCTGGAGGTAACACATGTAGATATCCGATAATGCCATAGTTAGGGTTTTCATTGGTCGATGGAGGAGTCCGGACACCAAAACTACGCAGATCTACGTGTGTAGGTTCACTGATAACATTTTTGAAGAATCGGCGTGGTACAATTACGCGCGGATTTGGACAAGGGACACCCGGAGCATCCATTGTATGTTCCCATAGAAGGCAGGTTGCTTTAGGCTTACCATCCAGATTAAAGAAAATCAAAGGTTCGGGAGGATGTATAGTAAGTTTCTCCAGATGGGGGTCGGTGCCATATTCTTTCACCTGATCGAGCCTTAGAAACCAGCCATATTCAGCATCTGTGATAACCAGTTTGTTCGATGTGTCAGTCTGAAGAAGTGGGTGGCATAATGCCATGTCATCTGTAATGGGCTGAAGTTCGCAGGTGTCAGCCAGAGAGACCAGTAGCTTTTCATTAGTCACGGTATTTATTCCCAGACAAACTCTTCCATCCGGTTCGCGACGAACCTCTTCAAGAATTTCACTCTTACCTGAACCACTTGCACCCTCATGCATCATTACAAATTCATTGTCATAGGGCGTAGTCATTTTTACACTGGCACCATGAAGCGTAAGCCATCCCTGCATCTCACCGATATGCAACAGAAATCCGTAAACCCCCTTCTTGGCCGATGGCCCAGGGTATAGATTGAACGAAAAAAGTTCATGTACTTCATCGGTACGGTTATGGACAACAACTTGTTCACCCTTGAAATGCGTATGTCTGAAAGTAGGAGCAAGAAAAATGATGGCTACCGGTTTAAAGTCATCAGGAATCTCGCTCTTGGGGATGAATCCTTGTAAGTCAGCAAGACCGGCAGCAAAGAATCCGGCATTTTCAGGAGCAATCAACAGAGCAGGAAATCCGAGATTAACACCCCCTGCCATAAATGGCACTATAATCAATGTCTCCTGTTTATTGAGCCATTCGAAGGTCTGATTTCTTAAATCAGTAAAGTCTTCACCATAACGCTCGAAATACCTGGCTTTGTCTGTATCGTGATCATCGGCAACAACAAGGCAATCCGGGTCGCGACGACGCATATAAATGTCAGTATAATTCACTGAAACACCATTTTTACATTTGGTAACAGTGGCTTCTACTATTTTACCATGGTTTTCGACATCATATTCAACTACAAAAGTATCTTCATCTGTCCCACACATCGACAGTTCCTGGAGTTCCATTCTCGTTTCCGGGAAGATCAATTTTTTTGTAGCCAGGATATTTTCTACATCCTTCGTCAGGATTAGCTTGTCTCTGAATTCAGCCTTCATGTATTAATATTTTAAAGTTTCAAAATAGCATTCTTTTTGCGTTCAATCTTCCTTTTAAACTATTATTATAATAGTTTATCCGATCGGTTGATCTTATCTTTCAAACGAAATATGCCTGAATCTGATCGACAAGTTTTACTGGTATATGCCTTTAGTTAATCGAATTATAGTCATTTATTAATGAATCATAATCTCACACTCCAGGCTTTTTAAAAACAGTACAAAAATAAACATTGTCCACGAATTTAATCAAGTACAAAAACAGGCAATATGTTAAGAATTTAACAAATGAATATTTAAGCTTTTATAAATCAATAACAAACACAACATTTTTAGATAAATTGATATTATAATCATAAACATTAGCAACTGGGTTTTGTTTTTTTATAGCTTTGAATTATCATCGTGATGCTCAATTTATTTAGTTAAAATGTATTTTGAATGAGACGTTATTCTTATTGTTTGTTTGTTCTGTCTGTTTTCTTTTTTAGTTTATCCCTTAGTGCTCAGGTTATTTATCCTGACAATTATTTCAGACCTCCTTTGGATTTACCTATGGCCATTGCAGGCGCTTTTGGAGAGATCAGACCCAACCATCTCCATTCAGGAATTGATTTAAGGACCAATCAGGAAGAAGGCTATCCGGTCCATGCTGTTGCCAATGGATATGTTTCCAGAATCAGGGTACAGGCTTACGGTTTTGGATATGCCTTGTACATTGACCACCCAAATGGTTATACCTCTGTTTATGGCCATTTAAAACAATACAATGAAACAATCACTGCATGGTTAAGGCAGAAACAATATGAAGTCGAACAATTCGATGTTGACCTGTTCCCCAAACCAGGTGAACTACCCATTCTTAAAAATGATATTATAGCCTTGACCGGAAGCTCGGGTATGTCAGGTGGTCCTCATTTGCATTTTGAACTCAGAAATACATTGACAGAATATCCTATCAATCCACTTCTTTTTGGGTATAAACTGCCTGATACGATCCCTCCACGCATACTAAGTCTCCGGATTATTCCATTGAAGGGTAGGGGTAGGGTAAATGGGAAAGCACTCCCGGTAGATTTTCCGATTACAAAAACCAATGCTAACCATTACAGGCTATCATCACCCAAACCCATTGAGGTAAGTGGTGAAATTGTTTTTGGAGTAGATGCTGAGGATAAACAAAATGGCAATGAAATTCTAACCGGAGTTTATTCTATTGGATTTTACATGGATGATGATTGCTATACTTTACTGCGACTCGAATCCTTTTCATTCAAACAAACCAAAGCCGCAAACAGCATACTTGATTATGCAGATTGTATGAAGTCGGGTGACCGTTTTATGAGATCAGTTGTAGAACCCTGGAACCCATTGAAAATATATGATACCATAAAGGATAACGGCATTTTCAGATTTAATGACAATTTGAAACACGAAGTTAGAATCGTGGTAAAAGATATTCAGGGGAATACTTCTGAACTTGTGATTCCTGTAAAAGGAAAAATGGTTTCGATACCTCCTGTTATTCATGCAGGTTATCAGAAAATATTTTATGGCAATAAAATTAACGTCTTACAGACTCCCGATGTGAAAATTTCAATGCCAAAAGGAGATCTTTATGATACTTTATATTTCAGATATCAGATAGGGAAAACGGATCACAGATTGGTTTCTGCAATTCACAGCATCCAGGATAAATTTACTCCAGTGCATGAATATTTCTCACTCAGTATTAAAACAAAACCCTTAACACCTGAACTTAGTGATAAGGCTGTAATGGTTCGTATTGATGATGATGGTTCGTTGAATGCAGCCGGAGGTAAATGGTCAAAGGGATTCATGACAGCCAATGTAAATGCTTTTGGCAATTATGGTGTTGCCATTGATTCGATACCTCCTGTAATCAAGTCATTGACAAACTTTAATGCAAAAGGGTATCTCGAAAGTCATATCATTCAGTTTCATCTCAGTGATAATCTATCAGGCATAAAATCATATCGTGGATTATTGAATGGGAAATGGGTTTTGATGAGCTTTGACGGAAAGTCTTCAAGGCTCACCCTTGACATGGAAGGTCTCACAATACCCGGAGAAAATATATTTTCATTGGAAGTAGAGGACAGGGTTGGCAACAAAACAATATTTGAGAAAACTTTTGAAAATTGATGCTAACTTTGCACGATGGAAGAAATGATATTAATTCTTGATTTTGGCTCTCAATACACACAGCTTATTGCACGCAGGGTTAGGGAGCTTAATGTGTATTGTGAAATACATCCCTTCAATAAAATCCCTGCAATTACAGCCAATATCAAGGGCGTAATCCTTTCCGGGAGTCCCTATTCAGTCCGTGACGCAGGATCACCTGTACCCGATCTTTCTGCTATAAAAAATAAAATTCCTCTTCTTGGTGTTTGTTATGGGGCACAGTTTTTAGCTCTGCATGCAGGTGGTGATGTAATGCCATCAAAGATCAGGGAATACGGTCGTGCAAACCTTTCCTACATCAAAAACACAAACGTTCTGTTAAAGGGTATGACCAATGGCAGCCAGGTCTGGATGTCGCATGGTGATACAATCAAACACATTCCTTCAGGATTTGAGATTATTGCCAGCACCCATGATGTAGAAATTGCAGGTTATACTATCCATGACCAACAAACATGGGGTATTCAGTTTCATCCCGAAGTATATCATTCAACCGAAGGCAAAATATTACTTCAAAATTTTGTTATAGATATATGCGGTTGTCAACAATTATGGACACCCTCATCTTTTGTTGAGACTACTATAAAAGAATTGCGTACTAAATTGGGTGACGACAAAGTTGTACTTGGTTTATCCGGTGGTGTAGATTCCAGTGTAGCGGCCGTTTTATTGCATAAGGCAATAGCCGATCGGTTGTACTGCATTTTTGTCGATAATGGTTTGTTAAGGAAGAATGAATTCGAGAAAGTTCTGGAATCATATAAACATATGGGTCTCAATGTGAAAGGGGTTCGTGCAGGTGATCGTTTTCTCTCACAACTTGCCGGAATTGTAGATCCAGAATTAAAACGCAAAGCCATTGGCAGGGCCTTTATCGAAGTTTTCGATCAGGAAGCCCACATGATAGAAGATGTGGTTTGGTTAGCCCAGGGCACCATCTATCCAGATGTTATTGAATCTATATCTGTAAAAGGACCATCTGCTACCATTAAAAGCCATCACAATGTTGGAGGTTTACCCGATTTCATGAAACTCAAAATTGTTGAACCGTTGAACAGTTTGTTCAAAGATGAAGTGCGCAAGGTAGGAAAAGAACTGGAAATAGATCCTGACATCTTAAACCGTCATCCTTTCCCCGGACCGGGATTAGGCATCCGGATCCTTAGTGATGTGACTGCTGAAAAGGTGCGTGTCCTTCAGGAAGCCGATGATATCTTCATCAGTTCATTGAAATCTGCTGACCTGTATAACAAAGTATGGCAGGCAGGGGTTATGTTATTGCCCGTACAGAGTGTTGGGGTGATGGGAGACGAACGTACTTATGAAAATGTAGTTGCCCTAAGGGCAGTAGGTTCTACCGATGGGATGACGGCTGATTGGTCTCATCTTCCATATGAGTTCTTAGCCAAAGTGTCAAACGATATCATCAATAAAGTAAAAGGAGTGAACCGGGTTGTTTATGACATTAGTTCAAAACCTCCTGCAACCATAGAATGGGAATAAAATTATGATAAAACGGACATTATATAAGCTTTTGTTTTTGGGATTGATGATCATTGTATCAACACCCTGTTCAGCACAGGATAATGTCAACAATGTACGTTCTAAGATTGTCGAAAATTTTAATGGAAAACCCTACTACATTCACTTTGTGAAAGATGGGCAAACTCTTTTCAGTATCACTAAATTATATGGCGTTACTTCAGATATCCTCATTGCAAATAATCCTGAGTTAAAAGAAGGTTTAAAGGCAGACATGATTCTTAAAATTCCTATCACGGATTCCGTTGTTTCGGTGCAGAAACAAAAAACTGTTTATGCCTCAAAAAAAACGGATACCATTATAGTAAGTCCTATAGTTAAAACCTTCGGTAAGATTGTTTATGAAATCAAACGGGGTGAAACGCTGTATGGAATCGCTAAACGATACGAGGTCAGTTTAGATGACATTCTCAGTGTTAATCCGGGTGTCACATCTTTCAAAGCCGGTACAAAAATTAAAATTCCAGTTATCCAGCAGGTTGCAAATCAATCTGCAGCTACATCAAAACCGGTAAAGTCCACAGTTGTCAATGCAAAACCCGGTGATGTTAAAGCTCCTGAATCAAAATTGACTGCTAATACTAGCTCATTTAATGATCTTCCTGATAAAAATTCTTCCGGTCCATTTAAAGTAGCTTTGCTGGTACCCTTTTATTTGGATGAGGTGGACAGTATCAAAATGAATCAGACAGAACCAAAATCATTTGCTTTTTTACAGTTCTATGAGTCTTCTTTACTGGCTATTGATTCATTGCGGAAGCAGGGAATGGATGTTAAACTATTTGTGTATGACGCCGATGGTGATGAGGGTGCCGATAAAACCAGGGCTATTTTCCAGAAGAAGGAGTTAGCAGATATGGATTTGATCATTGGACCTTTTTATGCCAAATGTTTTGAAATAGCTTCAAAGTATGCGGGTTTACATAGAATACCCATCGTGAATCCATTATCTAAGCGCAATGAAATCATTGCAGCAAAACCCTGGGTCTTTAAAGTACAACCGGGAACTACAGATCAGATGGGAGAGCTTGCAGCATTCATTTCTAAGCACTCTTCTTCTGCAAACATAGTAATTGTTCGTTCTGACAAAATAAAGATGGCTGAAGAAGCAACAGCATTTAAAACAGCCATGCTCCCTTTGCTGAAAAAGGATAATAAGTCAGTGATCATTAAAGAGTCTTTTTTCGTAGCTGAAGGGGTCCCGGGGCTTAAATTCAAACTTTCAGCAGACAAACCCAATATCCTGGTTGTGTTATCAACTGACGAAGTATTTGTTTCCGGGTTGTTTCGTAATCTAAATGATATCAGCAATGACTATGATCTGACCGTGATGGGAATGGGTGCATGGGAACAATATAAACTGGATATCAATGCTATGATGCATTTAAAAATGACACTTTATGGCAATAAATATGTTGACTTCTCTGATCAACCTGTTCAGAAATTCTCAACAGCTTTTATGCATGCATACAATACATTACCACAAGTGAAAGCCTATAGTTTTGACGGGTTCGATATCACCTATTTCTTTTTATCATCCCTCATGAAATATGGACGACAGTTTGGACGACAGGTTGGGGATTACGAATATCAAGGACTCCAGGACAGTTTCCATTTTCATAAAATAGAAGGTGGAGGTTATGAAAACTCAGCTGTGAACTTCTACAAGATTGAGAATAACTATCTAAAGAAGGTTCAATAAAGTTGGATTAGTCATCCCTTCTTTCAACCTGGCGCTTCATGTCTTTTGTTTTCAGCGACTCTCTTTTATCGTAAAGTTTCTTCCCTTTCGCAATGGCAATCACCAATTTTGCTAAACCTTTTTCATTCACAAACATCCTTACTGGTATAATGGTAAGACCTTTTTCTTTGGTCTTTGTAAATATTTTGTTCAGCTCTTTCCGGTTCAGCAGCAACTTGCGATCCTGTTTGGGTTCATGATTGGCATCTGTCCCAAACTTATACTCGGCAATGTGCATGTTGCGAATGAACAATTCTTTACCTACAAATGTACAGTAAGCCTCTGCCAGGCTCACCTTGCTTTCCCTTACCGATTTAATTTCCGTTCCGGACAATACAATACCTGCATCATATTGCTCCAGAAGATAATACTCAAATGAAGCAATTTTGTTTTTAATATTGATATTGGTGTTGTTTCTTTTATCAGCCATTACAGGAAATTGAAATGCAAAGTTAACTCGATTTAGCGAAATGTCAAAGAGTGGTTTTATCCCGAGATAAATGGGGTCAGCCACAATTAATGCTAAATAGATGGAATTAAATTATTTACCCTCCATTTATCTTTATATACTTTAATATCCTGGCAGGTGGTGTATATTCGGATTTGGCTTCACGGATCCATTTTAGACGAGGCTCTTTTAATTCTTTGCCACAAGCCTTGACATCAAAGTGTCCATGATCATTAAAGATATCTGATTTTACTAAGGTGTTAAGCCATAATGAATCCAGTAATGTAATTTCAGTATGTGTCTCATTAACGTATTTATGTCCAACATCTATTGTTACAGATTTAGGTGGTAGCTTTTTAGTTTCAACTCTAGCACATTCTTTGATTAATTTAAAAACCAATAGTCTTCCTATAATATTTGAAACTTCATGATGTTCCTTGTGGGCAGTATCTAATTTAAAAGTTTTTTTATAATCTTCACATATCCACAATCCAGATTCTTCATGATAGTCATCCAAATAGAAACTACCCACCAGTTTGTCTTTTTCAAACCAATACAAAAGCTGCACAGAATGATCTGATTTTTCGTTGTAAATATACCTTAGTAAGTATGTGAAGCCGCCCGGTTCCATAAAAGTCCCATTAAAGTTTAAAGCGTAATCTTGAGAAAAAATCATTTCTTTATATAGGTCCAGTAATCTATTAGAGGCTTTCTTTGCTGAATCCACGAAGGTTTCATTGAGGATAATTACTTCATGCGAAAAATGCTTCGTATTTTGGTTCAATATGTTATGAATGCGAGCCATTTTAACATTTTCAAAGAATGTTTGATCAAGTGGGCTTAATTCAATTTCTTCGAAATAGCGATTTTCTAATTGTATTAAGATCGGATAGTTTCTGTAGTTTATTTTCATCGTGGTGGTTTTTAAATATTCATTTCAATCAATAACCATTAAATTCCGAATCATTTGTAAAGGTCAAATACATTTATATAAAATGCAAGTAAATTCAGAGTTATTGTATGAGCCCCCCTTTTTTCTGGATGAAACGACTAAAATTGTTAATTTTAAAATGAAATAAAAAATTTATGGTGCCTGGAGCCATTAATTCCCATTGTGTTTCTTCATCGTGTGTAGTTTATTCGCAATTCGCGAATCGCGAATTGGTTGTTCAGATGTAAATAAAAATTTAAACAGTACACAGTTGATAAGAAAATAATTCCAATATTGTTGCTCAAAAAATAGAAGAGGAGGGAGTTTAAAATACAAACCCTTTGCGTAGGGTGCGTAGGGTGCGTAGAGTAAATAGTAAATACTATATATATATGCGTATATATTAATATATATAATAATACTTACCCGCGCGTAATTATATAACTTGGATTTTTACCCTACGCACCCTACGCACTCTACGCAAGGATGAAAACTGTTGAAAAGAGAAACTAAATATTTCCATAACTTCAACGTCAGCTTTAGCTGCAAAGATACAATTTGAAATAGGTGAACGCAAGTATTTTATTGAATAATTTGCAATTGAGATATAATTAGTGTAAAATTGTGGGGTAATTATGGCGATTGCCGTAGTATCTCCGTAGGATCTCCGTGGGTGGTCTGTAGGAGCTTCGTAGTAGTCTCGTGTCCTGGATACGAAGAAAGGACGGAAGTGATACCTGGATCCCTGATAATCTGCACGAAGCATATGAGAGTTGTATCACATTTGTCTTATTGATTGGTGAGTTTTCACCATGGATAAAACTTATTACATAAAAAGAAATATGTGAATAATGTAATTTATTTACAAAATTGTGTAACATATATTAATCTGGAAGGTTTCATTTTTGCATTGCATTAATTCTTTTGTATTATTTATTCCATTTGTAAATATTCCGGAAAAATACAGTCAGTTGATTAAAAAAATGAAAAAGTAATTTAAACTGAATTCACTTTTAAAGCTATAGCTATGTATAACAATGATTTTAATTTTTGGGGAATGAACTTAATATGGTGGTTCATTTGGATCGTTTTGCTCTTTTGGATTTTCGCAACACCTTACAATATTCCAGGACAGCGAATGAAAAATGATTCTCCGCTTGATATTTTAAAGAAGCGGTTCGCTGCAGGTGAAATCAATGCTGCAGAGTACGAAGAGATGAAAAAAACTCTCGAAAGCTAAAATTAATCTCTTTCATTTAATACAAAAGATATGTGTTTTTCCGCTAATGCTAGCTTTGGAGCTGGCGTCGTACTTGTGGTTATTGGTGTTATGTCAATAAAAAAAGTACAACACCCATCACAAATTCTTTTCGCGAGTATCCCTCTGCTTTTTGCTGTTCAGCAAATTTCAGAAGGAATTTTATGGGTAACGCTGCCAAATCCGGCATATACCTCATTGTCGCAAGTTATGACTTATGTCTTTCTGTTCTTTGCACAGTTTTTTTGGCCATTATGGGTGCCTATTGCAATATTAATACTTGAGAAGGAAAGCAAACGAAAAAGGATACAAAAAGTATTAGTTGGAATGGGCATGATAGTGGCTTTGTATTTTGCATATTGTCTGATATCTTACCCTGTTCATGCTAAAATTATTGGTTATCATGTGACATACAAGGTTGAGTATCCTAATCTACTGGGAAGGTATGGTGGAATATTTTATCTTATTGCAACAGTTGTGCCTCCTTTCTTTTCGCACATTAAAAAAATGTGGATGTTCGGTACAAGCATGTTAATTTCCTATCTTATTACTGCCATATTTTATGACCACTATGTTGTTTCAGTTTGGTGCTTCTTTGCTTCGATTATAAGCATATCTATATATGCCATTATGATTGAAATTAGAAATATGACTTTAAAAAACTGAGCCTGTCGAAGTGATATAGCTGGTGCAGATTTAAAATCTGCACCAGCTATATCACTTCGACAGGCTCAGCGACCATGTTTTGATATCGAATTTATCAGAACCTGAGTGTGATTCCACCCATCAGATTTAACCCTGCCTGTGGGAAATATCCATCCATCTTATTATATTGCCCGGTTTCATAATAACGGTAAACCCAGGCATTGGACTCATACTTTTCGTTCAGGAAGTTGTTCAAAGCAAGTGTCACTGTCACCAACCTTACATATTTTGTCTTGAAATTGAATTCAGTACGGAGGTTGTTGATGATATAGCTATGCAGGGAACGGTCATTGCTTGAAGTGTTATCGATGTATTGTTTTCCAACATATTTGGTTTCAAAAGCAATTGAAAAATACTTGCAGGGAGCATAAGTAAGCTGTTGGAATGCTACGCTGTTTGGTGAAAATGCCAGGTCTTTAGTTCCCAGAGCATTGATTTTCTGATCCCCGTTATCCCAATCATCCACATACTCGGTGAAGTTTTTGATTTTATTCTCACTCAGGGCCAGATTGCCTTTCCATGAAAGCTGATGATTTAACATCACTGTAGTATTAAACTCGATACCCAGGCGGTAACTGTTTTTTACATTTTCCATGACTGCCGATCCTACATCATTGATCTGACCTGTCAGAACCAGCTGGTTGTCATAATTCATGTAATACATATTGGCGCTGAAATTCACTGCGCGGCTCTTATAATCCCATCCTGCTTCCAGATCATTGAGCTTTTCGGCTACAGGCTCAGGTTTAGCAGGATTGGCATCTGTAAAATTATCCCGGCTGGGTTCCCTGTGTGCTACTGCAAATGACGCATAGAGGCTGTTGTTTGCATTCAGGTCATAGAACAGACCGAACTTAGGATTGAAGAAATTGAAAGAGTGATTTTGAGTAATGTCTCTTAAAGAGCCATCTGTTCCTTTAATCTTGTGGTCTATATTGCGATATTGTAAATCGACATAGAGATTCAGGTTTGGGCTGATTTTCTGATCCAGCTTGGCATATACATTGAAATCTGTCTTGTCGCCGTTGCTGCGATACCATTCGTAATTAATGTCGGAGTTCGAAGCAAACTGCGCCCAGATGATCTGGCCATAATTAGCTCCTTTGTACTCGTTGGCCGACCCACCAAATATAAACGTGCTCTTTGGTGCGGTATAAACCAATGAATAGACCAGGCCATAGAAATCATTGTCCAGATATTTTCTGCGGATCAGATTGGTTGCATCGATCTTGTTTCCGATAACAGGGATAGTCTGTCCACCAATATTAATAGAGTTTGTATTAACGAGGATGTCACTCAATCCATAACTACTGAATAACTGGTTTTGTTGGTATTCTTCATAATATCCGAACCCCTTGGTGTAGAAAAGGGCGGTATTCAAAACCAGCTTCTTGCTGAATTCGTGTGAATAAAAGCCCTGGAAATGATCCTGACGATAGTTATCGACTTCGTTATTGTAGTATTGCGTTTTGCCTTGACTGTCAGTATATTCACCCATACTGTTGTAGCGACGGTTGGTTTTCAAACTATCATAGGGAATACCATTCCATGCCTGATAAGTGATTTCATGTCCTGTGAAGGCTACAAGTTTGAATAAATCCTTCACTCCATAGTAAGATGCCGATCCATAAATTGAATTTAAATTGGCTGATCCACGATCTACATAACCATCGGAAGTGATCTTTGAAGCGCGGGCTTCTACGACCCAGCCGTTGTTGATCAATCCAGTGCCTGCAGATATTGTTGACTTGCGTGAGTTGAACGATCCGAATGTCTGTCCAAGTTCAGTATAAGGCTCTGTGCTGGGTTTATTGGTCTGGAGATTAATAGTGGCTCCAAAAGCGCCGGCGCCGTTTGTAGAGGTGCCTACGCCTCGTTGAATCTGAATATTATCGACGCTGGATGCAAAGTCGGGCAGGTCAACCCAATAGACAGCATGTGTCTCGGATTCATTTAAGGGTACTCCATTGATCGTGATGTTGATCCTGTTCATATCTGAACCACGGATGCGCATTCCGGTATAACCTATTCCGGTGCCTGCATCTGATGTAGTGACAACTGAAGGAGATGAATTAATCAGGAAAGGAACATCTTGTCCCATATTCAGTGATTTGATTTCATCCTTCGTGATATTCTGAACGGTCATGGGTGTTCTTTCGCCTGCACGTGTTCCCTGGATGATGACTTCATCCTGCAGATAGACACTCGGTTTTAGTTTGAAATTGATTGTTGTATTGGCATTAACTGTAATGGACTGTTTAAGTGTCTCGTAACCGACATAACTTATTGTCAGGTTGTATTCTCCCTTTGCCAGTTGTGTGACTTGAAACTCCCCGTTTTGTGAAGTTACCATTGATTTAAGCGTGTTCTCCAACAATACGTGTGCACCGGGAAGCGCTTCACCTGTCTTTTCATCCATCACTTTTCCGGAAATAGCATACTGAGCCATAGCTAAAAATGGCATAATTACTACCATTGCCAGCAGCGTCAATTTGTTTCTCATGTTCATATTTTTTTTGTTAAACTTTTTAAGTGGCTCACAAGGGCAGAAGCCACCCGTTATAAAAGTTTTCCTTGAATCTCCCTTCGACGGAATTACCCGCATCAGGTTCAAAGGGTTTGATCTCAGCCCGTTTTTATGAGGCACCCCTGCATTTAATCAGGCTGCAAAGATAGTGCAATAATTCTTACTTTTGTCTAGTATTTTTAAAAACCAGGTCAAAACATTTATAAGCAAAGCATATGAAAATCCTGATCATCAATGGGCCTAATCTTAATTTATTGGGAGTGAGAGAAAAGAGTATCTACGGCGACCAATCCTTCGGGACATATCTTGAAGAGTTGCGTGAGCGTTTCCCGGATATCGTGATTGATTATTTTCAGAGCAATGTTGAGGGCGAGATTATAAACAAGCTGCATGAGGTTGGTTTTAGTATCGATGGGATTATTTTAAATGCAGGGGGTTATACCCATACCTCAGTTGCAATAGCCGATGCAGTAAAGGCCATCAAGGTTCCGGTGGTGGAAGTTCACATCAGCAATATCCTTGCCCGTGAAGAATACAGGCATATTTCATTCATTTCACCCAACGCTATGGGATCGATCATGGGATTCGGCCTGGATTCATACAGGCTTGCTATTGAGAGTTTGTTGGTTTTATGACGGGCTATTTTGAATGAAACCGATCGGGCAACTCTTTAAAGGTATATCTTCTCATTACATAATATTCCCATACAATGTTCCCGTGAAAGATTCCGTTGGCAATGGATTGGGTGTTTTTCCGTTTGCGCCTCACCCTGTTAAAGTTGGCATAAAAACTCATGTGCGCTCTTAACACGGCCATGCAATCACCAATACCACCATCGATCAAAAACTTGACAGAGGCGATGCCATCGAGAATAAAACGGGCAAAGAGAATGAAATATAGTTTTGAAGTGGGCAGATTCTTTAATAAAAGATAGAGATTATTGCGCATATTCAGATACGTCTTCTGCGGCGAGTGCTTGGGAAGTGTACCCCCTCCAATGTGGTAAACAATTGAATCGGGGCAATACATGACCTTATAGTTCATGTTCTTGATCCTCCAGCAAAGATCAATCTCTTCCATGTGTGCAAAGAAATCGGTATCAAAACCACCCGAGGCATGAAATACTTCGGCCCTGACAAACATACAGGCTCCTGTTGCCCAGAAGATCTCGCAAGGATCATCAAACTGTCCATTGTCTTTTTCGAGGGTCTGAAAAAGACGTCCCCTGCAAAACGGATAACCAAAGGTGTCCAGAAAACCTCCTGCAGCGCCTGCATATTCAAAGCTCTCAGGATCAAGGTATGAACGGATCTTTGGTTGACAGGCTGCTATAGACTTGTCGGCATCCATCATGGCAATAACAGGCTCAATCCAGTTTTCGCCTACCTCAATATCAGAGTTGAGTAATATATAATACTCAGCATCAACCTGCTGTAATGCCAGATTGTATCCTCCGGCATAACCGGTATTGGTTGGATTGATGATGATGCTGATTTCAGGGAAATTCTGTTTTAACATTTCGACAGAATCATCTGTAGAACCATTATCTGCAACAATAATCGCAGCCTGATCATGACTTCTCGTTATGACCAGGGGGAGAAACTGTTCCAGGAATCTTTTTCCATTCCAGTTGAGTATGACTACAGCTGTTTTGATTTTCATTGAGTAGGTTTAGCTAGATGTTCAAGATATTTAGGATACTCGTCTTTATATTTCCATCTGCGATGTGACCATAACCAGTTATAGGGACGTGCATGAATACTTTGTTCGAGGAATTCAAATTGTTTGTGGGTGATTTCGAATTCCTCATTTTGTTTAGGTGTTTCGGTCAACAGCGTCAAAGTCATTTCATAACGACCGCGTTTGACCCTGTAACAGTCAAAGTAAACGATAGGCATATCAAGGGCCCTAGCAATTTTTTCAGTACCTTGGAAAACAGGAGTCGGTTGATGCAGAAAGTCGACCCAGTATCTGATTTCATCCCTGTGTGGTGTTTGATCAACGGCAAGCATATAAAGGAATTGCTGTTCTTTTAACGTCAACATCACTCGTAATGTTTGCTTGAAAGGAATCACTCCTGATGAATATTTGTTGCGTATATTTTCAATATATTCGTTAAAAAAAGCATTTGAAAGTGGTTTTATGGTCCCCCTTACTTTGAAAGGCGCCAATGCTTCAGCCGAAACACCAACCCATTCAAAATTACCCGTATGTCCACCAACAAACATGACGCTTTTACCGGAGTTAAACAACCGGGTCAATAATGTGGTATCCTTAAAATACATGTGTTGTGAAAGGTAGGGGATCATCTTCTCTTCGCAGATAGCTTCTATCAGAATATCTGCAATATGCCGGTAATATTGGTGTGCAATCTTCCGGATCTCTTTCTTTGACTTCTCAGGAAATGAATTGGTCAAATTTTCATAAACCACTTTTTTACGATAACTCACGATATAGTATAATATCCACGCAGTCACGTCACTGATGCAATAAAGCATCCACCAGGGGAGGAGCGACAAAAGTCTAACAGATAATAAAAAGAGTTTTTGAAAAAAAGTCATCTCCGGTTAATTAATAATGTACAAAGTTAAGATTTTCTGTAAAGTAAGGATGAATAAAATTTGAATACCCTTACCTAATTGAGCCTGTATGTCTTAATTGACAAGACTTTTTTTCATTTATTTCTTTGCAGAGTCGAATTATTATGTACTTTTGCAACCTGGAGAGTTGGCAGAGTGGTCTATTGCGGCGGTCTTGAAAACCGTTGAGGGTCATACCTCCGGGGGTTCGAATCCCTCATTCTCCGCTTAAGAGTAAAGAAGGGAGTTCCCTTCTTTTTTTCATTGGACCTGAAAGGAAAGCTGCCGGAGTGGTCGAACGGGACTGACTCGAAATCAGTTGTACCTATTGCTGGTACCGGGGGTTCGAATCCCTCGCTTTCCGCAAAACACTAAAAGGAATTGTGGTCAAAGCTAAACCCGTAAAATCTTGATTTTACGGGTTTTGTTTTGTTGACACTGTAGACATCCGGAAGCAGTAAAACACCAAAAAAAAGGCTTCGTTTCGTTACTAAATCGTTACCATGTGATATTTAAATGGTTATTTTTGCTGTGAAACTTTAGTACATTAAAAATGAAATATCCGGCATTTGTTAACTTGTTTAAATATTTCCGCACTTTGGTGCGGTTTATAATCGTGTGTTGTTTATGCAATTCTGCGTATGGTCAAAATAAAATATCCGTCATAACTGACGATAGACCTGATGTTTCAGTGCTTCATGGCATCGAAAAACTTACGGATGTTCTCAAGTTGCAAAAAGTCGATTACGAAATAGTTTCCTCGCTCAACCAGGCAAAAGGAGACGTGATAGTTGTAGCCGGATTGGCTAATGGCAACGGAACGACTGCCCAATTATTGAAGAAAGGCAACCATGCAGTGCCTCAGGTATCGGAAGCGCTGACTGTTTGGAAAACAACGTATAAAACCAAACCTGCATGGATTATCGGAGGGTTCGACAACACAGGTCTGATGTATGGCTTACTCGATTTTGCCATGCAGACTTCCTGGGGGAAAAAACACAACTCATTCAGGTTCGTTAAGCAAGTCCTCGAAAAACCTGAGATTGCCACCCGGGCCATATCCTTGTTCACCATGAACCGCGCTTATTGGGAAAGCCGATTCTACGATACTACCTATTGGGAGCGGTATTTGGACATGTTGTCTCAAAACCGTTTCAATTCGCTTGTCATTATTTTCGGATATGAGAACGGAGGTTTTTTGGCTCCTCCTTATCCTTACTTTTTTAATGTCGGGGAGTTTCCTGATGTTAAAATGACAGGCTTGTCTGCCGACGAACAACAACGTAATCTTAAAACGCTAAATAATCTGATAGACAGGGCGCACAGCTATGGTATCAAGATTTCGGTGGCTATTTGGGACCATATTTACCGGGGGGGCATCCAGTCCGGTGCTATGGATGGGGACAACCAAGCAACGGATAAACCCACAGATGGACTGGTATCGGGCATGGATAGCCAAAACCTTATTCCTTATACTAAAGCAGCCTTGTCCCGTTTAATTAAGCTTGTCCCCAATCTCGATGGCATCGAGTTTAGGATGCACGGAGAATCAGGTCTTAAAGCAAGTGAGGAGGATGCATTTTGGGCCGACATTTTCAAATCGATGAAAGCCGTGGCGCCCAAAATGAATTTTGTACTCAGGGCCAAAGGAATGCCCGAATCAGTGATACAGTCGGCACTGCACGAGGGGATCAATTTTAAAATTGAAACAAAATACTGGATGGAACAAATGGGAATGCCCTGGCATCCCACCCATATCAACACGCAAAACCAACAGGACCGCCGGCAGGGCTATGCCGATATGCTCCGTTATCCGCAGGATTATAAAATGTACTGGCGCTTGTGGACCGGAGGCACTTCAAGGGTATTACTCTGGGGAGACCCTGATTATGCACGCAGATTTGTAGAGAGCGCTAAACTTTATGGGGGAGACGCCTATGAGGTGAACGAGCCCCTGGCCACTAAAATGGAATCAATGCCGCATACTGCCAAACCCTTTGACCTTCTCAATCCACAATATCGTTACTACACGTATGAGTTTGAACGGTACTGGCATTTTTACCAGGTATTTGGACGGATGGGGTACAACCCCAACCAATCGCCCGATATTTGGGACAAGGAATTTTTAAACCGTTATGGCGAAAAAGCCGGTCCGGTAATAGAGAAGGCGATTCACCAAGCCAGCTGGATATTACCCCGTATTGTTGCATCGTGCTATCCTTATGGCAGTTTCCCTACTACACGGGGCTGGGCAGAAAAGCAATGCCTTGGAAACCTTAGCGAATACGCAAACGGTGGATCCACGGATTTACAACAGTTTGCCAGTTTCGACGAGGAGGCCAAATTGCTTATTGAAAGCGGAGAAACAGCAAAAGTACTTCCATCCATGACAAGCCTTTGGTTTAAACAGGTCTCAGACCAGATCAACGCACTTGTTTCTAAAGCTGAGAAAGCAATGGGTACCAACCCTACTCCCGAGTTTAAAGTAACAGTTACCGACCTGAAAATCCTGTCGAACCTCGCTTTGTATCATTCCCGCAGGATTCCTGCTGCTGTGAGCTATCGGATTTTTTCCCGTAAAAAAAATGTTGATGCATTGGACAAAGCCATTGAGTATGAAAAGAATGCCATAGAAGCCTGGCGGAAAATTGTGGAATCGGCTGGAGATGTTTATACCGGCAACCTGATGATGGGGGTAAGCTCCAGTTATTTTGACGGGTTGACACATCGGCTTACCGGACATTGGAAAGACGAGCTGGTGTTCCTTGAGGCGGACTTGAAAAAACTTGAGCAGCAAAGGGCTGATTTTAAAGCGGAAGGCGCCGCGGTGAAGGTTCCTCAGTATCAAACAGCTCAAAATGCAGATAATAGTAAGTTGTTTGAAGTAAAGCTTCATAAGATAACCGACTTACCTATTGGACAGCCACTTACTATTCAAGCTGAAGTAACGGCTAACGCCGGTATCAAATGGATACGACTGCGCTACAGAAGCGTAAACCAAATGTTGGAATACTCAACTTTGCCGATGCTCTCTATAGGTAATAATAAATACCAGGCTACTATTCCGGCCAATGAAATCAACGCGAAGTTCGATTTGATGTATTTCATCGAAGTTATGGATAATAAAAACAACGGTAAGATTTATCCGGATATGAACCTGGAAACACCATATGTAATTGTAAACCTGAAAAGGAAATAATTTTAGTGTAGACAGGCTAAATCTGTGGGCTTGCTAAATTTTTTAGCAGGCCCTATATTAGTCACATCCTGAACTATGGGGGAATACATGCTTTGGATACCGGGTACTATTGCTTAACACCCAATGTAGCTTTATTCTTTTCAAATCCTTTCCGTTCCTGGTCCCCCCACGATTTTGTGCCTTTCAGGTAAGAAATATTTCCACGTATCGACCAATACACCGTCAAAGGATGATAGATGATCGGGTCAATCAATGCTGTTAGGAATAGCGTCATTGCCTGCACCCGGCCCTTATATTTTCTGAATGTAAGTTCATCAAAAAGGATCGCATAAGAAGTAAAAGCAACTGAAAACAAGTAAACGAAGGCCAATAATAAAAAGAAGAATGACCAGTTAATCTGTCCCAGATACCACAAGACCAGGAAGTAAATGATTCCCAGCGTTTCAATAATTGGAGCAAGCCTCTCAAAGAAAAACCAAAACGGGTGACCTATTAAACCCATTTTGACATACTTATAATTTAAAAATATTTTTTTGTGAATAAACAAAGTATCCATCGTACCTCTGGTCCACCTGTTTCGCTGTCTGCCTAAGATTTTCAACGTCGTAGGTGCTTCTGTCCAACAGAGCGGATCAGGAATATACTCGATTCTATGTTTGATGTCAAGATCATACATGTGACGTCTCATCCGAACCACCAGTTCCATGTCTTCACCTACGGTATTGTGATTGTACCCACCACAGTTAATAACCACCTGTTTGTCAAATAACCCCAAAGCACCTGAAATAATCAAAATACCATTGATTTTACTCCATGCAATTCGTCCCATCAGGAAGGCTCGCGTATATTCGAGTACCTGAAAACGGGCCAGGAGGTTTTTAGGCACCTCGATATTCACAAGATGTCCGTTAATAATTTCACACGAATTGGCAATCCTGATGACACCTCCCGTAGCAATTACCCTCCGGTCATTTGTTTCCATAATTGGTTTTACCAGCTTCAGAATGGCATCAGGTTCAATGACCGAATCCACATCTATTGCCACATAAAAATCGTTTCTGGCTATATTCAGCGCTGCATTTAGTGCATCAGCTTTGCCACCATTTACTTTGTCAATGACCGTTAGGTTTGCAAATGATTGATTCATAGATTTGTATATTCCTCTAATCTCTTGCGTTGCTAAAACAGGCTTGAAAGTGTAATCTACTTTTTCAAGTTCATACACTTTGATTATTTTCTCAAGTGTATCATCTTTACTGCCGTCGTTGATGATGATGACTTCAAAATGATTATAATGAAGTGCCAGGAAGGCACGTATATTATCTACGATTGATTTGCTTTCATTGTATGCAGGTGCAATGATAGAAAGTTGTACATCATTGTTACCGAATGTTGTGCATCCTTATTTACCGAAAATTGTACATTGTTATTTACCGATTACAAGTTGCCACTTTATTGATCAATATGGCTGAAGAGGAACACAAACACAAGCAAAGCCTTGAGTTGGAACTTGAGTTTTATAAACAGGGTAAATAAGGTACTTTGAATTTACCCTGTCTTGATTTAGAATGCGTTCAACACATCAATTAACCTCTACTTTTTCTCCCGTCTTGACGATCGAATAATTGATCACCACTTCCACATTGTTTTTGATCATTGCCCAGACCGGGCAGATCGAATCTTCCGATAATGCCAGCGCCTTGTCCACTGACTGGTTAGTGGCATCATCTGAAATGAGGACGATTTGGAGAGTGATTTTTTCAAAAGATGTCGGGTGTTGGTTGCGACGGACACCATAAGTATTGACCTCCAAACCCGTAACCGTCTTATTCATTTTCCTGAGCAGGAGCGCCAATGAAGAACCCACGCAGGATGAAAGGCTCAGCATGAAAAGTTCTAATGAAGTATAGCCAAGGTCGTCACCAATCGGTGAGGAGTAATCGATGCTAATCGGTTCGTTGTCTTTTGCCTTACCGATGAAGTGGATTTTGTCGTTGACAAGCTTGATCTCTGTTTTGAGAACTGCGGTGTTGATTTTTTGATCTTCCATTTATAGATGGGCTTTTTCTGAAAGTATAGATTAACTTAAAAATGATAGTTGAAATCGATAATGAGATCCATTGAATTTTAAAGTGGGTGGAATAATTAACTATTCAACGCGTTTAAAATTCTATTCAAATATACAAATTATTTAGAATCTCAAAGTTGGATATTAGAATATTAGAATCCATTTTCAATACTATTTAGAATAATTATAAATAAATATTGAAAATCAAAAACTTTTATTAGTAATCAATGTTCAGATAATAGTAGCAGTTCTTTTACATTCGATTTACTATACTGCGGTTACCAAATCTGCTGTGTTATTAATTTTGAATGTATAGACAGTATTACATTGTTTTTTTAACCACCAAAAAAAATCACCATGAAAACCAAATATTTGTTTATTGCTGTACTTTTATTATCAGGACTTGCATTTGGATCCTGCAAAAAAGACTCAACCAGTTCAACACCTGCTAATGTGACTTTTCTTGCAACATTAAATGGAACCAGCGAGACACCTACCAACGCATCAGCAGCTACCGGCACTGCGACATTTACCTTTAATCCCACCACTTATGAATTGAGCGGTACCGTTAACTTCTCAGGCATTGTTGCAACAGCTTCACATATCCACACAGGAGCTGTAGGGGTTGCCGGACCTGTTACTATCGCATTAGGCGGTGCTAATCCAACTTCTCCAATTTCTTTATCTGCAACTGTCCTGACCGCTCAACAGAAAAATGATCTTCTGTCAGGTCTGTTTTATGTAAATGTTCATAGTGCAACTTATCCTGGCGGAGAAATAAGAGGTCAATTAGTTAAACAATAAAACATTCTTTTAAAGAAGTAGTGACCAAAAAGCATGGCCACTACTTCTTTAAACTTAGATTGAAAAGTTATTTAGATTTTGACCCCGCCAAAATGTGTTTAATAAATTCCTTCTCATCTGTTTTATTTCTTAAACGGACAGAGAGTAACAGTACTCCTGCGATGATCACACTGATGGAGATAAATACAGATTTATAACCATCCATAAGAACAACATAGCGGGCAACCATTCCGCTGACAACAGCGCCTCCTGTAATTTGCCCCATACTGATAAAAATGGTCAGCAGACCTTGGGTCAGGGCACGTTGATGGACATTGACTTCGTTCAACATTATATATCGAAGTGATGAGCCGGAAAGGATAGAAAGCCCCAATCCAAAGAAGACCCCTGCTGTAATGAAGAGCGCAAAGTCGGCAACATAAAAACTCAGCAGAACCGTCGAGATAATCATTAGGACCAGTCCGATCAGAATCACGAACTTGGAGCCTGTCCGATCCAGCATCCTTCCAAATAATGGAGATCCTACAGCCATAGCCAAAACAAAAGGAATCAGCATAAAACTGGCCTTTGCAGCAGTTGTATGAAAGGCATCACCCGCCATGTGAGGGATAAAGACAAAACACGACTGCAACGAACCTGTCAAGAAGGCAATGATACTGACGATCCGGATCTGGCGTGACTTGAAAAGCCTGATGTTGATGAGTGGCTTGGGACTGTGTTTTTCAAGGTTAATCAGCAACGTCAACAATAAAGCAGCAGAGAGGAAAAAAGGCCAAACCATCAGTGATTGAATACTCTCGCTCAAAGGCAACGACTGTAGATTATTCATGCCATATGTAAAACATCCCAGGAAGAGTCCAAGAATAATAATGCCCTTAGGGTCAAGCGCAGAGGGTTTGTCGATGCGGACAGACGGAAGCATCCGGTTGCTATAATACAACAACACAATCGCAATGGGGATGTTGATCAGGAACAGCACATGCCATTCAAAGAAAGTCAGCATCAATCCTGCCAGGGGAGGGCCTACCAAAAAGGCAATACCCCAAACAGCACCTATCATTCCAAGCATCCTGCCTCGTTTTTCAGCAGGAAACACATCGCCGATTACAGCAGAAGCCACAGGGAAAATACCGCTTGCCCCAAACCCCTGAACAGCCCTGCCCAACAAGAGGATTCCATAGTTATCGGTAAAAGCCACCAGCAAAGACCCGATTCCAAACAAGGCAATATTAATCATGTAGATATGTCGGCGGCCATAGATATCAGACAGGCGGGCAAAGAAAGAGATCCCGATCAGGTTGAATAACACGTAGATTGAATAAACCCATCCAAGATTCTTCACCGAGATTTCAATGGTCTTCTGGATGGGATGTAGAACGGGGCCAATTATCGATATATCAAGGGCTCCCATGAATACCCCGGTAAACAGCAAAGCCATTATTTGTCCCGGACGGGCGCCTTTTAGTAATGTTTCCTCAGTCATGCAATAGTTTAAAGTCAGTATAAAGACAAAAAAAATGGACTAATGTTTACAGCTTGCAAAGGAATTACATTTTTATTTTATTTCGATGAAAAATGTTATAATTTCGACAATTCAAAAGAAAGAAGTCTTTATAAGTTATTGAAATAAATTTCAATATATATGAAAAATAAAACACGCCGGGATTTCCTGAAGTCGTCTTTGTTTGCGGGAGCCGGTTTAATCGTCTTACCAACCATCCTTCCGGGTTCTGTATTCGGAGCCAGAAGAGCCAATGACAAGATCCAGATAGCCCAGATCGGTTGTGGCCGTATGGGTTCAGGAGATATGGCCGCAACGATGAGTTATGCTGACCTTTGCAGATTTGTTGCCGTGTGCGATCTTGACTCCAGACGTCTTGGAATTGCAAAGACCACCGTAGAAGAGTTTTATAAGAAGAAGGGTGAGACGAATGTCGTTATCCAAGCCTATCATGATTTTCATGATGTGCTGACCCGTCCCGATATCGACGCCGTGATTGTCAGTGTCCCCGATCATCAGCATGCACTGGTTGCTGTTCAGGCCATCCTTGCCGGCAAAGATGTGTATGTACAAAAGCCGATGACCTATACGATTGCAGAGGCCATTGCATTGCGCACTGCTGTCCGGGCCAAAAAGAGAATCCTGCAGACCGGTAGTCAGCAGCGTTCAGAGAATCCATGGAATACGTTTAGGATTGCCAGTGAGGCTGTACGCAACGGTCGCATCGGACAACTGAAAACCATCAAGGTTGGCGTCGGGCTTGACAAGATCAAGGGCGTAAAGCCATCACCACAACAACCACCTACTACTTTCGATTATGAACGTTGGTTGGGTTCAGCGCCTGAGCAGCCATATATGGAATTTAGGACTCATCCTCAGGATATCGTTGACGGTCGTCCCGGCTGGATCACCACCGAGGATTTTGGTCTGGGGATGATCACGAACTGGGGAGCCCATCATATGGATATTGCACAGTGGGCAATGGGGATGGAGCTGAGTGGACCTATTTCTGTTGATGCCAAGGCTGAATTCATGCAAGATGATGTCTGGACGGTGCATTCTACTTATCATGTCGATTTGATGTATAAGAATGGAGTTCAGGTTATCCTGGATAATAAATTCGAGACCGGGCTATTGTTTGAAGGCACCGAAGGGTCAGTCTTTTGCACCCGTGGTGCAGAGCAGGTCACTAAGAGCGATCCAACTTCAGCTACTGCCAACACAGGAAAAGCGCTATATGCCAGCAACGATAAGATATTAGCTACCAGGGTAGGGCCGGAAGGAAAGATCTGGATGCCGAGCAAGGATCATTACCGCAACTGGTTGGAAAGCATCATCAGCCGCAAGGATCCTATTGCCCCGGTAGATCAGGGAGCACGAAGCCTGCAAGCCTGTGCGGTTTCATGGATCAGTATGAAGCTGAAGCGGAAACTGGAATGGGATCCCATCAAAGAGAAGTTCATCAATGATGTCGAAGCCAATGCCATGTGTTCACGCAAGGCCCGCAAGCCGGAATATGATTTGAATTTGATCATGAAGAAGGCGGGGTTGGTTTAGAAATGATTGAATCACTCCCCACCCAAAGCCCCATCCAAAAAATCCTATCCACACTTTCACGATTCGGCCTGGATGGGTTTCTGCTTGCACTAATCTCAATGATTTTTCTGGCCTGGCTCTGGCCCCCGGCCGGAATCCAAACGGGAATCTTTTCATTGAAAGAGGCCGCCAACCTCGGTGTATCCTTGATTTTCTTCTTCTACGGTCTGCGATTAAGTCCTGAGAAACTAAAATCAGGCCTCGCAAACTGGCGTCTCCATCTGGTGGTTCAAATCTCGACCTTCCTGGTTTTTCCTCTGATCATGCTGGCCATCATTTATTTTTTCAAAGGCAAAAGCAATGAATTACTCTGGCTGGGCGTCTTTTATGTTGCCGCACTTCCTTCCACTGTTTCATCAAGCGTAGTGATGGTTTCAATCGCGAAAGGCAATGTCCCTTCCGCTATTTTTAATGCCAGCATCTCAAGCCTGATCGGCGTTTTTATCACCCCCCTCTGGATGGGATTGTTCCTGGCAACCAGCGCCACCAGTTTTGACCTGAGTTCAGTGATCGTGAAACTGATTATCCAGGTGCTGGTTCCCGTGGTTCTGGGGATCCTGTTGCACAAGAAGTTTGGCTGGTTTGCCGATCAACACAAGAAAGGACTCCGTCTCTTTGATCAGTCGATCATCCTGCTGATCATCTATACCTCGTTCTGTGAATCCTTTGGCTCCCATCTGTTCAGTGGATTCAGCATACTGACGCTTTTAACACTGGGCTTCTCGATGATGGGGCTTTTCTTTTTCATGTTTTTCCTGATCCGGATGATTTGCAAGCTATTCAATTTTAACCGGGAAGACAGCATCACGGCTATCTTTTGTGGTTCCAAGAAGTCGTTGGTACATGGTACCGTTATGTCTAAAGTCTTGTTCCATAACACGCCAGGGGTGGGGATCATCATTTTACCCTTGATGATGTATCACGCCTTACAATTAATGGCAGCCAGCATCATAGCGCAAGCAATGTCAAGACAGGTTGTTGACAATGCGGATTACAAATCCGCATTAGCCAGACCCACTTCCCAGTAGAGTCGCAATATATTGCGTCTCTACAGAAAAAATGTCTATCTTTGCAGCCTTGTTTAAAAATCAGACCTCTGTTATGATTAACATTACTTTACCCGATAATTCGGTTCGCCAATTTGAAGAAGGCGTTACAGCCCTCGAAGTGGCTCGCAGTATTAGCGAAGGCCTGGCCCGGAATGTACTGGCAGCCAAAGTTGATAGTGAAATCTGGGATGCTACCCGCCCTATCGATCATGATGTAAAATTGAGGTTATATACCTGGGACAATACCGAAGGAAAAGCCGCGATGTGGCATTCTTCCGCTCACCTCATGGCCGAAGCAATTGAGTTGCTTTATCCTAACGTGAAGTTTGGTATCGGCCCTGATATTGAGAATGGTTTTTATTACGACATGGATTTTGGCGACCATTCAGTGACACCCGAAGATCTTGTAAAGATCGAAGCGAAGATGATTGAATTGGCCCGTCAGAAACAACAGTTTATCCGTAAGGATGTAACTAAAAACGAGGCGCTTGAATACTTCACCAAAAAGGAAGACCAGTACAAACTTGAACTGATCAACGACCTGACAGATGGAACGATCACCTTTTACGAAAGTGGTTCATTTGTCGACCTTTGCCGTGGACCCCATATCCCCGATACCGGATTTATCAAGGCTGTCAAGCTTTTAAAGATTGCCGGAGCATACTGGCGTGGTGACGAGAAACGCAAACAGCTGACCCGTATTTATGGCATCACCTTTCAGAAACAGAAAGACCTGACCGAATACCTGGAGATGTTGGAAGAAGCCAAGAAACGTGACCACCGCAAGCTGGGTAAGGAAATGGAACTCTTTGCCTTCTCACAGAATGTGGGTTCAGGATTGCCCCTGTGGTTGCCCAAAGGAGCCGATCTTCGCTTCAGGCTCGAGAGTTTTCTGAGGAATATTCAAAAGAAAGGTGGATACCAGCAGGTTATCACTCCGCATATCGGCAACGTTGAACTTTACAAGACATCAGGCCATTTCGCAAAATACGGAAAAGACTCATTTCAACCCATCGATACACCGGTTGAAGGCGAACAGTTCATGCTTAAACCCATGAATTGCCCTCACCATTGCGAGATTTACAAGGTAAAACCCCATTCATACAAAGACCTTCCATTGCGTCTTGCCGAATTCGGAACCGTGTATCGTTATGAACAAAGCGGCGAATTACATGGTTTAACCCGTGTACGCTGCTTCACACAGGACGATGCACACATCTTTTGCCGTCCCGATCAGCTGAAAGAAGAATTTATTGCAGTCATCGACATCGTCCTTCACATCTTCAAAGTATTGAATTTCACCGATTACACGGCTCAGATTTCATTACGCGATAAGAACGATCACGAAAAATATATCGGATCCGACGAAAACTGGGAGAAGGCCGAAAGCGCCATCATCGAGGCCACGCAGGAAAAAGGAATGAAAACCATCATCGAATATGGTGAAGCCGCTTTCTACGGTCCTAAACTCGACTTCATGGTACGTGATGCTATCGGCCGCAAATGGCAGCTGGGAACCATCCAGGTCGACTACAACCTGCCAGAACGATTTGATCTGGAATATGTTGGAAGCGACAATGCACGTCACCGTCCCGTCATGATTCACCGTGCACCGTTTGGTTCTATGGAGCGATTTGTAGCCGTACTGATTGAGCATACCGGGGGTAAATTCCCGCTTTGGTTGACCCCCGAACAGGCCATCATATTACCAATCAGTGAAAAATATCATGATTATGCAAATAATGTTTTAAAATTGCTGAATAATTCCGATATTCGCGTTTCAATTGATGAACGCAGCGAGAAGATCGGTAAAAAGATCAGAGACGCTGAGATTCAACGGATTCCTTATCTACTCATCGTAGGTGAAAAAGAGGTGGCTGATGGCAATATCTCTGTGAGAAAGCAGGGAAGTGGCGATTTAGGCACTTTTAGCATCGAACAGTTTGCTAATTTAATTAACGACGAAATCAAAACAATACTCGGATAATGTCCGTTTAACATAATAAACCATAAGTCAAACTAATCAATAGGAGAAAGTAAGATAGCAACAATACAACATAAACCGAGGGGACCCAGAGGTCCGCATGTTAAACCTGAGAACCCACACAAGATCAATGAATTTATCAAGGCGCCTGTCGTACGTGTTGTCGGAGATAATATTGAACAGGGTATCTTTAATCTTAAAGAAGCTTTGGAAATCGCGGCCCAATTAGAACTTGATTTGGTGGAAATTTCTCCCACATCAGTCCCACCGGTCTGTAGGGTAATCGATTACCGGAAGTTCTTATACGAGCAAAAGCGGAAACAAAAAGAGATCAAGGCCAAAACAGCCAGGATCGTAGTCAAGGAAATCCGTCTGGGGCCCAATACTGATGAACATGACTTCAATTTTAAGTTGAAACATGCCGTTAACTTTCTTCAGGAAGGCGCCAAAGTGAAAGTAGATGTCTTTTTCAAAGGACGTTCTATCGTGTATAAGGATCAGGGAGAAATCAAGTTGCTTAAATTTGCTCAGAGTCTTTCAGAAGTTGGCAAGGTAGAACAGCTACCCAAGCTCGAAGGAAAGAGGATGATCATGATTATTGCTCCGAAGAAGAATTAAAAGAACTTTATTAATAACCAAATAAAAACTGAAGCAATGCCTAAGATGAAGTCGAAATCTGGCGCCAAAAAACGTTTTACAACGACGGGCACCGGCAAATTGAAAAGGAAGCATGCTTATAAGAGTCACATTCTGACAAAAAAGTCAAAAAAGCGCAAACGTAATCTTACGTATTTCGCCATCGTTGACAAGACGAATGAAAAGGCTGTTAAAGCTATGCTCCAGTGCTAATCACCAATTTTTTTTAACCTTACTTATAGCTCATTAAGTTCCCTCAAACGGGACGCTAAAGTAAAAAACTGAGAAGTAATGCCAAGAAGTGTAAATGCAGTTGCCTCAAGGGCAAGAAGAAAGAAAATACTCAAACTAACAAAAGGGTATTTTGGACGTCGGAAAAACGTCTGGACAGTAGCGAAGAATACCTGGGAAAAAGGCCAGCAATATGCTTATCGTGACCGTCGCACCAAGAAAAGAAACTTCAGAAATCTTTGGATTGTCCGTATTAATGCAGGTGTACGCCAGTTTGGTCTGTCATACTCCGTGTTCATGGGATTAATACACAAGAATAACATCGGGATTAACCGTAAAACCCTTGCCGATCTGGCAATGAATAATCCGGAAGCTTTCAAAGCTGTCGTGATGATAGTTAAGAAATAAATTGAGCTTTTAAGCTTTTAAAAAGAGGATACCGGCTGGTATCCTCTTTTTTTGTGTCTGCTTTTTTAAACATCATTTTAAAACCATTCTTTGACCCTCCCGACCTGACTCCCCGATCACTTAAAAGCTATTTAGAGAAAACCGGTAGATAATTACTCCCTGTAAAGTACAATAAGCCTACATGCAGCCTACATATTCCGTACCCTAAATACGGAACACCTAGGCTGCATGTACGCTAATGGTACGGAACATGTACGGAACACCACTTAATTGTCCCCCGAGTATTTGGTCCTTGTTTTTTCCTTATCCGGGAGTCGTGTTTACTGGTTCTTTTGATGGCCTTTTCATGATTTGTTTGTTTTTTAACAGAAATTTTTTGAAAATGTCGTCATTTGTCGTGTTTTGTCGTCATTTGTCACCCTCATAATCCTTGACTGTTGCATTGGGAAGGAGTAATTTTATGTCTTTACATTTCATTTAAAACGTAAAATCATGGCAATTATTAACGGACCTTTCAACTTCTCGGGCAGCTTTGGAAACACGCGCTGTTATTATGATCCCGGTACTAAAAAATGGATCTTCGGTAAAAAAGGCGGATTTGACAGGAATCAATTCGAAACCCTGGCCAGTCTTAAACCGGTAAGGGAAAATGCGAGCGAATTTGGTGGACGCAGTAAATGGGGGTCACTGCTCTACGAAAGCCTTTCCGATCTTAAGCACCTGATGCATATCCGTTGTTGGGGCAAGATCATGACTGCAGGCAAACTTATACAACGGCAAGATACAACCGGCTCAAAGGGTTTGCGCAAGGTAGAAGTAGGCAAAGGACTGCAGACGATCGCACAGATCGATTTCAACGAATCCAACCCTTTCAGAAGTGTTATCCGCGATTCCTTTGCTATCAATTTCTTACCCGACAAGAAAACCGTTACTTTGAGTATTCCCGGTTTTGTCACTGCCAAAGATGCCTGGTGGACGACCAAATACCTTGCTGTCAGGATTTATCTTGTCATCGGACAGACATCCGACATGGTCTGGAGCGCAGAAAATGAAAAGTGGGAGCCGATAGTTAGTGACCTGGAGCTGCTTTCGAGAAAGGCAACTAGCAACTGGATGGTCAATAACAGCATCCCGGTCGATGTCAACCTATCGGTTTCACTGGACGAGCCTGCGTTCTCGAGCCAGGGGACTGCAATTGTAGTGGCGATGGGAATTGAATTCGCTCTAACTGCAATCGACGAACATCCCGTTGCCCTGCCCCATAATGGTTCTGTGGCAATCGTGAGGTGTTTTAATCAATAAACAATTCACCGGTCAAAGTAAGAAAACTTTGGGGTTTCTTTCTTAGGCTGAAGTATTAACCATAATATTAAATATTCAAGCTATGGCTTATCAAACAGGAGTAATCGAATACAGAGGGAGCTTTAAAAGCATTCGTCACTATAAGAATAGAAATGATCCTAAAATCTATGCCAGTGAGAAGGGCGGCGCCAACGTTGATCTGATCAAGAATAACGCGGCTTTTGCAAGGACGAGGGAAAACATGTTTGAATTCAAGGGAGTCGGGATCGCTGTCAAGGCAATCCGTAAAGGACTGCAACATCTGCTCCCTGAACATGCAGATACTCATTTTACAGGGCGCCTGGTGGACGTTGTCAAGCAAATCAACCTCAGGGATGGCGAAGGGGAACATGGCCGTAGGGCGATCCCTTTCTCGTCAAACAGGACGATGTTGAAAGCTTTGAATCTGCACGAAAAACGGAAGATCGACTTTGAGCTTAAAAAGTGCATCAAAACCAGTCATCCTGAATCACGTGCAGAGGCAACTATCTTTGTGAATGGGCTTAATCCCGCCCCGTCACTTGTCCCGGGAAGTCCACAATACTACCGCGTGATCATCCACCTGAGCATTATCTCGGACTATACCTATTCAGAAAACCAGCGTAGCTATGCACCGCTAAACGAGGTGAATGGAACGAACGCTCATGCCTATTCGGATTATACTCCGATCAATACGCCGCTTACGGCTGCGGTGAAAGCTGCATTCCCTGAGGGAACTGTTTTGACCGAAACGGATACTGTGTTTCAGTGTGTAGGGATCGAGTATTATAGCAGGACAGGGGCAGATGGTTATGTTCCTTATTCTACAGGGAGTATGCTGGTGTATGATGTGTTTTGAGCGTTTCTAGAGGCCAATGATTTTAGAAATTGTTAAAATTTGTTTTTAATGTTCTTTATTGCCCATAGGGCATTAATTTCAATAGAAACAAATTCATACCCACCCCCTCTTTTGGTGTTGCTTTCCACAATACGGCGGGAATTAAAATCTCATATATCCAGTTCATTACACATCAATATAAAATTACAACTTCAGTTTGTGAATGCATATTGGCATTCCGATTGTTTATAATTATTAATGCATAAATTGTAATAACTGCAAAAACACCCATTAAAAAGTTGTTAACTTTACAAGAAAAAAGTAATGAATAAAATTGAGATGACGGCTGTATTTGAACCCTGTGAAGAAGGAGGATTCATTGCTTATGTTCAGGAACTATCCGGGATAAACACTCAGGGGGAGACACTCGAGGAAGCAAAGGAGAATCTTGCAGACGCCGTGAATCTGGTATTTGAAGAGATGAGAGCGACAAGCAAAAAGTCCAGGACTAGCAAGATCATAACTCAAACCATGTCATTCAACTTCTGATGAAGAGAAACAAAATTTAAATATGGCAACTATTTTAAAGAGTGACCAAAGGGAATTTGAAGCAAACCCAAAAAGAATCGACAATTTCCGTTTATTTACAGATGTTTCAAGGGTAAAAAATGGAATAAACCCAACGAATTTAAAATTTGATTTGAGATTATTAAATCCGGGGCAGTTTTCAGCGCCATACCATTCTCACAGAAATGCTGAAGAATTATTCATGGTGGTATCCGGTTCTATGACACTGAGAACCCCAAATGGACTTGAAATGATAACAACCGGAGATATCGTTTTCTTCGAAATGGGAGAGACCGGGGCCCATCAGGTTTATAATCATGCCACAGAACCCTGTACTTATCTTGATATCAGAACATTTGTCGGCATGGATGTCTGTGATTATCCGGATACTGGAAAAATATTGATTGCCCCATCACTTGAGGTATTTAGCAAGGAATCTAAAGCAGGTTATTTCGAAGGAGAGGAAAATGTTTTGGGAAAATGGGATGAAATGAAGGGTATTCAGAGATAAGAAAATATTCATTTAAGATCATTTATTTATAAGTTTTTTCTGTTCAAAAAGAATTATATCTATTAATAAGACATCCTTGTTGTCTATTTACACCAAATAATATGGAAAATTCAGAATTAAATATTATACAAAGGTTCAAAGAATTAATTGGGACTTATAATGAGTTATTATCAGTTCAAACAAATAAAACAAAATCGAAACAATTTCGAGACCTTCAAAAAAAGAAAATATTAGAATATTTATATGGTTTAAAATCCAAATTATATTCACGAAATCAATTGTCTATACTTCTAGATGTAACTCCTGAAAGAATAAGGCAAATTAATCTTGAAATATTGAGAGAGTTAAAAGAAAAAATTAATGAACCAGATACAGATGTTTTTACAAACTATTTACTTATTGTATATTAGCCCCAATTAAAACCGAGCAGAAAAATTGCTAAATTTCTGACTCAAATGGAAAAGAAAAATTACTTGACAAACAAGAAGAAAACGGAGATTGTTATCGCGTTACTCCGGGGAGAGGATATCGAGTTACTCAGCCGTAAACATGAGGTGACGGTATCCGAGATAAGCCAA
>JGI24146J20443_1000110_pt1 | contig 83942 bp, 72 predicted proteins | sample BarGraIncub1131A_FD_20443 | JGI IMG/M metagenome (IMG submission 20443) | reverse complement strand
GCAATATGAAGGAAGGAATTTTCGAAAATCTCATGAAACGAATGGTAACGAATCTGCCTTTTTCATACAAACAAATTATTGCTTAAATGCCTAATTCAATTGTTCTAATGCTACTGAAATGAAAATTAGAAAGCCTATACTGATTATTTATAAGAATATTTGATCAATAAATATCGCTATAACAAATTGGTGCATTGAGAAGTATGAAAATTAACTTATCAGAAGGATTTCTTTAAAACCCAGTTTAAAAGTCCCAGGTCAAATATCAATTCCGACAATTTATCACCGAAAAGAATATCAACATCTGGCCTTTCATTTTGATAAAGTTCAAGAGATTTGTCTGGGTGAAATACAACAAAAAATAATTTTTTAAATTCTCTTCCTTTTATTTTTTGTTCGTATTCTTTAAAAACTGTAAGTTTTGCACCAGATTTAACCTGAACAATATATCTTTCGTTGTTAATTGAATCAAGATATTCCATATCCATAAATTCCATACTTCCACCAGACATACTTACGCGATGCCAACCACTTTGCTGAAAAATCAGGTCAGCTAGAATTTCGCAATCCTTCCACTGTAAGTCTTTTATCAATTCAGTTATTATTCCACATATCTCTTCCTTCTTATCATTAATATCAGCTACCTTTGGATTTGGAATATCATTGATCATTCTACAAATAATTTCAGTTTCCTCTTCAGTATACTTACATAAAGTACCTTGAAATGCTTGAGTTTTAGAAATTCTCCCAGAAATATCGTTAGAATTAAATGCTTTTTTGGAACCATTTAGTGAAATGCTGGACCAACCATTTATAGTTTTTCGAAATTTCGACCTGTCATCTTCTTCAACAGGTGAATGATCTAAAATACACCAATGCATAAGTCCTTTATAAAATGTTATAAAAACGTCCTCTTCGGTTGCCTGACAAAAGCGTTTCAATGCTTCATAATCTTGAGTAGCACCATTCTTTTTGTTTCGGTCATTGAAGTCCTTTTTTGTTATTCTTTTGATACTGTCCCAATTTCCATTGTTGATATCAGTTAAGAATAAATTTTTCCATCCAATTCGGATAATCCCGTTTGAAATTGAATCTTCTGCCCATATGCCTCTTTCCCCAAGCTTAATATAATAGGCGTTTTTAATTTTCATTTCTTCCATTTAATCAATTGTTTTTTTTTCGTAAGCCTGTTGGCAAAGTAGGTATTTTGGCTTGTCTTACAGCGAATTTCTCTGGATAAACCTAAATGGACTTTTAACCCGTTCGAACTTTTGGGTGAGTATCATTTGGGCGGCAAGGTGCCCGATTTCTTCGTGGTTGGTCGAGATCGTTGTAATTCCATCGCACAAAATTTCTTTTACCTGATTTTCGTTGTAAGCCACTACACCACAATCTTTTCCAAGTGTCCAGTTATTTCTCTTGATTTTCCGGATAAAGGCATATAAATCATCGTCAGAAACAATAACATAAGCTTCTCCATATTGTATTTCAGTATCTTCCATTCTGTCGATAACCAAGAAATCGAATCCATGAACCTGACAAAAAATACGAAATCCGCGGACAATATATGGTGGATAAAATTCAGCCTGAGGAAAAACAAGGTTCAGCCGACTGTATTTCCGAAGCAGGTCAAGGCCGCAAGTCAATGCTGATTGAATATCCTTGTCGTACTCTTGATAAACCACCGGATAGTCTTTCAATTCATCCAGAAAACGGTCAACGATCAACACTTTTTCGCGCGGAATTTTCTTTATCACTTCACTGATGTTGGCATTCTCATTTCTGAAATGTGGCAGAATAACAAAATAATCGTAGTTGTTCAGGTTGTTGTCAACAATGGCTTCAAATTCATCAGGATCGTAATTATAAATAAGAACATCGACACTGGCTTTTACGCCCATTGTTTTCACAAATGAATAGTAAATGCTTCTTTTATAATTGCTTAATTTATTGAATATCAGGCAGATTTTTAGCTTTTTGTTGACATTTACATGATTGATGTAATATCCCTTTCCTTTGACAGCCAACAGGATACCCTTTTTCTTCATATAAACGTAGGCCTTTTCAACTGTATCGCGTGAAAGGATCAGTTCTTCACTTGTTTCGTTGATAGAAGGAATTCGTTGGCCTTGCTTGAAAATACCAGCCTCAATATCAGAAATAAACAGATCGACAACCTGCTTATACTTAGGTATTTCTGATTCAGAATCGATTTTAAGGTTTTTCAACATGCCAGTTTGATTGGAAGCCCGAAATTACGAAAAAAGGCAACCAAATGGCTGCCCTTTTTGAACTAAATATACTTGTGTCAGTTTCTTTATTTTTGGTTCCCATTAATAAATTGCCAACATTATTTAGTTTTTTTTCTGAAACCTGAGACTGAAAACTGAACACTATATCTGTCCATTCAGTTTAGCCCTCAGCAGTATCGGTATTTCCGAAGGTTCTTTGGCTACCGGTACTCCTGCTTTGTTGAAAGCAGCAATCTTTTCGGCAGCATTACCCGATCCGCTCGAAATAATAGCGCCGGCATGTCCCATGCGTTTCCCCGGTGGAGCTGTTTGCCCTGCGATAAATGCAACTACAGGTTTTGTCATTTTCTCAGCAATAAACTTCGCTGCCTGTTCTTCTGCGTCGCCTCCAATTTCGCCGATCAAAACAACCGCTTTGGTGTCAGGATCGTTTTCAAAACGTTCAAGCAAATCGATGAAATACAATCCGGCAACAGGATCGCCGCCAATGCCAACACAGGTTGTTTGTCCGAAATCGTTCAGCGTAAGCAGGTTCACTACTTCATAAGTTAAAGTTCCACTACGAGAAATGAAACCGATGTTTCCTTCTTTGAAAATCATGGCTGGCAATATTCCTACCAGTGCTTCTCCAGGAGTGATTAATCCCGGACAGTTGGGTCCGATTAAAAGAGTCCCGTTTATTTTCAGGATAGGAGTTATTCGTATCATATCCTGAATTGGCACTCCTTCACTGATGGCTATCACAAGTGCAATTCCTGCTTCCGAAGCTTCAAGAATGGCATCGGCAGCAAAGGCTGCTGGCACAAAAATGATGGAAGTATTGGCTCCTGTGGCTTTAACCGCGTGGGCAACCGTATTAAAAACAGGAATTCCATCGATTGTTTCGCCTTCTTTTCCGGGTGAAACTCCTGCAACAACGTTGGTGCCATACTCTTTCATCTTGCCAGTATGAAATTTCCCATCTCTTCCGGTTATTCCCTGAACAACCAGCTTTGTATCTTTATTGACTAAAATGCTCATTTTATATTTTTTGAATATTGAATATTGGATATTGAGTATTGAGTATTTGAATATCGAACTAGAAATAAGGAATAAGAAAAGTCAAAAGAGAACTACAAAATTCATTTTCCACTTTCCTTTTTCCTTTATTACCTTTTACTTAATTCGATTGCCATTTGGGCAGCTTCGCTCATAGAACTCACTGTTGGAAGCCCTGTTTGTTTTAACAAAGCAAGTCCTTCTTCAGCATTTGTTCCTGAAAGTCTAACCACAATTGGTACATCGGTAATAATAATTTCCAGTGCTTTGATCAATCCTTTGGCAACGTCGTCACAACGGGTAATTCCGCCAAAAATATTGATCATCACCGCTTTTACATTCTTATCGCTTAAAAGAATATTCATCGCATCAATTACTTTCTGAGGGTTTGAACTGCCGCCGATATCAAGAAAGTTGGCCGGCGATCCCCCATACAGTTTAATCATATCCATGGTTGCCATGGCCAAACCTGCGCCATTTACCATGCAACCGATGTTCCCATCAAGTTTAATGTAAGCAAGTCCTTTTTCGTGCGCGGCAATTTCCTGAAGTTCTTCTTCATCAGGTTCGCGCATGGCCAAAATCTTTGGTTGGCGAAATAGCGCATTGTCGTCGAAATTCATTTTGCCGTCAATGGCCAGGATTTCATTTTCAGTAGTAAGTACAAGCGGATTAATTTCGGCCAGAGTAGCATCTGTTTCAATGAACAACTTATACAATTTTGTGAAAATTGAGGCTGCTTTTTGCGCCAATTTGATGTTGCCGAACAACTCCAAAGCCACGTTTCGCGCCTGATAGTCCAATAACCCAGTCAAAGGATTGATTGAAAACTTGATAATCTTTTCCGGACTGTTTTTAGCAACTTCTTCAATTTCAACTCCACCTTCAGCACTCACCATCAAAGTGATGCTTTTGGTATTTCGGTCGTTGATCAACCCCACATAAAATTCTTTTTCAATATCAACGGCATCAGTCACCAAAACCTTTGTAACTGTTAAACCTTTGATATCCATTCCCAGAATTTGTTTTGCTGCAGTAACCGCATCATCGACTGTTCTAGCCAATTTAACTCCGCCGGCTTTTCCGCGGCCACCAGCTAAAACCTGAGCTTTAACCACCACCATTCGGTTCATATCGCGGGCCGCTTTTTCAACCTCGCCTACTGTGTAACACACTACCCCATCGGGTACAGGAATGCCATAATTCCTGAAAATTTGTCTGGCTTGATATTCGTGAATTTTCATAATCTTTATTAAAAGTTAGACTCTGATTTTTAAAACAGCTAAATATGCGGATTTATAAATACAACTGCGCAAATAAAATTGCATTTTAAAAACATATTAACATTCTTTATAATAAAATGTTCCTTTAAAATTTATGAATTAGGTGAGAATAGCCATCGTTTTTTGATTCGCTTTTGGTTTTTTAGAATAATTTTGCTCCACATTAAAACAACGTCAATGCTTGAAGAAATCAGAAAAGTGCTTCACCAGGAAGCCGAAGCCATCAGCAACATCCCGGTAACTGAAGAATTTGGCAAAGCCATAGATATTATTGAGCAACATGTTCATCAGAAACATGGCAAACTGGTTGCTTCAGGAATGGGAAAAGCCGGGCAAATTGCCTTGAATATTGCAACAACATTCAGTTCTACAGGTACCCCATCTGTATTTTTACACCCAAGTGATGCTCAACATGGCGATTTGGGTGTGATTCAGCCAAATGATGTACTTTTGCTGATTTCCAACTCCGGAAAAACACGCGAAATATTGGAACTGGTTGAATTGGCTAATCGCCTTCACCCAAACCTTCCGTTGATTGTGATTACAAGTAACAAAGAATCACAACTGGCTCAAATGGCTGATGTTTGTCTTGAAACCGGTAACCCGAAAGAAGTTTGTATTCTTGGGCTCACCCCAAGTACTTCAACTACCGTTATGACCGTAATTGGCGATGTTTTGGTGGTTATGATGATGAAAAGGATCAATTTCAGCAACGAGGATTATGCGAAACGACACCACGGAGGTTACCTGGGCGACAAATCACGATTACAGTCGAAAGCCTCTCCCCAGCCCTCTCCAAAGGAAAGGGAGTAAAAAAGAAGCCTCACCCCAACCCTCTCCAAAGGAGAGGGAGCGGAAACCGCTTCGATTATTTATACTACAAAAATTTAAGCAACAATATTATTTAACGCGATTTTAAAGTCCCCTCTTGTGGAGGGGATTTAGGGGAGGCTTCAGGTATGCGCATTTTAAAAGAAAACACCGTTGGATTGGTGATCGATATTCAGGAACGATTGGTTCCGGTGATGGAAGAAAACGAACAGTTTGTAGAAAATTGCAGTAAACTCATTCAGGGTTTGCAGATACTTGGACTTCCGCTATTTGTAACTCAGCAATATACCAAAGGATTGGGCGAAACCATCGACGAGATTAAATCGGTAATCAATGATTTTAAATACATCGAAAAGAAGGATTTCAGTTGTTTTGACGAGCCGGTTTTTGCTGAGAAACTGGCACTTTCAGGAGCATTAAATGTAATAATTTGCGGAATCGAATCGCATGTTTGTGTGTTGCAAACCGCCCTCGACCTGAAAGAAGCCGGATATGTTCCGGTGGTGGTAATGGATTGTGTTTCGTCGCGCTCGTTTGACAATGTTGATTTGGCCATGGAACGTTTTCGTCATGAAGGAATCATGATGACCTCGCTCGAATCGGTTTTATTCGAATTGACCAGAAGTGCTGGTGATCCAGCGTTTAAAGAGATTTCGAAACTGGTAAAATAAGAAATGTCATTGTGACAATGACGGGAATAAGAAAAGTGTTCTGAGGTAAAAAAAAGTGGAGTAACCTGACAACAGGTCACTCCACTTTGATTTAATCCCCAATTGACGAGGGGAATGCTTATTCTTTGGTAAATTTCACAGTGTAATTTGCCAAAACTGATTTAACTTCAAGTACATAAACTCCACTTGATAATTGGCTTAAATCGATTTGTGTTGATCCATCGATCTGTTGGCTTTTTACAAGTGTGCCGGTCACATTATAAACGTTAAGGGTTGCTTTTGCCGGATTTGCAAAGGTTACATAAGCATAATCCTTTACCGGAACAGGATACATACTGATTGCATTCTGGTCTGTTGAGCGGTTTTTATCAATACCAGTCCAACTACTTTTTACAATTTTAAAGCTATCAAAAGGAGTGGTAACACCCAAATCGTTCACTTCGAAAGTATTAACATCTATTGCATCGGTACTTACCGAAACATTGCTATAAGTTGGATTGCCTGTTTGACCAAAACGTCCGCTGAACATTCCGAAATAGTTTGTTAGCCCCAATCCTGCTTCAACAGCTGTCATTTGAGCTTGCGTATGTGGCTCGTATTTTTTCTTTCCAGCTGAATTGTTGAGGAAATACAGCGTACCATTTTTTACATCAAATGTACCGCCTGATTTACCATTTACATTTGCACGGGCATCAAAAGCAACTGTAATTTGGTTTGTAACCGCACCGGCTACAAGCGCTTTGCCTTTTAATGGGCCAATTACTTCATAAATATGGTCGTGCCCTTGCATTGCCAGGTCAATTTTCAATTCATCAAAAATTGGTGTCATCACATCACGGATCACCTTTCCGTCTGCATCGCTCTGGTGACTGCCTGAACCTGTGTACATTGTTTTGTGATAGAAAGCAATCCTCCATTTTACTTCAGGGTGAGCTGCTACCTGAGCCCTCATCCAGGTTGTCAAATCGTCGAGATAACCAGTCACACTGTAATCTTCGTAACTTATTGCCAAGAAGAGTGCATCGCCATATACAAACGAGTAATTACTTCCGGGAGTGGTTGATTTAGCCTGGTCAAACGGCACACTTTCGGTATTGAAATGGTTTGTAAAGTTCTTGTTGGCCGTTTTATCGTGATTGCCGGTAACTGATACCAAAGGATTTTTCAGGAAAATATCCTGTTGTGTTTGGAAAAATTGCTCGTATTCCCATTCTGAGTTTGTTGAACCCGAAGTTTCGACCAAATCGCCACAATTTAACCAGAAATTGGTATTTGGGTACATTGCTTGCGCGGCATGAGTCGTTTTTTGAGAAATATCAAACATATCAACTGTGTTGGCTTGCGGGTCGGTCGTATAAACAAACGAGAATGTGTCTTTATTGGTTTTTGCCGTTGTAAATGTGCCAATTTCACTCCATGCACCCGGTTTTCCAATACGGAATGAGTAAGTAGTGTTTGGAGTTAAACCCTTTACCAAAGCTTTGTTGCTTACATAACTTCTTTTCGAGTTATTTGCAAATCCAGCCAGGGCTAAAAGGTTATTTCCACTTACGCAATAATTTACATCGGTTAATGCGCTACTTGTTGCATCGACACTAAATTTTGGAGTTGCAAAGGCAAAATAATTGGTGGCAGTTCCAGCTACTATTTCAACTTTTTCACCTGTTACGCCTGCGTTGTTGAACCATGCAAAACCAAGCTGGCTTGTTGGATCACCATTAAAAGACATGCTGATAGTATAAGGCATTTCTTTTGCTTTGAGGCCGTTCAGCGCGATTTGTAATTGTGAAGTTGAAGCCGAATCTTTTACAGCAGCAGTGGTCATAGCCCTTTTCAATAATGTCCATGAAGGAATGGTATAATTCGATTCAACCAATGAATTAACAATATTGGTAAGCGAATCGGTTTTATTCAAAGCAAATGAGATGCTTGCACCCCATTGCACAGGAGCATCTTTGGTTGCCGTTGGGTTCCAGAGGCATTCACGGACTGTCATGTTTTTGGATATTGTATCCAAAGAAATAACCTGGTATGAAAGTATCTTTTCCTGAGTGGCTGATGGCTCACCTTTCATTGGTGAATCAACACGGATGGTCCTCAAAGCGATGTTTTTGTCTGGTCCGTTATAAACATAGAACTGGTTCCAGTTTGAGTTGCCATGGAAATAAGCTTTGATATTTGGGTGCGTTTTTACGAAACTGGCAAAACCCCTTTGCTCAATGTTGGAGGAAGCTGATACGGTTTTTCCGTCTTTGCATTTTTCTTCCACCATGTTCTCGAATTTGTCGGTACTGTTTATAGTCCCTGCTCCATTTGGGTTATATAAGTGTTTGGTTTCAATGTCCGGCTGATCATGGGCAAAGATAACAACAGGGGTTGTTAAACTTACTTTTGACAAATCATTGGCCATCCAAATGCGATTGGCAGAGTCAGGCCACATCGTAATAAACATGAAATGTATGCCGCCAATATTTCTTGAATAGTTGATTTTATCTGTTTTGAAATCGTAGCTTGAAGCATCTTTTGGAGTTGCCGGGGTCATCATCAGGTTATAGATGTTAACCATTGATGTTTTGTCGATTGCAGGTACCATCGTTTTGTAGTATCCAATGGCATTCGAAACATCATGGTTACCTGGCAACAAAAGCAACGGGGTTTTTTTGTCCAGCCTGTTTTTTAATGTTATGCCAGTAATGTAGTCAGTCGCAAATTGCGCCCACGATGTAGCATCCGATTGAATACCGGTTTCCTGCCTGTTTGCCATATCACCCGTGTTGATCACATAGTCAATCGTACCAATTGTTTGCCCTGCATTAACCCCTTTGTCGTTAGGGAATTGTGCTGTTGGCATTTGGTTTATTTTTGTTACCAAAGCCGAGTTTACTACTTGTGCGTTCACTGTTTTGGCACCTTGAAAATCAGCCCTTGTGATACCATAATGAGAATCAGAAGTATAGATCATCTGGATCTGTGTATTACTGGCTGTTTTAGTTGGCACGGAATAAACAAATATCGGGTTTGAATAAAACCAAATATCGGCGAATGCTTTTATGGCATCGTTAGTTCCTACCAGAGCGTCGGCTAAAGGATTGCCATCGGCATCGGTTTCGTTAGTTACGTTCAAGCCAAGGTTTGAACCGCGCAAACGGAAATAAACTGAATCGGTAACATTCGGAATGGTTAGGCTCATTTCAACCCAGCCATTGCTTGAGCTTGTCCATTTGGCGCTTACGATGTTTTTTGAATCGGTTACGCCACCAACTGCATCAAAACGGGCAATAACCGAAGTTGTAGTTACTTTATCGACGTTATATCTTGAGTCGGTTGACTGGATTTTTGGGCCAATTTTTCCTTTGATCAGGTCAATATGGTTTAAAACCGGATTGTTGTAAGCGCCGTATGTATTGTTGTTTATACCTTGTGGGTCGCGTGCTTTAATCGTAATTTTCACCGATTTGCCTTTCTCGATTAACATGTTTGATCCCATAACAGCTGATATCTTCTCAGTTCCAATGGTTTCTATTTTGTAAATCAGCGAGTCAATCAAATCTCCCTGAACCACCCATGTATTTCCTGAACGCAAACCATCAACAATTGATTGGGCAGTTTTGTCCTTGCATAAAGTGTAATTTTTCTGATATTCGCCAGGATAGAAATCTCCAGCTTCATCGTGACAGTCAGAATTGGCAAATAACCAGAAGTTACGTCCTTCAGATAGCATGGCATCCCACATTCCGCCAACAATTGCAGAAAAATATCCTGTTCCGCCATAAGTTCCTCCACCTTGAGCAGTTGATGTATATCCACCGCGTCCACCGGGATCTTTTTGATGGCCAGGCATACTTTCAAATCCAAAACAAACACTTGGTGCAGTATTGTTCATGTCGCGGAAACTGGCAATTGAATAGCCTGAAGCTGCTGGTTTGCGTTCAGGGTGAGCTGGTACTAAGTAACTTGAAGTAGGATAATTTTTTTGTAACCATGCCAAAGCTTCCAATGTTTTTGCGTGACCAGACAAGGCGCTTTTTACCCAACCTTGAGCTACACCACCGGTAATATCAGCATCGCTGCCATCAAATTTAAATTCAAATTCGGCAATTGGGTTACAGTTTGGAATTGCTAAAAATTGATTGGCAATCAGGCCCATGCTACCATGTTCGTGGCCGGGAACATTCATTTCGTAACTTTGCAGGATTGTTTTTTTCGGATACAAAGCCCTTGCTTTAAGGATTTGTGTAAACGAACTATCACGAAGCATTTGCCAACGCCACATAACCTGATGGCCGCCACTCATCACCGAAGTTCCAATGATTGGATTTGGTGAGTAACTGTCCCAAAATGCGGTTGTGTTATTGTTATCTTTTCCAGTTACACGGGCATTGGTTGTAAAACCACCACCATGCTCGCTGTTGGCCCACCAATCTAATCCAAATTGGTTGTTTTTCTTCATCATGTGACCAATAGTGTAACTACCGTCAGTGTAGGTAGTGTGTTGGTGAAAGTCACCGGTTATATAACTACCCTGTGAAAATGCGACATGTCCGGATACCATTATCCATAACGCGGCACACAATACTTTGTAAATTTTTGTCATACGATTGCTTTTTTGTGAATAAATTATGGCAAACGTATGCTGTAAGCATTAAGGCATCATTTCAGTAGAATTAAAAGTCTTTAACAAATAATTAAATATTGAATAAGATAATATGCCGGTTCAAGTCAAAAGGAAATCCATGGCTTGAAAGGTTATATTTTTCAAGTGACATAAATTAAACATGTTTATCTTTGGTGGCAGTATTGAATTAATTGGAGGTTGTCTGTAAACTTTAAATTATTGATATTTAATTAATTTGATAAACAAGTTCGCTCCTGATTAAACGATTTTGCCAAATCCATGTCATAGAGAAACGGCGTCAAATATTATAAACCATCATAAACCAAGCAATTATGAGAACCACAATTCTTCGAACAGTTTTCTTTTCTTTTTCCCTTTTCTTTTTCCTTTGTTCAAACCTGCTTCAGGCCCAAGTTAAAGTTTCCGATTTTGCCTCTAACTGGCCCGAATGGCGTGGTTTATACAATACTGGAGCCGCTCCGGCTGGCAATCCGCCGGTTGAATTCAGCGAAACAAAAAATGTAAAGTGGAAAACTGAAATTCCGGGGAAAGGCCATGCAACTCCGATTGTCTGGGGCAATCAGGTCATTATTCAAACTGCGGTTCCGACTGACATAACAGTCATGAAATCGAATGATGCTCCAGCCAATCCCATGTCACCAACCCAAACTGATCTGGTTCATAATTTTACAGTAATCTCAGTCGATAAAACTTCAGGAAAAATAAACTGGCAAACGGTTGTAAAAAAAGAATTGCCTGCTGAACGTACGCATGAACTTGGAAGCTGGGCATCGAATTCCCCATGCACCGATGGAGAAAATATTTATGCTTTCTTCGGTTCACGCGGATTGTTCTGTCTCGATATGAAAGGAACTGTGAAGTGGAAACGTAATTTCGGACAAATGGAAATTGTGGCCAGCTTTGGCGAAGGAAGTTCTGCTGCCGTTTACAAAGACAAGATATTTGTTCAGTGGGACCATCAGGGAAAATCGTTTATGTATGCCTTGAATAAAAAAACGGGAGAGGACGCATGGAAAGTTGAAAGAGAAGAGATTACCTCATGGGCAACACCGCTGGTTGTTGAAGTGAACGGAAAATCTCAGGTAATTACCAGTGCAACCAACAAAGTGAGAAGTTACGACGCTGAAACAGGCCAGATCATCTGGGAATGCACCGGGCTAACAAAAAATGTAATTCCAAACCCAATCTATTCTGATGGAATCCTTTATCTGATGAGCGGATTCCGAGGAAATGCCCTAAAAGCAGTTGATCTCGCCAAAGCCAAAGGTGATATAACAGGAAGTAGCGCTATTCTTTGGGAGTACAATCAGGATACGCCTTATACACCAAGTGCTGTTCTTTTGGATGGAAAGTTATATTTCCTGAAAGGTAACAATGGTATATTAACTTGTCTTAATGCCAAAGACGGGAAAGTGGTTTACAGCAATCAGAAAGTGGACGGGATAACCAATATCTTTTCTTCGCCTACCGGATGTAAAGACAAAATTTACTTGGCAGCAACTGGAATTGTGGATGTTGTGAAAGCAGGAAGTGAATTTTCATTACTGGCCAAAAATACGTTAGATGATACTTTTGAAGCATCGCCGGTTATTGTTGGCAATGACCTGATTTTAAGAGGATCTAAATATTTGTATTGTATTTCTAAAAAGTAATCTGGAAGATTAATGGATTAGATATTAGCGATTTGACTATATTTTAGTCAAATCGCTAATATTCATTTAAAATATTCCCAATGTGAGTTTTTAGTTGCCTTATGGTCCTAAAAGTTTTGGAATTTGCAGTTTCAAATCAAATTCTTTGTTCAGCTTTTCAATAAAATAGGCCGATAGAAAAGGCGATTCCATCTCAATATTCTGGTGTACAAAAAAGTAGATATCGCGAAGTCCCTGATCAATCCAGACTTTTAACCGATCAATCCAATCATCCAAACGCTCGCGATCGCTTTGTGGATCATTGGCCCCAACATAGCGAATGAATGCAAAAGGAGTGGTTAATCGCATGTGAAGAAGGTCTCGCCTTCCAGAAGTATCGACTAAAATGTTTGAAATCTGATGTTTTTCGAATAACTGGTACACTTCGGCTGAAACAGTCTCATTATTAAACCATTCTGTATTTCGCATCTCAACAGCCAATGGAATAGCTTTCGGAAATTTTTCGATAAAATTCACCAGTTTATCGTAGTTTTTGTACCCAAAATTATCGTGTAACTGAAGGAATGCCATGCCCAGCTTATCTTCGAAGTTACTGATGTTATCGCAATACTCCTCAACCAAGGCCTGAACATCGTTTAACCTCCGGAAGTGGCTGATGGTCTGATTTATTTTCGGGAAAAATTTAAATCCATCGGGTGTTTTATCTTTCCAATTGATAACCTGGTCGCGGCTGGGAACCCTGTAAAATGTAGCATTCAACTCAATGGAATTGAACTGGGTAGAATAATAGGCCAGTTCGTCTTTGGTACCTTTCGGGTAAAAGTTTTTCAGGTCAGTCTTGTTCCACTTGGCACAACCAACATAAACACTCAACGGTTTGTTCTGATCGTTTAGTTTCAGGATTTCTGCTGTTCTCGGATCATCGGCAGGTAGCCGAAAGTCAATCAAATCAGGGTTTTCGCTTTGTCCAAATTTCATGGTATAGTCGTTTAAAATTGATAAATGAAGGTACAATCTTTTTTTGTTATAAAAGTCAAAATGCAATATTCTGGTTCATGAGATAAGCAGATTTGTAAAAAATAATTTACAGATATGCGCGTATTTGTAATTTTGTTTTTACAAATCCACAACTTTGGTTCGATTAGCCATGCAATTTCTGGTGTTCCGGGGGCGACATACCAGGTAATTCAGACCCAGGCATACAAACTAAACAATTAATTCAAAATATATTTTAAGTCAATGTGCAAAAATCAAAATCAAGGAGATTAAATTTGTGGATTAATCAATTGTCAGTATGCTTAATTGGAAATGAATTGTAAAACCCAAAATTTAATAGAATGAATAAGCTGAATCTTGCTTTTTTGTCGATCATTTTGCTGCTGTGCTTTTCAGCCTGTGGCCGAAAGGATGCTGTTGTTATTAATGTGGCTGATTACGGATTAAAACCCGATAGTAAAGAAAATGCCATTCCAGCGATTATCAAGGCCTTGGAGGAATGTAAAAAGCATCCCAAATCAATCCTGAAATTTGAAAAGGGAAGATATGATTTTCAGATAGACCCAACACATACAAAAGAATATTTTGAATCGAATACCACGAATGATGGTCCAAAAAATCTGGCCATTCTGATTGAAGATTGCTCCGGATTAACGCTTGATGGAGGTGGTTCCGATTTTATTTTTCACGGTTCCATTCAGCCAATTACAATAGATAACAGCGAAAATATTACCATTCAGAATGTGAACATTGATTGGGAAATACCATTAACCAGTCAGGCAAAAGTTTTGGCGACTTCGTCAAAAAATATTGATCTTGAGATAGATACAAAACAATTTCCTTATGAAATAACCAATGGAAAACTGTTTTTTACAAGCGAAAACTGGAAAGCTGAGCCTACAGGATTTGTTGAATACGAAGTCCAAACTCATCTGATCGCTTACCAAACCGGTGACGATGGCTGTATTCGAGGCGATTTAAGCAAATCGTCGGTTGAAGAACTGAAGCCGGGAACTGTACGCATGAAAGGTGAATTTACCCGGACTCCGGCAGTTGGAAATTTCCTGATCATTCGTCATAGCAAACGCGATCACGCTGGAATATTTATTCAGGAAAGCAAAAATGTTACGCTTGAAAACGTCAACATTTATCATTGTGCCGGATTGGGAGTTTTGGCTCAATTCAGTAAAAACCTGAATTACAACAAGGTGAAATTCATTCCAAATGCTGCTAAGAACCGCTATTTCAGCGGACATGACGATGGATTTCAGGTTTCGAACTGTGCCGGAAAAGTTACAATTACCGAATGCGAATTTAGAGGTCTGATGGACGATCCGATCAATGTTCATGGAACCAGCGTAAAGATTATCGAAAAAATTGGTAGTCAGAAACTTAAATGTCGTTTCATACACGAACAAAGCACTGGAATGACCTGGGGACATGCGAACGACACCATCGGCTTTATCGAAAATGAGCGTATGCAAACCCTCGCCAAAGGAACTTTAAAAAGCTTTGAAAAATTGAACCGCGATGAATTTGTCGTTGAGTTTAGCAGCGCAGTTCCGACAGAAATCGATGCAGGTGACGCATTGGAGAACTTAAGCTGGTCGCCTGCTTTGACTGTTCAGAATTGCAAATTTGGCAGTTGCAGGGCAAGAGGTTTGCTGGTTACTACACCCCGCAAAGTGATTATAGATCACAACGAATTTGAATCGAGCGGTTCGGCCATTCTGATTTCAGGCGATGCCAACGGCTGGTACGAGTCGGGTGCGGTGGCGGATGTCGCAATAACGAACAACTTTTTTAATGAGTCGTGCATGACTTCCAATTACCAGTTCTGCGAAGCCATTATCAGCATCGATCCGGTTATTCCGAAAGTCGATTCGCTGAAATCCTATCACCGCAACATTACCATTGAGCGGAACACGTTTAACGCTTTTGACTACCCTGTTTTGTATGCTTTGTCGGTTGATGGAATCAGGTTTAACTCTAATAAAATCGCTCGGTCACATCTATATCAGCCATTTCATGCCCGCAAGCATTGCCTAAATTTTGAAGCATGTTTAAACGTCGAAGTAAAAGGAAATGTGTTCGAAGGAGACGTGCTGGCAAAAGATATATGGGTTGAAAAAATGGATGCTCAACAAATAAATACAGTTCGGAAATAGCCGGAATCTGATTGTTTTGGGTGAATTGGGATTATCGAAAATCTAAAAAATAACATTTGACTGCTACGAATCTAATCCTTACATTTGCAACGTTGTAGCAATACAACTCATTTGACAATGATTTAAGCTGCCGGCAATGGAGACGCACCAAAGCCGGCAGCTTTTTTTATTCGAACTAACAGAACAGAACTTATTACTTTTCCACAATTCTGACACTACCCGAAAACCTGTTATAGACACTAACTGTTTTTCCACCTCTCTTTGCGGGTTTCCAGTCAGGAATTTGAGTCAGGATTTTTTCCATTGCTGCATTTATTTCAGGATAATCACTTCCCTTGATAATATGACCATCCCTGACTTTCCCATTTTTATCTATAATAAAACTATAGGCGAATCGATATCCCCATCCATTGGGTTTACCTTCAGAAAAATGTTTCAATGGGTTACTAATCCAATCATTCCATTTGCCCTGTGTAAACTTGGCCGATTCAGATACATCTCCCATGAAATAAATAATGTCATCAGAATTGACTGTTGATTGGGTAACAAAATAAACGTTTGCATCAGCCAGAGTTTCCCGGACTTCATCAATGCGGTTAAGAGGAATTGATTCATCAATCATAAGTAGAATCCACTTATTACTAGCCTTATTCCACTCTTGCCCCTTCTTAGCTATTTCTGCAAATGAGCACAGTTTATTGTCAATGTAATTGCCATCTTTTCTGATCTCAATTATTTGACTCGTCAGTGCATTTTGATTTTCCCGAACGGTTGTGGGAGGTGCGATAATTTTTTCGGGCACATTTACTTTTTCAGGAACTTTTTCGCCTGTTCTGCCGAAAGCCATCAGCAGCAGGGCAAGCAGGGGAAGAAAGGTCGCCACCTTCCAACGCCAGACTTTACTGGTTTTTTGTTTGTTCATCATAGTAATTCGATTTTTAATTTGACAATGATTAAAACTGTTTGCAAGTGCGAACTTTTGATGTCCGACACATTTTTGAATAATAAGTAATTGATATTTAGTTGCATCGATGCCTTTTGAAAGGGTGTGATCGTCAGCCTGAAATTCCTGAATTTCTTTCAGATCGCGAACCATGCTGTAAATAAGCGGGTTAAACCAATAGATGATTTTTACCAGTTCCATCAGTATCAGGTCGTAGAAATGCCCAAGACTGATGTGCGACTGCTCGTGGGTAATGATTGCTTCAGGATTGGTGTCGAAATCGTGTTGCGAAATCAGGATATAGCGGCCAAACGAGAAGGCCGGAACATCGTCTGGAACAATCATTAATCGAATTCCATCCTGATCAGTTTTGCGGGCTTTCCGAAACAACAATAAAACGGAAATGATGCTGTGAATCAACATCAGAAATGAAATGAAAACACCTGACAAATAGACGAATAACAAAATCGTTCTAACTGAAATAGTAATAGGCGGTTTCGTTTCTGAAACTGGCACCGAGGATTGGATTGTAACAGGGATTTCAGGCCGTTGAACCGGTTCTTCAATGATTGTGTTGCTCGTGAAAATAGGTTCAAGCCTTGCCTGAACGATTGGTTGAATCGGTTGTGGCAAATAGAGAAATGGAATAATTGCTGAAATTATTACAATGAACAACAATGTCATTCGGTTGAGCTTGAAAAAAGTCTCTTTTCGCATCAATACGCTAAAAGCCAGATATAACAGGCTTAAAGAAAGTGTCGATTTTAACAGGAACAATAGAAAACTATTCATTTTCGTAGATTTTTAAATCCGGGTGCGACTCCAAGTCGCGCTCGGATTTTAAGTCGCACCCGGACTTTTGTTATTTTAGATTTTGTTTGCGGCTTTCAACCTGCCGGATCAACTCCTGAATTTCTTCGGTTGTGATTTTCTGTTCTTCAACAAACATCGAAACCACCGAAGTGTATGACGTATTGAAATACTTGCTGACCATGTTCTTGATTGTATTCCGGCTGAATTCTTCGCGCGAAATAATGGCATGGTAGCGGTGGGTATTTCCGAATTGTTCATGCCCAACAAAACCTTTCTCTTCAAGCCCGCGCACGATGGTCGAGATTGTATTGTAGTGTGGCTTCGGATCGGCCAGTTCGTCGATTATTTCTTTTACAAACAAGGAACCTTTTTTCCAAAAAAGCTCCATTATTTCTTCTTCGCGATTGGTGAGATGTTTCATAACAAAATTGTGTTTGAACAAATATAACTATATTTTTTAGTTTGCAAACTATATTAATTAGTTTATTTACTAAAAAATTTAGTTTAGAGGATTTTATTTGGAAAATGGAATCGAATTGCGATGTGATATGTCTTTGTATGTCAGGTAAATAAATCGAATAAAAAAGGCGGAATCAATTCTTCTTGTAAGAATGAAATTCCGCCTTTTCTTTTTTTGTAAATCTATTTTAAAACACAATAGGGGTGTTTCAAGCTTTGCTTATACGACTCATAACTTGAACCTTTTTCAATATTCTCCCGTCACATCTGTGAGAACTTCATAACCGGTTTCGGTAATTAAAATGGTGTGTTCAAACTGGGCCGACAGTTTTTTGTCAACTGTTCTGGCGGTCCATTTGTCCAATTTATCAACTTCTGTTCCAGGTCGTCCCTGATTAATCATAGGTTCGATGGTAAATGTCATTCCAGGTTTCATAATTGGGCCCGTATTTCTGCGCGAAGTGTGATCAACCTGCGGTTCTTCATGAAATTCAATGCCGACACCATGTCCGCAATATTCATAAACCACGCTAAATCCTTGTGATTTGACATATTTACTAATTGCAAAACCAATATTACCAAATTGATTTCCGGGTTTTACCTGTTGAATGCCAAGATCGAGGCTGTGTTTGGTAACCTCAATCAAATCAAGAGCTACTTGCGAAACCTCTCCGATTGTAAACATTTTGCTGGTATCGCCAAAATAGCCATTAAGAATGGTTGTTACATCAATATTCAGGATATCTCCGTTTTTCAGGATCGTATTTTCATTCGGAATTCCGTGGCAAACGACTTCGTTTAATGAAATACAGCATGATTTTGGATATCCGCTATATCCCAGAGTTGCTGGTATAGCTCCGTTTTCACGAATGTAGGCTTCAATTTTCTGATCTAAATATTCGGTCGAAACGCCTTCTTTTACAAATGAGGCAATATATTCCAACGTTTGACCCGCCAGTTTGCTGCTTTTCCTGATCCCATCAATCTGTTCAGGTGTTTTTATGATAATTTTCTTCATCTAACTATTAAAATTTGGGCAAAAGTCGCTAAATCGATTGATTTATCAAAACTCAACAATACTTTTACACAAAGGTTTAAAACCACCTGAAACAAATGGAAAAATATCAGGAACTACTCACGATAAAGTCGTATCAGACCAATCAATACGGCAAAGCATCAATTGCGTCTCTTTTCAATATTTTGATTGAAGCTGCCTGGGCTCATGCTCAGGTAATGGATTGGGGATATGATAGTTTGAAAAGCAACAATCTGTTCTGGGTGCTATCGCGAATGCTTTTTCAGGTTGAGAAATACCCGGCATGGCAAGATCAGATTACGCTGAGTACATGGTCAGCCGGAACAGATGGAATGTATGCTTATCGCGAATATGTTCTTGAAAACGAACATGGCGAAGTATTGTTGCGCGCCAGTTCTGCGTGGCTGATTCTGGATATGGAAACCCGTAAAATATTCAGATTGAGCGAATATCGGGAGACTTTTCCAAAACTAATCGACAGCAAAGCCTGCCGAAATCCTAAAAGAATCAAACCTGATATTCATTCTGACGGAATCAATTATTTTCCGGTTCTATTCAGCGAACTCGATATTAACAAGCACTTTAACAGCGTGAAATATGTGGAACGGGTGTTGGATGATTTCGGCATTGACTTTTTGAACAACCACGAACCGGCAGAGTTGGAGGTAAATTACCTTAAGGAAGGTGTGTCCGGGGATTTGATCGCAGTTACCCGCACTCAAATTTCCGAGAATGAATATCTGAATTGTCTGGTTCGCGAATCGGATAGCGCTGATTTGTGTGTAATGCGGATTGGGTGGAGAGAAAGAAAATAATGCTAAGCCGCATTTCCTTCTATCGGTTTGATCTCGTTCAGCTCATTTCCCTTTTGAGTTACTTCTTCTTCCAAATCATAGTCATTTTGTAGGCCAAGCCAAAACTTTGGACTGTTTCCGAAAAATTTGGATAGTCGCAATGCTGTATCAGCTGTAATTCTTCTGTTTCCTTTCAATATTTCGCTGACTCTGGTTTGAGGGATGAATGTTTCTTTGGCAAGTCGATAAGCAGAAATTCCCAGAGGTAAAAGAAATTCCTCATTTAATACCTCTCCCGGGTGTATGTTTCTTAACTTTTCCATATTCAACTATTTTCCAGAATACCATTGCAAAATCCTTTCAATCTTTTCTTCCAGTGGCATGTAGCCATCCAGCCAATGAATTTCAGTTCCCTGTTTTTCCATTTTTCGGAACCATGTCATCTGGCGTTTGGCAAACTGGTGAATAGCAACATTCAATCCGTCAAACATTTGCTGATAAGTGAGTTGCCCGGTCAGGTGCAGTGTCATATATTTGTATTCCAGACCGTAATAAGTAAGTTGTTCAGGCGTTAATCCGCTGTCGAGTAAGCGCTGAACTTCATTCAACATTCCTTCTTTCAGTCGTTGTTTCAGCCGGCTGGTAATTCGTTTCCGTCGAGTTTCACGTTCGAATTTCACCCCAACAACCAAACTTCGGATATCAGGCATACCAGTGTCAATCTCTGGATGAGTGAGGTAATATTCCTCAATTTCGATGGCGCGAATGGCTCGCTTGGAGCTTTCTGTGTCAGTTTGGTTGTGCAGGTAGTTTTTGTAGCCTTTCAATATTACTTCCAGTTCCCAAAGTAATTTGTCATCCAGTTCTTCACGAAGCTTTTCGTTTACCGGAACCTGAATCAGTTTGTAGTTTTTCAGAATGGCTTCAAGGTATAATCCGCTGCCGCCACACATTACCGGAAGTTTTCCACGTTCAGTAATTTCAGCAAAAACCCGTAGAAAATCTTTCTGATATTCAAATACATTGTATTCGTAACCCGCATCAACAATGTCGATCAGATGATAAGGAATACTTTGTCTATCAACCACATAATCCGCATAATCTTTACCTGTTCCGAGATCCATTCCGCGATAAACCTGACGTGAATCTGCCGAAATGACTTCGCCATTAAGTACCGAAGCAATTTTTGCAGCAACTGCTGTTTTTCCTGAAGCTGTAGGACCGAGAATGGTAATAAGATTATATTTTTCGTTGTGCATGGGTTCTGAAGTTTTGGAAGTACAAAAATACAGCTTTAAATTGTTAATTTTGAAATCGAAATACACCATTGGTTATCATGAACACAAAAGATGTATTCACAATATTCAAAATTCCTGAAAAGGGAAATCAATCAATTAAAATAAATGGTACACAAACCTCAAAATATAAGTATTAAAAACAAAAAAGCTTTCTTCGATTACGAGATCATCGAAAACTTTTATGCAGGCATTCAACTGGCCGGAACTGAAATAAAATCGATACGTGGCGGAAAAGCCGGTTTGGTTGATTCGTATTGTACTTTTGTAGGCACTCAATTGTATGTTAAAAACATGCATATCTCTGAATACGAATTGGGTACCTGCAATAACCATATTGCCAAACGCGACCGCAAACTGCTTCTTCACAAAAAAGAATTGGTGAAAATTCAGAAGAAAGCAAAAGAAGGCGGGATTACCATTGTGCCTCTCAAACTTTTTATCAATGACCGTGGCCTTGCCAAACTCGAGATTTCACTGGCCAAAGGGAAAAAGACCTTCGATAAACGTGAAACCCTCAAACTGAAAGACGCAACACGCGAAATGGATCGGGCAAGGAAGGTTTAGTGGTCAGTCTCAGTCCCAGTCCCAGTTTTCAGTTTTCAGAAGAAAGTTTCGATTCAACGAATCAGGTTGAATTGTTGGTAAATATGACAAGTTGCGTAAAAACAATCGTATATTTGACGTATAACTTTAAAATCCAATATCATGGCCTTGTTAGATTCGTTGAAAAAATTGTTTGGCACGTCAAAAGATCTTGGTGCTGCCAAAATTGAAGAATTAAAAGTTAAAGCAACTCCGGCAGTTGAAAATACAAAAGAACAAGCAAAAGAGGTTGTTGATAAAATTGAAAATGCAACTGCTGATATCAGAGAATCGGCAAAAGCATTCGGTGAGAAAGTTCAAACCCTTGGCGAGGATTTAGTTGAGAAAGCACAAGAAAAACTTGACAAACTTGAAGCTTCCGCTGAAAATTTCGTTGAAGACCTGAATACGAAACTTCAGGCAAAATTACCCAAGACAGAAACTGTTACTGATCAGGCCATCGCTCCGGTTGAGCAGGTTGAAGAAAAAGTGACTGAAGCAGCAAAAGAACCTGTAAACAATGCTGAAGAGCCAAATAAAAAGGCAAAAGAATAAAGAAATTGGATTGCAAAAGATATTAAACAGAGAAGCAAGACTTTTGGTCCTGCTTCTCTGTTTTTTACGAATGATGATTAATATTCATCTTCGTTAAAAAAGAAATCATCTTTGCTCGGGTAATCGGGCCAGATATCTTCAATACTTTCATAAATCTCCCCTTCGTCTTCTATCTCCTGTAAATTTTCGATTACTTCAAGTGGGGCACCGCTACGGATCGCAAAATCGATTAACTCATCTTTGCTCGCTGGCCATGGTGCATCCTCTAATTTTGAGGCTAATTCAAGTGTCCAGTACATATCGTTTATTAATTATGTGGTTTTTAACTCGTTTTTCAAAACTCCTGCGAATATAACAAAAAAACGGATTCTGCAATAAATAAAAATATTAATTCATTTTAATCAGGAGACCACAGTATTTCCGCGGATTTCAGGTCCATTGATATCTTTCTTGAAAGCACAAAAAGGTAGTCTGACAGGCGGTTAATGTACTTGATAAGGTTCGGATCGACCTCTGCTTTTTCTGAAAGTTCAACAATACACCGTTCTGCCCTGCGACATACCGTACGTGCGACATGACAAAATGATGTTGCCAGACTACCTCCAGGTAAAATGAAGTTGTTCAATGGTGGCAAAACGGAAATCATTTGATCCATTTCAACTTCCAGCAGCAAAATATCGTCAGCACCGCAGGGATGCTGTTTTTTGATCATCTCGACAGATGAATCGCTGGCTAAATTTGCCCCGATCACAAATAGTTTGTTCTGGATTTTTTCAAGCACCGAATCGGCATGTTCCTCATTTTGTAGCGATCTTACTACTCCAATGTATGAATTTAACTCATCCACTGTTCCATAAGCTTCAAGCCTGATGTTGTATTTTTTAACGCGTGTACCGCCAATGAGTCCGGTGGTTCCGTCGTCGCCGGTGCGGGTATAGATTTTCATGTGAAATTGTTTCTTATTATTCTCTGTAATTATCCCAATATTCTTTTGGAGTAACGATTTTTGTCCCTCTAAATTCAGTCATTGTAAAGTCATTTGTATTGCCGGTTATAATAAAATCAGCTTTAGATTCGACTGCCAGTTCAAGCAATCTATTATCAGCATTGTCTCCTATTATATCTAATCGTACTGTTGGATAAAACTTTGTTGCTTTTGTCTCAATTTGAGCCAACACGAATTCTGCCTTATTTACGAAATCTGGATATTTACTGAATTTTGGCCTGTTTAATACCTCTAAGTATTCTTTGAATAAATCATCGGATATACATACTTCCACGAGGTTTTCAAGCACATAATTGTAGAGAATGAAATTTGGGTAATTCCTTTGTATCAGTGATGAAACCACCACATTGGTATCAAGAATTATTTTTTGCATTTCTTACTGCTTTAACTTCATCAGTAATTTCATCCATTGACATTTTTGAAATTTTATATTTTTCAGCCAGTTGAACACTTCTATTAAGTGTTTGCTTTGTAATTTCCCTATTTACAATATCTACAAATTCCGAAAAAGATAACCTATCATTATTGATTCCGAATTGATTATATTCTAAATCTGATATTGACACGCTAATTGTCTTCATAATCATTGTTTTGTGCAAATTTAATTTTTTTTGAGTAAACTTTCAAAATGAGGAGAAACAGCATTTACCTAACTATTCTGTTTCCTTCAGCTACTCAATACTCTTTAATAAACCGGATTCGGATTCACGTAATCTGATTCGATTTCACCGTCTTTCAAACGAATGATGCGATGGGCATGAAGTGCAATACTTTCTTCGTGGGTCACAACAATCAGGGTGTTTCCTTTTCGGTGAATTTCAGCAAAAAGCTGCATAATTTCTTCCGAAATTTTTGAATCCAGGTTTCCAGTTGGCTCATCAGCCAGCAAAATCGACGGGTTATTCACCAGGGCACGTGCAACTGCCACGCGTTGGCGCTGTCCGCCTGATAATTCATTGGGTTTGTGTTCAACTCGGTCCGAAAGGCCAACTTCGGCCAATATCTTTTCAGCCTTCAGTATTCGTTCCTGCTTTTTAACTCCTGCATAAATCAGAGGCAACATTACATTTTCGAGGGCGGTATTACGTGGCAGCAGGTTGAATGTCTGGAATACAAACCCGATTTCCTTGTTCCTGATTTCGGCCAATTCGTCGTCGGATAAGTGGCTGACATCCGAGTTACTCAATATATAAGTTCCGCTGGTGGGAGTGTCCAAACATCCAATTACGTTCATTAATGTCGATTTTCCTGAACCGGAAGCGCCCATAATCGCAACATATTCACCTTTGTTGATGGTAAGCGATACCGAGCGCAAAGCCCTGACAATCTGAGTTCCTACCTTATAGTTCTTGACGATTTTTTCAAGCTTGATAACTGTTTCCATCTTATTGCCTATTGTTTAAAACGAATTAGTTGAAAATTACACCGATTCATTACAAATACTGAACCGTAATTCAGGTCGAAATATACTCATATAATACCAAAGTGAATTATAGCTTAATCCAAATGTTTTCATGGTAGTATGCCGATGGATAGAAATGTTAGGCCAATTGAGTGAGCGATAATTGGACTATTACATTTCTCCAATCGGTATAACCAATTGTAAAACTGCAAACCAATCAATTCTATAAATATTTGGTGCCGCTGGCACCGTTTTTAGTTCCTTTAGGAACGAAATATTTATAGAAAAATGTATCCCCACAAAAATGAAGCCCCGTAGGTGGCGAAACATCTCCAATTCCAATATTATCAACGTTTTTAATAGTATTGAAAATAGTTTAATCGGACACTAATGATAAACAATCATTTAATCAGGTCAATCATAGCTTGTCCCGATCTCGGGAGTTCAGACAACTTTTTTTCTGCCAACGAAGCACAGTATGATATAAGTGCTGTGTCAATATTTAAAGAGTGAGAAAATCACGAATGTCAATAAAAAGAGGATGTATCTCATATCTGTCTTTTATGGTTGCACATAACGTTCGCAAATACACGCAGGGCGGGAGTTAACCGATGAACTTCCTACGAAGATTTGCATTTCATCCCAATTGCTATCTGGACTAATTTCTTGTCAACGAAGCAGCGAAACCTGACTTGCGGGTATTTTGCTGTTATAGGGCGTTTTTTAACTAGATTTAATCATGACCTTACTTACAATTGTCTGTTTTTCCAGTATTAACTTTATGAAATAGATTCCATTTTCAATGCCGTCAACACTTATTTTATCTGAATTCAAAAATTGCCGAATAATTCTACCGTGTAAATCAATGATACTTACACTATTGATCCTTTCATTTGTTTTATTGGCAATATTGATATAATCGCAGGCTGGATTTGGATAAATTGATATTTTGTCAGAATATGATTTGTTAACTATTGAATTTATAATCCTATATGAAAAGGTTTGAGTCGATTTGTTTCCGTTGCCATAATCAGAAATTATTTTGGTCGGATAGTTATATTTATTGTACGAAATAATTCGATTGGCTTTTACTGCAAAATCTCCTGTTCCATCTGATTTTAGCCAGTTATTTTTACACGAATATTCAGTCAAACTTCCTTCAATTATTGCTAAATCAGATTTATAATAAGGATTAATAAAACTATCATACGAAAAGTATAGATCCATAAATAAATATCCTGTAAGTTCTTTGTAGAGCATGTTATCCACATTGTCATTAGCATATTTATATTTTAGTATTCGGGTCTGAGAAGAATCGATTACGTTATTCGCCCAATAGTAATATTTGTATTCAATAATTTTGTCATTTTCCCAGACTATATCATCGGAATTTGCATACGTATCAATGATTTTAGATAATTTGTTATTTACAAATTCAAATCTCTGAGTGATGCTTGGTTTAATTATTGTATCGCCGGATAAATCCACTACATAGTTACTAATTGAAGATAGGTTATTGTCAATGCTATAATTTATCTGACTATAAACAGTTACCTGTCCACCATGTTCATAAAAGTTATCCTTATATTGGATTAATATAGGTTTATTGAATTCGTTGTAAACTATCTTTTTATTTCCGATACTATCTAATAAACAATCTTGACCAATTGACTTCTGATTTTGTAGAATTAGTAAGATTAACGTGAATACAATTGCTATTTTCATCATAATTATGATTTTAAGAACAGATGTCGTATCAAGTGGCGGTTGTTAAAATGCCCATAACTTAGAAAATAGCGGAACCCTTATAGTACTTTCCCTCAACTTCATCATTTTCCAACCCGCTACACAACTTGCCTAAGTGTTTGGTTTTTAAACCGAGCTAAAAGTAGTAGGTTATGTTTATAAATCAAAACTATTGATCACTTTTTTCTATCCTTTTTAGGTCATTTTATTTTCAGGACACAGTTTTTAGAGCATTCTCCTACCCTCGCCGTTTGTTTTGGGGAAATTGTGAATCGCAAAACCTTTTCCACACTTGGTTTTGTATCAAATGCTTTTTCAGCGTTTTTGAATCGACCAGTAGGCAGGTCCGTTTTCGAGGTAAACGATCGGAGTATCTTTGATAAAGGTTTTCATCCAGGTGGCGCAGTATTCCATTCCCGCCTCTTCCGAAGGAATGTGCCCGGTGAAAATGGCCGCTTTTTTCATGCCCAGCATCGAAGCGTCGAGCACATATTCGTAAGTTTCCCATTCCGAAGCTTCGCCTGCCACCAATACTTGCGTAAACTCGCTGGTCAGCAAATTGATGTGCGACTGCGAACCCGAAGCGCCCACAGAAAGCGCCACATTGGTAAACTTCATCAACGGATCGCCAACAATTCGCAACTGGCTACCTTTCAATTTCTCCTGAAGTTTCTGGGCAAATCCGCCAACGGTCTGTTCATCGAATTTGAAGAACAACATAGAATTGTCAACCTGGTTGGCTTTCCATCCCAGTTTATCGATCATGCCAACGTAAATTCCATCAGGAACAGTCTTGTGCCAATGGTCGTGAAACCGGAATATGATCAACCCATGTTTTTTGATGTATTCATTCTTTTGCTGATATACCGGGTCGTTTTCCAGGAAATCAGTTTTATCGAGGTGATTGTAAAAGGTAGGCTCGTGGGCTATAACCAGGTTGCAATTGTTCGCCACTGCTTCGCGAAGGGTTTCCATATTGGCGAACATACAAACAGCTGCTCCGGTAACCACATCGTCCGGATTGCCTGATTTAAATGTATCAACCGTTTCCTGATTCCACGTACAACTCAGATGAGCTTGCATCTGACTGATAATTTGTCTTGCAGTTAGATTGTTTACAGCTACTTTTTGTGCCAGAAGTTTTTGCGATCCGGCAACAATGAGTATAAAAATACAAGCGCCAAGAAGTTTCATAGGTTTAGTTCTTTTGAGATTTCAACGACTTATAATTCTTCAAAAATATGAAAAAATGGACAGCATCGTCATCACCATTTATCAAACGGCATAAAGATGGTTCACTGAAACTGCTGATCAGAAATAAATTATCAGCATTTATCAAATCCGATCGAATATTTTGATACGGATTTTTACCTTTGTTTTCAATATAAAACCCAAACCAACCAAACGATCATGATGAACTTCAAGCTTATTTTCCTTCTGATTTCCAGCGCTTTTTTATTTTCGTCCTGTCAAAACAGGGAAGCCGAATGGACTGAACTTTTCAACGGTAAAGACCTTACCGGTTGGACAGCCAACGAACATCCCGGTTCGTTTAAAGTCGAAGATGGCTTATTGGTTGCCAATGGGCCAATCAGTCATTTGTTTTACACCGGCGATTTCCGGAAAGGTGTTTTCAGAAACTTTGAACTGAAAGCGATGGTAAAAACTGAACCCAACAGTAACTCCGGAATTATTTTTCACACTCAGGAACAACCGTATGGACCACTGCTGCGCGGATACGAAATTCAGATCAACAATTCGTACGAACGTCCGGGCGATTTTCAGGAGTTGAAAAAAACCGGAAGCATTTATGGAATCCGCAACGTTTATTACCAAACAGTAAAGGACACGGAGTGGTTCGAACTTCGTTTTAAAGTGATTGAAAACCGTTGCGAAGTGTTTGTAAACGGCACCAAAATGGTTGATTACATTCAGCCTGACGAACCTTACCGCCCCAAAAACGACCAGTGGAAAGTTTTTAGCGCCGGCCGTATCGCCTTGCAATGTCACGACGAACTGAGCAAAGTTTATTTCAAAAGTATTCAGGTGAAACCATTGCCAAAAGCCGAAAAATATGAACTGTTGGTATCGAAAGAATGGGATACCAAAGTCACCAAGATGATGTTCGAAAATTTCCCATTGATCGATTTTCATGTTCACCTGAAAGGCGGCCTGACCATTGATCAGGCATGTAAAAACTCGATGAAATTGGGTATTAATTATGGTATTGCGCCCAATTGCGGATTGAAATTTCCGGTAACCGACGATAAGTCGCTGAACGCTTATATGGACACCGTTCAATCGAAACCGATTTTCAGGGGAATGCAGGCTGAAGGTCGCGAGTGGGTTACTTTGTTTTCGCCGGAAGCCGTCGCAAAATTCGACTACGTGTTTACCGACGGAATGACTTGGACCGACCACAAAGGCCGCCGGATGCGACTTTGGATTCCGGCCGAAGCATTTGTGGATGATGAGCAGCAGTTTATGGACGAGTTGATTAGCAAAATAGAAAATGTAGTTTCGAAAGAACCCATCGACATTCATGTAAATCCGACCTTTCTGCCAGCCGTAATTGCCGCCAGATACGACGAACTGTGGACAGATGCCCGAATCGACCGGTTCGTAAAGGTTTTGGCCGAAAATCATGTAGCATTGGAAATCAATTCGCGGTTTAAACTGCCTTCAGAAAAAATATTGAGAAAAGCCAAAGAAGCCGGAGTAAAATTTACTTTTGGCACCAATAACACCGGACCTGACCTTGGTACACTTGATTATTCGCTTGAGATGAAAGAAAAACTCGGCTTGACCTATAAAGACATGTTTATGCCCAAAAAGCAAAACGAAAAACCGGTGCTGGTAAAAGGGCTTCCGGCAAAGATTACGGGATGAAATGAAAATCAAGTGAAAAAAGTGGTCAGTCTCAGTTATCAGTCGCAAAAACGAGCATGTGAATTCGAGACACTGAAGGTGTCAAATTTGAATAACCCTGGGTAAGTAGGGACGATGGAACCCGTGGCAAAGGAAAAACGAGGTCATAGCCGCATCTGCAATCTTATTTGAAACTAAAATATTGTATGCGCCGCATTGCAATGGCGATAGTAAGAATAACAAAAACAAGTCAGACAATTAAAGTAAATAACTGAAGAATCATCAATGGAAAGGGTATTATTTGAGCGACTTAAACGCATCCAGGCTTTGGCTGAAATAGGTCTGGAATATAGCAACAGCAATTACGATAAGGAACGGTACGATGAGATTCAGGATATTTGCCTGGAAATGCTGTCGCAAATCACCGATGTTCCGGTGTGTAAAATTCTCCCGGTAATTCAGGAGAAGAGCGGCTATAAAACGCCCAAAGTGGATATTCGTGCGGTAGTTTTTAATCCGGAAGGTCAGATTTTGTTGGTTCAGGAAAAAGTGGATGGATGTTGGTCGTTGCCTGGCGGCTGGGCCGATGTAGGTTATACCCCGTCGCAAATTGCGGAGAAAGAATGTTTTGAAGAATCAGGTTTGACAGTGAAAGCAAGTCAGCTAATTGCCGTGATGGATAAAACAGCACAGCAAATGCCTCCTGAATTTGAATATGTGTATAAACTTTTTATCCGTTGTGAACCTCAGGATAACCGGATTGCCATTGGCGAGGAAACTATCAGTGTTGGTTGGTTTTCCGAAAATGAATTGCCGGAATTATCAAAACCCAGAAATCTGGAATCGCAAATTCACCTGATGTTCGAATATTTCAGGGGGGAGAGAACAGTGGTTTACCTTGATTAATTTGGATTTATATTCCCATTTCGTACTTTTACAGACCAGACCAGACCAGTTCAAATCAAATCAATCATACAAATTTATGAAACAACTATTCTATTTAATCTTATTGATTTCCCTGCCAATGATGGCAGTCTCGCAAACAAAATTTCAATTCCAGAATACCAGTTTATCCACTCAGGAACGTGTTGAAAGTCTGCTTTCTGAAATGACCGTTCAGGAAAAAATGGACCAGATGCGTTACCAGTCGCCTGCAATTGAAAGGCTTGCAATTCCGCAATATAACTGGTGGAACGAATGCCTTCACGGTGTAGCGCGCGCCGGTTATGCAACTGTATTTCCACAATCGATCACAATTGCTGCATCGTGGGACTCCGACCTGATTCATCAGGTGGCAACCGTTATTTCTGATGAAGCTCGCGCCAAGCACCATGAATTTTTGCGTCGCGGAATGCACGACATTTACCAGGGATTGACTTTTTGGTCGCCCAACATCAACATTTTCCGCGATCCGCGCTGGGGGCGCGGCCACGAAACGTATGGCGAAGATCCATACCTGACCGGACAACTGGGCGTTCAGTTCGTCAAGGGTTTGCAGGGCGACGATCCGAATTACCTGAAAGTAGTCGCAACTGCCAAACATTTTGCGGTTCATTCAGGGCCGGAACCATCCCGACATGTTTTCGATGCAAATGTGAGCGAACGCGATTTGCGCGAAACTTATTTACCGGCTTTCCGCAGCCTGGTGGTCGATGGTGGCGTATATTCCGTAATGGGCGCTTACAATCGCTTCCATGGCGAGGCCTGCTGTGCCAGTCCTGAATTATCCGGAATTCTGCGAAATGAATGGGGATTCAAAGGTTACGTTGTTAGCGACTGCTGGGCCATTGCCGATATCTGGCAAACTCATAAAATTGCAAAAGATGCAGCTGAAGCCTCAGCTTTGGCCGTCAAACAAGGAACCGACCTGGAATGTGGCGATTCATACAAAGCATTGCCTGAAGCTCTTAAACGCGGATTAATTACTGAAAAAGATCTGGATGTATGTGTTGGTCGTTTAATGACCGCCCGGATGAAACTGGGGATGTTCGACCCTGACGAGAAAGTTGCGTACGCGCAGATTCCTTTCTCTGTAAATGACAATCCCGCTCATGACCAATTGGCTCGCGTGGCTGCACAGAAAAGTATTGTGTTGCTGAAAAATGCCAATAAAACCCTTCCGTTGAGCAAAAAACTGAACCGTATTGCTGTAATCGGTCCAAATGCCGACGAAATAGAATCGTTGTGGGGCAATTACAATGGAGTTCCATCTCATCCGGTGACTGTTCTTCAAGGAATCAAAAATAAAATAACTCCGCAAACTGAAGTTCTTTATGCACAAGGCAGCGAACTGGCTGACGGCGTATCCAAACTAACTGCCATTCCATCCATTTATCTGGAAACTGAAGACGGCAAACAAGGCGCTTTCGGCGAATACTTTGCCAATAACAAACTGGAAGGGAAACCATTATTTACACGCGTTGACGACAATGTCGATTTTTACTGGGAAGCAGGTTCTCCTGATCCACGAATGCCAGTCGATAATTTTTCAATTCGCTGGACTACTTATCTGAAAGTACCCCAAACCGGTGATTACCAAATTGGCATCTGGAGTATGCCCAATTTCAAGATCTATTGCGATGGTAAGGAAATTTTGGGTGGAGACAATGAACACCATGCTTTTCACAGTTCAAAGAAACTGACACTCGAATCAGGAAAACGGTACAAGTTGGTGTTTGATTACAAAAATTATCATGGCGATGGTACTGCAAGTTTGTTGTGGGCAACTCCGCAGCCAAACATGCTGGCTCAAGCGGTTGAGACTGCGAAAAAAGCTGATGCTGTTATCCTGGTTCTAGGTCTAAATCAACGGCTGGAAGGCGAAGAAATGCCCATTCAGGTGGACGGATTCAAAGGAGGCGACCGCACTCACCTGAACCTTCCTAAAATACAGGAACAACTGATGGAGGCCCTAAAGGCAACCGGGAAACCGATTGTTCTGGTATTGCTTAACGGAAGCGCACTTTCAATCAATTATGCAGCCGAAAACATGGATGCAATCATCTCAGCCGGCTACCCCGGGCAACAGGGTGGGAATGCAGTTGCCGACGTTTTGTTCGGCGATTACAATCCGGCTGGCCGTTTGCCGGTTACCTATTACAAATCGGTTGATCAGTTGCCAGCCTTCGAAAACTACGATATGGAAGGACGTACTTACCGATATTTCCGTCAGACACCGCTTTATCCTTTTGGTTTTGGCCTGAGCTATACCAGTTTTACTTATGCTGATCTGAATGTTCCACAAGAAGTCAAGATGGGTGAGCCAGTAAATGTTTCGGTTAAAGTAACCAATGCGGGCGACCTCGACGGTGATGAGGTAGTGCAATTGTACCTGACCGACGAAAAAGCGTCAACACCACGCCCCATCCGCCAGTTGGAAGGTTTTAAACGTATTTCACTGAAGAAAGGCGAATCGCAAACAGTGCAATTTGCACTCGAATCCCGCCAGCTTTCGATGATTAACGACAAAAATAAACAAGTAGTTGAACCCGGTTGGTTCACCATTTCAGTAGGAGGCGAACAACCCGGATTTACAGGAACCACCAATGCCGAAACCACCGCAACCATTACCGGACGGGTAAATATTAAAGGAAAAGTACTTGAAATAAAATAGTTAATTCCTGAATTGAAAGATAAGTGAGAGGCTGTCTCAAAAGTCATTGATCATGTCATCCTGAACTTGTTTCAGGATCCCACGCACTGTATGTCAGACCCCGAAATAAATTCGGGGTGACTAGTTTATCGCGTATTTTGACTTTTGAGACAGCCTCTTTTTTTTGGATTTATAATTAAGACCATAAGGACATAATGAACACCCATGATTTGATTACATTTAAGAAAATTTTCGAAATGAAAACTTCTGTTTTTCTAATTATTACAAGCTTAATTCTCACAGCTTGTTCTGGTATCAAATCCTTAAAAACTTCAGAATATAGCAAGTCACCCGAGGAAATTGGAAAGCTGGTTACTAAAGATCTGCTTTCCCGATCGGAATTCATGATGTACAAGACACAGGAAGTTAATGCTGTGCATTATGCTGAAGCTTGTACCGGATATGGCGCTGTAAAACTAGCAGCATTTCTGAATGACAAAGAAACGATCCGGAAACTCGCTGATCGGTACGATAGAGTAATTACTGAAATCATCCCAAATACAGAAAATCATGTGGATGCAAATGTGTATGGAATATTGCCACTTGAGTTATTCATCCATACCAGGATAGAAAAATATTTTAAACAGGGGATCGAACTGGCTGATGGGCAATGGAAGAATCCTTTGCCCAACGGAATGACATCTCAAACCCGATACTGGATTGATGACATTTACATGATTGGCTGTCTGCAGGTACAGGCTTACAGAGCCACCGGAAAAACCATTTATCTCGAAAGGGCTGCCCTGGAGATTGATTCTTATATTCAAAAACTTCAGCAGCCAAATGGATTATTTTATCATGGAATTGATGCACCTTTCTTCTGGGGAAGAGGAAATGGGTGGGTTGCAGCAGGTTTAGCCGAATTATTAGCTGTTCTTCCTGAAAATAATCCACATTATAATTCAATTCTCAATGGCTATAAAAAAATGATGAAGACTTTGGTTGATAGCCAGACTGAAGATGGTATGTGGTGCCAATTGATCGATAAAGAAGAATCATTTAAAGAAACATCGTCAACTGCCATGTTTGGGTTTGCTATAACCGTTGGGGTCAAAAAAGGATTATTATCTGGAGAAAAATATAGAACTGCTTACAAAAAAGCATGGAACGCACTTACAAATTATATCGATCAGGATGGTAAGGTTAGTGAAGTGTGCGTAGGAACCGGCCAAAGCAAAGATGTAAACTTTTATCTCACCCGCCCCAGGATTATTGGAGACCTGCATGGTCAGGCCCCAATACTTTGGTTTGCCTATAGCTTGCTGGCAAATTACAAGTAAATTGCTCGTAAAAAAGAGGACATCCATTGCGGACATCCTCTTTTAACTATCAAAATCAAACACACTATCTATTTGGTAAGCACTTTTACTGCTTTTTGACCATCTGCTGAATTAACTTTCACGATCCAAAGACCATTGCTGAAATTGAAATTGGAATCGGTATTTGTTTCAAATGATTTCATAAGAGAACCATTCATATTGTAAACATTGATTCTTGTATTCGATTTTACATTGGATACAAAAATCCTGTTTCCTGAAGAGTAAACATTGATTGAAGAAGCTGATTGGAGGCCAGCAATTCCATCGGTTGCATCGCCGGCAATCAATTCGGGTAATGGATCCCAGTTGTCACTGCCCTTTGTGAAGTTAAAGGTGGTAATAGAAGTGCCATCGGTCAATGTTGGCGCTGTTAATAAAGTTGCCCAGGTTGCCCGGCTTGACGAGTTATTTACGCCTGATTTTTCAATGGTTCCATATTCATACATGAGCTTCGATTCTCCGCCCAACGAGTTATTCCATCCAATAGGCATAATCAATGATTGACCTACTGATCCGGTATAATCGGTTGTATTAATTGTAGTGTTGTAGAAGACGACCTCACTTGTTGTTGCTTGCCATGGACGGCCAAAATAACCTGGTTTTGCAAGAAATGTTGATGCAGTCTCTGTTCCGGGAGTTGGAGCTGTGACGGTACATCCGTACATCAAATAGCCTCTGCCGCTGCTTTGTTGGGCTGCGGTAAGGTAAGACGAATCGCCGCTATCGTCGCTTACGTTCATAACCAAATCGCTTTTGTAGAATACTGCTGTCATTGGTCCAAAGAGATAATCAACAGCTCCCATCATTGCACCTTTATACACAACCACCCTGCCTGTGCCTCCATAGAATGAATCCTGACGACCCACGACCCGGCATTTCTTTAATACAGCTTTGTCAGCGCCATTGAAGGCAATTGCAGCAGCTCTTTCAACAAAACTCTTCTTCTGAACGCTGGTGTTGCCTATATCGGTAGGTCTGATACCTTTACCTCCTGATGTCCACATAACGACTACATCCTGAGATTCTTTTTTGGAAATGTATTGATTGTACGAGTTCTCAAAAATGATGCTTTCGGCTTCGAACCCATTGGCGCTGACAACAACAGTTGCATTCCAGTATGAACCGTTTGTTGTACCGCTACCTTTGTTTTCATACGATAGGTAACCATTTTCTTTGTTTACCCGCAATATTTCAGCATTCCATTTCTGATTGGTTCCCATGCTGTAATAGTTGTATCCATGTCCGTAGTATGAAGTAATTCTGACAGCCCCGGCGGCAATATCAACACCTTTATTAGCAAGAGCAATGCTTGGAGATGTCGAAGCATTTTTCAATGTAACATTGGCTGAGTTAATAACCAGCATTTCTTCATAATTACCTGGATCGATCATAACAGTAACACGTTGGGCGCTGGTGCGAACTATCTTCCCGATAGCTGTTAAAGCATCGTTGATTGTTTTGTATTCTTTATCGTTACCTACATAAACGATCGGTTTATACTCCATCGTTGCACCAATGGCAATTTCGGTGATGTAAGTTGTACTTGCACTTGCACCAATAGTGATAGTCACAAAACCTGCCTGATTTCCCGGATAAGAATAATCGGCATATTCGAATGTGCTTGTACTATTGGTTGCAGTAGTAATTGCAGTACCACCATCGATGGAGAAATCGGCAGTATAGTAATAGGTAACCCTGATTTTGTCACCAACTTTTACCGGAATTTTAATGGTGGCACCAGCTTTTGCAGTCAAATGTCCTTTGGCAAGTTCGCTGGCAACTGTTCCTGTAAAAATCATGCCTTTGTAGGCAGTTGTTCCATTTGGAATAGCTTTGTCATCGAACGACCAGATGGTAACTGGGTTAAATGCAAGCGCTTTGGTTGCTGCGGCGCCATTAACTGTAAGGTTTGAAGTAAGGCCGATTTCAACTGGATATTCATCCAATCCACCATAAGAAATCGCATAAGTTCCATCACGCAACGAAATACTGCTCACAGAACTGAAACTGTAAACATACCCCGATTCGTTTAAATTAGTAAATGTCAAGCTTAACTTAGCCAGTTGTTCAGCGTTTAAACCTGAAGCACTAATAGTTATTTTATAGAGCGGTTTTGCAGTAAAAACCAATTCAGCAGTTGTGTTTGCTTTCCCAATGGTGATGAAATTATTTGGAAGGTAAAAGTCGTTAACACCTGTTGCAGAAATGGTGTACTTGCAGTTTGGTTCCAGTTGAACAGTGTATGTTCCGGCAGTCGCATCAATTACCGGCTGTGGTTTATAGATTGAATTAGCAGCAGGATCAGGCGTATAAACCAACCCAAGTTTTGAAATTTCCGAACCCAAACCTGTAACTAAACCACTTAAAGTGTAAAGCTCAACTTTCTGTATCGCAATATTATAAGTAGTTGTGGTTGCGGTTACGTTCAAAGTAAATCCGTTACTGATAACGTATCCGTTTGCATCAGTCAAGCTCAGGGTGTAATTGTATCCTGCCGGAAGTTTCATGCTGTATCCACCTGTTGTCATAGTCGATTTCCAGATTTTCCCGGCTTCATTTTTGAATAAAATGGCGTAATTGGCGGGGATTCCAGAAGCCTGGCTAACATCGACCGAACCAGTTAAGATTACATAAGTTGCCTCTTTTTTGTAAATACGGAAATAGCTTGGTTTGCCAACATTATCGAAAACATGGTAAACACCAGCTTTTTTTGCCACGAAATGAAGCTCAGCCAGATCGCTCACAGTAACTTTATCGGTTTGCGAAGCGGGATCAGGAACATATTGAAAGTTAAGAGTTCCACCTGCATCTGTTCTGGCAACGATTGTAACTTCATCGTCATCGCTTAATGTTAAGCTCATGTATCTTCCGGCTGCTGCTGCACCATTTACATAAACACGTCCGGTGTAATCAGTTGCACCTGCAATGTTTTCATCGTAACGTGACAGACTTTTATTGGTAGTTCTAAGTCTGTCGTTCGATCCGCCAACCCAGCTCAATACACCTGCTGTAAAGCTTGGAAGTACATTTCCACTGCTTCCAACAGTGATTGTCGGAGCATACCATGAGTTGATGATATCAACAGTTAAATTGTTTTTATAAGTCGCTTCATCCAATTGTACGGCACCAAAATCCCAAACTTCAGTCTTACCATTTGAAATTTCACCACCGACATTCATATTCAGGCCGTACTTATTATCCTTTAGTTTGAAGGAACCACCACTCAGTGTAAGTGTTCCATCAGCACTCTTACCATTACTGATATTTGTTCCATCATTGAAATCGTTAGTGTCGGAACCGGTTAATTGCCCGAAGGCAAACACGATACCCAGCATCATTGCTAAAAATGATAAAGTAAACTTTTTCTTCATAATTGATTTGTATTAAGTTAGGACTGACTATTAATTCAAAAGAGAATTAAAAATAAGACAATCCGAATCAAAATACAGCATGAAGAATATCACAAAGGGTGGATAAACGTATCAGCGAAGGGTTGTATTTCCCAAAAAGCGGGCATTAATTACACTAAAAAAAGATAAGTAAAAGCATCAGTTTTATTTACAGCGCATTACACTCGAACAAATTCAATGATCGAATTTTATCTATTTATAAGGTAACTGACTTCAATGACCTTATTTTTTCTCTTGCCCAAAGTTCAAGTCGCCTAATCCAGACAGAAACAATTGCAAGCAATATCCGTGGAAAAACAAGAATACCAAAATGGTAACCCATTGCTACAAACAAAAGCGTGTCTTCGAGTTGTGAGTGAGAAATAGCAATATGGTGATTCAGTAAATCAGCATCTTCTTTGCTCAATTTGCCTTCTTCAGATTGATTAATCATGATCGCACCTCCGTATCCAAGCCCCAGTGTATAAGCAACCATCCAAAGAAATCCGGTATTAACGGGCAATCCCATCATCCGAAGCAGAGGTGTAAAAGGTTTCAGAATCCATTTGATCAGGCCAAATTCATTCAGTATTTTCTGTAAAATCAACAATAAATTAACCAGAACCACTATTTTCAGGGTAGTGACCAACATCGCTTTCGCCCAATCTATCAGTGCTGGCATCAGTTCTTTGGTTTCACTGATAATGTTTACTGAATCTGTGTCCATTTTGCCCGGAAGAAATAGGTTCAGTAGCCAGGCAGCGATAAAACTTGCCGATAATCTCGTTACCACCATTCTCCAGGCCGTTGAACCTGTTTTTTTCTGAATGGCTGTCTCAACAATCAAAGCATGAGAAATCAGGCACATTACCGCCAGAATGGTCCCTTCGCGGTAGCCAATTCCAAGCGTAGTCATTACCGCAATTGCAGAATAAATGTTGGTGAAAAAGCTTGTGATCAGTACGATCGAAGCTTGCCCCGACAATCCGATCATCTTGAGCAATGGCGCGACCCAGCCGGCAATCACATTCAGTATTCCAAAATGATCGAGCAGAAATACGGCAAACGAAACAGGAATGGTCAATTTCAGTAACCATAAAGCGGTTTTCATTCCCTGCGGAAGTGCAGACTTAACGCAAAACAACAATCTTTCAGATACACTCTTTGAATCAGCTAATCCCATTATTCAGAAATTTAAAAGCCCCGCTTTCACGAGGCTTTGGAGAACCTATTTAAATTTTTTCAGGAGCTCTTTAACGGCATCTTTGTGAACCGTAAACCCCATCATTTTTAGTTTGATGTAATCTTCGTGGAAAAAATAATATCCAAAGTTGGGACTTTTAGGATCAATATTTCTTGACCCTGAACTTGAATCTTTGATCAGGAACCAATCTTTGCCCAATCCCTTGTAGTTTTCGAGATAACCGATCAGTTGCATGCCATGATCGTCGGTCGTGGTTTCATTCGAAAAGCGGAACTGACGGGCATCATCGTTGATATATGCTGAAGGAATATCGAAATCAGGAACAAGGGCGCAATTGGTTTCGCGGCTAAAACCAGGTTCAGACACATCGCCGCCGATGCTCAGCGAATAACCGGCTTTGGTGGCTTTCTTTAGAGCGTCCATGAAATCGTTGAGCGGAACATTGTAATATTCCTTGCTGTGCCACCAGTTGTCAGGCACTTTGTATTCAACCTGTTCCCAGAAGGGTTCTTGCTTGTACGAAAGAATTTCGACATAATCGTCAGGATTAATTTTGAGGTAATCTTTCAGATAAGTTTGTGGCGTATAAGTTTTCCCTTCAACCACAAATTCGGTAGGTGGCACACCAATGTAATGATTCATAATCGATTTAATAGTTTCGATCGCTAATTCAACATTCCATGCATTCGATGTTTTTAACGAATTCAGAAAAGCTGTCATTTCTTCCACCATTTTGGCGTGAGTGTGAAACTTCCGTCCGTCAATTAGTCCGGTATAGGCTTCTTCAGGAACAGCGCCATACATTTTCATAATACGTGCAATCGCATTGCCTTCCGAGCCTTCTGAAAACACAGAATTTCCTCTTTTTTCGATGAACCGGCGGGTCTTTTCGATGTATTCGCAATAGGCTGAATAGATCTCAGAGATTTCCACTTTTTTGCCTTGCAGCCGAAGGACTTCTGTTTCGTAAAAGGAAGTGGTTGAAAAACTCCAGCAAGTACCGGCATTTCCCTGCGACTTGGTAGCATTGCTCCAGACAGTTTTATACAAATCAGGATTATTCGGCAAATCCATACCCGACTGATCCATCACAAACCGCTTGAATGGCTCTTTTTCGGCCAGCTTTTCCTCTACAGCAGTCACATCTTTCAGGATCGATTCGGTATAAAAACCTTTGCCTTTTTCTTCAATAATTATTTTGCCTTTGCTCACATTTTGAGCCTGAATGCCAATAACCAGCAAGGCAAACAAACCGGTGGTCAATACTATTTTATTCATTTTTTGGGTGGTTATTTTAGGTGCGAAATATAGATCAATCTTTTCATGCACTTCCTGAAGAATATCAGAAACTGTTTAAAATTTATTTTTTTGCCCATAGGGCATTAATGTCAATAGAAAAATGAGCGAAAAAAAAATATATTGTCCGTCAGGATATTAACAGATAAGTAGAGTGAATGAATAAATGCCGTATTTCTAATTGCTACAATATTTAACTCACCCCGTCGCATCTGCGATGCTTTGCCCCTCTCTTCTCGAAGAGAGCGGGGAAGGCCGCCTGCGGACTTCGGGGTGAGTAAATAATAAAATGCGACATTTAATTATATCTATTACTTAATAAATTAATTCCCTACGGGAAATCTGGGTTAATGATATATCCTTTCTATTGATATTTATCTTTTATGTAACTACTTTTTTAAAGATCGATGCTGTTTTGTCCGAAAGGAGGCCAAAGCCTTGCTCTAAGATGTCACGCGGACAATAGTCGTCATCTATTTCTTTTTTCTATAAATATTTTGCTCCTCTGGAGCAAGCACCAATTAGGCGTTTCGGTTGATTAGAACAAATTAGTGCCAGCGGCACGTAATATTTGTAGAAAAAAGATTAGCCTCAACGCTCTGAGTGCCGTAGGTACGAAACATTTCGGGTTCAAAATTCACCAACGGCCTTCAATCGCTTCCCTTTATATACACCAGTTATTCTTTTATGGGCTGTATGCCAACATACTGAAGGACTCCTACGGAGAAAATTTAAACAGCTTCTCAGTCATTTGTTTGTCGTTTCCGGTCTCCGTTTTTCGGTCTCCGTTTTCCATTCCCCTAACTAATCGAGCTCCAGTTAAATTCGGTATTTTTCATTTTGAGCAATTCGTGAACCAATATCCGGTTCTCCTGCTTTTCGAGCTTTGGATCGTCGTCGAGAATATCGGATGCCTGATTGCGCGCATGTTGCAATATTTCGCCATCGCGCCCCAGGTTGGCAATCTTCAGTGTAAAACCGATGCCACTTTGCTGGGTTCCTTCCATATCGCCCGGGCCACGGAGTTGAAGGTCAACTTCTGCAATCTCAAAACCATCGTTGGTTCGCACCATGGTTTCGAGGCGTTTGCGGCTTTCGTTGCTGATTTTGTACGACGACATCAGTAAACAATACGATTGTTCGGCTCCACGACCAACCCTTCCGCGTAACTGGTGAAGCTGCGAAAGCCCAAATCTTTCGGCGCTTTCAATAACCATTACCGACGCATTCGGAACATCAACGCCTACTTCAATCACCGTTGTTGCAACCATTATCTGGGTTTTACCTTCCTTAAAAAGGTTCATTTCGGCTTCTTTATCGGCAGGTTTCATTTTGCCATGAACCATGCTGATCGAGTACCGTGCAAATACCTGTTTCAGCAATTCATAGCCATTTTCAACATTCTTCAGATCGAGTTTTTCAGATTCTTTGATCAATGGATAAACCACATAAACCTGGCGGCCAACCTCCACCTGACTGCGGATAAAATCGTACACCTGGCTCCAGCGATTTTCGTAATAGTGCAAGGTTTGGATCGGTTTTCGTCCCGGAGGCAATTCATCAATCACCGAAACATCCAGATCGCCGTAAACGGTCATTGCCAGGGTTCGCGGAATAGGTGTTGCGGTCATTACCAAAATATGAGGCGGCGTAAATTCGTTCTTTTTCCAGAGTTTAGCACGCTGGGCAACGCCAAAACGATGTTGTTCGTCAATAATTACCAATCCGAGTTTCTGTGGGCTTACGGTATCTTCGATGAGCGCATGGGTTCCGATAAGCAATTGAAGGCTGCCATCTTCCAACTGTTCGTGGATAACGCGCCGCTTGGCAATCCTGGTCGATCCGGTCAGCAAAGCGATGGAGATTCCGAGCCCGTCGGTCATTTTTTTGATCGAATTGTAATGCTGAATGGCCAGTATTTCCGTAGGTGCCATCAGGCAAACCTGGAATCCGTTATCGAATGCAATCATGGCCGTCATTAATGCAACCAAGGTTTTCCCGCTACCTACGTCACCCTGCAACAAACGGTTCATTTGCTTTCCCGAACCCATGTCTTTGCGGATTTCGCGAATTACTTTCTTTTGTGCATTGGTTAGCTCGAACGGAAGATAATTGTTGAAAAAGGTATTAAAATTATAGCCCACCTGCGAAAACACAAAACCTTTGAATGCGCCTTCACGCTTGTGTTTCAGGCTTAAAATCTTCAGTTGGATAAAAAACAGTTCTTCAAATTTCAGCCTGAAAAGAGCATTCTTCAGCGAGATAGGATTTTCAGGAAAATGAACTTGTTTGAGTGCAACGGGGAGCGACATTAATTTCAAACGCGAAATCAACGAAGGCGTAAGCGTTTCATGGACTTTACTTTCGATAAGCGACGAAAGGGCGAATTGAAATTTATTCAAAGCTTTGCTCGTCATAAACTTCTTCTTCATGTTCTCCGTGGTATTGTAAAATGCCTGGAATATTCCTGTGCTGATTGGTTTATTCTCGACCGGTTCAAGTTCAGGATGAATCATGTTTAATTTTCCGTTGAAAATGGAAGGTTTCCCGAAAAGAACGTACTCGATATTGGGCCGGATATTTTCTTTCACCCATTTTACTCCCTGAAACCACAACAATTCCATTACACCCGAGTCGTCGCGGAAATGGGCAATCAACCGCTGGCGGGCCCCTTCGCCGGTGGTTTCGAACCTGATGATCGATCCTTTGAGCTGGATGTAGGGCATGTTGTTGGTAACTTCGGAAATCTTGTAAAATTTTGTGCGGTCGATGTATTTATAGGGGAAATAATAAAGCAGATCGTTGAAAGTGAAAATCTCCAATTCCTTTTTAAGCAGCTCGGCCCGTTGAGGCCCTACACCGGGTAAAAATTTGATATCCTGATCAAGCAATTCTGACATCTGGCAAATATAAATATTATGGACCGAAGACGAGGAACGGTTGGAGGATTTATTAATACATCGGTGGCAGAAGTGCGGGAAGCGTTTTAAATTCGAAACGCTGAAAATGCAATCAATGGCCTCGGAGCGTCAATCAATGGCCTTGGATAGCTAAGAAAACGCTCTTCTGAAAGATTGCAGTAGTTTTAAAAATTGAATTGTATCTTTGTATAAAAGATGACAAGATGGGTCAAATTCAATTATATACGAAGCTAAATTATTTGCCGACTGATTTAAAATCAGAAGTAAATGACTTTATTGATTTCCTGTTAAGCAAAAGGAAAAAGGAGATTAGGAAAAAGACTCCAAAATTTGGATGTGCTAAAGGGCAAATTTATTTGTCTCCTGATTTTGATGAACCATTAGACGACTTTAAAGACTATATGTAATGGATTTGTGAGAGTGTTCACGAAACTGTGTCCTGAAAATAAAATGACCTAAAAAGAATAGAAAAAAGTGATAAATAGTTTTGAATTGTAAACATAACCGGTTACTTTTAACTCAGTTTAAAAACCAAACACTTAGGCAAGTTTTATAGCGGATCGGGGAATGATTGAAATTGAGAGAAAGTACTGTAAACTTTCCGCAATTTGCTAGTTGTGCACAAGTTAAGAAAAACAATACAATATGACAGATAATAATAGAAAAAATCAAAAATGCTTTATTGGACTGCCTTCATGTGGATACATTTATGAATCTGCAAAATCTTGTTTTGTTGCATGTCCATCTGATAAAAAGTACACTTTGAAAATCCAAGTGATTAAAGACATACTAGAATCCAAACAATATGAATGTCATATAGCATTGCAACGTTCTGAACCTGGTAGTTTTGCTTTTTGCACAAAAATATGTTCAAAAATTATTCAATCACAATTCTGTATTGTTCTTCTTGATCACTCCGAAAATGATATTAAGCAAGAATATCCTAATCCAAATGTTCACATGGAATATGGAATGATGCTGGGACAGAATAAGCACATTTTACCATTACAGGATGAAAAGTTTAAACTTGGATTTAATATCGCTCCTTTGGATACAATTAAATATTCTGACGAAAATTTTAAAACAAAAGTGTCTGAAGCGATAGAGAATGCAATAACAAAATTTTCAAAGCGGGAAATAGTTGGTCAATTAGAACAAGGGAAGGATTTATTGACTTATTATAACTTGATCGGCTTTTCGCTCGCAGATATAAAAGTAAATTTCTATGATTTATTATATGGATTTGGGAAAAATTTAGGCTTTTTCTTTTTTATTAATAAGCCAAAATCAAAATATAAATATATTGCTGCTTTTGATTTTGAGGATCCAAAGTTAATTGTACTACATACTAAGATACTTATTGAAAGTATTGTAAATGCTTACGAGACTTCAATTACATCATTACAACCTGATCAAAAAAAGGAAGATTATGAATATTTAATTCGAGATATTTCGGTTGATATAGTGGTGCCACCATTTTACGAAAAGGAAGAAATTCTTACTCACTTAACGAATATTGTTACTAATATTCATGATATTAAAATAGCATTATTTTACCGGTTAGATTATACAAACTTATTGAAAGAAGAGTACAATAAAGTTGGAGATTTTAAATTAAAAAAAGAATAAATAGCCTGTGCACAACATGCGGTCATACGCAACTGGGGTTTAAGTGGTTAGGCAAGAGCACAGCTCGCTGGCAAGTTTCTTATCGGCGGATAGTTTCGCTTCCACGTCGTCCCCAGCTTCGCATACCGCAATTCGTTATAGGCACATTAAGTGCTTCGTTGATACATTATAAAAATTAGACACGTTTTTTGACATGGACAATTTCAATTACAAAAGAGAACTATTGCTTTTTCTGTATGAAAACAATTATGGATATGTTGAAATATATCCAGTATCTGAAAATAATACAGTGACAGATAATACCATTAGAGCTACAATTATTAATCTTAAAAAAGATTTACTAATTGACTCCGATGCTAAATACGTGCAAATTGGCTGTGGCGATCCTCAAAATCCAGGAACAGTCAAGAGTCTTCATGTTAAAGCAAGAATAACTCCTTTAGGAGAACAATACGTTCGTGACACATATATGAAAAAGGACAATACACATCAAATCAATGCGCAACAAATCGTGTTTGCTAGTGGAGATATAACCGCTCCCATTTCACAGGCAAACGATCATTCGTCGTCTGAATTAAACACGGATACAATAACTGCCACTAACCCTCCGACTAAAACCAAGCCGAAAAATTTCTGGGATAATAAATATATTGTGGCCACGATCAGCGGTGTCATTGTTGTTGTAATTGGTTACTTTATAATAAAATACTTGGCCTAACTAATCTTTAAATTAAAAACTATGCTTATAGCAAATATTATTTTGTTTGTGCTAATATTTGTACTTCTTCTTATCTTCATTATAATTGGCGTACTTATCTGCAAGCTAAACGAAACTATCTCCGTGTTACTAATGATTGCAGTTGGTTTATTAATCCCATACTTATCAACTATTTTGGTTATGTCAAAATTTGATCACCTAACTTATAGGTGGTATCACTTTATTGGCATATTCCTTTTAATAGGAGCAATGAATAACGGAAACCTAAGAGGAGAAGCATCCAAGGAAGCAGAATTAATTAGCACATATCTATTCTTTGGAACAATTGTCATGTCGGTATTAATGTTTTGGATCATTTAAAAGAACAGGTCATATAAATATTAATCCCTAAAACTAAAAATCAAGTTCACTCAATACTGTAGATTATGGAACCCAAAAACAATAAGCATGAGCGCAATTTTTAAAACACTCGCTGAATTTGGAATTACCGCATTGACAATAACAGGACTAATAGCTTATATTGGGAAAATGTTTTTTGAACATTATTTGAATTTAAAAATTGATTCTTATAAAAATGATTTAGAGACCAAGACACTTGAATTTAAAAATGAGTTGGAAAGAATGAATTTTGAGAATCAGATTAAGTTTAGCAAATTACATAATGATCGAGCCCAAATTATAAAAGAGCTATTTGCTGATATAACAGAACTTGAAAAACTAATAAATAATGTAACTACAACATGGCAAGGGTCTGAGTGGCTGGATAGTCATGAAAGGGAAGATATAGCATTAGAATATTTTGATAGAACTAATTCAACATTTGAGAAGAATAAAATATTTTTTTCACAAAAATTAACTACTCAGATAGAAAACACTTTTAGTGTGTGTAAATCTTTTATTGATGAATCCAGAAGAATCAAAAACCAAGGGAATCTTGAAAGAAAAAGTAGAGAATATTATCTTAAAATGGAAGAGAAAGGTGAAACCACACTAAGTAAATGGCTGAAATTAGAATCGAAATCTGAAATTGAGCTATCAGAATTAAGAGAATCCATGGCTGAAAAATTTAGAGAATTATATGGGATAAAAGAATAATCATTTTTAAAAACTATAAAATGGAACAAAATGAAGGAGCAAATATCCTGAAAAAATATTTGGGATATGCGATTTTTATTGCAATTATAGCAATTGGATATTATGTTTTTCATCAACCATCTTCACCCTCCAATATAGCTGATAAACAAGAAGAATTATATGATAAAGTTTTGATGAAAATAGCAATTGAACTTAATAAAGCAGCCCCAATAATGATTGATAGTATAACACAATTCGAAAATGCTATCTCATCAGCGAAAAATACTCTTCAATATAATTATACAGTGAATGTCAACAAAGACGATTTCGATATTGATGCTTACATCAATTATTCTAAACCTCAATTAATTAACAATCTAAAAACGCATCCATCGATGGAAATATTTAGAAAGAATAAGGTAACATTAATTTATAATTACAAGGATAAAAATGGAGCTTATTTTTATACAATAACTATAACTCCAGATTTGTACATCGATAAATGATTATTGAAAATCTGTAAATAGCAATTCACTTTTATGCCAACATTTATAGAAGTTAACTCCATTATAAAGTAATCTAAATTTTAAAATATCTCTGATAAAATCAAATATTATATAAGTCAAATTATATATGATTTACAAAATTTACTTAACCAGAATGAATGACGCTTACTCGCTCATTTGACATTTTACAAATAAAGAAATGTGTAATGAAATCTAAGACAATCAAGAATATTTATATTAATTCAACGGTGATAATTTCATTGGGTGCAATTGTACTTATTAGCATTTTATTAAAATGGAATTTGAAATGGTATTACATTTTTATTCTTTATTTCATTTTTCGCTACATCGGAAAATTATTATACGTTTATTTTTCGGGTGTAAATGTGACTAATCTACAATTATATGATATTGAAGATGGTAAACAAATTTTCGCAATAGACTTCTTTCTTGGATTCTCCAAAATCTGTAACCTAATGGGAGAGTTTGATAGTAACATGCAAATTAGTTCGGTAGATCTAAAAACAATTATTTATAGTCAGACCACTCGTCAAATGATGATACCTATAGTAAAGAGTGGACAAGTGACAGAAATTGAATATAATTATCAGAATAGAACCTTTTTGGTAAAGTATAAAGAAAGCTTTTTACAAGTTTTATAAGTCGGGGTGTAGCTTACACATAGTTCATTGACAATCAGTGAATTTGTATGACAGTAACGCAAGAAAGAAAATAAAAACTGTTAATTTGACTTAATAGAAAACACCCCATAACAGCAAAATACCCGGCAAGTCAACGGTTTCAGCTTCGTTGACAGGAAAAAAGGAGTCTGAACTATGATTTACCTGATTAAATGATTGACTATGATTATTTATATCAGCGGAATCCGGTTCATTACAAAGTTCACACAATTCAAAATCAGTGAAATCTGAGTAATCAGATTCAATCATAACTTATCCCGACTTGGCGGGAGTTCAGACAATATTTACAACGTGGCGTACGAAGAAAATGATGATTTTAAAATAAGGCAATCAGTAAAGCACATCAATCATGAAAAGACTAATTGTTATAACAGTACAAGTAATTCTTTTGTGTATAATGAGTTTCGGTCAAAAATACGAGCCATTTATAAGCGAATCAAAGCAATGGACTTATGTGCAAACTGTATATTTGACAGGAGGTGACGGGGCAAATTATCTGGTAGAGAAGGGCTATTTCAAAGGTGATACTATCTGGAATGATGTTAAGTATAGTAAATTTTACAAAGAACAATTACAGCCAACTCACTGGGGTAAAAAATTGTCCTATTTTTTCCGGGAAGATATAGATACGAAGAAGGTTTACGTACACGATGTTAATTTTAATAAGACGGCACTACTTTATGATTTTAACCTAAACAAAGGCGACTATTTTAATATTTATGTTCTTAGTGATATATTCCTCAAAGTTAAAGTTCTAAAAGTCGATACAATCGTTACAAACAATAAACGGCTGAAACGTATCGAATTTGAAGATTCCATCACCTGGATTGAAGGTTTGGGTAGTGTGACAGGAATGTATATCCCATCATCTGGTGAATTAATTTGTGTGAAAGATGGAAATTCTGTTTTGTATCTCAATAGTAAATTTAATAACTGCGATACGGTTTTCCAGCAGGATTTCGGTAATGCAATTAACGATCTAAAAGCTGAAACGCCTTATGGTTTCTATGTTTATCCTAATCCTGTTGAGGCCTCCTCCGTTTTGAAAGTTAAGGCGAATGCCAATTGTATGTTTGAAATTGAAATATACAACTCATTGGGAATACTTATTAGAGAAGATCGTTTTGTTGACAATTATCAAATTGGATTAATTCATTTAAACAAAGGGTTATACGTTTATCGACTTAAATGTAACAACGCGATTGTTGGAATTGATAAGTTGATTGTAAAATGAAAGACAATTTTGAAATGCTTTAAAATCCATCAACTTTTAACCTGAACCTGCCTCAGTATCCCAATTCTTTCCCTTTCCTGATCGTCGGAATCCCGTTTTCCATCCACGAAGGCATCGGATCGCCTTTCAGGTAATGATCAAAAAATTCTTTCATGCGGATGGTCAAATCCATGCGGTTGGCCCAGCTTTCGGCTTTCAGATTGTGTTCTTCGTTGTTGTAGGTCAGCATCCAAACTGGCTTTTGAAGTCGTCGCATAGCTGAATAAAGTTCGATTCCCTGGGTCCATGGAACAGCTCCGTCGTTATCGTTGTGCATTATCAGCAAAGGAGTTTTAATTTTTGGCACGTAAAATAAAGGAGAGTTTTCGATGTATTGAAGCGGTTTATCCCACAACGTACCTCCAATCCGGCTTTGATCATGTTCGTATTGAAATGAGCGCACAAGTCCCGATTCCCAACGGATTCCGCCGTAAGCGCTGGTCATATTGCTAACAGGGGCTCCGGCGCTGGCAGCTGCAAACATGGTGGTTTGGGTAATCAGCCAGGCAGTTTGGTAACCTCCCCAACTTTGTCCCTGAATGCCAATATGTTTCCGGTCGATAAATGGGAACATGTTGCTGACAAACTGGGTTCCGCTTACCACAGCATCAAAAGCCGACTGACCCGGATAACCATCTTCGTAAGTGATGTCGGGTATAAAAACAATGTAATCGTTGCTTGGAAAAAATGTTTTATTGACTGTTGACCGCGATGGGGAAGGGGTTGTATAGGCATACAGGTTGTCAGCATTGCGTTCGTAGAAATAAACGATCATCGGGTATTTTCGATCAAGATCGATGGTTTCGGGAACATACAGCATACCTTCAAGCGGTTTTCCTGAGAAGGAATCCCAGTGTACCAACCGAACCACTGGCCAAACAAACGATTTTTGCTGCGGATTTGAGTCGGAAAGCCTGTGCTGACGTTCGAATAATTGGTTGCCGGTCCATACATCGGGCGATTCACTCACACTTTCGCGGGTCCAGATCAGGACTTCGGCATTTTTAGCCTTTTCAAGATTGTTGAACCTGAAATCTTCCATCATAAGCAAACGGGGCTCGGTGTAATTTCTGAAATCGGCGCTGAAATAACCTCCCGATTTGTTGCGCTCGTCAAAAGCATTCACAATCGCGGGTTTGTTGGTATCAATAAATTCCTCGTCAGGATTGAGTTTCTCGTAGCGAAACTTCAGGAAATTTTTTCGTCCGTAGTTTCGTGTGGCATTCATCGGGACTTTGGTTCCTTCAAGATCAACCCGCCAGATGTCATAGCGATCGTATAAGAACACATATTTGTCGTTTTCCGACCATCCGGCTATTCCGTAAGGAGATGGATCTGAAGGAGTATCCCAGCGTTCGTCGCAAAAAGAAACCGGAATAATTGAACTCAGGTTCAGCGCTTCAGTTGAATTAATATCCGTTGAACGTGAATAATAAGCGCTGTCAACAGGGTCGTACCAAACAATGTAATTTCCGCCTGGCGACAAGCTAACCAGCGATTTGTCGGAAACAATGAGGCGTTTAATCCCTGTTTCCACATCAACAAGGTAGTAATCGGCAGATGATTTTCCTGTCCACGACGATTCCAGTTTATAGGCTGACGGATCGATCCCCAGCGCTACTTTGCCATTTCCTTTTTGAATCGTCCGCACCTCACGGACCACCGGATCGCCTAACTGAATGAATTTGTCCTTTTCGATCAGGTAAACTGCCTTGTAAGTTCTTTTCTTTTCCTTTTCCAGATTTACTTTCTGCTCAGGTTGTATCTCTTTGTCTTTCCACGACCAGATGTCGAGCATCGGTTTTTCATCGTCGATGAGGGTATCTTTGGGTTCGGCTTTTGGTTTGCGGTTGGTGCCTAAATAAAGGTACTGCCCGTTTTCCGAAAAAGTAAGATCTTCAAATTCTGAAGGAGCCCAGTCCAGCGGAACTCCGGGTCCATCGGGTTTAACAACTGGTTTCGTTTCGCCGGAAGTGATTGATCCGTAATACAAACTGAAAGCCTTTTCCTTGATGGTATCGGTGCTGAACAGAAATCCGAATTTATCGCCCAGCTTGTCGGAAGTGATCTTTTTTGCAGTCCCATTTTGCTTGAAAAGGAGGGTTGCTTTTTGTTTTTCGGTGTCAAAAATATACACTTCAGTGCGGTCGAGCGAATCTTTTGTTTGCCGGATAAACGTAATACTTTTCCCCAATGGCGAGTAATAATATTCGCTTACGTTCTGAAAACAAATAGTATCACCGGTTATTACATGGAAAAGTACCAATTGGGTTTTTGTTTCGTTTGCTTGCACGTTTCCTTTTTTGGCTTTGGATTTATCAGTTTTCTTCTCAATGTCCTTTTCATCCTTCTTTTTCGATTTTTTCATATCGCTCAGGAAGGCTACCCATCGGGCGTTTTCTTTTGGAATTGAGTATTGTTTCAGATTGGGAAAGCCGTAAGCCTTGGTATGCTTTAAAACCAGAATGCCCAGACTGTCTTTTGGCATTTGCTCTTTTTTAAGCTTTTTCTTTTTTGCATTCCTGATGGAGTCTTCGGGTTGCTTGATTTTGTAAACAATGAAATCCGATTCAGGAGAGAACCGTGCGTCGAATCCCCTGCTCAGGGTGTCTGCTTTTTTCCCATCTGTCCATTTAATAATCAGATTCCCATTGCCTTTTTGTGGGTTCAACTCATAAGCAGTCAGCTTACCATCGTTCGAAACAATTGGGTTCTTTGTCACTTTCCAGGCAGCAAAATCGTTGATTGTAAGTGATTTTTTATCTGTTTTCTGGGCATTCAAAATCAGTGAAGAACACAAAGTGCAAATCAAAAGGAAAAATCCGGCTAGTTTCATAATCATCTTTTCAAAGTTGGTTTCCAAAGATAAGGTTTGAACCACAGCTAAGGAAACTATTTTTCAACATTAAAACAGGCGAGAGAGGTTTTACCATTAAGGTTGGGCGTGAAAATTTAGGGATGATGATGGCACTCATTTCTTTTCGGATTTATCGGTTTATTGGTTTTGCTTCAATAGCAGTAGCCTTCAGGCTACGGTGGAAATGTGCATAAAATAAGGGCTTTAGCCTAAATGATTATCATTTAGGCTAAAGCCAAAGGCAAACATCAATCTATTCAACGGCATAAATGCCGTTGCTAATCAAAGAACACCAAAAAACCGATAGTCTCGTTTCTTTTTATATAAAAACCAAGGCCGCTAAAAGATCAAATCCTTTAGCGGCCTTGGTTTTATAATTTGGTTGAGTTTCTAACTCTACATTCTTTCCGGTACATCAATCCCCAGCAATTTCATTCCGGTTTTAATGGTCTTTCCGACAGTTTCGGCAATGACCAGACGCAGGTTGCGAACTTCTTCGTTTTCTTCGGCCAGCATTGGAAATTCATGGTAGAACTGATTGAATTCCTTTACGAGTTCATATACATAATTGGCTATCAGTGCAGGGCTATATCCATCACCCGCTTCTTTAACAGCCACAGGAAATTGCGAAACGGCCTTGACCAATTGCATTTCCTTAGCACCGGGTTCTGCATGTATTTCAATCGTTCGGTTCAATTCAATTTTTCTGTCGGCAGCTTTGCGTAAAATTGACTGGATGCGGGCATAAGTATATTGAATGAAAGGGCCTGTATTGCCATTAAAATCAATGGATTCTTCAGGATTGAAGAGCATGTTCTTTTTGGGATCGACTTTCAGAATAAAATATTTCAAGGCTCCCAAAGCAATCATTCGGTATGTTTCGGCAGCCTGTTCGGGGGTATAACCCTCCAGTTTGCCTAATTCTTCTGATGTTTTGCGCGATACTTCAATCATTTCGGCCACAAGGTCGTCGGCATCAACAACGGTTCCTTCGCGCGATTTCATTTTTCCCTGCGGAAGTTCAACCATCCCATACGAAAAGTGGTGCAGTCCTTTTCCAAATTCGAAGCCCAATTTATCGAGCAGGATCGACAATACCTGAAAGTGGTAATTCTGCTCGTTTCCTACCACATAAATCATCTTGTCGATGGGGTAATCCTGAAAACGTTCCCTGGCAGTTCCGATATCCTGGGTCATATAAACCGAGGTGCCATCGCTTCGGAGCAATATTTTCTGATCCAATCCTTCAGCAGTCAGGTCAGCCCAAACCGACGAATCTTCTTTTTGATAGAAAACACCTTCGGCGAGTCCTCTAAGTACTTCATCTTTGCCATACAGGTAAGTTTCCGATTCGTAGTATATTTTGTCGAAATCGACGCCCAGTTCTTTGTAAGTCACATCAAATCCGGCGTAAACCCATTGGTTCATGGTCTCCCAAAGTTGAATGGTTCCCGGATCTTTTGCTTCCCATTTCAGCAGCATTTCGCGGGCTCCCTGCATCGAAGGCGCATTTTGTTCGGCATTTTCTTTGGTTTCGCCTTGCTCTATCAAAGCGGCTATTTCTTTTTTATATTCCTGATCAAATTTTACATAGTAGTTGCCTACGAGGTGATCGCCTTTGATGCCGGTATTTTCGGGAGTTTGTCCGTTGCCCCACATTTTCCATGCGTACATCGATTTGCAGATATGGATTCCACGGTCGTTTACAATGTTGGTTTTCACCACTTTGTTTCCGTTGGCTTTCAGAATTTCGCCCAATGAAAAACCTAGCAGGTTATTGCGGATATGCCCCAGATGCAATGGCTTGTTGGTGTTTGGCGATGAATATTCCACCATTACCAGTTTCGAAGATTCTGTAGCTTCAGTAATCCCGTAATTGGTAGCCAAACTAATCGAATTAAGCACCGAAATCCAATATTCAGATGAAATAACAAGATTCAGAAAACCCTTAACAACATTGTATTTCTTCACTTCAGTTACATGCTGTTGAAGGTAATCACCTATTTCAGCAGCAGTTAGTTCGGACGATTTTTTCGACATCCGAACAAATGGGAAAACCACCACGGTGATATCGCCTTCAAACTCTTTCCGGGTATTTTGAAGCTGAACAAGGTTGGTATCTATTTGCTGCTGATAGCATTTTTCAATTGCTTCAACAATTTTGTCACGTATAATCAGATCAATCGACATTTTTTTTGCTTTGAAATTTGAGCGACAAAGATATTTGATTTTCGACATTAATTGTCACAGGTAAAATGTCAATTCATATTTGTTGTCAGGATAATAATAATTGAATCCAGGTTTTAAAATTGAAAAAGCCCTGCCTAAACGATTAGACAGGGCTTTGTAAATATTCTATCATCAATGCTCAGAGCTTAACTTTAAACTTTGAACTTTTGACTTTAAACTTGAAGTTATTTCATTTTGAAAATTTCGAATTCAACTCGACGGTTTTGCAAACGACCTTCCGCAGTTTTATTTGAAGCTGTTGGTTTTGCTTTACCAAATGCTTTTTGATTAATGATACGATCGCCGGAAATACCTTTTGATTCAAGATATTTAACAACTGAATCGATACGAACTTTTGCCAGTTTTATATTGTAGTCATCAGATCCCTGGCTGTCGGTATATCCAAAAAGATTGATATTATAATCTTTATTTCCCTTCATTGTTTTAACCATTTTATCGAGAATTCCTTTTGAATAGTCAGTCAAATAACTCTTGTCAGATAAGAAGTGTACAGGAGCAACTTTGATTTTTTGAATCTCTACCTGATCAATTGTTATTTCCTTTTTTACTGGTTCTTTTACAACAACCGGGCATCCTTTATTATCTTTTGATCCTGCAACAGTTGGACAATCGTCTTGGTAATCAGGAACTCCGTCGCCATCTGAATCTTTTGGACAACCTTTGGCATCAACTGCAACTCCTACAGGTGTATTTGGACATTTGTCATCTTTATCAGTAACACCGTCACCATCAGAATCAGGACAACCTTTCATGCTGGCAGGTCCGGCAACATCAGGACACGCATCATCTTTGTCTGCAATTCCGTCTTTGTCTTTATCAGGACAGCCTTTCAATGAAGTTAATCCAGCTACGGTGGGGCAGTCGTCCTGGTAATCAGGTACACCGTCACCATCTGTATCTACAGGGCAACCATTAATATCAACAGCAACACCGGCTGGCGTATCTGGACATTTGTCCTTTTTATCTGAAACTCCATCCATGTCAGCATCTTTAACTTTGCCAAAGTCTAATTCAATACCTAAAGTCATTTTCCAGAAGTTATCAGTAATAGATTTTCCGGCTAAAGATGTTGTTTTAATACCATTAATATAACCGGCTTTACCATAGAAAGCCAGGCTGGAATTTAAATAATACTTAGCTCCAAGACCTAAATCAAAATTAATACCCGATTCCGAGTTGTCGGCCAAAAAACCCGGACCTCCATAAATGTATGGACGGAAGCTTTTAGTTTCATCAGAAAATTTGTACCTTAAATTTAAAAAAGCATTGGCCATATCAAGATTACTATTCAGGTTTGACCTAAAAACACCCATATCACCCTTAAGCATGAAATCCAATTTAGGACTTAAATATCTACTTAAATATAACTCAGGCATTACCCCAACATTGCCTTTAAGGGTTCCGTATGCTCCAGCACCAACGCCAATTCCCCAATTTTTATCAGATGTTTGGGCATCTACTGAGGCTGCAAATGCCACAATAAGTAAAAGTAAAAATGCTTTTTTCATAGTTATTTGTTTTTTGGTGATTAAAGATACACTTTTAGAATGTTTTAGAATGCAAGTTTACAAAAAAACAATGTCAAAATAATATTGTTCAGGCTTGTCTTTTGAAATACAGACAAATTTATGTGTATCTGGCGTAAATAAGATGAATGTATTGATATAATGAAAGAGCCATATCCGATGTCAGACATGGCTCTTTTTGAAACATCGAACGTAATGCTATTTTGTTTTAACAACTTCAAATTCAACTCTTCGGTTCTTTGTGCAACCTTCAGGCGTATCGTTTGTTGCAACAGGTTTTGTTTCACCAAATGCTTTTTGCGATAAAATGCGTTTCTTTTTAATTCCGCCGGATGTAATCGCTTTTACGACCGAATTAATACGACTTTGTGAAAGATTCATATTGTAATGGTCAGTCCCTTTAGTCGGCATGACCGGTGATGTTTACATTGTAATTGTATGTATCTAAAGGTCATTTACTTTTTTATCCAAAACACCATCTAAGTAATAGAAACTATATAATGTCGTATTTTATAAATAACTCACCCCGAAGTCCGCAGGCGGCCTTCCCCCTCTCTTCATGAAGAGAGGGGGAAAGCATCGCAGATGCGACGGGGTGAGTCAAGATATAAGTCCAATGAAAATGCGACATTGTTTCATTCTTATTACTTATATATCCGAATCTTTTACTTTTCCAAAGTCATATTCCAATCCTAAAGTCATATTCCATAAATTATCTCTGGTGCCATTTACTTTTATACCATTTAAAAGTGCTGCAAAAGCCAGAATTATAGAAAGATAATGAATTTGTCTATTCCAATAATTTGGACTTAAAACAAATTTATATTAGTAATGTTGAATTGAAAATGTAAGACTGGCGAGATTAGCGGGTGGCTTTACATGTACAAACAATTCGTATCTTCACTTCCCCAAAATTGTGCCTATTGTATGCAATAATTGACATAGAAACTACCGGTAATACCTACAAATCTGGCAAGATAACCGAGATTGCCATTTTCATTCATGATGGTTTTGAAACCGTTGATTCATTCAGCAGTCTCATCAATCCTGAATGTTATATTCCTGAATTTATTACCCGATTGACTGGAATCGATAATTCTATGGTTAAAACAGCACCCCGCTTTTACGAAGTAGCCCGCAAAATAGTGGAAATGACCACTGACACTGTATTTGTTGCTCACAATGTGAATTTTGACTATAAATTTATTCAGGAAGAATTTAATCGTCTGGGTTACGATTATCAAAGAAAAACCATGTGTACCGTAAAGATGGGGCGAAAATATATACCGGGACACCGATCGTATTCACTTGGAACCTTGTGCCAGGAATTGGGGATTTCGATTAACGGACGGCATCGGGCCGCTGGAGATGCACTTGCAACAGTGAAGCTGTTCGAAATGATTATGGATAGTAAGGCTCAAAAAGAAATGAAACAGGATCCCAGACAACTGCGATTGTTCTAAGGATGTTCTGTGAATCGACCGAGGTAAAGGCTATCAGATAAAGCACAAAAAAAAGAACCGCATTTTTCTGTGCGGTTCTTTCGTTTTATTGATCGTTATTGATCAGATACTTTTTCTTCCGGTTTTTCTTCATCGGGTTCATTCAAAAGGTCTTTTTCGTTCAGTAACAGATACCATTGAATGATTTTTTTCATATCGGATACATATACCCGGTCTTTGTCGTACTCCGGAAGTAACTCTTCGAAGAAAGCTTTGAATTCGTTGGAGGAAGCTTTTCCTGAAATCTCTTTTCCGCTTTCCTGAATTCTCTTAAACAATTCTTTTAGCTGAATTTCCCCGGTTTCGGTAAAAACTGAAATGTCGGACAATGCACTTATTTTTGACGTTGAGTAGGCAGGCATACGCTTGCCGGTAATCAATGATTCAACAATAATGCTGTTTTTTGCTTCGGTCACCATTTTGAAAAGTCCGGGATAACCGCTGATAGACAATATTCCTTTTAGCATACGTTCAAATTTATTTTCAGTGTGCGAAGATAATACTTTCACCGAAGTAAAAAAAACTGCCTGTTTTTACAATTTAAGTTGGTAACTAATTCCTATGCTAATCCAACGACCGGGTTGTTCTACGATACCATAATCGTAGTATTTTGTATCAAACAAGTTGGATGCCAGCAGATAGATTTCCGTGGATGAAGTCTTCCACATTATGCGTGTATTAACAGTCCAGAATGGCATATATGATTCAGTTTGAGTTCGCATACCATTTCTATCCTGATAACTTATCCGCCACGAACCTTTTAGCTTATTCCATATTTTATGGTTTAGTTCAATATCGACCTTCTGTTTCAGATTGTCGAGCACATAATACGAAAAGAAGTTATTGTCTCCTTTATCCAAATGGCTATAAGAATAGTTGACACCGAGTTTGGTGATAAATACTGGTTTATCCCATATTTTTTCAGGGAAAAATTCGCCACTCAATTCAATTCCTTTTGAATTAATGCGGGTAAGGTTTTTGGTCTGCCACTTATCTGATTCATTTTCGCGAACCCAATCAATCAGGTCTTTGCCTTTCCGGTAATAAGCACTGGCTCTTCCTGAAAATCCTTTGAAACCTAGCTTGAATCCGCCTTCATAAGTGATTGATTTTTCGGGTTTCAAATCGGGGTTTCCAACATTGGTGGGGCCGCTGTAAAAAAGATCGGTAAATGTGGGCATTCGGAGGCTGGAATTGGCTGAAAAAAAGAGTTTTATGTGATCGGTAAAAGTATATGATGCATCCAATCCGGGATAAATATTCCATCCGAAACCAAGATCCGAAATCCAGTTTGTCATAGCTCCGGCAGAAACCGATAGCTTATTTAAATAGACTGAATGCTCAGCAAAATAGGAGATCGTTGTGCGTGAATATGATTTGGTGAAGAATTGACTTGATTCGCCGGGGACCGCAACTGGAGTAGTGAGCGCTTTACCCAAAACGTTGCTCCAAACATTTTCGGTTCTGATTTCAGCGCCGAAATCTGTTTTACCTAAAGCGGATTCAAACCATGCATTCAGGTTACTTCCGAATACATCCGTAAGATGATAGTTGTGGCCTTTATAAAAGGCAGGCCAGGTTGTCGGGTCGCTTCTGAAAAGTTCAAAACGATCCTGATGACGGCGCCAGTAAACTGAAGGTGTTAAATGGATTTTTGTTCCAGTCTCGAATTTGAGTGAAGCAAAAGTGGTTTTTGTTGCTTCAAATTCGTTGGGGTAAGCGGCTGAATAAAAGCTATTTGCTCCAAATTCTTTGTTTGTTCTTCCAATCTGAAAATCAAGTGTTCCGGGTTTTGTATTCAGTTTGGCCTGATAAAATGCATTCCATGTTTTGAAATCAGTATTGTCAATGTAACCATCAGATGACATCCGATTGTAGGCAATAAATTGGTCCCAGTTGCTTGTTTTGAAATTTCCGGAGAGATTAATATCAGCCAGTTTGTGTTGACCTCCTGAAACATCCAATTTTACGACTGAATTTTCTCCGGAACCGGTAATAATATTAATTGCTCCCGAAAATGCATTCGGTCCAAATACCCTGGCGGCCGGGCCTTCCAAAATTTCGATTCGTTGAATGTTTTTTAAGCTGACTGGGAGATCGAGGGAATGATGTCCTGTTTGTGGATCGGAAATGTTGATGCCATTTAGAAGGATAAGGGTTTGATCGAAGGAACCACCCCTGACCGAGATATCGGCCTGAACTCCTTGACCACCACGCTGTCGGACATCAACACTTAGCGCATATTCAAGCAGTTCCTGGATACTTTGGACGGGAGCCGCCTCAATTTCTTCTCTGGTAATAACGGATATCATCCGTGCCACCTGCGAGAAAGCAACAGGTGCTCTTTGGGCACTAATCTCGACCTCGTCAAGATTGTATTCCATGTTTACTTTTGAACTGTCGGTTTGGGCAAAAAGCAATTCAGGTTCAGAAACTGAAGTGTAAACAGCCAAAAGTACGCCAATTCGTACAGGTTGTTTAAGTACACTGAACAATGAATAAGCTTTTCGTCCCCAACGTTTAAATGTAAACATTTCAGCCCGTTTGAAGGATTTGATTTCTTTTTTCATTATAAATCTTAAAAATAAGAGGCGGCTAAAGTAGTAATTATTTGTTCTGAGACAACTTCAAAAATAACGCATTGAAATACATCAAATTGTGTTGAAGTGCCCCAGAGAAGTTGTTTGAAAATGTGTGAATTATGTAATTATTTGATGAAATTGTGTAAAACTCCAATTGCAACATTGCGGTAGCTTAGTTCCTTCATAAAATGATTGAATTTCATCAAAATGCACATAAGACAAACTCTTATGCTTATATGTAAATAATTCTTAGCGCAAAATTAGAATCCTGCCTATTTTTTATAATTAATAGGCACACTAAGTTTGATCGATGAACAAATGAATATAAATGATCGTATAAATCGCAAATAATTACAATGAAAACACATATAAATATTCTTTATCAGTAATAAATAATATCGAAGAATAAAAGAGCTATAAATCCTTTTTATCCGAAAACCAATCTTTATCTTTGTATCAACATTAACAATTAAAAATATACGCCATGACACAGCTTCAATTCAACACAGCACTTTTAGGCTTACAAGACAAGTTGTTGTACTATGCACTAAGTCTGACTTCTGACCACGAAAAGGCCCAGGATCTTCTTCAGGAAACTTTTCTGAAAGCACTGGTATATAGAGATAAGTTTACTCAAAATACAAACTTCAAAGCATGGATTTATACCATAATGAAAAACACTTTCATTAATAACTATCGCCGGAATGTAAAATCAAAAAACACTTTTGACGGCTCAAACAACGATTTCCATTTGAAATTCTCAAAAGATAAAAGTTATCCATCACCTGAGTCAATTTATAGCTCGAAAGAAATTATAAAATGTATCAATGCATTGGAAGAAGAATACAAAGTTCCTTTTAATATGTTTCTTGATGGTTTTAAGTATAAAGAAATTGCCGAAGAGCTTAAACTTCCTCTTGGAACGGTGAAAAGTCGTATTTTCTTTACAAGAAAGAAACTTGAAAAATCTTTGAAAGACTACGCTTATTAAATATTCCCCGGTTACACATATTAGTTAGGTTTAACAGATGAAATGATCCGCAAATTGCGGGTCATTTTTTTTGAAGGCCATGGTTTATGAATTATCTTTGAACAAAAAAGAATCGTCATGATAAAAAAAATTGCTGTCCATTTGGCTGAAGGCTTTGAAGAAATCGAAGCAATCAGTATTGTCGATGTGTTGCGGAGGGCTGATGTTGAGGTTATTATAGTTTCAATAACTGACAAGCTGGAAGTTAAGGGAGCTCATGATATCAAGATTTTTGCTGATATGTTGTTTGAGGAAGTTGATTATACTGATATATTTATGATTGTTCTTCCCGGAGGAATGCCAGGTGCATCTAACCTCAATGCACATGTCGGTTTAAAAGCGGAGATTAAACATTTTAGTGCTGAAAACAAACAATTGGCAGCTATTTGTGCCGCTCCGATGGTATTTGGTAATCTGGGAATACTCGAGGCGAAACAGGTTGTTTGTTATCCCGGTTTCGAGAGCTATTTGAAAGGTGCTGAAGTTCTTACTACCCCGGTTATGCAGTCAGGAAATGTAATTACCAGTAGAGGACCTGGTACTGCCATTCGATTTGCCTTGAAGATTGTAGAGATTGCGGTGTCAACCGAAAAGGCGAAATTGGTTGCCAGCCAAATGCTTGTTGAATAAAATAGGGAAGTCGGGAGTCAGAAGTCGGGAGTCGGGAGTTGGGAGTCGGGAGTCAGAAGTGAAATGCACTTAACCATTATGTCAGGTGATTGGTTGTGGCAGGTATTGTAAAACTGAAAGTACTTCCTTTGCCAGGAATGCTTTCGACCCAAAGTGTTCCGTTGTTTTTATCAACAAATTCCTTACAAAGAATTAACCCAAGTCCTGAGCCATCTTCATCGTTGGTGCCTTTTCGTTTTACTTTCGAATCAATTTGAAACAAATTATTAATATCTTCTTCAGAAATTCCCACGCCATTATCAATCACATTAATCCTGACCTGGTTTTCAATTTGTTCAGCTGTGATTTCTATAAACCCATTTTCTGGAGTAAATTTTATGGCATTGTTAATGAGGTTTCGCAGTACAGTTTCGACCATGAGCGGATCGACGAAAACCTGCAAATTATCTCTATAACTTAAAATCAATTGAATCTTCTTTTGTTCGGCTAAAGTGCGCAAAACACTGACTGAGATTTCGAGTATTCTCCCGAATTCGATTTCTGTTGGCATATACTTCAAGCGCCCTGTTTGAGCCTTCGACCATTCAAGTAGATTTTGTAACAATCTGAAAATGTTATTGGTAGATTGGTAAATGTCAACAGCAAATTTACGGCGTTCAGTTTCCGAAAATCGCTCATAATCTTTGCTAAGCAGATATGAATAGCCCATCACAGTGTGGAATGGATTCTTTAAATCGTGGGCAATGATCGAAAAGAATTTATTTTTGGCTGCATTCAACTGACGCAATTCTTGTTCGCTTTGTTCAATTTGCCTGTTTTTTTCTTCCAGTAAATGATTCGATTTGATTTTATCGTAGTACTTCTTAAGCATAAAGAATACGAATAATAGCAACAGTAATGCAGTCACATAGCCAAGTTGCTTAAGCTGTTTGTTTTTTCTGAGCTGGATTTCAGTTAATTCATGTTTGGCATTTAATTTTAATATTTCATTCTCTTTTTTCTTGGTTTCGTATTGCTTTTCAAGGTTGACAATCTTCTCATATTTCTCTTTTTGGTTTAGGCTATCAGAATATTGAGTACATAATATGTGATATTTTAACGCTGTTTTATAATCCCCCAATTTTTCATAAACTTCTGATAATCCCTCGTAATTTGTCTTTTTGAGTAATATACCTCGGTTATATTGGTCGTTTAACTGCAAACTTTCATTGTATGCAACAATGGCATCTTGGTATTTACCTTGCATAAACAATACATTACCAATTCCTTGTCTTATTTCGGCTTTATAATGGTTCCAGCCATATTTATTGAATATTTTCCATGCCTGATCAAAATAAGCAATCGATTTAATCAGACTGTCAGGATAAACAGGATATATGGCAGCAAGGTTTGCCAAAGCAATTGCCTGACGATCGGTTCGTTTTATTTTAGTGAACAGATGAAGTGCTTTGGTTAAATTCACGATTGCAGAATCTGGCTTTTTTATATCCGTAAATAAGGCTCCAAGTCCGTTATAATTTACGGCCATACTAGCCAAATCGTGTATTGAGGTATTTATTAATAATGCTTTGCGGTAATTGTCGATAGCAAGTTTGTTGTTGCCCATTAGTGCGTGTGACATAGCAATATTTGAAATCAATTGCGCGGTAAATTTCTTGTCGTTTTCGCACGATTTTAATCCTTCAATAAATAGTGCAATTGCTTTTTCTCCCTGATACATAAAATAATAACACAAGCCGATAGAGTTGTAACAGTTGGTCACATTAAAAGTGTCACTTACCTCTTTAAATAAAGGTATGGCTTTTTCATAATTGGGAATTGCTCTTTGGTAATCGTTTGAATAATAGTAAGTTTCGCCAAAATAATAAGCGGCTTTGGCTTGCTCCGGAATTTGATTATTCTTAATTGCTAATTGATTTGCTTTTCGGGTAAATGAATTACTTTTTGCAGAATCATTTCTTGAATAAAATGAAATATCAAGATACAATCCAGATTTTTGTTTTTCAGCTGCATTTTCAGAAAGTTGCAATAGACTATCAACTTGCCTTTGAGACGAAGCTGTATGAAAGTTTATTATTATTGCCACAAAAACCAGCAAATATTTTTTCATGTTCACTTTCTAAAATTGTACTTTGAATTTAGTATTACTAAACCCAATTTGGTACATTAAAACTACGATTATCCTTAGTATTTACAATAATAATGTGATTTTTTATTCAGACTATTGTATTGTATGATAAAACATTATCAGGATTGAGCCAGATTCTGCTGATCAATCTGCTTTAAGGAATGTAGAAAAGGCTGTGTCGAGTGAAAGAGTGAATTTCTGATTATCAGGTGGGTGTTCGTTGAATTGATTTGTTTTTTAGGCACTGGCCTTGGCCTGTATTGTAAAGCTGAAAGTACTTCCTTTGCCTGGTGAGCTTTCGACCCAAAGTGTTCCATTGTTTTTATCAACAAATTCCTTACAAAGAATTAACCCAAGTCCTGAGCCGTCTTCATCGTTGGTGCCTTTTCGCTTGACTTTCGAATCAATTTGAAACAAATTCTGAACATCTTCTTCAGAAATCCCTACACCATTATCAATCACATTAATCCTGACCTGGTTTTCAATTTGTTCAGCTGTGATTTCTATAAGCCCATTTTCTGGAGTAAATTTAATGGCATTGTTAATGAGGTTTCGCAGTACAGTTTCAATCATGAGTGGATCGGCAAAAACCTGCAAATTATCTCTATAACTTAAAATCAATTGAATCTTCTTTTGTTCGGCTAAAGCACGTAAGACACTGACTGAATTTTCGAGTATTCTCCCGAATTCGATTTCTGTTGGCATATACTTCAAGCGCCCGGTTTGAGCTTTCGACCATTCAAGTAGATTTTGTAACAGTCTGAAAATGTTATTGGTAGATTGGTAAATATCAACTGCAAATTTACGGCGTTCAGTTTCCGAAAATCGCTCATAATCTTTGCTAAGCAGATATGAATAGCCCATCACAGTATGGAACGGATTCTTTAAATCGTGGGCAATGATCGAAAAGAATTTATTTTTGGCTGCATTCAACTGACGCAATTCTTGTTCGCTTTGTTCAATTTGCCTGTTTTTTTCTTCCAGTAAATGATTCGATTTGATTTTATCGTAGTACTTCTTAAGCATAAAGAATACGAATAATAGCAACAGTAATGCAGTCACATAGCCAAGTTGCTTAAGCTGTTTGTTTTTTCTGAGCTGGATTTCAGTTAATTCATGTTTGGCATTTAATTTTAATATTTCATTCTCTTTTTTCTTGGTTTCGTATTGCTTTTCAAGGTTGACAATCTTCTCATATTTCTCTTTTTGGTTTAGGCTATCAGAATATTGAGTACATAATATGTGATATTTTAACGCTGTTTTATAATCCCCCAATTTTTCATAAACTTCTGATAATCCCTCGTAATTTGTCTTTTTGAGTAATATACCTCGGTTATATTGGTCGTTTAACTGCAAACTTTCATTGTATGCAACAATGGCATCTTGGTATTTACCTTGCATAAACAATACATTACCAATTCCTTGTCTTATTTCGGCTTTATAATGGTTCCAGCCATATTTATTGAATATTTTCCATGCCTGATCAAAATAAGCAATCGATTTAATCAGACTGTCAGGATAAACAGGATATATGGCAGCAAGGTTTGCCAAAGCAATTGCCTGACGATCGGTTCGTTTTATTTTAGTGAACAGATGAAGTGCTTTGGTTAAATTCACGATTGCAGAATCTGGCTTTTTTATATCCGTAAATAAGGCTCCAAGTCCGTTATAATTTACGGCCATACTAGCCAAATCGTGTATTGAGGTATTTATTAATAATGCTTTGCGGTAATTGTCGATAGCAAGTTTGTTGTTGCCCATTAGTGCGTGTGACATAGCAATATTTGAAATCAATTGCGCGGTAAATTTCTTGTCGTTTTCGCACGATTTTAATCCTTCAATAAATAGTGCAATTGCTTTTTCTCCCTGATACATAAAATAATAACACAAGCCGATAGAGTTGTAACAGTTGGTCACATTAAAAGTGTCACTTACCTCTTTAAATAAAGGTATGGCTTTTTCATAATTGGGAATTGCTCTTTGGTAATCGTTTGAATAATAGTAAGTTTCGCCAAAATAATAAGCGGCTTTGGCTTGCTCCGGAATTTGATTATTCTTAATTGCTAATTGATTTGCTTTTCGGGTAAATGAATTACTTTTTGCAGAATCATTTCTTGAATAAAATGAAATATCAAGATACAATCCAGATTTTTGTTTTTCAGCTGCATTTTCAGAAAGTTGCAATAGACTATCAACTTGCCTTTGAGACGAAGCTGTATGAAAGTTTATTATTATTGCCACAAAAACCAGCAAATATTTTTTCATGTTCACTTTCTAAAATTGTACTTTGAATTTAGTATTACTAAACCCAATTTGGTACATTAAAACTACGATTATCCTTAGTATTTACAATAATAATGTGATTTTTTATTCAGACTATTGTATTGTATGATAAAACATTATCAGGATTGAGCCAGATTCTGCTGATCAATCTGCTTTAAGGAATGTAGAAAAGGCTGTGTCGAGTGAAAGAGTGAATTTCTGATTATCAGGTGGGTGTTCGTTGAATTGATTTGTTTTTTAGGCACTGGCCTTGGCCTGTATTGTAAAGCTGAAAGTACTTCCTTTGCCTGGTGAGCTTTCGACCCAAAGTGTTCCATTGTTTTTATCAACAAATTCCTTACAAAGAATTAACCCAAGTCCTGAGCCGTCTTCATCGTTGGTGCCTTTTCGCTTGACTTTCGAATCAATTTGAAACAAATTCTGAACATCTTCTTCAGAAATCCCTACACCATTATCAATCACATTAATCCTGACCTGGTTTTCAATTTGTTCAGCTGTGATTTCTATAAGCCCATTTTCTGGAGTAAATTTAATGGCATTGTTAATGAGGTTTCGCAGTACAGTTTCAATCATGAGTGGATCGGCAAAAACCTGCAAATTATCTCTATAACTTAAAATCAATTGAATCTTCTTTTGTTCGGCTAAAGCACGTAAGACACTGACTGAATTTTCGAGTATTCTCCCGAATTCGATTTCTGTTGGCATATACTTCAAGCGCCCGGTTTGAGCTTTCGACCATTCAAGTAGATTTTGTAACAGTCTGAAAATGTTATTGGTAGATTGGTAAATATCAACTGCAAATTTACGGCGTTCAGTTTCCGAAAATCGCTCATAATCTTTGCTAAGCAGATATGAATAGCCCATCACAGTATGGAACGGATTCTTTAAATCGTGGGCAATGATCGAAAAGAATTTATTTTTGGCTGCATTCAACTGACGCAATTCTTGTTCGCTTTGTTCAATTTGCCTGTTTTTTTCTTCCAGTAAATGATTCGATTTGATTTTATCGTAGTACTTCTTAAGCATAAAGAATACGAATAATAGCAACAGTAATGCAGTCACATAGCCAAGTTGCTTAAGCTGTTTGTTTTTTCTGAGCTGGATTTCAGTTAATTCATGTTTGGCATTTAATTTTAATATTTCATTCTCTTTTTTCTTGGTTTCGTATTGCTTTTCAAGGTTGACAATCTTCTCATATTTCTCTTTTTGGTTTAGGCTATCAGAATATTGAGTACATAATATGTGATATTTTAACGCTGTTTTATAATCCCCCAATTTTTCATAAACTTCTGATAATCCCTCGTAATTTGTCTTTTTGAGTAATATACCTCGGTTATATTGGTCGTTTAACTGCAAACTTTCATTGTATGCAACAATGGCATCTTGGTATTTACCTTGCATAAACAATACATTACCAATTCCTTGTCTTATTTCGGCTTTATAATGGTTCCAGCCATATTTATTGAATATTTTCCATGCCTGATCAAAATAAGCAATCGATTTAATCAGACTGTCAGGATAAACAGGATATATGGCAGCAAGGTTTGCCAAAGCAATTGCCTGACGATCGGTTCGTTTTATTTTAGTGAACAGATGAAGTGCTTTGGTTAAATTCACGATTGCAGAATCTGGCTTTTTTATATCCGTAAATAAGGCTCCAAGTCCGTTATAATTTACGGCCATACTAGCCAAATCGTGTATTGAGGTATTTATTAATAATGCTTTGCGGTAATTGTCGATAGCAAGTTTGTTGTTGCCCATTAGTGCGTGTGACATAGCAATATTTGAAATCAATTGCGCGGTAAATTTCTTGTCGTTTTCGCACGATTTTAATCCTTCAATAAATAGTGCAATTGCTTTTTCTCCCTGATACATAAAATAATAACACAAGCCGATAGAGTTGTAACAGTTGGTCACATTAAAAGTGTCACTTACCTCTTTAAATAAAGGTATGGCTTTTTCATAATTGGGAATTGCTCTTTGGTAATCGTTTGAATAATAGTAAGTTTCGCCAAAATAATAAGCGGCTTTGGCTTGCTCCGGAATTTGATTATTCTTAATTGCTAATTGATTTGCTTTTCGGGTAAATGAATTACTTTTTGCAGAATCATTTCTTGAATAAAATGAAATATCAAGATACAATCCAGATTTTTGTTTTTCAGCTGCATTTTCAGAAAGTTGCAATAGACTATCAACTTGCCTTTGAGACGAAGCTGTATGAAAGTTTATTATTATTGCCACAAAAACCAGCAAATATTTTTTCATGTTCACTTTCTAAAATTGTACTTTGAATTTAGTATTACTAAACCCAATTTGGTACATTAAAACTACGATTATCCTTAGTATTTACAATAATAATGTGATTTTTTATTCAGACTATTGTATTGTATGATAAAACATTATCAGGATTGAGCCAGATTCTGCTGATCAATCTGCTTTAAGGAATGTAGAAAAGGCTGTGTCGAGTGAAAGAGTGAATTTCTGATTATCAGGTGGGTGTTCGTTGAATTGATTTGTTTTTTAGGCACTGGCCTTGGCCTGTATTGTAAAGCTGAAAGTACTTCCTTTGCCTGGTGAGCTTTCGACCCAAAGTGTTCCATTGTTTTTATCAACAAATTCCTTACAAAGAATTAACCCAAGTCCTGAGCCGTCTTCATCGTTGGTGCCTTTTCGCTTGACTTTCGAATCAATTTGAAACAAATTCTGAACATCTTCTTCAGAAATCCCTACACCATTATCAATCACATTAATCCTGACCTGGTTTTCAATTTGTTCAGCTGTGATTTCTATAAGCCCATTTTCTGGAGTAAATTTAATGGCATTGTTAATGAGGTTTCGCAGTACAGTTTCAATCATGAGTGGATCGGCAAAAACCTGCAAATTATCTCTATAACTTAAAATCAATTGAATCTTCTTTTGTTCGGCTAAAGCACGTAAGACACTGACTGAATTTTCGAGTATTCTCCCGAATTCGATTTCTGTTGGCATATACTTCAAGCGCCCGGTTTGAGCTTTCGACCATTCAAGTAGATTTTGTAACAGTCTGAAAATGTTATTGGTAGATTGGTAAATATCAACTGCAAATTTACGGCGTTCAGTTTCCGAAAATCGCTCATAATCTTTGCTAAGCAGATATGAATAGCCCATCACAGTATGGAACGGATTCTTTAAATCGTGGGCAATGATCGAAAAGAATTTATTTTTGGCTGCATTCAACTGACGCAATTCTTGTTCGCTTTGTTCAATTTGCCTGTTTTTTTCTTCCAGCAAATGATTCAACTTGATTTTATCATAGTACTTCTTCAGCATAAAGAATACGAATAATAATAACAGTAATGCTGTAACATAGCCAAGTTGCTTAAGTTGTTTGTTTTTACGGAGCTGGATTTCCGTTAATTCCTGTTTGGCATTTAATTTCAATATTTCATTCTCTTTTTTCTTTGTTTCGTATTGTTTTTCAAGATTAATTAACTTCTCATATTTCTCATTTTGTTCCAGACTATCAGAATTTTGAGTGTATAATTTGTGGTAATTTAATGCTGTTTTGTAATCGCCTATACTTTCATACGCACTTGATAGTAGCTTATAATTCGTAGTTTTTATATTCATACCACGATTATATTTGTCATTCAATTGTAAACTGGCATTATATGCCTCAATTGCCCGGCTGTATTTGCCTTGTTTATACAAAACAATACCAATTCCCTGGTTGATTTCGGCTTCATATTGATTCCAGCCTAATTTCTGAAAAATTGCCCTTGCCTGTGTATAATAATCAATCGATTTATTCAGGCTGTCGGGATAGTTTAAGTAAATACCAGCAATGTTTGAAAGTGTTATTGCCTGATTGTCTGCTTTTTTAATTTGTTTGAAAATAGTATAGGCTTTCTGAAAATTCAAAAGTGCAGAATCCTGTCGATTTGCGATATTAAATGCATCTCCAAGCCCGTTATAATTTACGGCTATGCCTGCCAGATTATGAATGAAAGTATTTAATTTCAATGCTTTACGATAATTGTTGATTGCATCAATTGTGTTGCGCATTTTAGCATGAGTCATAGCAACATTCGAAATCAATTTTGCAGTATTTCTCTTGTCATTTTCGCATAACTTCATTCCTTCAATAAATTGAGCAATCGCTTTTTCACCCTGATTTGTGAAAAAATAGCTTAACCCCATTAATTTGTAACAATCGGTCATATTGAGGGTATCATTCTTCAGCTTAAATAATGGAAGCGCTTTCTCAAATAAATGCACAGCTCCTTCGAAATCAGAAGAATTGTAAGAGGTTTTGCCTAAATAATAAAATGCTTTTGCCTGTTCCGGAATCTGATTGTTTCTGACTGCTAGTTGATAAGCTTTTCGGGTAAACGAATTGCTTTTTGCCGAATCATTTCTTGAGAATGACGAAATCTCAAGATATAATCCAGATTTTTGTTTTTCAGTAGCCTTATCACAAAGTCGTAACAGACTATCAACCTGCGATTGTGCTGACACTGAATGAGTAATTATTGTTACTAAAATAAGTAGCAAAAGATTTTTCATATTAGCGAAAGATTTAAACTATCAGGAGGTTTTCCATCGGAATAATTGGTTCTCCCTTGTACCGCAACATCAGGTTGACTAGTGCCAGTGTATCTTTTTCGCAATACCGAATGATCCTGTCAAGGTTGCCTTCTTCATAATACACTTTGGCGACCTGGCTGCCGTCAATATCATCTTTCGGAGTTGGGATATTGAAAACTGCACAAAGCAAGTCGAGTGAAGTATAGTTTTTATAGTCGCCAAACTTCCACATTTGCAGTGTATCCAGAAGTCGGTCTTTTATTTCCCATGGTTTGGCTCCTGAAATGTCGAGAATCCGTGGTATTCTAAGTCCGTTAATTAAGGTACGACGGGCAATGTATGGATAGTCGAATTCCTGGCCATTGTGAGCACATAATTTTTTACCGGAGTTGGAGGTAAATTTTTCGACCATATCGTTAAAAGCCGAAAGCAATTTTCTCTCATCAGTATCATGAAACGACTTCACTTTATAGAAACGTTCACCATTTTTCTGGACAATTCCCCCCGCTGAAATGCAGATTATTTTTCCGAATTCAGCATAAATTCCGGCTCTTTCGTAAACATCAGCGGCAGCTTGATTCTCATCTCTGAAATAGCTGGATTTTTTATCCCACAAGTGCTGTAAATGTTCCGGGAGTTCTGATAAATCAGGATGTTGTGGCACAGTTTCGATGTCAATAAACAGGATGTCTTCAGATGAGATAGTTTCAAACATTTTATTTCAGGTTTTGCTGGATAAAATTGGTCAAAATATTGATTGCCACCAAATTATTTCCTCCTTCAGGCACAATAATATCTGCAAATTGTTTGGTTGGCTCAATAAACTGAATGTGACTGGGACGAACAGTCTTAGCATATCGATCAAGAACTTTTTGAACGTCACGGCCCCTCTCAATGATATCACGTTGAATAACACGCGATAGCCTGACGTCGGAGTCACAATCAACATATACTTTTAATCCCATTTGTTCGCGCAGTGTCGCCGGGGAAAGTACCAAAATACCTTCGATAATGATCACCGATTTTGGGCTTATTTCGCGGGTTTCTTCCGATCTAACGCAAGTCAGGTAAGAATATATGGGTTCATTTACCGTTTGTCCAGCTTTCAGTTTAATGATGTGATCGACCAGTAGTTCAAATTCAATTGATACCGGGTGGTCAAAATTGATTTTCTGCCGTTCTTCGAGTGGTAAATGGCTATTGTCTTTATAGTACGAATCCTGAGAGATTACGGCCACTTCGCCTGCCGGAAGATTCTCAATTATTTTTTGCACTACTGTTGTTTTTCCTGAGCCGGTTCCTCCGGCAATACCGATTACAAGCATAGAATGGTTTTTTTTTCAAAGATAATGAAGAGAGCGGTTTTGCTGCCAACAAAATGATGTATTGTGAAACAGAGGGCAGAAAACATTAACTTCGCAGCGAAAATATATAAATAAATGATTTTGTTATGATTAACCATGTTGTGCTGTTTAAACTGAAAAAATACAACTCTGACAGCGAAAAACAAACTGTGATTAGTAATATTGAGGAAGCATTGCTTAGCCTTACTGGTAAAATTGATGAACTGAAATACATTGAAGTCGGTGTGAATTACGATCTGGCCGCTAAATCGCATGACATCTGTTTGATCTCTCATTTTGAAACGGTTGATCAACTCGATGCTTACCGCATTCATCCTGAACATTTAAAAGTTGCAGAACTGATCGGTCAACATGCCATTGAAAGAGCTGCAGTTGATTACGAATTTTAACCTGAATTGGTCTTTTAAAATTCTGATTTTTAAACTTAATTATTCCTTAACGCATGGAAGGATTGTATCCATTGAAGTTTGCTCCTATTTACAAGGATAAAATCTGGGGCGGTAATAAAATACGAACAGTTCTGAACAAAGATTTTGGTGTTTTGCCCAATTGCGGCGAAAGCTGGGAACTTTCAGGAGTTGAAGGCAATGTTTCGGAGGTTTCAAACGGTTTTTTGGCTGGAAATACTCTTGAAGAACTGATTGAAGTTTACATGGGCGATCTGGTCGGCGATCACATATTTGACAACTTTGGAATTGAATTTCCGCTGTTAATCAAGTTTATTGATGCAAACGACAATTTGTCCATTCAGGTTCATCCCGACGATGAGTTGTCGAAAAAGCGTCACAATGCTTTCGGTAAAACCGAAATGTGGTATGTAATACAGGCTGATCCAGATTCGAAGTTACAATCAGGTTTCAATCAACAGGTTAATCAGGAAGAATACCTCGAAAAACTTGAAAAGAATGAACTGACTGATATCCTTAATTTTGAAGAAGTAGCCGCTGGTGATGTCTATTTTATTCCGGCTGGTCGTGTTCACGCCATCGGAAAGGGTATTTTACTGGCAGAAATTCAGCAAACATCAGATATAACCTATCGGATTTATGATTACGATCGCCGCGACGATGAGGGTAATCCACGTGAACTGCATACCGAACTGGCCCTTGATGCAATTGATTTTACACTTTTCCCCGAATATAAAAGCAGTTACGAGTCAAAGCTGAACGAATCAGTTGAGCTGGCCAAATGCAAATATTTTACCACCAATGTTTTGGAGCTGAACAAAGCGATTGAGAAAGATTACAACCAGCTTGATTCGTTTGTGATTTATATCTGTCTGGAAGGTGAATTGCAAATTGAAACAGAATCGGGTTCTGAAACAGTTCAAAAAGGTGAAACCATTCTGATTCCGGCTGCCATCGAAAGTGTGCAGTTGAATCCAACCACTGCATCTGTTAAATTGCTCGAAGTATATATTGGCTAGGAAAGCCGAACCCAACTTTATTTTTGAACTTGAATTTTTCACGATGATCAAACAAGCACGATTTTTAATTAGTAATACGGATGTGAAAAAATGTCCACCTACAGATCGGCCCGAATATGCTTTTATCGGACGGTCGAATGTGGGCAAATCATCGCTTATCAATATGCTTGTTGGTCAGAAAAGCCTTGCAAAAGTATCGGTCAGGCCGGGTAAAACACAGTTGATCAATCATTTTATCATCGACGAAAGTTGGTATTTGGTTGATTTACCCGGTTATGGATATGCCAAAATTTCGATTTCAGTAAAGGAAAAATTTCAGAAGTTAATTAGCCGGTATATTCTTGAACGCGAAAATCTGTACTGCTTATTTGTACTTATTGATATACGTCATTCACCTCAAGCCATTGATGTCGAGTTTATAACATGGCTGGGTGAAAACAGTATTCCTTTTGCCATTATTTTTACCAAAGCCGATAAGCTGGGAAAAGTTACTGCTGCGAAAAATGTGGGCGCTTACACGCTGGAATTGAAGAAGTTATGGGAGGAATTACCACCGATTCTGGTCAGTTCTTCGGTAGATGGAACTGGTCAGGACGAAATTATTGCTTTCATTGAAAATGCAAATAAATCATGACGTTTAACTGGTTGTTTGGCTGATATCTGATGATTTTTAAGTAGGTTTTAATCCTAAAAGGGTTAACTTGTGGTCGATATTAAAGGTATATGAACAAGATTTTTTTACCTTTGCCCGCAATTCCAATACACAAATTTTAAAAAGGAAGAAATGTCAAAAAATGCTCCTCTAAAGATTTTTCCGTGTACAAAAAGCTTGGATTTAACCCAACGGATTTGCGAAAGCTTAGGTGTTGAAGTAGGCAAAACTTCATGTCCGGTTTTCTCCGATGGAGAATTTGAACCATGCTACGAAGAAACCATTCGCGGTTCACACGTTTTTATAATTCAGTCAACACCTCCACCTGCTGACAATTTGATGGAGTTGCTACTCATGATTGATGCAGCCAAACGTGCTTCGGCTTACAAAATCATCGCTGTTATTCCTTATTTCGGTTATGGCCGCCAGGACAGAAAAGATAAGCCCCGCGTATCAATTGGAGCCAAGCTGATTGCTGATATCCTTTCAACTGCCGGAGCTGACCGAATCATCACCATGGATCTACACGCCGATCAAATCCAGGGATTCTTTAATGTTCCGGTTGACCATTTGTACGCCTCGTCAATGTTCATTCCGTTTATCAGTAAAATGGGTCTCGAAAATCTGGTGATTGCGTCACCTGATGTTGGCGGCACCAAACGGGCCAATACCTACGCAAAAATGCTTGGAACCGATATGGTTATATGCCACAAGTCGCGCGCAAAGGCAAATGTGGTTGATAGCATGACTTTGATTGGCGAGGTGAAAGGTAAAGACATTATTCTGGTGGACGATTTGATCGATACTGCCGGAACAATCGCCAAAGCTGCTGATTTGATGATGGAAAAGGGAGCAAACAGTGTACGGGCTTTTGCTGCACATGGTGTTCTTTCTGGTCCTGCTTATGAAAAAATCGAAAATTCAGCTTTGACAGAAGTCTATTTTACCGATTCAATTCCGGGTAAAAAGGAATCATCCAAAATCAAGTATATTCCGATCGCCAAAGCATTGGGCGAAGCAATCGAACGAGTTTATAAAAATCAATCAATTAGTTCGTTGTATTACGGCTAATTGTATATATTTGCACCGCTTTTTCCTGAAGCACATGTTATGCATGCTGTTTGCCCTTTCATCGTAAAGGGAGGACTGAGTACCATAATTTAAATATTTAAAAAAAGTAAAATGAAATCAATTTCGATCAAAGGCACAAAAAGAGAAGTGGTTGGCAAAAAAGAAGCCAAAAGACTTCGTGCAGAAGGATTAGTTCCCGGAGTTCTTTATGGTCTCGAAGAACCAATTCATTTTCAGGCTCCTGAAAAGGAATTCAAATCACTGATTTATACGCCAAACGTATATTTGGTTGATCTGGATATCGATGGAACAGTTTATCAGTCTATTATTCAGGATACTCAATTTCATCCGGTTGAAGAAAAACTTTTACATGTTGACTTCCTTCGCACCACAGGCGACAAAATGGTGAAAGTTGAAATTCCGGTTAAAACTGAAGGTTTCGCAAAAGGTATCCGTAAAGGGGGTAAGTTAAAATTGAACCTTCGCACACTGAAGGTAAAAGCAATGGTTAAATACCTTCCTGATACTATCAATATCAATGTTGATGATTTGGATATCGGCCAGAGTTATAAAGTTGGTTCTCTTGTGAGAGAAAACCTTGAATTCCTTAATGCAAAGGCTGTTCCGGTTGTAACTATCATGATTACAAGGGCTGCAAAAGCTGCAAATGCCGGAGGTAAAGGTTAATCAATCTAAAACATTTTGTCTTGAAATATCTTATTGCAGGACTTGGAAATCCGGGGAAAGAATACGAAAACACCCGGCATAATATAGGATTTAAAGTATTGGACGCTCTTGCAGATGCGTCCAATACTGTTTTTAGCGATGAACGTTATGGCTGGGTGGCCGAATATAAGTTCAAAGGCCGGACATTTATTTTGCTGAAACCTTCAACCTTTATGAATTTGAGTGGGAAGGCCGTCAATTACTGGTTGCAAAAAGAAAATGTACCAATCGAGAACTTATTGGTAGTTGTTGATGATCTTGCGTTGCCTTTGGGTTCTTTGAGACTTCGTGCAAAAGGGAGCGATGCAGGTCACAATGGACTAAAAAGTATTGCAGAAGTGATAGGTAATCAGGATTATGCGCGACTTCGCATCGGAATTGGCGATAACTTCAGGCAAGGAAAACAGGTCGATTATGTGTTGGGCGAATGGGACAAGCAGGAAAAACTTGAACTACCGGCCATGATTGATACTTCGATTGAGATTATTAAAAGTTTCGGAACCATTGGTGTGCAGCAAACAATGACATTCTATAATAAACGGAAATAATATGACCGAAGGTATTCGCATCGACAAATGGCTTTGGGCTGTGCGTCTGTATAAAACGCGTAGCCTTGCTTCCGAAGAGTGTAAAAAGGGGAAAGTGATGATTAATGGAATGAATGTAAAACCTTCGCGCGAAATAAAAGAAGGAGAAACCATTCAGGTTCGCCGACCTCCGATTACCCGTTCATACAAGGTTATTGCCCTTGCAGAAAATCGAATGGCCGCAAAAATGGTTCCTGAATTTATGGTTGAAACAACTCCCGCTTCGGAGCTTGAAATACTTGAGATTCAGAAAAATATGAGCGTTTACAATCGTGAACGTGGAACCGGAAGGCCAACCAAAAAAGAACGTCGCGATTTGGATGATTTTTTTGATGTTTAGATCACTTTCTACTTTTGCCTTTAAACTTTTCACTTCATGCTAATTGCCCAGGAAAAACGGAAAACGAATATTGCTGAATACATTTTGTATATGTGGCAGGTGGAAGATTTGCTCAGGGCTTGTTCGTTTAATACTGAACTTATTGAATCACAGCTTGTCAGACGGTTCAATGCTGATGAAAAATCAAGCCGGGAGATCAGCGCTTGGTACAATAATCTGGCGGTTATGATGGAAAAGGAGCATGTCCGTGAAAAAGGTCATTTACAGGTGATTACTAATCTGGTAAACGATTTAAACGAATTCCATCTGAAGTTGATTGAAACCCAGGCTGACGAGGAATATTTAAGGTTGTCCCAGATAAACCACGAAATCATCGATGAATTTATCCAGAAATCAGGTGCGTCGGTTAAGAATGAAATAGAAGCTTGCCTGAATGCTCTTTACGGAGTGCTGCTATTAAAACTTAAAAACACCGAAATTTCGCCTGTGACAAAGAATACCGTTGAAGGATTTGGACGAATGATCGGGCATTTGTCGGCCCGGTATATTCAATTCGAAAACGATGATTTCGAATTTTAGATAAACCTTTCCTTGTCTTCAGCCGAAGGAACAAAGCACGATTCGCGAACACCAAACCAGCGATAACGATTTCTTGAAATCCACAAATACAACGAGTTTCGCCATCTTTCGGGAATTATTCTTAACAGTACTACCATCTTGTAAATTCCACCCAACTCTTTACCAATCTTCAGGAAAGCATCGAAATGACTGAGAATTCTACTACCGTCAGAAACAATCACTGTGTCAAAAGTTTCTTCATCTGACGAATTTTGAAGTGTTTGGAAAACGAACTTCTTTCTTCGGTCAGCTTTCAGAATAAATCGAATGGTTCGGCTGCATAAAATACACATTCCGTCGAACTGAATAAGTATTTTTCCTTCAGGAAGATGCTGGCTCATATTTGATTACGTTAATTTGACCAATTTCGGATTTAACTTATTTCTTTTTACTCCTTACTTTTGGTTTTGTTCCCAAATTTTGTTTTGGCGCTTTTTTGTATTCTTCAATTAAACCGTCTCTAAGCCAGTTGGCAACGGCCTGTCTGTTATCTGAAATGATAAACCTTTGCTGATCGCGGGTGTGGTTAATATTCCCCAATTCGATGAAAACCGAGGTCGGTAATGAATTTTTGATCACATAGAGGTTCCTCTCAGATACAGAGCCATTGTATCCTCTGCTTGGTTGATGAATGGCATATCTTAATCCGAAGGTTTCTTTCAACGTATTGGCAAGTTTTTCACCAGCTTTGCTTCCCTTGTTGTGATAAAAAAATACATCGATGTTTTCTTCTTTACTTCTGGAATCGACATGTATGACCACCAAACGTTGGAATTTGCCTTTGTTTTGAGCGTACAAACTGTTCACCGCTTTGGTACTTTGCTTCAGTCTGGCAAGCTGACTGAGAGGAATCGGACTGTCAGGAAAACATACCTCATCTTTATCTGGAGTTAAAAACTGGTCATCACGAATACCATCGTTGGGATCGCGGATAATCATGTAAACTGTTGCACCGCGTTCTATCAGGTTGCGGGCCAATCTCAGGGTTACGTCATAAGCATATTCATCTTCACAAAGTATGTGGCCGTTCAAACTGCCAATGGCACCGGGATCAGGGCCACCATGCCCACTCATTAAATAGTAAACTGTGTTGCTGAGTTCCTTGCTTTTAGTGGCAACTTCCTTATAATTTTCTCCAAAAATCTCATATACTTTAGTTTCCTGAGGGGCATTGATTTTTTGTGTTGGCGATGAAGCTTGATTCAGGGTATCCTTTTCTTTAATTATTGGTAGCTTGTACGTTCTTCCAACAATCAGAATGTTGTTTTTCCGCAGATTAATTTTGTTCAGTTCAATAAACTGATCGAAATATTCTGCGGGAGGAAGGCCGTTTTGTTTGAGGACGGAGTAAATGCCGTCTCCTTTTTTAGCTTTTATTTTTTTATATTCCTGAGAAAACGAAGAACTGCCCAAGAGAATCAGAACTGCGGAAATGACTATTATATATGTTTTACGATCAAAAAGCAAATGAAATACAAATGAGAACATGGGCCCTTTTATTTTATCCGGTCAAACGATTATTATTCTGATTTGTTTTTAACTTTATGCGTGGTTCAGCAAATTAAATTACCAGAATTTCAATTTTAAATATACTTCAATGCGTCGTTTATCCTTCCTTTTTATTGTCATTTTATTTTTATTTTCCTGCAATCGCCATCTGGTTGTGCGCGAAGTCGATACAAAGAATTATTTAATAGATTCTAAAGTCGGTTCTCTCGATTCAACAGTGGAATCGATGGTTAAACCCTATCGCGACAGTATTGCACACGATATGTCAACGTTGGTAGCGGTTAGTTCATCGCCCCTTGTAAAAGGTAAGCCTGAAAGTAAATTAACCAATTTGGTTTCTGATATTTTGCTTGATTTTGGAACTTCGTATTGTAAGAAACAGAATTTGAACTTCAAACCTGATATTGCCTATGTTAATTATGGCGGTTTACGTGCATCATTGCCTCAGGGTAATATCACTGTTGAGCGTATTTTTGAACTGATGCCCTTCGAAAATGAAATTGTTTTAATCAAGATAACCGGTGAAGCATTTAATCAGATGGCCGGGAAAATTGCTGCCAGGGGAGGAGAGGGGGTAGCTGGAATGAAGCTTGGTATCAAAAATGGCAAAGTTTCAAGTCTGACAACAGGAGGGAAATCAATTGATCAAGCTTCAAGCTATTGGTTGGTGACAAACGATTATATTGCCAATGGCGGCGATCAGATGAGCATGTTCTCCAATCCTGTTGAACGAATAAATACCAAAATGAAGATCAGGGATTTATTGATACATGTTTTGAGCGACCGTTATAAAAAAGATGGAATAATTGATGTAAAAGAGGATGGGAGGATTTTCAATGAGCAATAGAAGAACTTTTTTAAAACAATCAATATTAGGTGGAAGCGCTTTAACTCTGGGGCTTCTTCCAAGCGAATTGTTTGCTTCAGGCGAACTGATTAAGCTTACAGTATTGCACACCAACGATATGCATTGCCATATCGATCCTTTTCCTGAATCAGATGCTGAATATCCCGGTCGTGGTGGAATTGTGCGGTTGGCAACGCTCGTATCCAAATGCCGGGCTGAAAATCCGAATTTACTGTTGCTCGATGCCGGCGATATGTTTCAGGGAACCCCTTATTTTAACTACTTCAAGGGCGATATTATGCTGAAACTTATGAGCAAAATAGGTTATGATGCCGGTACAATCGGTAATCACGAGTTCGATAACGGGTTGGAAGGAATTGCTTCTGCACTGAAATTTGCTAAATTCCCCATCGTTACTAGTAATTACGACTTCTCTGATACACTTTTATCAGGTTTGGTTAAAAACCATTTAATTCTGAAAAAGGGAGGAATTAAAATCGGTATTTATGGTCTTGGAATTGAATTGCAGGGATTGGTCGGCAATTTGAATTACGGAAACACGCGTTATTTGGATCCATTGGCTACAGCTCTTAAAATGGAACACCTGTTAAAAAAGGAGCATTCATGCGATCTGGTTATTTGCATTTCTCACCTTGGATTCTCCTACGAGCATAACAAAATAAGCGATTCTTCATTGGCACCGCAAACCAAATATACTGACCTTATTGTTGGTGGCCATACCCATACATTTCTTGAAAAACCTTTGGAATTAATGAATGCCGAGGGGAAGCTAATTTTGGTTAATCAGGCTGGTTGGGCCGCTTTGGCTGCCGGAAAGATCGAATTTATATTTGACCGGATGGGCAAAAAGAAAACATACACTGCTGTTGTAAATAATCTGTAGATCAAATTTTTTGATGGTCAGGAAAAAGCTATTATTTTTTTCGGTTCTCTCCGGATTATTGCTGAGTTTACCGTGGATATTGACCTCATTTTCATGGATTTTGTTTTTGGCCTTTGTTCCTTTGCTGATTGTTGAGGATCAAATTTTCCGCCAGAAACAAAGCCAACGAAGCATTGTCCTTTTTTTCTACGCATTGGTCACTTTTCTTGTTTGGAATGTTTTATCAACCTGGTGGATAGCATATATTTCCGTTCCCGGAATGTTAATAATTACCGGCACGAATGCGTTTCTTATGGCCTGTGTCTGGTGGCTGATGCATTTGGTGCGCAGAAGATTTACCGCTCAAACCGGTTATTTTTCATTGGTTGTATTCTGGCTGACGTTCGAATATTTTCATTTTCATTGGTCCATTCAATGGCCTTGGATGACACTTGGGAACGGATTTTCCAATTCAGTTAAGCTGATTCAATGGTACGAATATACTGGCGTTTTGGGTGGTTCGCTGTGGATACTTCTGTCAAACATTCTGCTCTTTTCTGTTTGCAAAAGCTTTTTAGAAAGTAGATTTTCCAAATCATTACAACTTTCTGCCTCCCTTTTATTTCTGATTGCAATGCCTGTTAGTTGGTCGTTATACCGTTATTATACTTATTCTGAATACGGGAAAACTGTCGAAATAGTAGCCCTACAACCCAATGTTAATCCTTATACCGATAAGTTCTCTGGAATGAGTACCGAAGAACAAACCCGCCAATTAATTTCTCTTGCTGAAACAATTGTGACTGACTCCACCGATTATGTGTTGGCTCCTGAGACTGCTCTTCCCCAGATGTGGGAAGATGAAGCGTTAAGGCAAAATATTGCTGTTGAACCAATTGTTCCATTGATAGGTAAATATCAGCATTTAAGATTTGTTTCCGGAGCAATTACCCACAGGAAATTAAGATCGGACGAACCAATTTCATATACAACACGACAATCCGAAGACGGTCTTTTTTACGATGTTTTCAACTCTGCCTTGTTATTTGATCATTCGAAAAATGTACAAATTGGTCATAAAAGCATTTTGGTCAGTGGAGTTGAGAAAATGCCTTTCCAAAAATGCCTTTCATTTTTAGGGAAATACGTGGTCTCGGTCGGTGGAACCAGTGGAAGCCTTTCTTCTTCAAATCGACCAACCGTTTTTGAAGGTTCAAATCAGGATAAAATCGGATCGGTTATTTGTTTTGAATCTGCCTTTGGCGAGTATGTGGGTAGCGCAGTTAAGAACGGAGCAAATATGATATTTATAATTACCAATGACGGTTGGTGGAAGGATTCGTCAGGTATTAGGCAACATTTTGGTTTTTCAAGGTTGAGGGCAATTGAAACTCGCCGCAGTATTGCCAGAAGCGCCAATACCGGGATTTCAGGATTTATTAATGAGCGAGGCGATATACTAAAAAAAACAAATGTGAATTCTTGTGTCGCAATCAGTGAAAAGATACATTTGAATGATACAATTACTTTCTATGCAAAGTATGGCGACTATCTTGGCTGGATAGGTTCACTTTTATCTTGCTTGATTTTGATTTACTATTTAACGGGATACCTTGGAAACAGAAGATAAAAGTTCAGAACAATTAATTGTCGGGGCAGCTTTTTGTTGGCAATAAGGCAAAAAAAATCCGCATTAATTCGATTGTAAAAATCCCAAAGTAAAAGGATTTGAGTGCCTGACTGATCAAACTTCCTACGGTAGCAGTTGCTACTCCCGCTTTGCAGCGGTACTGGGCCTGTTTTAGCAGTCAAAAGCTTTCTCGGGTCAATTAAAAATGTTGAATTTTCCAAACGCAGAATTAATGCGGACAATATCTTTTGACGTATGTAACAGAACGATTTGTTGATTCAAAGATATACCACGCATATGAATTTTCCTACTAAATCAAGGGATTTTATAACATGTTATCAATATCTGGCTGATTACCAGAATGCTTACAAATCATATTTTTCAATGGAGGAACTTTTTATTCTTTAAATCGTAGAATCCTCTCATTTATCTAGGGATTCGTGATTTGTCGCAGCGTTTTTGACCCCAAAAAAAACTTCAAAATACACCAGATTTTTATTGCATTTGTTTTGCTAAAGAAAAAAGTAGTTCTATATTTGCACGCACATTCGCAAAGGCAGAATGGGTGGTGAATTTTTGAAAGGATTACTACTGAAACTTGAAATTCTGGAATAAAATTAATTCCGTTACAATACCAAGGAGAGATGGGTGAGTGGCTGAAACCACCGGTTTGCTAAACCGACGTACGGGTCATTCTGTACCGGGGGTTCGAATCCCCCTCTCTCCGCATTAAAATACATTCTATTGTTTTTTTCGGGGTATAGCGCAGTCCGGTTAGCGCACCTGGTTTGGGACCAGGGGGTCGTAGGTTCGAATCCTACTACCCCGACTTAAAAAGCCTGTAAATCTATTGATTTACAGGCTTTTTTCATTATTATCGGACCAATTCAGGTCAAATTCTTGCACAATAGGTTCAGAAAATTCTAATTGTATTGTTTGAAATAATTCGTTAGCTTTTCGGTCAATTGATTGAAAATCGGTTTGGTAAACAGCACAAACATATCCTGAGCAGCTGGTGGCATTATCATCTTGTTATTCAGAATATTGCTGAGCTCCTTGTCGAGAACTTCATTATCGCCAACAAAAATACCGTACTTGTTTTGCCAGGTAAACTGTCCGGGAATTTTATCGGTGAAAACAATCTTTTGTGACTGAAATTCAATAGTTTTCAATTCCAGCAAACCACCGGAAGCAACCTGATCGGTCAATATTTTGATTTTTCCCATCTTGGGAATCATCCTAACTCGGGTTACGGTTGAATCTTTTGAGATTTTCACCTGGTATTTTTCTTCTATCTGTTTGTTCAATTCTTTTTCTTCCTCAGAATGCTGTGGACGGTCAATGAAAAAATCGTAAAAACCCATTCGCAAAACCATATCGGGATATTTCAGCTTTGCCCGCTCGGCCTCTTCCTGTGAAAAAAAGTGAACAAAATCCTTTTCCTGAAATTTCTGGTTCAGCATCTGGAAAACATTGTCGTAAAAGAATTGAGCTAAATATTCATATTTACCGTTTACCGGAATTTGCTCAACCACTACTTTCAAAGTGGCTAATTCTTTTGTAGTCAGCATCTTTTGTTTGGTGTCTTTAAAACCGAGAACCAACCCGTCTGCATTTTGAAAATGAAAGAAAGCTTGCTTGGCATCTTCGCGCGTTTTGCGGCTCAGTGCGTCCATTCCGGCATCGTAATATTCCTGGGCCGCGCGATTTTGGACATCCGTCATTTCCGAAGTATAAGTTTTGATAGTTGAAACCAGCTGGCGAGCTGCCGGAACCCGACGAACTCCATCCGAAATTTGATTAACTGTTTGCATGATTTCCAGTGTACGTTTCCATTTAAACGGATCGTTGCCAGACAAGGTCTGATCAATTTCTTCCTGATAAAAAGTAAGCGCCATTGGATAACCTTCTTTAACTACCTCTGCTGCTTTGCGATTGTCCGGATCGTTACTTAGACGACCCACTGCTTTCAATATTGCATCGGAATAATCGCCGTGCTGCAAAGACTTTTTCCCGGTTGAACATGCATTCAGCAGCAGAAAGCTGCTAATCAAAAAAAGTAAATATTTCCGCATAAATTGGTTTTTTTTCTGAATTTTCCTATTTACAACAAAACTAAAAAATTTGTAACTATTTGCCCCCTCTTGTCAAGAGCGGGTTGTTAACTGTTGATTGTTGATATATATTCTGTTCAGTTGTTTTGTGTTTTGTTTTTTTGTGTTAC
>JGI24146J20443_1000093_pt1 | contig 91397 bp, 68 predicted proteins | sample BarGraIncub1131A_FD_20443 | JGI IMG/M metagenome (IMG submission 20443) | reverse complement strand
CGCCTTTGCCGCCGTTCCTGGGCCGTTCCAGGCCCGAAAGCATTTCAATCATTCTTGCTGTCAAGGCGGCGTGCGCCTTCAGCGCCTTAACCGTTCGCTTTTGAGGGGGGCGAGACATGAGCAAACCGGGCAAGACTGTCAAACAGCACAACGTCAAGGCCGTTGTAAGCTTCCTTTGATAACCGCCAACAAATAGCGTTTCATCCGAACGCTGGCGCATACCGCCGAACTATGAAAGCCCCTTTGCTTGAATGCATTGGGGCTTTCTTTTTGCTTTACTTTTTAATGTGTGCTGGTGTATCGTGTTGCACATTAAAACAAGAGGTTTTGCAATGGGACTTGTTAAAGACGGAATCATAAAACTGACTGGCAAGCAACGCTTGTTTGTTGAAGAATATTTGAAAGATTTAGACCAAACAAGGGCTTGCATTGCAGCCGGATATTCGGAAAGAACCGCACCGGCTTCAGCCGGTCAACTCATGTCAAAGCCTCACATTAGAAATGCAATTCAATGGGCAATGGATGGACGCGCACAGCGTACCAAAATTGAAATTGATAACGTGCTTGAAGAAATTGCAACGATTGCATTCTATGACATTGCCGACATTGCAAGGATGAATATAAAGCGCCCTGAAGATATTGCAAACTTACCTGTAAACGTTCGCAAGGCTATTGTGGGCTGGAAATGGGATAAGTTTGGTAATTTGGTTTTAACTCTTGCTTCAAAGGAAGCTTATCACAAATTGCTTTGCGCTCATTTGAAAATTTGCAATCCGACAATTGACGTCAATTTGCCGAAACAGCTTGAACCTATGACACCGGATGAAGCAATGAAACATTTGCGCGAAGCATTGGAAAGCGAAGATGCAACCGAAAGGGCTTGAAAACTATTTCATAACGAAAGGCTTATTGCAGCGCAAACCAAGAACCGTTAAATGGTTTCACCGTGTAATATTCAAAGCCTTAATGCAACTAATGACAGGAACTTTGCCGAACGGTGCTAAGAACCTGGGAATTTGCATTCCCCCGCGTCACGGTAAAACGATGATTGCGCAGGATTTTATTGAATACGCGTTAGGCTTGTTTCCAGATGCAAAATTTATTTACACAGGTTACAACTTAGATATTGCTTGCGAATCGTCAAGAGGCATTCTTGATTCGCTAAAGTCAGACTGGTATAAAGAAATATTCCCGCATGACGTTGTTAATAAAAAATGTCGTATGCGCGAAGATAAGTTTGATACAGCGAAAGGCGGCGGTTTAAAAGCCGCTGGCGTAAATGGGCCGCTTACCGGTTTTGGTGCTGGACAGAAAAGACCGGGATTCGCTGGCGCAATTGTTATTGACGATGCGTTGAAAGCTTCAGACTTTCGCAGCGAAACGGTAAGAAACAGTTGCAACAGATGGTATACCGAAACACTTTCAAGCCGCACAAACAAAGACGATACGCCGAAAGTTATCATTGCACAGCGCGGCCACCCTGAAGACTTGCCAGGATGGTTAGAAAAAAATGAACCTGGGCTTTGGCATTGGATTAAGATACCTGCAATTGATAAAGATGGTGTTGTGTTATGGCCGGAAGTTAAAAGCGAAGCAAGTTTGGCATTGCTGAAACTGATTGATGAATTCACTTTCTATGCACAGTATCAACAGGAACCGCGCAAAGAAGGCGGTAACATAATTAAATCCGATTGGTGGAAAGCGCACCCTTACACTCCGATTAATCCTTGGTTTGATTGCGCACCTGGGGAATTGTGGAAGCCTGGGAAAGCACCGCAAGGCTTGTTGTTCATAACAGCCGACACCGCATATAAGAAAACTAAAACCGCCGATTATTCATCATTGCAGCTTTGGTGCGCAACGCAAACGCACCTTGATTTGATTGACAAGATGCATGGAAAATGGGAATTCCCCGATTTGCTGAAGAACGCAAAAGCGTTTTATGATAGGTGGAAAGATCACGGCGTTAAAGCGTTATTCATTGAAGACAAGGCTTCCGGCACTTCATTAGAGCAAACATTAAGATTGCAGGGGCTTCCGGCAGTTGCATGGCTTCCCGCTGAATATAAGTTTCCAGAGGATAAAGTTGGGCGCGTTCGTGAAGCTTCATGGTACATATATGCGGGGCGTGTTCGATTGCCCACATATATTGACATGAAAGGTTTTGTTGAAGAACACAGTTCGTTTGCTGAAGACATGTCACATTCGCACGATGATGAAGTTGACACGGAAACAATGGCGGTTTCTATCTGGCGTTATTATGGCGGCGGTTCAGACGTTCAAACCGCATAGCAAGGGGGCTTGTTATGATTGTTCGCAAAACTTTTGTTGAATGGTGGGATTCACAAACTGAAGCATTCAAACACCGCAATGATTTTGACGCTTGCTTGAAAGCATTTGAAGCCGCAACACGATACGATGCACGTTATTGGTACAAAGCCGGGAAGCGTGACGCAATTGCAAAAATAAAATCTCTAATTCAAATGATAATGGGGAATTGATAATAATGGCAAAACCTAAAGGCATTTCAAAGCGTCAAGCGAATCTGATAAACAAAGCGGCTGAACGTTTCCAGAATTCACAGCTTTCCGGTGCTGGCGCTTCCGGCGCTGGCGATAGAACCGCAAACCAGGGCGCAACGATCAATAACACCAATCCCTATTTTCAGAACAACTTTATTCAACGCTGGCAACAATATGCGCTTTGGTATTACACAAGTTGGGAAGCGCAAAAGATTGTGAACATTCCGGTTGATGATGCTTTGAGGGAACCCTTCAAGCTTGTGGGCATGGATGATGAAGACGCGGCGCTTGTAATGGCAGCATATGACGATCTAGGCGCACATGACCGCATTAAGCGTGCCTTGTATCAAGAACGAATGTTAGGCGGTTCTGTGGTGTTCCTTGGAGCAAGACAGGCTGAAAATGTTGAACCTGTCAAGCCCCTGAACTATGCGGAAGTTGATAAGGGCGATTTGCGGTTTTTGAACACGCTTTCGGTTGACAGAATTACACGCGCAACGTATTGCGTTGACCCTTTCAGCAAAGATTATGACACGCCGATTGCATACCGGATAAGCGGCATTGAAACGGACGTTTCCCGGCTGTTGGTGTTCGATGGTTCGCCGGTCTTCAGCCGCGATTCGGCAACCATTCTTCAGGGCTTCAGGGTCAACCCTTCCGGCTTTGGCGAATCAAAGCTTGCTGCGCTCTATGATACTTTGGTACGCATGACCGGGACGCAACAGGGCGCGTATCAGCTTGTTAATATGGCTTCCGTCATCCTGGCGAAGTGTGACAACCTAATGAGCCTTTCCGCTGGTGGAACCGCAGACGGTCAACTTGCCGACATAGTAAACCAGATTTCAATTTATCGGGCCGCGTTGCTTACCGGTAAAGATATGGAAATAACGCAGCATTCAGCGTCTTTCGGTTCTGTTCCTGAACTGGTTATGACCTTTGCGCAGCTTCTTTCCGCAGCTTCAGACATTCCCGCAACGCGTTTCCTTGGTCAAGCGCCTGGGGGCTTGAATGCAACCGGCGATAGTGATTTAGAAAACTATTATAACATGATTGGCGCTTACCAGAAAGGACATATCAAAAAGCAGTTAATCAAGCTGTTTGACGTTCTTTGTCCTTCTGTGTTAGGTAAAGAGAAATGGAACCAGATTAAAGCGCGGTTTGACATTGAATTTGTGCCGCTTTGGAACCTGAACAAAAAGGAACAAAGCGAAGTTGACAAGAACTATTGTGAAATGATAAGCGGTTTGTTTACGGCTGGAATTATCAGTGTTGAACAGGCTGTTGATGAACTTGTTAAACGCAAAGTTTTTGAAACAAAGATCAAGGCTGAAGAGTTTTTACAGAACGCCGAACAACAGCAAAACACCGGGGCGTTTGACGAATTGGCAAAGCTTGCCGCATAAAGGAAAAGCCCCTTTAGTTAGGGGCTTTGCTCTTTCACTTCAGTTCTTGTAAATGATTCGTTTTTCAACTGCAAAACCGATAAAATTACTGTCTTTATCATAGCAAGGTTCAAAGTAAAACGTTTCTTCCTTGGTTTCTTCCTTCTTCAGTTGACCCAATTGCGAAGGGCCAAGGGTAAAAGCTAAAGCATTTGTTACTGTTTCAAGGCTTAAAAATGCAGTCTTCATGTTTGGGTTTCTCCTTTAGATTAAGTTTTCAAAGCCATTTCTCCGTTGATTTAGATTTGATGCAACGTTCTTTCAATTCTTGTGGTAGTTCTTCACCGTTCGTTATGTATTCACGCAGCGTTGCGCCTTGCCCGTTCTTTCCAGTTGTTTCAAATACCTTGAACCGGTAATGCGGTTTCCGGCCTTCAACCCTGGCGTATTTGCCGGTAACGTTCGCAGGGTCAAAGGTTTTGGATTGGTATTTGACAATCATTCTATAATCCTTACACCGCAGCATTTTGCAAACGTCTTACCGTTTTGTTTGAATGTTCCGCATTTTCTAGCGCCGCAATGTTCGCAAAAGTTGTTTTTCATTTAGTCAATCCTTATGCTGTTCTTTTTGAGTGCTGTTCCTTTACGAACAGTCAGGCAAGAATATTTTGCGCCACCTTTAAGAGTGTACCACAAGATGTTATCAACAGCTTTTGTGATTGTTACAAACTCATTCGGAATGTTGTGATATTCGGCAATTGCATAAATGACTTTCATTAGTGACTCCGTTTTTGCGTTTCGTTAACCTTGAAACAAGAATAAACTATAACCTTTAAGCTGTCAACGAATTATTTTCATAAATTCAAAATAAATTTCAAGGGTGAAAAATGGCGGTTATATCTTCAGGCAAACCCACAAAGAAAAAGCCCACATTAGGGAAAGCGGTTAGACCGTCAAAGCAGATTGAACGCAAGTTTGCCGGTATTATGCTTGAACTTTCCGCACGCCTGGAAAAAGAAATTGACAACCGTTCCGCTAATTTTAACACGCCGCGTGAAGCTTTCAAGGCGTTGCGCGATACGCTGAAATTTTATGACGATAACCTGAACCGGATTTCTAATCAAATTGCAATTGATTTAACCAATGAAGTTGACGGAAACGAAAAAGCACGCTTGCAAGATATGCTTGCGCGTGCAATGGGTGTTGAAACGGCTTACATTTTCGATACGCCGGAAATTGCAGACGCTTTGCTAATTGCACAAACGGAAGCGGCAAACCTTATAACCGGCTTTGCTCATGAATACATTGACGATATTTCAAAGGTTGTTCTTGATAACTTTAAACAGCTTCCGTTACCTGAAGGCAAATCGTTAACCGATTGCATTCAAGACATACACGAAATGAAACGTTATCGCGCAAGGCTCATTGCACGCGATCAAACAAGCAAAATGACAACCGCGCTGAACATGACGCGTCAAACGGCTGTCGGCATTGATGAATATATCTGGCGCACAGCGGGGCAAGATAATAGAGTTGTGGGCAATCCTGGGGGCTTGTATCCTAAAGGAAACGCAATTCACATGAACCACTATGACCGAAACGGGAAAACTTTTAGATGGGATACGCCACCGCCTGACGGCCACCCCGGTTATGCTATCAACTGTCGTTGCGTTTCAATTCCGGTAATTGACCCTATGAAAATCATTCTTTCATGAGTGCTTAAAATTATCTTGACTTGCTTAAATATCAAGCATATTCTGACACCAATTTTTAATGTGTATTGCAAATAAGGAAGCTCATGAAATACGGCAACAGAATGCAATTCATTAACTGGCGTGTTGACGTTGACGGCTTCTTGCGTGTCACGGCAAGAGTTTTAAAAGAAGGCGTTTTCCCTTACGCGCTTTCTGAATTTTCGCCTGAACTGCAATCAACATTTCACCCCGATAAAAAATTACTGAACATTTACATTCCGGCTGTTGAATTCACGCCTGAATCTTTGTTTACCCTGGAAGGCAAGCCGGTTATTATCGTTGACCACAACTTTAGAGATATTGAAAACACTCTAAAAGATGGTTTCACGGTTGGAAACGGAGCAGGGGCCGCAAGCGTTGAAGACAACAGCATAATGCTTGACTTGCTCATTACCGATTTTGAAACGGCTGAAAAGATTAAAAACAAAGAGCTTGTTGAAGTTTCAGCCGGTTATGATGGGGAATTTGTTGTTGAACAGGGAATGTTTAACGATCAACCTTATGATGGAAAGCAAACTAACTTGCGTTTCAATCATGTTCTGCTTTTGCCGGTTGGTGAAGGACGTTGCGGTTATGAAGTAAGAATTATCAACAAAAAACATAAGGAGAAAACAGTAATGATTGAAGTTCGTATTGGCAACCGCGTTTATAAGTTCAGCAACGCGGAAGATGCTGAAGAAGGAAAGAAGATGGCAAAGGATGAAGTTGAAGAAAAGAGCGGCGGCTTTGATCTTGAAAAGGTCAAGAACGCAATGGAAGAAATGCCCGGCCTTCAGGAAAAACTGAAAGGGCATGAAGACACCATTGCAACGCTTCAGGCTGAACTTGCCAAACTGAAAGACCCTGAAGCACAGGAAGCCGCTGCAATGGAACTTCTGGAAACGGCGCAGCAAACGGAAGACGTTGCAGATACGGAAGTTGAACCGAAAGACAAAGAAGCTGTCGGCAACGCCATGAAAGCATGTGGCAACAGCGCCGCCAAAATCCGCGTTCTTATGGAACACATCGGCAACAAGCGCGGAATTGACGTCAGTAAGATGGACGATACCGCCGTAACAACGCTGTTCAAGTTCACCGCCGCCAATTCTAAGAAAGTGCTGGAAGCTGAAGCGGAAGCGGTAAAGCTTAAAACCGGTTACGTTCCCGGCGCTGAAACATTCCGCAATCGGGCTAACGGCGGCAAGAAAGAAGTTCACCCCATGTTCAAGGGCATGAAGTAAACAACAAACACGTTTCATAAAACATAGGTCAAAGGAGAAAATTTAAAATGTCCGGTCTTTATGGTGGTGTTCTTAATGGCTCGGTTCAGACGGCAGTTTTTGACCAGAACGCAACCGCGCTTCCCGGTCAACTGTTTTCGGCAACTGATGCAAACATGGTTGATTCGATCAACGTTGCTGAAACGCTCGGCGTTGGCGCTGCGCTCGGCGTAACGTCTGCTTACGTCACATCGGCGCGTGCTGGCCTCAACAACAAGGCTGTGAGCCTTCCGGTTGCTGGCAAGGTTGACGCGGATTTTGAGGGCATTGTCGTGCGCTCTCAGGCAATCCGCAGCGACAGCAACGGCAACCCGATTGTTCCCAAAGGCGCACAGGCAAGCATTATGCGCCGCGTTCGCTTCGGGGGCCGCATTTGGGTCAACTGCAATGAAGCGGCCGTTGCAGGTAACGCGGCTTACTGGGTTGTTCAGGATACAGCCGGTCACGGTTTCCCGATTGGCAGCTTTTGCGCAGCCGCAAAGGGCGCAGCCGGGATTGATACGGCGCTGCTTACCGGCGTAAAGTTCGCTTCTGTCGGCGTTGCCGGTCAACCTGTGCTTCTGGAAATGGGCGCGTAACCAAAACGAAATGTGCGCGTAACTAGCGCAAAAGGAGATTTGTAAAATGAGGTTTGGCAACGGTCCTTCTTTTGGCGGTCAAGCAAACGTGCAAGCAAGCGAAATCGCTTTCAGCATTTTTACTTCTGTCGCGGCTGAATTTTTTGACGTACTTTACCCCGATTACGATTGGCGCAATGTTCTGCTTGCAGAACAGGTAATCGGCGAAGTTTCCCCCGGTGCAATCAGCTACGGTTACATGTCCCGCGACATGCAGGGCCGCGCAGCGTACACCGCCAACATTGCCGGTGACAACGTGCCGCTTGTTGGTCAATCCGCTGGAGCTGTAACTGTGCCGCTTGCCGTGTCGATGATTGGCGCGAAGATCACGAATGAAGACGCAAGGCAATACGCTTTCGGCTTCAACGCAACCCTTTCAAGCGACCTTACGGAAGCAATGATGAAAGGCTCGGAAAACCTTACCGAAAGTTCGTTCTTTTTCGGTGATACTTCTGTGGGCTTCCTTCCCTGGCTGGATTACCCCAACATTACCAAGGGAACCGCCGCCGCAACCGGAACCGCTGGCGCAACAACCTGGGCTTCCAAAACCGGCAACCCTTCACTGATGGTTGCTGATGTCAACAACGCAATCACGGCGCAATGGAACGCAACAAGGGGGCTTTTCAAACTCGGCTCGGTGTTCCTTCCTTTCGGCCAATTCAGCTTGCTTGCCAACACCCCTATGGTTCTGGGCGGCGTGCAACTGAACGTTACCGCAATGCAGTTCCTGAAGGAAAACAACCTTTACACGCAGCTTACCGGGAAACCCCTGGAAATCATGCCGCTGCGTTACCTTACCGGCGTTGGGGTTGGCGCAACCGACCGCATGGTGCTTTCCGACAGGAACCGCCAAAACCAGGGAATGCCCTTCCCTATTCCGTACACCCCGCTTCAGCCTGTTCCTGGCGCAGCATCGGCGCTGTTCGTTGCGGAAAACAAAACCGGTTCGTACCATGTGCGCCGCCCGCAATCCATGTATTACCTTGACGGCATTTAACCGCCGCTTCCTGGCTCTTTAACCTTAAACGCAGGGTGTTACCGCACCCTGCGCATTTCATCATAAGGAAGGTGCTATCATGGCCGAAAAAGAAACAAAAGATACAGCCAAACAAGCCGCCTGGAATCTGGAAGCCGGTGCGCCGCTTCCCGGTGCTGAAGCCGCCGCAGACACCGCAGCAATTGGCGCAAACTTTGCCGGTGCTGCGCCGCTCATTTTCTTCAACGGCACTTCTTCTGAAATCCACATTCACCATGCAAACGGCGTGATTGCAATCGGGCCGATGAAGTCTGAACCCGTTCCCCGCGAAGTTGCCGCACCCTGGCTGAAATCGCTGGTTGGACAGGCTTATGTTGATAACGGTTTGCTGAAGACACGCGAAGCAACGGAAGTTGACTTTTCATCTTACAGCGATCTTACGCCGCCGAAAACGCTTTCTGTTGAAGCCGCAACCGCTGGCAACATTCAAGCAACCCTTGAAAGCCGTGTTGCTGAAGCTGGCGCAATCAAGTAAAGCAAAAGGAACCTGAACAATGACAGTTGATCGTATCACATTCCTAGCTGAATTTCCCGAATTTGCAAACGTTGCGCCAACTGCTGTTGACAGACGTTTAGCACAATCAGCAATTGCCTTGAATCCTGGCCGGTTGGGAATGTGGTACGATGATTTATGTTTTCTTTGGAGTGCCCATTATTTGTATCTTCGCTTTGATATTGGTTCAGGACTTGACACGAACGGTTTAAATGAACAGGAAAACCAGGGTGTAACAACTTCGCAAAGCGCAAGCACAAACGGGCTTGCTTCTTCAACTTCTGTTTCAGCGTTAGTTTCAAGCGATAACGCAATAAACGCAGACTTTTCAAGAACACAATACGGTTTAGAATTTCTTTCACTATTGCGTCAAGCATTGCCCCCTGCAATGCTTTGTTCATGAACACAGGTGCGAAGCTTCAACAAAAAAATAGTAATTGGCAAGCTGAATTATTGGAACGAATCAGAAAAGCAGAAAAGCAAGAAGCTGCAATTGGCTTTCCGAGAGGCAAAGACGGTTTAGGCAACCCACATTATGAAAACGGCGCTTCAATTCTTCAAGTAGCAATTTGGAACAATTTCGGCACAACGCGGGGCGATTCAAACCACATTCCAAGCAGACCGTTTATGAAGATGGCAACAAAGCAGATTCAGGAAGTAAGCGCACCAATCATTCAAGCTGTGATTGCCAGAATAAACGCCGGTAAAACAGATGGCAAAAAAGAGCTTGAAATATTGGCAATCCAAGCACAGGGAATAATTCAAACTACGATAACAGACGGCGGTTTTGCTAAAAACGCTGATTCGACTATAGCAGCAAAGAAAAGTGAACAACCGTTGATTGATTCAGGTGACATGCGACAAGCAGTAACTTATGTTCTAAGGGATAAATAAAATGCGAATGCCTATGAAGTTTAAAAAAGTTGTTCGCGCTTTTCGTTCCCCTGTCAAAGTAAAAACTTGGATTGAAACCGGCTTGTATGTTCATGGAAGATGGACAAAGACGGTTTCAGAACCAAGAAATATTGATGCGATCATATTAACGCTTGACCCTGAACAACTTCAGTTTTATAGTGTCGGCAATGCGTCAAAAGGCGGTGTTGCAATACACACATTGGAAGTTCTTTATATTTCCGATGTTAATCATGAAGGCGTTGAACAAAGACAATCTTTTATTGAATGGAACAACTATTCTTTCAAGGTTACAGGAACAGGGTTTGCAACACCCAACAGCGATCATTATACCTATATAGCTTTGGAATACACAGACTATGGCAATAACAACAACTGACATAAACGGTTCAGGTAAACGCTGTGATGTTACAACCGGAATTGTTGGTGTTGACGATCACGGCAAAGACATTTGGGGTTTAATTTTACAAACCTCAAGTGTAAATGTTGCTGACACAAGTGTTGTTTTAGACGGCTCAATCATAACACAGATTGACATTCAAGACGCTTTTTGTGACGTTCTTCAGGCTGTAACAGGCTTACCCACAATTCAGGGCGATCAAGACGGCCCGACACCGCAAGGTAATTACATTAGTTTGCGATTTGTTGATATAGATTCATCAGCACACGATACAACACAGCACGAATACACCGACAATGGAAGTGTTGAAACTGTCAGGGGGCAAAGTTACTGCAAATTGGAAGTTCAATTAATCGGTAACGGCTCAATGATAACAGGAAGAAAGTTAATTGCTTCAATGTTACATTCAAACCGTCAATTCGATTTGGGTCAATTGATTGGTTATTGTGGCGCAGATGGGCCGCAAAACATAAGTGAAGAATGGGGCGGTATGTTTCGCCAAAAAGCTTTAGTCAATCTTTACTTTTATGCAAATCTTTCGTTTCAAGACAACGCAGACTTTATAACAAACGGTGACATTCAAGTTGTTGCACCGAACATTTACGATAAGACTTTTCACGTTGTACTTTAAAGGGGGCTTTTACTGATGCAAAGTTTGCCAATTTCAATTGACGTTCAGGTTAGTGTTTCACAGGCACAAGCCGCAATTGCTTATGACATGACGCTTGCGTGCATCGTCATTCCTGGGCCAACACCGGTTGTTGAACGCGTTGCGTATTACAGCACATATGCAAGCGCAATTGCACCGACAGGGCCGGTTGTTGCCGGAAGTTCAACCGATTACGCGCTGAAAGCTTTCTTTGCACAGGCAAACAGACCGAACGGCGTTTGCGTTGGCGAAGTTGACGCGGCAAACGATTTCATTGCAGAAGTTGCCTTGATTCAGGCGGCAAGCGTTGCGAATGCAAAACCGATTTACGGATGGATTCTTGACGCTTCCTTCCGCGACACCGCAGACCAAACCGATTTTGCAGACTGGATTGTTGCACAGCCTTTCGGTGTTGCTGCGCTGGTCACAAATGACATTCTTGCTTACAGTTCCGTTGACGAAACAAACATTGCGTATCATTGCATGAACACCGGCAATCAGCGCACAGCTGTCATCTTTCACGACAACGCGCAGTATTACCCCGATGCTTCAATCCTTTCGTTGATGCTTTCGGTTGATTACACGCTTGCAAATTCAACCGTTACCGCGAAGTTTAAAGACCTTCCCGGCATTCCGACAAGCGTTCTGACAGCAACTCAGCTTGCAAGCCTGGAAGCGCGGCGCTGCAATGCCTTTACACTTGTGGGCAATGGCAACCGCACCTTTCGTGATGGTGTTACTTCAGCGCCGGGATGGTTTCTTGACACGGTGCTGAACCTTGACAACTTCACAAACGACATGCAAACCGCCGTCTTCAACATTTTCCTGCAAAATGCAAAAGTTCCGTACACCACGCCGGGACAAATGATGCTTGCAGGGGCCGCAACGAACGTTTGCGAGCAGTACACCAACAACGGAACCTTTGCCCCGCGTGACGTTCCGAAAGCCAGCGGAAACGGATACACAACGCTTTCCGCGTATCAAATTGCGCCTTCCCCGGTTGGCGGCGCAAGCGCAAGCGCAAGGGCCGCAAGAACTTGCCCCCCGATCAAAATCACAGGTTACGAATCCGGCGCAATGCACACCGTTTCCGTCAACGTTAGCGCAATTCAATAAAACATAAAAAGGGGAATTGCTGAATGAATTTTTTAAGCTATTCACAAAGTCTTGTAACCGTTGTTTATGACGGCGTGCCGCTCATTGACATGGGCGAGGGTGCAAGCGTTGACATTCAGGTTGACGGCGGCGGTGTTGAAAAGACGGAAGGAACAGACGGCGCGTCAATCAGTATCGGCCATTCGCAGGGCGCAACCGTCAAAGTGCGCCTGAAAGAAACTTCCCCGATACATGAAGCCCTTTTGGGTTTCAACCTTGCGCAGCAATACGGCGCACCGGGGGGTGTGCTGGTCATCATGTCGGGAACGCTTGTTTTGCACACGCTGATAAACGCTTACGTTTCCGCACCGGGGGCGTTGTCAACTGGTGACAAGAAAATGGGCGCAATCGAATACACCTTTATGTCAACCCGTTACGCAAAAGGGCCGTAAACCATGAAAGTAAACGGAAACGAATACAGCGTTGAACGCCTTTCGATAACAGCAACTTTGCTGTTTGTTCCTGAAGTCATTGAAGCAATAGGGCCGTCTGTTGGCGGTATTCTTGATGCTTTCAATGACGGCGTTTCAAAAGAAGAAGTTTTCAGGAACTTGTTTTCGGGCGTTCAATCCGCGAAACTTTCCGCAATAATGCGGCGCTCTTTGGGGCAATGCATTACGCCGGAAAATACATACTTGCGGGATGCAAACATTTTTGAAAAATGGTTCATGGAACACCCTGAAGACCTGTTCCCGCTTGCCGGTTTCGCAACCTGGGAATTGGTGAACCGTTTTTTGCCGCAAGTGCTTGCTACCAAAGTAAGCACCTTTCTATCCAAGGCGAAAGCGTAACCGTTCCTGAAGGTTGGGAAGTAACCGCGCAACTTTCGCGTATTTGTCCCGCAATGTGTTCTTACTTTGAACTTGAAACAATAACGCCTGAACAATACTTTGAAATGCACAGCTTCCTTGATTGGCAAGACTTCTTAAAATCAGAAGCTAACAAAAGGGCGCAAAATGGCGGTAGTTGATGAATTAGTAACCTTAATTGGTTACAAGCTAGACGAAAGAGGGGCCGCAACCCTTAAAGCCGCAAAGTCAGAAGTTGTTGACATGGCTAAAAAGGTTGCGGCTTTGTCTGTTGCTGTCATTGCGGGAAAGACGGCCTTTCAAGGTTGGTTCAGCGGCGTTCTTGAAAACTCAATGCAATTGCAACGCCTTTCTGAAGATACGAACGTTTCAGCGGAAAGCTTGCAAGCCTGGGGTTATGCAGCGGGAAGAATGGGGGGTGACGCGAAAGGGGCACTTTCTAACCTGCAATCCTTTCAGCGCGGCTTGCATTCGGTTGTTCCTGGGCAATTCAATCAAGGTCTTGCCCTTCAGTTGCCCGAATACCTTCAGGGACAGGTAAAGACCTTAGACCAAGCTTTGAGCCTTCTCAGCGCCAAATATAGCGCCTTGGCGAAGCAAGGGCCGGAAGGCAAGTTGCAAGCCTTTCGCCTGGGCAACGCAGCCGGTTTAAATGACGATAACACACGCTTGCTGATGGAAGGCGCAGAAGGCTTGCAGAAGCTCAAAAAGGCTTATCAAGATTTAGGCGGCGGTGTTGGCAATGACAAACAGGTTAAGCAAAATGCTGAACTTTGGCAATCGTTTTATGATTTGAAAACGTCTGTTGCTGGTCACGCAATGCAAGTTTCAGGTAAGCTTACACCGTATATCAAAGACGTTATTGATTGGACAAACGAATGGATTAAAAGGAATCACGAATTGCACGCAACGCAAATTGAACTTGCTGCGCAAAAGATTAGCGATTCGCCAAGACAAGCCAAAGGTTGGTGGGAAGAACTAAAAGATTCAATTGACAACGTTGGAAAAGCTGAAATCAATTGGTTTGAATCACTCAAAAGTCATTACCCCCACATAACAGCATGGCTCAAAGGTTGGGGCGAAATGCTGAAAGGTTCGTTTTCTTACGATTTTGATATTTTCGGTAAAATGTGGGCTGGTATAAAGACAGATGGCGCAAAAATAATGTCTTTCCTTGCAGACATGGGCGAAGCTGTTGGAAAAATATTTAAGTCGGGCGGTTGGCTGTTCGATAAGTTTTTGCAGTTTACCGGCATCGGTTACGATGGCAAAGGATTCAACCCAACTTCGCCGGAAAAAAATCAAGGTATCGGCGGCGTTAATCCCTGGAACAGTTTAAACGGCGGCAATCAGCCTTTATATCAGCCTCAACAATCGGTTGTAATACCGAACACAAACAATCATCAAAGCACAACAACAAATTACAATCAGATTGACATGCGTATTGACGGTTCAAAACACCCTGTTGAAACAGGAAGGGCAACTGCTGGCGCTCTTTCAAACTACCTAATGAACCCCGCGAGGGCTTACTAATGGCAAGCGCGTTAACAATATTCAACGGTAATGTGATTGCAGATGTTGAGGTTTCATCAAAACAATCTGAAGCGCACGCGTTTAGAGCGGTTGCAACGGAATTCCCAATTCAAAACGGTTCGATTGTTTCAGATCATGTTTTTTTGAAACCAAGGGAACTTGACGTTTCTTTTACTTCATCAAATACACCTGGGCCGGGATACACCGCGCAACAGGTTTTTGACGCATTTAAAAAGCACTATGCCAACAGGGATTTGTTGAAAATAATTACAGAACATGATACCTATGACAGCATGGTTATTGTTGACTTTCAACCTATTCATAAAGCACCGAATAAAGGCGCTTTAGAATGTACAATTAAGTTTCAACGTATAAATTCAGTTTCGGTTAATTCGGTTCCATATTTAAACGCGGTTGATACTTCAGCACAAACTGAAGTCAATCGCGGGATACTTCCCCCGGTGATAAAATGATCCAATTGCCATTGGCCGCAAACCCCGCTTCGAGAGTTACTGTTGATACCGGGAACGGGGTTTTTGTTTTTGTAACATATTGGTTGCCTAACAAAAAGGTTTGGCTGATGGACATTTTAAATTCATCGTCAAACCTTTTGCTTTCTGGCATTGCTCTTTTGCCTGGGGTTGACAATTTGTTGAAAGGACACGGTGAACTTTTCAAAAATTCAGTAATGCAAGTTCAGTGTGTTAACGGAACCGCAAACAACACAGTTGACAGCCTTGGAAACACAGCGCAGGTTGTTTGGTTGACTTCAGACGAAACGAACCCAATTGTTTATCAAGACCCTTTGCTATGAGTAATTTTATACGACAGGTTGAAGTTTTAATCGGGCCGCTTACGGAAGGCAAAGGCGGCAACCCTGCGCAAGCATTACGCCTGTTTTCTGATGGTTCGCGTGACGGTTTGCGCATTGCTTTCCGCGTTCAAAAATCAATAATATCAGTTCCGAATTATAGCACTATCCTTTTTTACAATCTGAATGAAGATACACGCGCACTTTTAAATAACGCAAACCTTCAAATAACAATTAGCGCAGGTTGGGCGAATTCTGGCAAACTTCCGCTTATCTTCAGCGGCGGCGTGCTGACTTCCTTTTCAGAACGTCAAGGGGCTGACATTGTAACAAGAGTTAACGCTTTGACTATGGGTGATACATTATCAAGAGCAATTGGCAGCTTTACTTTCAAAAGCGGAATGTATGTTGCCGATTGTCTTTTGAAAGTAATGTCAACCGCAGACGGCGTTAAAATTGATACTTCAGCAATAAAGATTTCAACAGACAAAGTTAGCAAAGGCGGCATTTCGTTTGCTGGACAAGTTAAAGATTTGCTTGACATGATGGGAAGACAATACGGCTTTTCTTGGAGCATTCAAGACGGAATCTTTCAAGCTGTCGGTGATAATGTCACGCTTCCCGGCAACCCTGTTGTATTGAACGGCAATGACGGTTCACTGATTAGCGCAAATCCTTTGCTTGCAGGGCCGTTGCAGATAACGAGGGGCGTTAGGATTAAGGCAATTCTTCAGCCTCATGTTACTGTGGGCAAGACTGTTACAGTTGTTAATTCTGCAAACCCTGGGCTCGATAATGATTATAAAATACATTTAATTGACTTTCAGGGTGACACATTTTCAAATGATTGGTTTGTTGACATTCAATCCCTTTTTACATTCTAAGGTTAATCAATGGATGAAAGAATAATTGTAAATGAAGCACAAGAATTTGAATTGCAGTTCAGGCGCTTAATTCTTGGCGTCAATACTTCAATGCCCGGTGTTATAGTTTCGTTTGATGGAAAGTTCGCAGAAGTCAAACCGGCTATAAAAATGCAAGTTACAATTGGCAATGAAGTTTCTTTTATAGAATTGCCCACAATAATTAACGTGCCGGTTATGCTTCAATATGCACAGGGCGCAGGGCTTGTACAAACGTTGCCAATTAAAAAGGGTGACGAATGTTTATTGATATTTTCGCAGCGTGCAATTGACAATTTTGTTTCATATGGTGGCATTGTAAAACCGATCATTACGGAAGATCAAGCAAGCGCGAAAGGAAGAAATCACAGCCTGACAGATGCGGTTTGCATTCCTGGGCTTATGACAGGGGCGCACTTGATACCAAATTACAGCCTTGATTCGATACAGACGCGGGACGTTTCAGGAAGCACCGTTCTTAGTGTCAAATCCGGCGAAATAAGGGCAACTGTCGGCAAGACAACCCTTAGTGTCACTCCTTCAGGCGTTGCCGTCATAGGCGATATTTCTGCAACTGGAACAATTACCGGTGGCCTTATTAAATCAAAAGCCGGAAGAAACCTTGACACGTTGCAAGTAACAGGTGTTCAGCCTGGGGGCGGTGTTAGTGGAGTGCCTAAATAATGGGTTATGATTTTGCAATTTCAACTTTGACAAACGATCTTTCAATAAGCAAGGGCAAAATTGCCTTGGTGAACGGAAACGCCGAAATAGTTCAGCGAATAAAAACGCGCTTGCAATGGCTTACCGGCGAATGGTTTCTTGACACAACAAAGGGCTTGCCCTGGATGCAAGAGATTTTAGGCGATAAAAACACAAATAATGCGGTAATGCTTATACGCGATCAAATAACAGGCACTTCAGGTGTTGACAGGGTCAGCACAATTAATGTAAGATTTGACGCGCAAAAACGTGAATTGTCAATATACGCGGTTGCTGTTATCAATGGGCAAAATACAGTAATCAACCAGGGGGTTATTTTTGGCTAATTTTGGTTTAACACCTGAAGGATTTAAACCGAAACGGCTTGCTGATCTTCTTGCAGATTTGAACGCTGATCTTGCGAAAGTCAAAGACCCCGAAACCGGCGAATATCTTGACCCTGCAATTGACCCTTTGATTGCTCAACTTTCCGCAATCTTAATGCCTGGGTTGGCTGAATGTTGGGAAGCTGCAACAGACGCGGCAAACCAATTTGACCCTTTGAAAGCGCAAGGTGCCTGTCTTGCTGGTTTGGTTCAGCTTAACGGTATCTTGAAGTTTCCCGGCACATTCACACGCGTTATGTTGTTGTTACACGGAACAGGAACACTTGCCGCTGGTCAACAGATAGGCAACGACAACGCAACTGTTGTTTTCATTACTGACAATGACGTTGTTTTTGTTGAAGGTTCTGCAACAGTTGAAGCAACGTGTTCAAAGACCGGCGCAATTGAACCGGAAAGCGGAACGATAACCAACATTTTAACGCCTTCTGACCAATGGAATACAGCGCAGAATATTGCAACGCTTATTGTGGGAACCGAACCCGAAACAGACGAACAACTTAGAACGCGTCAACAGATTGAAACAAGTAATACAAGTTACAGACAAGTTGAATCAATTCAAGCCGCAGTAACAAATATAAAAGGCGTTATCTTTTGCAAGGTGTTCCAGAACGCAAGCGCAACAGACATTGACGCGCACACTTTGCCACCTAAAACTGTTTGCGCATTGGTTGAAGGTGGACAAGATTTAGACGTTGCAAATGCAATCTTTAAACGTTCGCCTATTGGTTTAGGTTATTATGGCGCAACAACCTTGTACTTGAACGATTCACAGGGTTTTGATTACCCTATTTCATTTCAACGGCCAATCCCTGTTATTGTGACAGTTATTATTGACATAAGCGTTGTCGATACCTCTTTCCCTTCAGATGGAAAGGAACAAATTGCGGCGGCAATTGTTGCCTATGCACAATACAAAGGCGGCTCAAACGGCATTCCCCCGGCGCACAATGTTATTTTGTCAAGGCTTTACACGCCGATAAATTCAATTCCTGGCCATCAAATAAATTCGGTGCTGCTGTCACGCGATCACGCAGCGCCGACAGCGGCAAACGTTGCGATTTCATGGAATGAAGCCGCTCAATTTATAGGTTCATTGAATTATTTTGCAACAGACGATTCAACGCTTTGCGCAGACGTTGCGCTTGCCTGGATTGTCAACGCGCCTTCAAGCAGCATTAACATTTCGATTACATAAAAGGGGTTGTGATAATGACAAACCGAACTATTGACTTACCTGCAATATTCGCAGAAGGCGCAAATACCGTTATCCCGGTTTTCCCAACACCGGGAAGCGGTTACAGAAAAGAGCCTTTGATTAGTGCTGATATTGAAAACGGTTGGGAGTTTAGCACAAAGGTTGATAGTTCTGTGCATAATGAAGTTATGTTTATTGTAACCTCATTGCTTCAGCAAATTGCACAGCAAGGCGGTTTATCTTGGTGCGCAACAACCGCTTATGTTCAGGGCGCAACAACAATTGGTTCAGACGGCAAGAAATATAAAGCTGTAATTGCAAACCTGAATGTTGACCCCACAACAGCACCGCTTTCAACTTGGAAGCCGGTAACAGGTTCGCGACCTGGGGAACGGGCTGATTTTTTCATGAATTCTGCGCCTTTGGGTTTTTTAGCATGTGACGGTTCTGCTGTTTCAAGAACACTTTATCCTGATCTTTTTGCAGCAATCGGCATAACCTGGGGAAATGGTGACGGTGGAACAACGTTTAATCTTCCTGACGCACGCGGGGAATTCGTACGAGGTTTTGACAGCGGAAGGGGCGTTGACGCAGGGCGTGTTTTTGCGACAACACAAGCAGATTCGTTAAAAGCCCATTCCCACACAATTGCCTTTGAAGGACATACATCGACCGGAACAGATGGCGGCGGCAATGTCGGTTCAGGAAGTAATAGCCCTGAAGGAATATTCGCCTTTGATACGCAATCAACAGGCGGTATTGAAACAAGACCTACAAACATAACCGCATTAATTTGCATTGCCATTTAATCCATGATACCTGAAACTTATAAAATTGACTTTGACACAAAGCGTTTGAATTTGACGCAACAAAACCTTAATCGGGTGTTGTGTCAGTTCAAAGACGCGCCTGTTATAAGTCAAGTTGTTTCGGCTTATTCAAAGCAATATCAAGAGTTGCACAACGCGATTATTGATTTACAAGAGTTACGAACGCTTTATAACGCAAAAGGCGTTTATGCTGATACAATTGGCCGAATTTTAGGAAGAAATAGGCAAATTGTTTTTGAAAACGGTTTCAACGAATTTGCAGATGATTCGTTGTATTCCGATTTACTTTTGTTGCAGACATGCAACAACACGAATAAACACAGTTCGTCTTATGAAATATCTTATTTTTTTAAAACAGCATTAGGCTTTGACGTTAGCGTTATAAACCTTGGCGTAATGAGCGTAATATTATACGTTCCGGTTGGAACTTCTGATTTAGTTGAGCTTTACACAAACCCTGTTGCAGAATCAAATGTTATGCAAGGCGCCTTTGTTACACCTTTTCCTGCGACCTTGACAATTCCTTATGTTTCAGAATTTGAAGTCTTGCTCGACATTGGTGGAAGCGGGAAGCATTGCAGGATTGAAGTAAGCTTTGATGGTGCTGATGATTCTGGCGCTGACATGTATTCGATTGTTGCAACAACATCAAAGCTGAATGTTACACCAATTAAACAGTTTTTAGATAAAAACGGTTCAGGTAAAAATTGCAGTATTCAAGCCAAGCTAGTTGGCGTTGATGATTTCGGCGCTGACATTTGGGAATTGATTTTAGCAACAACTTTGTCAAACAAAACAGCAATGCGAAAACTTATTGCAATAAATGACATTGATAAAAAATGTAGAATTGAATCAGTTTATGATTTTAATAATGATGTTTGGTCGTTGCTTTTAACTTCAATCTAAAGGGGAAATTATGAATCGTTTCGTTTTATTGCTTTTGGTTTTGTTTTTCGCATTTACGTCAAGTTCGTTCGCTTCAACAATTACACCGGCTTTCGGTAAGTTTTCAAGCGCTGGCGGCTCGGTGGATGCTGGCAAACAGAACATTAATACAATGCAAGTAATCGGTGCTACGTTCAGTAAGGTGGGCGGCAAGCCGACAATGTTTGTTGGCACTTACCTTGATATACGACAGTTTATGGATGGTGTTAACGGAAGACCTACGTTACAAACTTGGCAAGCCGCACAAAGCACAACAGACCTTTCCTCTGTGTTGCAAGCCGCTTTGAATTCAATTAAGCTTTCAGGTGGTGGAACTCTTTATTTTCCAAACGGTTTGTTTGGCTTTGCTACTCAAACAGTGTTAGACAACGCAAATGATATTTTAATTACAGGCGCTCCCGGCGCTATTTTGTTTAAAAATTCAGCCTGGGTTATATCGGATGGTGTTCCCGGTGACGGAGTTTCGACCACAACGACAAATGAATATGTTATGTATTTTAAACATGGTACAAACATTGCTGTTGAAGGGCTCAGATTTATCGGCGCAACCTCGGCAACTGATCCAACGCTTTTCGGTCCATCATATTACGGCGATTGCGGTATTGCTTTTATGTCGGTTAACGGAACTAGGATTGAAAACAATACATTTACAAATTTTGGTGACGCAGTTGTAACGATAAAATCTTATGACGTTCCAACGCCGCCAACTTCTGTTGATAGTTTCAATTCAATAGTGCGTGGCAACAAATTTATAAATTGTCAACAAACGTCAACCACAAAAGGCGGAACCGAAAACTATTTGTTCGATAACAACACCTTTGTTGGATTGAAGGGAAGCGCCAAATTTGCGTCACGTTCCCCTGGCGCGGGAAAGCTTTGGATTACAAGAAACAACATTAACGGCACAGGTTCTATTGGCCACGGTTCAAGCTCACAAGCGGGGCTTGAAATTGTATCATATAGTAACGTTTTTATTTCTGAAAACATAATTGAAGATATAGCAACTGGTTACGGTATTACGTTTTACAACAACTCAAACGCCGTGTCAGATTTTTCAACTCAAAATATAACAATAATAGGCAATAAGATTCATAGGGTTAATTGCGGAATTAGGTTTTCAAATGATACGCTTCCCGGTGGAACAAATTTTGTTATGGGAAACTTAGAAATAAAAGACAACGAAATTGATACAACTTACGCAAATGTTGCGTCAATTGGTTACGGTCTTGCTTTGCCAAATGGTAAATTTACAAATTTGAAAGTTGAACATAACACTTTTAAAAATATTGGCGGCTATGGGTTTTATTCCCAAATTCTTGCAAACTCAACCGATTCACACACTGAAAACATTTGGGTTACACGCAACACCTTTGATACTGTTGCGGGACCGGTTGTAATGTTTATCAAATCTTCAGGAAGCACGCGCCCGTTAAAAAACATTCACATTGAACACAACGACTTTATTAATGTTGGGCCGCTTTCGTGGACGGGAACAGCAACACTTTCAGACTTATATATTAAAAATAACACCGGAAGCTTTACCGGTGATATGAATTTAATTACAGCCGCAAATCATGTTGAACTTTCAGGAAATTATTTTGTTGCTGGCAGCAATGGTTGGAACGTAATAGGTTCAAACGCACAATTGTTGAACAATCATTTTGAAGCGCCGGGAACGTATGCATTGCGCATTGATTCAACGGCAACAGGTGCCAAAGAACTTAATAATCAAATTGTGGGCATTCCGCTTTTACTCAACACTGGCACAGGTGGCGTTTTGTTTGCAGACACAGACCGCACAACAACAAGCGATTATGGTAAATTTTTTTGGGATAATACAAACAAGCGTTTAAGCATTAATGATGCGGGGCCGCAGCATACTTTTCAAATTAAAGCAAACGCAGGTGAAAACGGAATTGTTGTCAAAAGTTCAACCGGAACATTGGTTTTTGCTGTTGACGACACAACGAGTTATTTAAACAAGCTTTATCCTATGAGCGGAAGCATAATTACAATTGCAAGTAATATGAAAGTAAACACAAACGGTCACATCTCTGTCACGTCAAACACTTCGCCCGTTTTATCGTCTTGCGGAATATCACCGACAATTCAAGCAAATAGCAGCGACTATGCAGGAAACTTTACAATAGGTTCAAGCGGCACAGGTTGTGTTGTTTCATTTGTTACAGCACTTTTGCACAAGCCTGTGTGTTTGGTTCAAGCCGAACTAAGAGCAAATCTAACGTCTTCAGTTGCTTCAACTTCAGCAATTACAATTGTCGGTTTGCCAGGAAACTATTCGTACACCTGTACAGCTATAAACGAATAAAACTAACCGTTTGAAAGGAGAAATTTAAATTTTGAAAAATTTAAGGCTTTTGCATATCTTTATTTTAATTTCAGTATGTTTTGCTTTCAGCTTGTCAGTTGCTTACGTTCCTTTTGATTGCGGAAAAGCATTAAAAACAATTTTCAAAAATGAAGGCGGTTATTCTTCAGACCCTAACGACACCGGCAACTTTTGCAAGATCAACGGCAAGCGTGTTAACCTGGGAACAAAGTACGGCATTGCTGCAAGCGTTTATGGGCCGTATTTGGTGAAGCAAGGCAAGACAATAAAAGGCTTAACTGTTCAGGATGCGGCTTTCTTTTACAATCGGGATTATGCACAGCCGTTGCACCTTTCCGAAATTCGCAGCCAATGGCTTGCAACAATGTTTCTTGATACGGCGGTTAATTGCGGAACCGGAACGGCGGCAATTCTCATAACCAGAACAATTAACGTTATGAACGGGAAAAGTGAAGATTTCCCGGTTGACCCTGTTGTCGGCAAAGCCGAAATTGATTTCATTAACAGCTTTACCGAATCAAGATGGTATGAAAAGGAAAAGGATTCTTCCCGGCGTTACCTTTTCGGGGCCGTCTTCAAGGAAATGCGTGCAAGGCGGTATGTTCAGATTGTGCGCCGCAATCCGGCAATGCTGCGTTACTTGCCCACATGGATGGAACGCACATATAATTAAAAACGCACCCTTCACATTAACGCTTGAAAAATTTAGGCTCATGAATTATTATGAGCCTAAATTTTTAATTTGGGGTGATATTTAATGAAAGAAACTGTCAAGGCTGTTGTTCATTCAGCACCGCCAACAACCCTAACTGTGACCGCTTTTGTGGGCGTTCCCTGGCAACAATGGGTTTACATTTTAGGTGCTGTTTATTGGGCAATTTTGATATTTCGCTCTTTTCCAAAAATGTACGGCTGTTGTGTATGTTTTTACCGTAACAGAACTTGCAAACGCAATTGCAGGGATTTTGCAAAATGAAATGCATTTTTCTTTTATGCTTTACTGTTTTGTTTTCCGGTTGCGTCAACTGTAAAAGTGAATTGAAAAATTATGCTTTGAAGGTTAGCGCGGGAAAAACAATAATTGACGGTGAAACAACCCAAACGTCAAACTTTGCCGGTGCAAGCGCAACCTTTAATTTTGATGTTGTAAGAAGATAAACCACAAAAGGAGATTAAACAAATGGCTACAACCGTAACTGTTCCAACTGTCGCTGATTTGCCCAAAGATTGGAAGTCAACCGCTTTCGGTGTTCTAACCGCAATCGCAACCTTGCTGACACAGTACGTTCAAACCGGGGCTGTAACATGGCCGGTTGCGCTTGCCGCTGTTGCTGTTGCCGTGATTTGCTATTTCATTCCGGCAAAAGTTCCAACAGCAACAAAGCTTGACATTGCCGCTGAAGTTGCCAAAATTGCCGCTGACATAATTGCAAAGCAGACAACCGCCGTGATTATTTCGGATGCTGAAGCGTTGGCGGCAACGATTGAAAAAACGGTGCTTGCAACCCTTTCCGCACAGAAAGCAATACAAGCCCCTGCGCTAACACCTGAAGACGGCACAACGGGCAACCTTGGCGCAGCAACCGGCGTTAAGTAAATGATATGGGGGCCGCTCTTACTCGCTTTTATCTCGCTTGTCAGTGTGATTGTAAAGACATGGCAAGACGGCGCACCGAACCGCGCAGAAGGGGCAAGAAATGCCGAAATCAACCAGGGCCGCGCAGACATTGCAACGGGCAATGCTGGTGCTGTCAGTATTCGCATTGACTGCGTGCAATCCGTTCAAACCGAAACCGCAACCGGTAATCCTTCAGGAATCGAAAGCGATACGGATACAGCAAGGAGACTTGCCGAATTCGCCTAACTTCAAGGGTTGGGGGTTATCCGATCAAGCAACCGCAAAACTGCTTGAAGCCGCCGAAAGCTGCAAAGGAAAGTAAAACAAAAGCCGCTAACCTTAATTGGTTGGCGGCTTTTTCGTTTAGAAAAGAAAGTTAGTTTGCGGCTTGTAATATCCTAAATCAAAAAGCATGTCCTTTGTTTCATTTAAATACCAATCATAGTTTATATCATGTGGGAATTCATCGGGCAAATCCATGCAAGGTTTAGCACCTTCACTTTTTGCAACTGTGTTGCCGTTCTTTATATAGTTTATTGTTCCAGTTGTTCCAATTGCGTAATACCATCGTAACGCTTTGCCAAGATAAACACTGTCTTTGTGTGCGCCGCCTTTCGCGTTGCGTACCGTAACAAAGCGCCTAATGTCTTTGCAGTTCATTATTGTTTCTTCAATTGGTGTTCCAAATTGCATAAGCTTTTTAATTGCGTCTGAACAAATGAGCGTTTCAGGATTCTTTGAAAGTACGCTGTCAAGTGCTGAACCGCGTTCACTATATGTACCTTTTGCTTTAACGCTGTCAATTTCATCAAGCCAAGTGTTTGTTTCTTTGTCAAATTTAAGCTTAACCGCACAGTAATTGTTTACGTCCCGGCTGTATAACGCTCTATAACGCGTTTCTTCAGTAACAAAACATGTCAACGCTTCCCATTCTGCAATTATTTTGTTTAGATCGTCATAACGATGTTTGGGACATTTAATAACAATGCCGTCTGTATTGCCAGATACAACCGGAATTCCCGCAAGCTCAATTGATTCAATTAGCATTAACAAGCAAAGTTGACCGGTAATTGTTACACCAATCATTAAATGTGGCGAAAACAAGCAACTCCACTTATTACCGAATTTACCAAAACCGCCGTTGATAGTAATTTTAAGACTTTTTTCGCGTCTGTCTTTGATTGATTTATAATATAAACGCCTTGTTACAATGTCGTTATAAACCGTTAAGAATTGGGGGCCAATGTGTTTAGGAAATAGTTGCAGGTTCAATATTATCCTGGGGTAATAACTTGCAACGTCCCTGTCAATTAGATATGTGTTTTCATCAGCATAATGTGCAATCTTCTTTTCCCGGCTATGTAAACCGCCAATTTGCATTTTATAGAAAGTACCGCCAATTTTAATTTTAAGCTTTGCAAATTCTTTAGGCATCTTGACTTTGCTTGAATCTTCAACTTCAAAATCACCAATCTTAAAAACAGCGTCTTTAACAACATTGTAAACAGTTTGCAACATTGGCGTTTTGTATTTGATGAATGTTGGCATTTCATATTTAAAAGTTGTTCCAGATTCAATTTTAGGGCGTTTCGGTGCTTTGCCTAAAACCTTTTCAAGTTCGCTTTTCATTACCGCTTCTGCTATCTGTGCGTCTGAATGGCTACGCAAATCAAGCTTGTAATCAATTCCCATTTGTTCGCGCAGTTCAATATATTGCAAAAGTTCAAGATATAACAATTCTGTGTTGTCAAGATCGTTGACGTTGTAATACAAAACAATCAACGCTTCTTCCCGCGCTAAACGGTGTTCAGGTGGATAAGGTAAATCTTGCATACGTTTACAATGAAGCCTTCCCGAATAAATCTTTAAAGACGCTTCAAGGGGCGCAACCTGAATTAAATCTATATGGTTAAAGTTTGGAATTTTAACTTTGTAATGACGTTCAATGTCATTATAACGCCAATCATATTCAATTATATTCGTTGTTGCTTCCTTCAGGATATGACACGGCGCACCACAAACAGCAAGCCAACAAATCGGTATATCGTAAACTTTGCTGTTGAAGCCCACAAGAATGAAGCATTGTAGCATCCAATTTAATTTATTTATGTCAAGCGTCTTATCGGGTGACAACTCAAAGCAAACAATCTTTTTGCTTTCAACATGCTTGAAGGAAACGCAAAAATAGTTCCAATAACATTCAACGTCAAAAACCATAACCGAACCGATTGCAAGCCGCAATTCTTCATCTTGCATTAGCTCAAAGTTTCGGTTAATTCGTTCCATAGGAACAGCCAATATTTTTTCAAATATTGGCTTTACCTTTTTGGACACTGTGCGCTTTGTTCCCAAATCATCGTCATTGAAAAACATTTAAACCCTCTTTTTCCAAAGATAGAACTTTTCAACAAAGCTGCAAACAAACTTTTCTGAAATGGGGCCGCTTGCAATGCGTCTTTCAGGTGATTCGAAAATTAATCTTTTGCCTTTAATTATAGCTCTAACTGAAAGCGTTTTAACACCTTTGCAAATGTAATTGTTTTCGTTCAAAGTTGCGTCATATTGCGAAAGTGCCTCTTTAACGATATTCATAAAGCCCCCTTTGACGTTGCGTTGAAACAACATTACTTCAGTTTCAACGCAACGTCAAGCTTTATTTTTCAACAATTGATTTTAGCAAAGGACACCAAACCGGCATTGTTTCACCGTCAACTTTGCGGCTTTGTTCCGGTGCGCCTGGGTTGTCGGTGTAAGGGCGCAAAGCCTGGGTTTTAGGTTCACCGCAAGCCGCCTGTTTGCCGCAATGTGTCTTCTGAACAAACGGGCAATCATTGCAACAGGTGACAATAATTGCAACAGCATCGTCAATTTTAATAATTTCAAACATTAGTTTTCCCCTTTTTAATTAGCGTCTGCAAGCCATAATTGCACCGCGTATGTTTTCCCCAAAAAATAAGGCTTTATCGTTGTATGTTGTAAAATCAATACAGGTAACGAAACTGCAAAGTAACTTCAGGTATTCTGCGCTAAATATCTTTCCTGGGGGTAAGCCTTCAACCTCATAACTTGCCCCGGTTGTTTCGTCAAAGGACGTTCTTAGCAGATTTTGAAACAGATGAAAGCGATTGTCTGAAGCAAGGGAAGCCAAAGTTTTAACAGCTTCAAAAAAGCTTTCTGGCAAAACCATTGCGTTACTGTCAACGTTTAACATGCTTGCTGTGTCGGGCCATTGATCGTTGTAAAGCTGTGTTTTTATCCAACTGTTATCATTGAAATAAAAAGTTAAGCTGTTATATTGACCTGTTTCGCTGTTGAACGAAAAACCTAGTTGCGCAAGCGGCTTGTCTGTCTTCAAGATTGCAGTAACAAAACTTTTAGGTAAAACCAAATTTGGCGGCAAGTTGATACCATGCCAAAACTCAACAACAATGTGGCCGTTAGTTCCAAGCATCGAATTCGCATTTAAAAGAACGCTTGCTAAAACTACTCTTTCAGCACCTTCCTTTGCAAGCAAACCGACAACTTCAAAGCCGGTTTTCAATCTGTCGTCAATTGGTGCAACCGGTGAATCTGGAATAACAAGCGGCATTTCTTCAACAGCGCAGGGAACGAACACACTGAACTTGTCTGACTTGATTGCAAGCCGTTCGTTGCCAAGTTGAGTAATTGAAAGCGATTGGCCGCACTTTAGCAGCGCGTCTTTTAATACCTTAGTTTGTGGGCAAGCTGTCAACTCGTCTTCAACATAGTGACCGGCTGAAAGATTGCCGTCATACGCAACAATTTGATTGTTTGCAATTCGGCAATGAGTTTGAAAAAATGAACCTTTATCTTTCTGCGCAATAGAAATGAATTGCAACGCAGTTATTAAGCTTGAAGCGTTTGAAGATTTAACTTTCTTTGGCGCTCTTGCCATTGTAAACCCCTTTTAAAAAGGTATTTCAAGATCAAATTTGGGGCAACCCTGAACAACTACCCTTGCAGGGGGGCGTTGATTTGCTAATCTGCAAAGTTCGTTTTCTTCATCAAAATTAGTGCAATAAATACAACTGTCTTGTTGTGTAAAATCAAGCCTTGAACTTGAAATCAAAGGCACAATCATGTCAAGTTCTTCGCAAATTGAATTCAAAAAACCTATCGCTTTTTGAATAGTTTTAACTGCGTCAATACTCATAGCTCAGAACCCCTGGATATGGAATTTTATTTGCCCAAACTCTAATTCTTTTTGGAACACGCAAACCGCTAATCAGTCTTAAAGCCGTGTCGGTATGTTCTGGCGGTTCTTTTTTGCTTGCGTCTGATTCGTAACCTGGGCAATTTGCAAAAGGTGCAACTGTCACTTTAGACGGCGGCGTTGCTTTATACAAACCACACAAGCCGTTTTCTAAATCCCATTTTGAACAGTCACAAATCAAATCTGTTTCAAAGCGTTGCCGCCACCAATCCCTTGCATGTTTACCGGCAAAACCGCCGTGTTCTAAACAAACAAATTCATTGAATGCACGCAAGCCGCAATGATAAGAAACTTTGATTGTTGGCTTTGAACCTAGCTTTTCATGCCTGTGATATATAACACGGTCAACGTTGAAATATTCAACAACAGGCGCGTCACTTTTAATCAAGTCTTCCGTTGAAGCAAAGGAAACAATCTTGCTTTCAAAGGTGAATTCATAACCGCAACCGCCCATGCTTCTAGCGTCTTCAGGATTTGAGCCGCCGCCGCAGTATCGCGCTGAAGCATGGTTGTAAACGCCGCAGCAATCACAAATCCTTACCGGTGCATCACCGCCGCCTTTGCCGGGCTTCCTGGGCTTCACAGGGTCATTGATTGGGCCTAGTCTGCGTGTGTTCCCGGCAAAATCCAACACAAGGCAATTCTCTTTCCCGGTTTCGGGACTGGGCCGCGTTCCCCTTCCCAACATCTGAACCCAAAGGCCAGGGGAAAGGGTTGCGCGAAGCATACCAATAAAGTCAATCGGCTTGTGATTGTATCCAGTTGTCAAGACATTATTATTAATTAACGCTTGTATCTCAAAGTTTTTGTGCGCTTTAATTCTTCTGTCGCGTTCATCTGGTTTTAATTTTGAATGAATTGAGGCACAGCTAATTCCCATGCTTTGCAATATTTCTGCAACGTGTTCGCAATGGTCAACACCCGAAGCGAAGACAAGCCAGGATTTGCGATTGTGTCCAAATTCAACCATTTCCTCACAAGCTGCGAAAGTTATTTTATCGGAAACATCTTGCAGTTCCCCTTTCTTATAATCACCGTTGTTAATTCCAACACTTGAAACATCTATTTCAACCTTAGTTCGTTTTGGAACAAGGGGCGAAATGTAACCTTCATACACCAAACGGTTAAAAGCTTCAAGATGTGTTATATCATAACAAATATCAGTAAACAAGCCTTCATCTGTAATCATACCTTGACCCAATCGGTAAGGTGTTGCAGATAGACCGATTACTTTCAGTTGCGGATTTATTACCTTCAGGCGTGCTATTGTATTCTGATACATTGAATCATCTTTCGGGCTTAACAAATGGCATTCGTCAACTATGATTAAATCCCTATGCCCGAACGCTTCAACAACGTTACAGACGGAAGCAACGCCGCCAAATATAATTGGCTGTGCAATGTCTTTCTGATTCAATCCTGCTGAATAAATACCAATTGGCGCGTTAGGCCAAAGCAAACGCAATTCGTCTGCATCCTGCGTCACAAGTTCCTTAACATGCGTTAAAATCATAAAGCGTTGCCTGGGCCACATTTGCAAAACGCGCATGATGAAAAGGGCGATCACAAACGCCTTACCTGTTCCTGTGGGCAAAGCAAGCACAGGATTTCCGTCATTGACTGCGAAGTAATCAAAGATTGAATTCACAGCGTCATTTTGATAATAGCGCGGAATCAATGCCATTTAATAAATTCCCTTCCAGCTTTCGCAAGCTTTAAAGATAAAGTCTTTTGGAATAATATCGTTGTGCCGTCTGCAAAACCATTCTGCGTTTTCAACAGCTTTAGCATAAACGCAACTTCTGCAATTAACGTCAAGGGGTTTTTTATTAAAGCAAATGTCTATGTAATCGCAAAATTTACACTTGAAAAAAGCTGAACTGTTTGACATTCTAACCGGTGCATTATCTGAAGTTATAACTTCTTCTGCTTTTTCTTCAAGACGTTTGCCCAATTCCCAATCAAGCTCAACTAATTCAATGTGCAATTCATCGTTGTTTTTATTGATAGAAAGATATGCGACATGTTTCAAACCGTACTTGTAACCATATATTGACGTTTGACAAAAGTGCGTTTCTTTGTCAATCTTCATTCCTTCTTTAATAAGTTTTGCAAACGGTTTATCGCCGCTAGTTTTGAATTCAGCTAAAACTTTACCGTCAACATCATACCGCAAAGGAAGCAACATTATTCCGTCAAGTGAGCCGCCAAAATGCCCCATTACGCCGGAAATTCTGAACTGTGCTTTGCCTTTTATGAATTCAACACCGCGCTTTGTTGCGGCTTCAATATGCCCCGGTTCTTCGCTAACGTCCCGGCACATTTGCGAATCAATATCTTTGCGTGTTTCTTGCATGTCAAAGCGATCTATAAAATAAGAATCGCTTTCAGGGTGATACCACAACACCCTTTCAAATTCCCACACTTCACAGCCTATGCCGCGCAGCCATTCAAGAAAACGTGCTTCTTCCCTGTGACCGCGATTGAACAACCGTTGTTGTCTTCCTGAAAACTTATGATGATAAACCCAACGAAATGTAAACCACAAATAGCGTTTGCATTCATGACCGATCAAGGAAGCACCCAAATGTGAACGTTGTCCATCGTCATATTTATCGGCACAAAATGTGTCAATTTCTTCTCTCAATCGTCTTGCAATGCCTTTGGCAACACCAACGTCAAATAAATCAACACTCATTGCACGAATTCCTTTCAGAAAAAGAAAGGGGCAATAAAGCCCCTTCCCTGAATCAACCGAATTGTTTCTACTTCTGCCAGGGGGCCGGACCGTTTGCCGCAGCACCGCCGCCGTTTGCATCGGGTTGCCAAGCCGTGTTTGCCTGTTGCTGCTGAACGGGCTGTTGCTGTTCCTGGGTTGCGTTGCTGCTCCAATTGCCGCCGTTGTTAACCGGCTGTTGCTGCTGATTGCCCTGGAACCCCTGCGCTGTGTTCTGTTGCTGCTGAACGGGCTGTTGCTGCTGTGCTGCGCCGCCTTTGCTCTTGCCAGGGTCACAACCGTTGATATCCTTAACCCCTTTGACTTCCGTGTATTTCTCGGGGTTTTCGCCTTTCTGAAGCGCGATAATAACACGAAACGGAATGTTGTGAAGCATTGCCGAATCACCGACCTTGAAGACGTTGACAACGTGACAGATTGCGGAAAGCTGGCGCTGTGCGATTTCAACCGCTTTCGGCTCTTTGTTGTAAAGGTTCAGGCGGTACGGGCCGCGTTCGCCTTTGTTGGGGCCGTCAATTACTTCAAGGTCAAGCTGAAGATATCCGTACTGCTTGCTCATTCCATCCGGTTGCGAATCGTCTTTGACCGGTTTGAACTCGGAAGAAACGATAACAACAGCATGGCCGTTGCCATCGGAAACGGGAAGCATTGCGGAAACCTGCGAAGGGTCAATCTTTGTTGCGTCAAAATTCAGAACAGCCATTGTTTTAACTCCTTTGTTGTTTAATGTTGCTAGTTTGTTTTTGTGTAAAAAACCCGAATGCCGAAAATGTAAACTTGAAATTCGTTGCTTCCAAGTACAACCTTTCGTTCTGTTGCAAGAGGGGTAAAGACATACTTTAGTTTTAACATTGTCGTTTGCTCCTTTTTCAATCTTTGTTACTTCAAAAATATCCTTTTCACGTTGACAAAAGCTGTATTCTCCTTTCATTGCTTTGATAACATCTAAAACAAAACTATTTGCTTTTACTGAAATTACATTTATTTCAACAATCATGATTAGCTCATTGCTTTTGCAAACAACGCGCTCAAATCATGCGGTTCATATTCGCCAAGCCTTCCGCTTCTGTCGCGTGCAAGTATTGAACTATCACCGGTTGTTCTAAGATATTTGTATTCTTTACCGTCTGCCCCTGGGATGATGCCCTTGTTGATATAAAGTATTTCATCGTACAAATGCGGAACCTTTGTGAAAAGGTCTAAGCCTGGGAAGAACGGAACGCGCTTTTTGTAAGTGATTTGTTTTGGCATAGGGCCGGAAAAATCCCAAACAATTTCTTCCATTTGCGATTCTTTGCAAATTAAGTAAACATGCTTGTTTGGCATGAAAAACAATTGTTCAACATATTTCATTACACGTTTTGACATTTCACCATATACGGCGCGACCGTCTTTAACCTTTAAAATACAATCTTTCAATTCTGTTTCGGCAAGCTGTGAAAGGCTGTCAACAGCAACAGTGTCAAACTTTTTTGATTCGGTTGAACCTTTCAACCATTCAAAGAATTCCTTGATTCGTTCCGGCGTGTCAGCTTGCCAAGCGGGAACAGTTGAGCCGCGCATTGATAGCATTCCCGGTTCAGTTACAAGCATTACCGGACTAGGTGCGCTGTTGACAAGCGGGGTTTTGCCGCAACCTGGGGGGCCGTAACCAAGGGCTTTCACGCCAAAGCGCAAGGCCAAAGTTCCGGCAGGTTTCAAATCTGAATCTTTCATTCTTCACCTTTCGGGCTAATTAATTTTATTGTGGGCGTTCCCGGTTTGATCGTTAAACTGTTGTTGATAACGTCTTTTATTTCATCGGAAAGAGTTTTGTAAATCGTTGTTGAAACTTCAGGTTTCCATTTAATAAGACCTTCAACCGCCGCAGCCTGGGCAAAGCCTAAGTTGCAAATTTCCTGAATATCATTTTTAACGGTTTTTTCGTCAACCTTGTAACTTTGCTTGAAAATGGCGTTAATCTTCCAGCCTTCACCAAGTTCAAAGTTTTCAGTTCCTTCCGCAACGTGTTCAGGGAAGAATTCAGAAGCAACTTTGTTGCGCCACATTGATTCAAGAACCTTTGCCGCAGCGTAAACGTTCGCGCATTCGGAATGAAGCAAAACCAACATGTTTCTGTCTTCAACTTCAACGGCTGTTGCGTTCTGCAAAAGGGTTTGCATTGTCTGCAAATTATTTCTAAGTGCGGTTAACAAGGTGAACCCCTTTCTATTTCGTTTTGAATATTTCGCAGCTTCCCGCAGCAAGACACCTTTTGCAAGGTCTTCCGTTTGTTGCGTTGTAAACCTTTTCAAGATGCGGCGCGTTTGCCGCGTGCTGATTCAACGGGCAATGTTCTTTGAATGCAGAAAGGCTTGCAATCGGAAAATGAGTTAGCTTACGCAATTTATTAAAGGCTTTAGTATTCATTAGATTTCAACCCCTCATTAAAGTGAAATGGAAACTATCAAAACCTTTTCAGTTTGTCAATGTTTTTTTCTTGCGTTTGCTTGTTTCAGTTTCAATTCCAAAACTTTCATCTGGGAATCAAAATCTCTTGCTTTCGCAAACAGTTGAAATATTACCTTTTCGGATTCTTTAAGCGCCTCATTTACGATAACCAGGGAAGCCGCGAAAGTTCCCGGCGCTTCAATTGTCTTTGCATTTTCCGCAAAACGCTGCGCTTCCGAAACCCCTTTAACACCCCCAAACCCTTCAACCAAAATAACATTAACGCTCATTAAATAAGCCCCTTTTAATCGTTCATTAGATTTCCCGGTTCAGCGAAATGGACAATACATTAACGAAAAGCGCAAGTCAACCAGAAAAAGAAAATAATTCACGCCTTGACAATAGCTCTTATTTTCTTTATCATGAGCCGCGTTGAACCGAATTCTAATGAAAAAGGAGATAAAACAGGTTGTTAACTACTTTCAGGGATTCACTCATTATTGCAATACAGCAAAGACCCCGAACACGCACCTTGAAGCAAATATCAAATGATACAAAAATACCTGAAGGATGGTTGAAAATGTTCGCACAGGGTAAAGTTGAAAACCCTTGCGGGAACAGAATGGAAACACTTTATACCAATCTAACCGGCAACACTTTGAAATTGAAATTTTGAATTCTTTGATTGAAGGGGCGTTAATGTTCCACAACATTCCAGATGAAATGAAACAATACAACCAATTTGTTTGCTGGCGGTATGAAGACATGCAAGGCGGCAAGCCAACAAAAGTACCGTATTGCCCACACAACGGCAAGCTGGCAAGCGTGCGCGATTCTAGCACCTGGGCGAGCTTTCAAGACGCTGTTGATGCTTCACCGAACTATTCCGGCATTGGTTTTGTGCTGTCTGAAAACGACCCTTATACGTTCATTGACCTTGATGACCCTTACGAATTGAACGCAGACGGAAGCCCGAAATTTCCGAACGCGCAAGAAATTCTTGACCGTCAATTGAACGTGTTCAACAAGTTCGATTCGTTTTCTGAAAAATCACCTTCAGGAAAGGGCTTGCACATTATTGTCAAAGCTGGCGTAACATCGGGCCGGAAGCGTTCAGCAATTGAAGTTTATTCTTCATTGCGCTATATGACAATGACAGGCAACGTTTATAAAGCTGCGCCAATTGTTGAACGTCAAGAGTTAATCAACATATTGTGGGAACAGTTAGGCAAAGGCGCAGCAATATATAATTATGAAGGTGACACCGCAGAAACTTACACAGATGAACAAATATTGACAATGGGAATGAACGCGGCAAACGGTCAAAAGTTCATGGATTTGTTCGATGGTAAATGGCAAGCGTATTATCAAGACAGCATTGATAAAGTATCGTGCAATGAGGCTGACTTTGCGCTTGTTGACATGCTTGCATTTTACACACAAAACACCGCGCAGATAACAAGACTGTTTCATCGTTCAGTTTTGGCAAACAGGGCAAAGGCGCACCGCATAGATTATGTGCAATACATGATAAGCAGATGCTTTGACAGAATGTTACCGCCTGTTGACATTGACGGCTTGAAAAATCAGCTTGAAGCCGCTATTGCTGAAAATAAGGCGCGTTCGTATCCTGAACGCACCGAAAGCGAAAATTGCCTAAAAAATAGGCTTCCAAATTTGCAATCTGACGGCACTTTAGAACTTGACCCTACCCTTACCCTTCCCAAAAAAGCCGCCACAAAGCAGCACACCGACACCGTCGCACTTTATGCCGTACCGCCTGGGCTTATGGGTTTGATTGCGCAATTTATTCACCAATCCGCACCGCGTCAAGTTCCCGAAATTGCTTTAGCTGGCGCAATAGGCTTAATGGCCGGGATTTGCGGAAGGTCTTACAACATTTCAGGAACCGGCTTGAATCAGTATGTTTTGGTTCTGGCGCAAACGGGGGCCGGGAAAGAAGCAATAGCTTCAGGCATTGATAAATTAATGCTTGCGGTTCAACGCACCGTTCCCGCAGCCGTTGATTTTATCGGCCCTGCTGAAATTGCTTCACCGCAAGCATTAGCAAAACACCTTGCAAAAAGTTCACCTTGCTTCTTTTCAATGGTTGGCGAATTTGGTTTAAAGCTTCAGCAAATGGCGGCATTTCGCGCAGACAAAAATGATTTGGGTTTGCAAAGAATGATGCTTGATTTATACAACAAATCCGGCGAGGGCAAAGTATTGCGCGGGACAATCAGAAGCGACAGGGAACAAAACACGGATGCTGTTCTTTCGCCTTCCTTTACAATTATGGGCGAATCAGCGCCGGAGAACTTTTATAAAGCACTTAATGAATCAATGATTGAAAGCGGCTTGCTTCCGCGTTTTACAATTATTGAATATCATGGTTTAGTTCCGTTATTGAACGATGAACATTTACACGTTCAACCGTCTTTCGATTTGGTTGAACAAACCGCGTCATTGTGCGCACATTCGCTTATGTTGAACAACGGCAATAAGGCGCAGCATGTTTCAATGACACCTGAAGTTGTAAAAATGTTTAAAGAACTTGACGCGTATTGTGTTAACGAAAACAACAACGCTTCAAATGAAGTCGTTAGACATTTATGGACACGTTGCGCAATGAAAACAATGAAGCTTTCAGCATTGGTTGCTGTTGGCGTAAATCCTTATGAACCAGTAATAACGCTTGAAAATGCAACCTGGGCCTTTAACATTATCAAGGCCGGTATTGTCAACATACTTGTCAGATTTGAAAGCGGAAACATTGGTGAAGAAACTTCAGAAACAAAACAAATGGACGATGTTTGCAGGGTGATAAAATCTTATATTGTTAGTGATTGGACAAAAATTGAAAAATACAAAGCATCAAACATTAAGCTTCACGATGATAAAATAATAACGCTAACATATATTAACAAACGGTTGTCTTCATCGGCGGCATTCAGAAAGGATAAGTTAGGTGCAACCAAAGCAATACAGCGAACAGTTGAAACGCTAAAAGCGCAGGGTGACATACGGGAAGTTGGGCCGAAACAAGCCGCTGATAAATACGGGTTTAGCGGTAAGTGTTTTGCAATTGTCAACGTTGTTCAATTCGGTTTGTGAAAGGGGATTATATGAGTTATCCAACAAAAGACGAAATGTGGCAAACCGGAAAGCTTCACGCAATTAACTTTTGTGAAGCAAACGCTTTACCTGTTCCCGCTTTCATTGCTGAAGAAACATGGCCGTTTGGAAGTTGTGCATACTATCGAATGACAAAAGACGGCAGAGGAAAGGTTGTTGGCTGCGTTAAGAAAATGGCGCACATCGGCACAGCCGGTCAAGCGTGGTCTTATCCTGGGCATATTATAGATAGAACGCCTTACGGGGTGATTGCGCACGAAATGGGCCACCATGTTGACGCGATCAAGGGCAATGTAAAGCAAGGTTACATTTCAGGCTTCAGCGTATTAATTTGCAGTCAAAGCCAAGAAACCAAACTTACAAACTATTGTCCGAACACAGGCGAATGGTTTGCAGAAATGATGCGCTTGTTTATTACAAATCCAAATTTACTTAAAGCAATTCGACCTAAAACGTTTAGCCTCTTAACACTTAATTTCATCAAACCTATAGAAACAAGAAGCTTTCAAGAAGTGCTGAAAGATGCACCTGAAAGAACATTACAACTTGCGTGCAAACGTGTTTTAAAAGGAGTTTGAACAGGTGAAAACGGAAGGCTTAAAATTTGATAGCGGCAAGATTGATTTTTCGCTTTTGCCCCTTGAAGTGCTTGAACCATTGATAAAAGTTTTTGAACACGGTGAAAGTAAATATGGTTTTGAAAATTGGCGTAAAGATTTCGGCACAGCGTACCGGCGCAGATTCATTGCCGCAATGCTGCGCCACACTAAAGACGCGCAACGCTTTCCCCTGGCGATCAACGAAAAAGACGGCGGCGTGTATCACCTTGCACAAGTTGCATGGAATGCTTTGATTTTACTTCATCATGAAATAGAAAAGTCAAACGTTGTGCAAAACGATTACTCAATTTAAACAAAGCGCCGGATTGCCCACAATAAGCAACCGGCGCTTTATTTTGTCCTACCACATTTTATCCGATGAATCAAAAACCTGTTCAGCTTCAACTTTCAAATCTGGTAAACAGCCAATTTCAAATATTTGCAAATCGTTATGCTTGATGCACTTGAACCTTTTGTTAAATTTTTTAGAAGCTGTTGAAACAGCCACACGCAAAGAATTCTCTTGCATCATTCCAAACTTAACAATAAAACTTTTTCCAACGGGCAAATTTTCAAAAGGTAACGGAGTACAACCTTGACTTCTTTTTGAACCTTTCATTGCTTCAGACGATTCATGATACATTTTAGCTCCTATAAAAGTTAACAGTTTAACAATCTGACAAAAGTTATATCAAAATAAATTTTACAAGTCAACACAAATATTAAACTAAAAAATTAATAGCACTGAAGATTAAATCTATCAAATTATAGCAATATATATTGGCACTTCTGTTACATAAGTACTTGAAATCATTACGTTTTATGTGTTTTCTATCAATATATTAAAATTGAGTTCCGAACGCTCTAGAAAGACACCTTGCAAATAATAAAACTATTATAGTGTTCATAAGTCTAATACTAAGAGTAATGTACATGTGATTTTTGGGTTGCTGGTAATATATTTGATAGAAATGAAAGAAGTGAATAAAAACAAGTAGTTACATAATATAAAATCAATATACGAGTAATATATAAGAATTTAGACCTAAAAGGAGATACACAAAATGTTAACCAGAACACAAAGCATTCAGAAATATTACGTTGAAAGTGGAAAAATAATGAAAAATGATGTTAAATTCTTGTTTGATGAACTGTCTAGGTTAGAAAGTATAGAAAAAGATCACGCTAAGTGCTTGAAAAATAAGGTTATAGCTACCGTGAATGGTCAACCCCTGTAATGTGGGATTCGATACCTTGATAATATAAAATAGTAGAATATTCCCCAAGTGTAGAATATCCTACACATTGTCGCTGACGGAGAAAAACCAAAATGTATAATTATCAAATACTTGCAAGATTGCTTGACGAACTGACAGCGGAAACCAGTATCAACGCGCATGAAGTTATCTTGCTTCGCAACCGGCTTTCGTGCAAGAACTGCAAAGAAAGCACTTATGCAAGCAACGCCTGGGTTTGCAAGCATCACGGCGCAATCCCGAAAGACTTCAAAGGTGCGTGTGAACGATGGGTGAATAACATTCGTGATAACAAATAGCTGGTTCAATATTGTGGGCATAAGGGGAAAGCATGTGCGTTAAAAGCTGTTTGCAATGCGGATTCAAATTTGATTGTATGAAGGCTTCAGCAATGGCAATGCGTATGTTGTCTAACGGTATTGCATACGCAAAGGGGCTTGAATTCTTTGAACTGAAAGCCGCAAGCTGTGACGCGTTCACCGGCTTGAAAATTAAGCGGAAAAAAGAAACCCAATTTAAATTCAAGTTTTGAAAAATATTCGTTGACAGCTTGTTGTTTCCCTGTTATTGTTGTTTTAACGAATGATTCAACCGGGGGCGCAAATGAAAAAGACTTTTAAATTTTGGGCAAGCTCTGCTGATGCTGATGCAAAAAGAAAACCTGTTCAGGTTAAAGAGTTTGAAGGCGAAACCCTTGAAAGTGTTTTCAATCAAGCTGCAAAGCACTGTGACAAAATAAGCTTTAATGCAACTTTCGATGAAGTTTAATTGATGAAACTTTTTGCTTGACGCTTTGATGAAATGCGTTTATATTTGTTTTAACGAAACGCACAAAGGGGAACAACATGGAAATCACAACCGCGCAAATCAAAAGAACTGAAGCAATGATGAAAGAATTTGCAAAAGGCGAAGCTGTAACGGTTGATTTTTCTTGCCCTGGAATCCTTTATGTGTTTGGTTCAGAACTGGCAACACTTCGCATTTTCGCCAAGTACAACAGCAACGGCGCACACTTCAACAGTAAAGTTAGAACCGGTTACAGCGTTAACCTGAAAAGCTTTTACATTTCGCTTGACCTGGGGGCTTAACATGGGAACCTTTGAAGCCGGGAAGACCTACCAGACGCGCAGCATTTGCGATTCTAACTGCATTATCAAGGTTGTTGTGGCAAGCCGCACAGCAAAGACCCTGAAGACTGTCACATGCAAGGTTTTGCGCATAGGTGTTTACCAGGGCGTTGAATTCGTCAAGCCTTGCGGGGCTTACAGCATGGCCCCCATTGTCAGGGCCGAAAAGGGGGTTTGACAATGGCAAGATATAAAATGAATTGGGATTGGGCCGGTGGTTACAAGAACGGCGTTCGCTGTCTGATTTATACAATCTTTCGCGGCGGCGGTGTTTACGGTGTTATGATAATGTTGGGCGAAATCGAAAAGGGGCCGCGTGATAAATCTTGGAAGACCGGCAAGGCAAGCAACTGCAAAAGTCATCATGACGCGTTTAAAGCCGCGTTCGATTACACCGAAAAGGAATTCAAAGAGGGGCGCACATAATGGCAACGCTGTATGATTGGAAAGGCACCTTGCTTGCGAAGATGAAAGCGGAAGGTTGCCGCGATCTTTCACCGGAAGAAATAAACCGCGTGTTTAAAGGTTGCGTTGCAGAAAACCGTTGCATTATGTTCGCAAATGAGTTAATAAAGTGGAACCAAATAACGCTTGCTGATTTGAAAGGGTGAACCGTGAAAAAGAAATGCAAGAACGCAATTAACTTATCAACTGAAACGAAACCGGCAAGACTGTTGCGAATACAAAAACATTATGTTGAAAGCGGTGAAATATTCAAAGCTGACAAAACCTTTCTTGTGATGGAACTTTCACACTGTTACAAAGCAATGGGAATAATCGAATGAAAGAAACAGTCTTGACAAAATACAAATATAATGAAAAGTACGAAATACACGCGGGACATACAATTTACAGGATAAAGGACAAAGCGACAGGTGAAACGCTTTGCAGTTGCACAAAGGAAAACAAAGCCGCGTTCATACTTTCAAAGTTGCCTAAGAAATAAAAAAGGGGGCCGAAATGAAACAATATTTACCTAACTTAATTTTTATCCTGGCATTGCTTGCCGTGTTGGGTGTCGTTGATCTTTGCTGCATTCTCACAAATCGCAAACTGAAGCGAGAACTTGAAGCGGAAAAGCAAAGAGCTATGAAAATGCAACGCATGTTGGAAAGGTTTTAACATGCACAGTTCGCTTTCTTTTTGGTTGACATTCGCGGCTGTTATTACTATAGTTCGCGTCACGCTTGAAGTTTACGTTGCGAAAAGGAATTCTAATAAATGGCAATAACACCAATAACACATAAGCAAGCCGCGCAAGAAAAAATGCTGTATGGATTGTTTCTTGATTTGTTTTGCAGTTGTGAGGTTTGTCAAGAGTACGTTGATCAACTGACAGACGATCTTAAAAGCGCCAAAGCTTCAGCGAAAAAGATTAAGAAAAGTCTTGAAGCTGTCAAAGCGCAGTATGTTGTATTGAATGGCAGCTTGCCAAGGGAACCAAAATAGCATGGCGATCACACCGGAACAGCTTGCGAAGTCGGGAACAGAACACGGCCACCAAGCCGCGTTGTTCTGTCAATGCGCAATAAACGTTAACGTTTACCCTGAATTGAAATGGTTTCACGCGATAGGTAACGGCGGTTCGCGGGGTGATACTGAAAAATCAAGAGCTATTCGCGGCGGCGCAATGAAGGCTGAAGGGGTCAAGGCTGGCGTGCTTGACACCTTGTTACCGGTCAAGCGCGGCGGTTGGTCAGGGCTTTACATTGAAATGAAAAAGCCTAGCCAGAAACCGGCAAAGGCAAGCTCTAAAGGCGGCATGTCAGACGAACAGCTTGAATTTAAAACGTTCGCTGAATCACAGGGGTTTGCGTGCATGACAGCTTATAGCTGGCTTGAAGCCTGGGAAGCCTTGATTAAATACTTGACTTGGCAAAATTAAACGCGTATTGAATAAAGCGGGGTGCAATTAATTATGTCAGGTGGAGCAAGAAAGGGCGCAGGAAGGCCGACAGGAACGAGGAAGGCCGACAGCCGCAACCTGTGCGTTAAGGTTCGTGTAACAGGCAAGGAAAAGGCCGCATTGCTGGAACGCGCAGACGCAGCTGGTCAATCAATGAGTGAATATCTTTTAGTTTCTGCTTTGTCAGAAAAGGAATGAGAATGGAACAGCCAACTTTGCTTGAATGGATCGAAAGACTGTTGCAAAGGAATCTTGCACCTGTTGAAGTTGAACAGCTTGAACGTTTTCAGTATGTAACGCAACCTGAATACCGAATTAATCTTGACTTGATAACTGATTATCATGACAGAATGATTGCTGAATGCTTTGATTGCATTGAACCGCCGCAGCCGCAGACAAGACGCGTTGCAATTGTTGGCGTATCGGCAAGCGTTCATAATGCAATTCGCGGCATTGTGAATGGTGCTTTGAGCGATTGCATTATCATTGACGAATTGCCGCAGCCTTTTTCTGTTCATGCTGGAATTGATTTGATGATTGAAAGTTTAGGCAATGCTGTGCATATTAAACCTGAACAGCTTTTCTGTGACAACTGGAAACGTGAAAGAGATTACCCAACATTGCGGGAAGGTATCAGACGCAACCAAATAAAAAGTTTATCAAAGGGGAAACGCTAAATGTCAACAGTTCTGTATGAATCAAAATCTAGCACGATAACCGGCGTGAATGATTACCTGAAAGAACAGGCGAAGCTTGCCAATTTGCGGCCTAACGTCAAGAAACATCTTGCGGCCTTTCAGGGTTACGTTACAACATACGGCGCTGATACTGTGCGGGGTTGCCTCAAAAGCAAAACCGGCAAGTTTGGCAAAGCCAGGATTGCGTTTGTCCTTAGTGATAAAGACAAATTTCAGTTGCTTCAAGTCCTGGGGTTGACCGTCAAACCTTCACCGTTTGGCAAAACCTTAAACTGTCGCTGCGCTTCCGTTCCGGTAAAACAATAATGCACGCCTGTAATTGTGGGCATAAGGGTGCTGAAGGTTTGCAAAGTGAAGACCTTAAAACACACATTCAGTTAACCGTTCCCGTAACGTCTGAAGCTAGATACATTGCAGCCGGTTACGTTGTTGTTGACCGTGACGAATATATGATAACCATTCGCAAAAACCTTTTGCCCTTGCCGCCTGAACCGCCACCGAAACGAATTTTAGGTTGCTAAAATAAATTCGCAAAAAGTTAAATAAAACGCTTGACGGTTTGCGTTCGTTATTGTATTGTTGTTTCAACGAAACGAAATAACAAAGGGGTGCCGAATGAAAAACCAAATTCGTAAAGATGCTGAAAAGATTTACAACGCAGCTTTGGCGGCGGTTAAGGTTGCAGAAACCGGAACCGACATTGAAGCTTACAACAAAGCTGATGCAAAATTAACTGAAGCTAGAATCGCTTTAATTGCCGCTGAAACCGCTTACCCCACAAAAGATGAAACACGCCGCAGCAATGAACTTTACAGGCTTCGCAATCGCGGATTGGACGTTTAAAAGACTTCCGACCCCTGGCGGCTTACCAGGGGAAAGGGTGAATCTTGGAACGGTTGCGAATCTGCAAAGAGGCTGAAGACGAATGTATAGTTTCAGGTTGTGTTCAGGCAACGCAGCACGTTTGCGAAATGAGTTGCAATGATTCCTTTTGTCATAGCAAAAAGAAAGACATTCCTTGCATACCTTTTGAAAAGGAGAATTGAAAAATGGAATTTTCACAAAAGAAGTTTGAAGAAATGCGCAACGCGCTGCAACTTATTCACGATATTAGCTTGCGAAGTAATGTTGTGAACAAAATTCCGAATTCAGAAGCGGAACGCACAACATTTGCGATAAGGTTTTAGAACATGAAGCAACGCCGCTGCGCAACATTAACCGGGATTTCGGCAAGTTTGGTTCACCGTTTTACGACTCTGAATTAACAGTTAAGCTTACCGAAACCGGCAAAGCTGAACTTGAAAAATTGATTGCTTCACCTGGGCTGTTTGTTCAGGAAGTTGGGCGCGTTCCCGGCGCTGGCAATCCGAACACCGTCAAACAGCTTTAAGGGTTGTTAATGCTTGCTGAAGCTGTTTGCCGGGACGCGGAAGCATGGGGGCTTGAAAGCGAAGTTTACAGCGTCCCGATTGGCGATATTAACAACCTTTCGACATTCGTTGACACAATTAAACTTGCAAGGGGGCTGTAATGGCTAACGATCAAAAGGACGCTTTGACGCTTGCCGAACACGCGGTTAGCATTGTCAACGGTTTAATTGTTAGGGCTGAATCCGTATGCGAAAACACGCGCAACATGCTTGACAGGTTTCGCGCACAACGCACATTTCACCGCGATACATTACCGCCTGTTAAGAAAAGTATTCGCGCTGTTTATCGGCGCTTTGACAAAAAAGTTTCAATTCGCTTTTAAAAGTATTGACAGGCTGTTAAAGATTCTGTATTGTGCTTTTCATCGTTTACCACAAATAGAACTGCAAAGGAGAAAAACAAAATGGCAACTGTAAAGGAACAGAAGAAACTGGACAAGGCGCTTGCCGCTTCAATGCTGGTACTTGCCGCAATCGTCACGGCAACGAATGAAGGCGGTTTCATGTATACTTCCGTTGAAATTCACAAGCCGCTTGTTGATGCTGGTTTAGTTGAAGTCAACACCACGCTTGTCAACGAAACCGGAGAAATGGCAACCAGGGCCACCGTCAAGGCGATTGCCGCCGCGCAGGAAGCCGCCGCAAACGGAACCAAGCTTGAAGAAATCGCAGCACCGGCACCGGTTGAAAAACCGACATTCACCCTGGAAACCGGCGTTGCTGTTCCCGCAGTTGCCAAAGGCGGCGCGATTCGCAAAAGCGCCTATCCGTTCGAGCAGATGGAAGCGGGGCAATCCTTCTTTATCGCGGCAACCGCAGACCGGCCCGACCCCGCAAAGAGCCTGGCAAGCACCGTTTCCGGCGCAACGCGCAAGTTTGCAACCGAAAAGAAAGACGAAACCGGCGCAACGATCATGCGCACCAATCGCAAAGGCAACAGCGTTGCGACCCTGGAAATTACCAAAGAGTTCACCATTCGCGGCGTTGAAGAAAACGGCGTGAAAGGGGCGCGAATCTGGCGGCTGAAATAGGCCGGTAACATCTGGTTAACGGTGCGGGGCGGTTCGTTGCCGCTTTCTTCTAAGCAAAGGACGATAACCGCCGCGTATCGTTAACCGCTTCAACAAACAGTTTGCTTTGCTAAAGAAGTTCCTCGGGGTTGACGATAGGGCTTTAAATGACAAGAGACACGCTTAAATCTTTAGCAAAGCAATTCAACAATCAGTTTGCCGGTTTCAAGTTAGGTTGAACGTTTGACGTTTGGCAAACCTTGAAGCTGACAAGAACAATTTAGGTTTCAGTTCAGCGGATTGATTAAATGAAAGCCAGAGCATCTTTAGCTGGAACCTGAAACAAAACAGTTTGTTTGGTGTTATCGAAAGAGGGCCAGAAAAGGCGCGGATACTAGAAACCTTGCAAGCCGCCTAACAGCGGCTCAAAATAATGTGGCAAGGATGGGCGCACAAGGGGCGCATTACCATTTTCTATCGCTAGTTACCAATCAGCCTAGGGAATCCCGGTTCAATCCCGAGGGGCCGAAAGCCGCCACCAAACAATTAAGCTGAAACAAATTTTGCGCTTTCGCCAAGTGATAAGGCAACGGTTTTTGATACCGTCATTCCTTGGTTCAAATCCAAGAAGCGTAACCAATGTGCCGGGAAGGGGCAAATAAATTATCCCCTGGAAATCAATGTTTGCATGATCCTTTCCCGGCCTTAATCGGGGCGCACGCGGCACCGTCAAAGCCGCTGCGCAGCGCAACAAGCGCCGCCTGTGTCCCGATCTTCCCGGCAAACGGGGCAAAGCCGCAATGATTCAGAAACACGCCTTTGCCGCCGTTCCTGGGCCGTTCCAGGCCCGAAAGCATTTCAATCATTCTTGCTGTCAAGGCGGCGTGCGCCTTCAGCGCCTTAACCGTTCGCTTTTGAGGGGGGCGAGACATGAGCAAACCGGGCAAGACTGTCAAACAGCACAACGTCAAGGCCGTTGTAAGCTTCCTTTGATAACCGCCAACAAATAGCGTTTCATCCGAACGCTGGCGCATACCGCCGAACTATGAAAGCCCCTTTGCTTGAATGCATTGGGGCTTTCTTTTTGCTTTACTTTTTAATGTGTGCTGGTGTATCGTGTTGCACATTAAAACAAGAGGTTTTGCAATGGGACTTGTTAAAGACGGAATCATAAAACTGACTGGCAAGCAACGCTTGTTTGTTGAAGAATATTTGAAAGATTTAGACCAAACAAGGGCTTGCATTGCAGCCGGATATTCGGAAAGAACCGCACCGGCTTCAGCCGGTCAACTCATGTCAAAGCCTCACATTAGAAATGCAATTCAATGGGCAATGGATGGACGCGCACAGCGTACCAAAATTGAAATTGATAACGTGCTTGAAGAAATTGCAACGATTGCATTCTATGACATTGCCGACATTGCAAGGATGAATATAAAGCGCCCTGAAGATATTGCAAACTTACCTGTAAACGTTCGCAAGGCTATTGTGGGCTGGAAATGGGATAAGTTTGGTAATTTGGTTTTAACTCTTGCTTCAAAGGAAGCTTATCACAAATTGCTTTGCGCTCATTTGAAAATTTGCAATCCGACAATTGACGTCAATTTGCCGAAACAGCTTGAACCTATGACACCGGATGAAGCAATGAAACATTTGCGCGAAGCATTGGAAAGCGAAGATGCAACCGAAAGGGCTTGAAAACTATTTCATAACGAAAGGCTTATTGCAGCGCAAACCAAGAACCGTTAAATGGTTTCACCGTGTAATATTCAAAGCCTTAATGCAACTAATGACAGGAACTTTGCCGAACGGTGCTAAGAACCTGGGAATTTGCATTCCCCCGCGTCACGGTAAAACGATGATTGCGCAGGATTTTATTGAATACGCGTTAGGCTTGTTTCCAGATGCAAAATTTATTTACACAGGTTACAACTTAGATATTGCTTGCGAATCGTCAAGAGGCATTCTTGATTCGCTAAAGTCAGACTGGTATAAAGAAATATTCCCGCATGACGTTGTTAATAAAAAATGTCGTATGCGCGAAGATAAGTTTGATACAGCGAAAGGCGGCGGTTTAAAAGCCGCTGGCGTAAATGGGCCGCTTACCGGTTTTGGTGCTGGACAGAAAAGACCGGGATTCGCTGGCGCAATTGTTATTGACGATGCGTTGAAAGCTTCAGACTTTCGCAGCGAAACGGTAAGAAACAGTTGCAACAGATGGTATACCGAAACACTTTCAAGCCGCACAAACAAAGACGATACGCCGAAAGTTATCATTGCACAGCGCGGCCACCCTGAAGACTTGCCAGGATGGTTAGAAAAAAATGAACCTGGGCTTTGGCATTGGATTAAGATACCTGCAATTGATAAAGATGGTGTTGTGTTATGGCCGGAAGTTAAAAGCGAAGCAAGTTTGGCATTGCTGAAACTGATTGATGAATTCACTTTCTATGCACAGTATCAACAGGAACCGCGCAAAGAAGGCGGTAACATAATTAAATCCGATTGGTGGAAAGCGCACCCTTACACTCCGATTAATCCTTGGTTTGATTGCGCACCTGGGGAATTGTGGAAGCCTGGGAAAGCACCGCAAGGCTTGTTGTTCATAACAGCCGACACCGCATATAAGAAAACTAAAACCGCCGATTATTCATCATTGCAGCTTTGGTGCGCAACGCAAACGCACCTTGATTTGATTGACAAGATGCATGGAAAATGGGAATTCCCCGATTTGCTGAAGAACGCAAAAGCGTTTTATGATAGGTGGAAAGATCACGGCGTTAAAGCGTTATTCATTGAAGACAAGGCTTCCGGCACTTCATTAGAGCAAACATTAAGATTGCAGGGGCTTCCGGCAGTTGCATGGCTTCCCGCTGAATATAAGTTTCCAGAGGATAAAGTTGGGCGCGTTCGTGAAGCTTCATGGTACATATATGCGGGGCGTGTTCGATTGCCCACATATATTGACATGAAAGGTTTTGTTGAAGAACACAGTTCGTTTGCTGAAGACATGTCACATTCGCACGATGATGAAGTTGACACGGAAACAATGGCGGTTTCTATCTGGCGTTATTATGGCGGCGGTTCAGACGTTCAAACCGCATAGCAAGGGGGCTTGTTATGATTGTTCGCAAAACTTTTGTTGAATGGTGGGATTCACAAACTGAAGCATTCAAACACCGCAATGATTTTGACGCTTGCTTGAAAGCATTTGAAGCCGCAACACGATACGATGCACGTTATTGGTACAAAGCCGGGAAGCGTGACGCAATTGCAAAAATAAAATCTCTAATTCAAATGATAATGGGGAATTGATAATAATGGCAAAACCTAAAGGCATTTCAAAGCGTCAAGCGAATCTGATAAACAAAGCGGCTGAACGTTTCCAGAATTCACAGCTTTCCGGTGCTGGCGCTTCCGGCGCTGGCGATAGAACCGCAAACCAGGGCGCAACGATCAATAACACCAATCCCTATTTTCAGAACAACTTTATTCAACGCTGGCAACAATATGCGCTTTGGTATTACACAAGTTGGGAAGCGCAAAAGATTGTGAACATTCCGGTTGATGATGCTTTGAGGGAACCCTTCAAGCTTGTGGGCATGGATGATGAAGACGCGGCGCTTGTAATGGCAGCATATGACGATCTAGGCGCACATGACCGCATTAAGCGTGCCTTGTATCAAGAACGAATGTTAGGCGGTTCTGTGGTGTTCCTTGGAGCAAGACAGGCTGAAAATGTTGAACCTGTCAAGCCCCTGAACTATGCGGAAGTTGATAAGGGCGATTTGCGGTTTTTGAACACGCTTTCGGTTGACAGAATTACACGCGCAACGTATTGCGTTGACCCTTTCAGCAAAGATTATGACACGCCGATTGCATACCGGATAAGCGGCATTGAAACGGACGTTTCCCGGCTGTTGGTGTTCGATGGTTCGCCGGTCTTCAGCCGCGATTCGGCAACCATTCTTCAGGGCTTCAGGGTCAACCCTTCCGGCTTTGGCGAATCAAAGCTTGCTGCGCTCTATGATACTTTGGTACGCATGACCGGGACGCAACAGGGCGCGTATCAGCTTGTTAATATGGCTTCCGTCATCCTGGCGAAGTGTGACAACCTAATGAGCCTTTCCGCTGGTGGAACCGCAGACGGTCAACTTGCCGACATAGTAAACCAGATTTCAATTTATCGGGCCGCGTTGCTTACCGGTAAAGATATGGAAATAACGCAGCATTCAGCGTCTTTCGGTTCTGTTCCTGAACTGGTTATGACCTTTGCGCAGCTTCTTTCCGCAGCTTCAGACATTCCCGCAACGCGTTTCCTTGGTCAAGCGCCTGGGGGCTTGAATGCAACCGGCGATAGTGATTTAGAAAACTATTATAACATGATTGGCGCTTACCAGAAAGGACATATCAAAAAGCAGTTAATCAAGCTGTTTGACGTTCTTTGTCCTTCTGTGTTAGGTAAAGAGAAATGGAACCAGATTAAAGCGCGGTTTGACATTGAATTTGTGCCGCTTTGGAACCTGAACAAAAAGGAACAAAGCGAAGTTGACAAGAACTATTGTGAAATGATAAGCGGTTTGTTTACGGCTGGAATTATCAGTGTTGAACAGGCTGTTGATGAACTTGTTAAACGCAAAGTTTTTGAAACAAAGATCAAGGCTGAAGAGTTTTTACAGAACGCCGAACAACAGCAAAACACCGGGGCGTTTGACGAATTGGCAAAGCTTGCCGCATAAAGGAAAAGCCCCTTTAGTTAGGGGCTTTGCTCTTTCACTTCAGTTCTTGTAAATGATTCGTTTTTCAACTGCAAAACCGATAAAATTACTGTCTTTATCATAGCAAGGTTCAAAGTAAAACGTTTCTTCCTTGGTTTCTTCCTTCTTCAGTTGACCCAATTGCGAAGGGCCAAGGGTAAAAGCTAAAGCATTTGTTACTGTTTCAAGGCTTAAAAATGCAGTCTTCATGTTTGGGTTTCTCCTTTAGATTAAGTTTTCAAAGCCATTTCTCCGTTGATTTAGATTTGATGCAACGTTCTTTCAATTCTTGTGGTAGTTCTTCACCGTTCGTTATGTATTCACGCAGCGTTGCGCCTTGCCCGTTCTTTCCAGTTGTTTCAAATACCTTGAACCGGTAATGCGGTTTCCGGCCTTCAACCCTGGCGTATTTGCCGGTAACGTTCGCAGGGTCAAAGGTTTTGGATTGGTATTTGACAATCATTCTATAATCCTTACACCGCAGCATTTTGCAAACGTCTTACCGTTTTGTTTGAATGTTCCGCATTTTCTAGCGCCGCAATGTTCGCAAAAGTTGTTTTTCATTTAGTCAATCCTTATGCTGTTCTTTTTGAGTGCTGTTCCTTTACGAACAGTCAGGCAAGAATATTTTGCGCCACCTTTAAGAGTGTACCACAAGATGTTATCAACAGCTTTTGTGATTGTTACAAACTCATTCGGAATGTTGTGATATTCGGCAATTGCATAAATGACTTTCATTAGTGACTCCGTTTTTGCGTTTCGTTAACCTTGAAACAAGAATAAACTATAACCTTTAAGCTGTCAACGAATTATTTTCATAAATTCAAAATAAATTTCAAGGGTGAAAAATGGCGGTTATATCTTCAGGCAAACCCACAAAGAAAAAGCCCACATTAGGGAAAGCGGTTAGACCGTCAAAGCAGATTGAACGCAAGTTTGCCGGTATTATGCTTGAACTTTCCGCACGCCTGGAAAAAGAAATTGACAACCGTTCCGCTAATTTTAACACGCCGCGTGAAGCTTTCAAGGCGTTGCGCGATACGCTGAAATTTTATGACGATAACCTGAACCGGATTTCTAATCAAATTGCAATTGATTTAACCAATGAAGTTGACGGAAACGAAAAAGCACGCTTGCAAGATATGCTTGCGCGTGCAATGGGTGTTGAAACGGCTTACATTTTCGATACGCCGGAAATTGCAGACGCTTTGCTAATTGCACAAACGGAAGCGGCAAACCTTATAACCGGCTTTGCTCATGAATACATTGACGATATTTCAAAGGTTGTTCTTGATAACTTTAAACAGCTTCCGTTACCTGAAGGCAAATCGTTAACCGATTGCATTCAAGACATACACGAAATGAAACGTTATCGCGCAAGGCTCATTGCACGCGATCAAACAAGCAAAATGACAACCGCGCTGAACATGACGCGTCAAACGGCTGTCGGCATTGATGAATATATCTGGCGCACAGCGGGGCAAGATAATAGAGTTGTGGGCAATCCTGGGGGCTTGTATCCTAAAGGAAACGCAATTCACATGAACCACTATGACCGAAACGGGAAAACTTTTAGATGGGATACGCCACCGCCTGACGGCCACCCCGGTTATGCTATCAACTGTCGTTGCGTTTCAATTCCGGTAATTGACCCTATGAAAATCATTCTTTCATGAGTGCTTAAAATTATCTTGACTTGCTTAAATATCAAGCATATTCTGACACCAATTTTTAATGTGTATTGCAAATAAGGAAGCTCATGAAATACGGCAACAGAATGCAATTCATTAACTGGCGTGTTGACGTTGACGGCTTCTTGCGTGTCACGGCAAGAGTTTTAAAAGAAGGCGTTTTCCCTTACGCGCTTTCTGAATTTTCGCCTGAACTGCAATCAACATTTCACCCCGATAAAAAATTACTGAACATTTACATTCCGGCTGTTGAATTCACGCCTGAATCTTTGTTTACCCTGGAAGGCAAGCCGGTTATTATCGTTGACCACAACTTTAGAGATATTGAAAACACTCTAAAAGATGGTTTCACGGTTGGAAACGGAGCAGGGGCCGCAAGCGTTGAAGACAACAGCATAATGCTTGACTTGCTCATTACCGATTTTGAAACGGCTGAAAAGATTAAAAACAAAGAGCTTGTTGAAGTTTCAGCCGGTTATGATGGGGAATTTGTTGTTGAACAGGGAATGTTTAACGATCAACCTTATGATGGAAAGCAAACTAACTTGCGTTTCAATCATGTTCTGCTTTTGCCGGTTGGTGAAGGACGTTGCGGTTATGAAGTAAGAATTATCAACAAAAAACATAAGGAGAAAACAGTAATGATTGAAGTTCGTATTGGCAACCGCGTTTATAAGTTCAGCAACGCGGAAGATGCTGAAGAAGGAAAGAAGATGGCAAAGGATGAAGTTGAAGAAAAGAGCGGCGGCTTTGATCTTGAAAAGGTCAAGAACGCAATGGAAGAAATGCCCGGCCTTCAGGAAAAACTGAAAGGGCATGAAGACACCATTGCAACGCTTCAGGCTGAACTTGCCAAACTGAAAGACCCTGAAGCACAGGAAGCCGCTGCAATGGAACTTCTGGAAACGGCGCAGCAAACGGAAGACGTTGCAGATACGGAAGTTGAACCGAAAGACAAAGAAGCTGTCGGCAACGCCATGAAAGCATGTGGCAACAGCGCCGCCAAAATCCGCGTTCTTATGGAACACATCGGCAACAAGCGCGGAATTGACGTCAGTAAGATGGACGATACCGCCGTAACAACGCTGTTCAAGTTCACCGCCGCCAATTCTAAGAAAGTGCTGGAAGCTGAAGCGGAAGCGGTAAAGCTTAAAACCGGTTACGTTCCCGGCGCTGAAACATTCCGCAATCGGGCTAACGGCGGCAAGAAAGAAGTTCACCCCATGTTCAAGGGCATGAAGTAAACAACAAACACGTTTCATAAAACATAGGTCAAAGGAGAAAATTTAAAATGTCCGGTCTTTATGGTGGTGTTCTTAATGGCTCGGTTCAGACGGCAGTTTTTGACCAGAACGCAACCGCGCTTCCCGGTCAACTGTTTTCGGCAACTGATGCAAACATGGTTGATTCGATCAACGTTGCTGAAACGCTCGGCGTTGGCGCTGCGCTCGGCGTAACGTCTGCTTACGTCACATCGGCGCGTGCTGGCCTCAACAACAAGGCTGTGAGCCTTCCGGTTGCTGGCAAGGTTGACGCGGATTTTGAGGGCATTGTCGTGCGCTCTCAGGCAATCCGCAGCGACAGCAACGGCAACCCGATTGTTCCCAAAGGCGCACAGGCAAGCATTATGCGCCGCGTTCGCTTCGGGGGCCGCATTTGGGTCAACTGCAATGAAGCGGCCGTTGCAGGTAACGCGGCTTACTGGGTTGTTCAGGATACAGCCGGTCACGGTTTCCCGATTGGCAGCTTTTGCGCAGCCGCAAAGGGCGCAGCCGGGATTGATACGGCGCTGCTTACCGGCGTAAAGTTCGCTTCTGTCGGCGTTGCCGGTCAACCTGTGCTTCTGGAAATGGGCGCGTAACCAAAACGAAATGTGCGCGTAACTAGCGCAAAAGGAGATTTGTAAAATGAGGTTTGGCAACGGTCCTTCTTTTGGCGGTCAAGCAAACGTGCAAGCAAGCGAAATCGCTTTCAGCATTTTTACTTCTGTCGCGGCTGAATTTTTTGACGTACTTTACCCCGATTACGATTGGCGCAATGTTCTGCTTGCAGAACAGGTAATCGGCGAAGTTTCCCCCGGTGCAATCAGCTACGGTTACATGTCCCGCGACATGCAGGGCCGCGCAGCGTACACCGCCAACATTGCCGGTGACAACGTGCCGCTTGTTGGTCAATCCGCTGGAGCTGTAACTGTGCCGCTTGCCGTGTCGATGATTGGCGCGAAGATCACGAATGAAGACGCAAGGCAATACGCTTTCGGCTTCAACGCAACCCTTTCAAGCGACCTTACGGAAGCAATGATGAAAGGCTCGGAAAACCTTACCGAAAGTTCGTTCTTTTTCGGTGATACTTCTGTGGGCTTCCTTCCCTGGCTGGATTACCCCAACATTACCAAGGGAACCGCCGCCGCAACCGGAACCGCTGGCGCAACAACCTGGGCTTCCAAAACCGGCAACCCTTCACTGATGGTTGCTGATGTCAACAACGCAATCACGGCGCAATGGAACGCAACAAGGGGGCTTTTCAAACTCGGCTCGGTGTTCCTTCCTTTCGGCCAATTCAGCTTGCTTGCCAACACCCCTATGGTTCTGGGCGGCGTGCAACTGAACGTTACCGCAATGCAGTTCCTGAAGGAAAACAACCTTTACACGCAGCTTACCGGGAAACCCCTGGAAATCATGCCGCTGCGTTACCTTACCGGCGTTGGGGTTGGCGCAACCGACCGCATGGTGCTTTCCGACAGGAACCGCCAAAACCAGGGAATGCCCTTCCCTATTCCGTACACCCCGCTTCAGCCTGTTCCTGGCGCAGCATCGGCGCTGTTCGTTGCGGAAAACAAAACCGGTTCGTACCATGTGCGCCGCCCGCAATCCATGTATTACCTTGACGGCATTTAACCGCCGCTTCCTGGCTCTTTAACCTTAAACGCAGGGTGTTACCGCACCCTGCGCATTTCATCATAAGGAAGGTGCTATCATGGCCGAAAAAGAAACAAAAGATACAGCCAAACAAGCCGCCTGGAATCTGGAAGCCGGTGCGCCGCTTCCCGGTGCTGAAGCCGCCGCAGACACCGCAGCAATTGGCGCAAACTTTGCCGGTGCTGCGCCGCTCATTTTCTTCAACGGCACTTCTTCTGAAATCCACATTCACCATGCAAACGGCGTGATTGCAATCGGGCCGATGAAGTCTGAACCCGTTCCCCGCGAAGTTGCCGCACCCTGGCTGAAATCGCTGGTTGGACAGGCTTATGTTGATAACGGTTTGCTGAAGACACGCGAAGCAACGGAAGTTGACTTTTCATCTTACAGCGATCTTACGCCGCCGAAAACGCTTTCTGTTGAAGCCGCAACCGCTGGCAACATTCAAGCAACCCTTGAAAGCCGTGTTGCTGAAGCTGGCGCAATCAAGTAAAGCAAAAGGAACCTGAACAATGACAGTTGATCGTATCACATTCCTAGCTGAATTTCCCGAATTTGCAAACGTTGCGCCAACTGCTGTTGACAGACGTTTAGCACAATCAGCAATTGCCTTGAATCCTGGCCGGTTGGGAATGTGGTACGATGATTTATGTTTTCTTTGGAGTGCCCATTATTTGTATCTTCGCTTTGATATTGGTTCAGGACTTGACACGAACGGTTTAAATGAACAGGAAAACCAGGGTGTAACAACTTCGCAAAGCGCAAGCACAAACGGGCTTGCTTCTTCAACTTCTGTTTCAGCGTTAGTTTCAAGCGATAACGCAATAAACGCAGACTTTTCAAGAACACAATACGGTTTAGAATTTCTTTCACTATTGCGTCAAGCATTGCCCCCTGCAATGCTTTGTTCATGAACACAGGTGCGAAGCTTCAACAAAAAAATAGTAATTGGCAAGCTGAATTATTGGAACGAATCAGAAAAGCAGAAAAGCAAGAAGCTGCAATTGGCTTTCCGAGAGGCAAAGACGGTTTAGGCAACCCACATTATGAAAACGGCGCTTCAATTCTTCAAGTAGCAATTTGGAACAATTTCGGCACAACGCGGGGCGATTCAAACCACATTCCAAGCAGACCGTTTATGAAGATGGCAACAAAGCAGATTCAGGAAGTAAGCGCACCAATCATTCAAGCTGTGATTGCCAGAATAAACGCCGGTAAAACAGATGGCAAAAAAGAGCTTGAAATATTGGCAATCCAAGCACAGGGAATAATTCAAACTACGATAACAGACGGCGGTTTTGCTAAAAACGCTGATTCGACTATAGCAGCAAAGAAAAGTGAACAACCGTTGATTGATTCAGGTGACATGCGACAAGCAGTAACTTATGTTCTAAGGGATAAATAAAATGCGAATGCCTATGAAGTTTAAAAAAGTTGTTCGCGCTTTTCGTTCCCCTGTCAAAGTAAAAACTTGGATTGAAACCGGCTTGTATGTTCATGGAAGATGGACAAAGACGGTTTCAGAACCAAGAAATATTGATGCGATCATATTAACGCTTGACCCTGAACAACTTCAGTTTTATAGTGTCGGCAATGCGTCAAAAGGCGGTGTTGCAATACACACATTGGAAGTTCTTTATATTTCCGATGTTAATCATGAAGGCGTTGAACAAAGACAATCTTTTATTGAATGGAACAACTATTCTTTCAAGGTTACAGGAACAGGGTTTGCAACACCCAACAGCGATCATTATACCTATATAGCTTTGGAATACACAGACTATGGCAATAACAACAACTGACATAAACGGTTCAGGTAAACGCTGTGATGTTACAACCGGAATTGTTGGTGTTGACGATCACGGCAAAGACATTTGGGGTTTAATTTTACAAACCTCAAGTGTAAATGTTGCTGACACAAGTGTTGTTTTAGACGGCTCAATCATAACACAGATTGACATTCAAGACGCTTTTTGTGACGTTCTTCAGGCTGTAACAGGCTTACCCACAATTCAGGGCGATCAAGACGGCCCGACACCGCAAGGTAATTACATTAGTTTGCGATTTGTTGATATAGATTCATCAGCACACGATACAACACAGCACGAATACACCGACAATGGAAGTGTTGAAACTGTCAGGGGGCAAAGTTACTGCAAATTGGAAGTTCAATTAATCGGTAACGGCTCAATGATAACAGGAAGAAAGTTAATTGCTTCAATGTTACATTCAAACCGTCAATTCGATTTGGGTCAATTGATTGGTTATTGTGGCGCAGATGGGCCGCAAAACATAAGTGAAGAATGGGGCGGTATGTTTCGCCAAAAAGCTTTAGTCAATCTTTACTTTTATGCAAATCTTTCGTTTCAAGACAACGCAGACTTTATAACAAACGGTGACATTCAAGTTGTTGCACCGAACATTTACGATAAGACTTTTCACGTTGTACTTTAAAGGGGGCTTTTACTGATGCAAAGTTTGCCAATTTCAATTGACGTTCAGGTTAGTGTTTCACAGGCACAAGCCGCAATTGCTTATGACATGACGCTTGCGTGCATCGTCATTCCTGGGCCAACACCGGTTGTTGAACGCGTTGCGTATTACAGCACATATGCAAGCGCAATTGCACCGACAGGGCCGGTTGTTGCCGGAAGTTCAACCGATTACGCGCTGAAAGCTTTCTTTGCACAGGCAAACAGACCGAACGGCGTTTGCGTTGGCGAAGTTGACGCGGCAAACGATTTCATTGCAGAAGTTGCCTTGATTCAGGCGGCAAGCGTTGCGAATGCAAAACCGATTTACGGATGGATTCTTGACGCTTCCTTCCGCGACACCGCAGACCAAACCGATTTTGCAGACTGGATTGTTGCACAGCCTTTCGGTGTTGCTGCGCTGGTCACAAATGACATTCTTGCTTACAGTTCCGTTGACGAAACAAACATTGCGTATCATTGCATGAACACCGGCAATCAGCGCACAGCTGTCATCTTTCACGACAACGCGCAGTATTACCCCGATGCTTCAATCCTTTCGTTGATGCTTTCGGTTGATTACACGCTTGCAAATTCAACCGTTACCGCGAAGTTTAAAGACCTTCCCGGCATTCCGACAAGCGTTCTGACAGCAACTCAGCTTGCAAGCCTGGAAGCGCGGCGCTGCAATGCCTTTACACTTGTGGGCAATGGCAACCGCACCTTTCGTGATGGTGTTACTTCAGCGCCGGGATGGTTTCTTGACACGGTGCTGAACCTTGACAACTTCACAAACGACATGCAAACCGCCGTCTTCAACATTTTCCTGCAAAATGCAAAAGTTCCGTACACCACGCCGGGACAAATGATGCTTGCAGGGGCCGCAACGAACGTTTGCGAGCAGTACACCAACAACGGAACCTTTGCCCCGCGTGACGTTCCGAAAGCCAGCGGAAACGGATACACAACGCTTTCCGCGTATCAAATTGCGCCTTCCCCGGTTGGCGGCGCAAGCGCAAGCGCAAGGGCCGCAAGAACTTGCCCCCCGATCAAAATCACAGGTTACGAATCCGGCGCAATGCACACCGTTTCCGTCAACGTTAGCGCAATTCAATAAAACATAAAAAGGGGAATTGCTGAATGAATTTTTTAAGCTATTCACAAAGTCTTGTAACCGTTGTTTATGACGGCGTGCCGCTCATTGACATGGGCGAGGGTGCAAGCGTTGACATTCAGGTTGACGGCGGCGGTGTTGAAAAGACGGAAGGAACAGACGGCGCGTCAATCAGTATCGGCCATTCGCAGGGCGCAACCGTCAAAGTGCGCCTGAAAGAAACTTCCCCGATACATGAAGCCCTTTTGGGTTTCAACCTTGCGCAGCAATACGGCGCACCGGGGGGTGTGCTGGTCATCATGTCGGGAACGCTTGTTTTGCACACGCTGATAAACGCTTACGTTTCCGCACCGGGGGCGTTGTCAACTGGTGACAAGAAAATGGGCGCAATCGAATACACCTTTATGTCAACCCGTTACGCAAAAGGGCCGTAAACCATGAAAGTAAACGGAAACGAATACAGCGTTGAACGCCTTTCGATAACAGCAACTTTGCTGTTTGTTCCTGAAGTCATTGAAGCAATAGGGCCGTCTGTTGGCGGTATTCTTGATGCTTTCAATGACGGCGTTTCAAAAGAAGAAGTTTTCAGGAACTTGTTTTCGGGCGTTCAATCCGCGAAACTTTCCGCAATAATGCGGCGCTCTTTGGGGCAATGCATTACGCCGGAAAATACATACTTGCGGGATGCAAACATTTTTGAAAAATGGTTCATGGAACACCCTGAAGACCTGTTCCCGCTTGCCGGTTTCGCAACCTGGGAATTGGTGAACCGTTTTTTGCCGCAAGTGCTTGCTACCAAAGTAAGCACCTTTCTATCCAAGGCGAAAGCGTAACCGTTCCTGAAGGTTGGGAAGTAACCGCGCAACTTTCGCGTATTTGTCCCGCAATGTGTTCTTACTTTGAACTTGAAACAATAACGCCTGAACAATACTTTGAAATGCACAGCTTCCTTGATTGGCAAGACTTCTTAAAATCAGAAGCTAACAAAAGGGCGCAAAATGGCGGTAGTTGATGAATTAGTAACCTTAATTGGTTACAAGCTAGACGAAAGAGGGGCCGCAACCCTTAAAGCCGCAAAGTCAGAAGTTGTTGACATGGCTAAAAAGGTTGCGGCTTTGTCTGTTGCTGTCATTGCGGGAAAGACGGCCTTTCAAGGTTGGTTCAGCGGCGTTCTTGAAAACTCAATGCAATTGCAACGCCTTTCTGAAGATACGAACGTTTCAGCGGAAAGCTTGCAAGCCTGGGGTTATGCAGCGGGAAGAATGGGGGGTGACGCGAAAGGGGCACTTTCTAACCTGCAATCCTTTCAGCGCGGCTTGCATTCGGTTGTTCCTGGGCAATTCAATCAAGGTCTTGCCCTTCAGTTGCCCGAATACCTTCAGGGACAGGTAAAGACCTTAGACCAAGCTTTGAGCCTTCTCAGCGCCAAATATAGCGCCTTGGCGAAGCAAGGGCCGGAAGGCAAGTTGCAAGCCTTTCGCCTGGGCAACGCAGCCGGTTTAAATGACGATAACACACGCTTGCTGATGGAAGGCGCAGAAGGCTTGCAGAAGCTCAAAAAGGCTTATCAAGATTTAGGCGGCGGTGTTGGCAATGACAAACAGGTTAAGCAAAATGCTGAACTTTGGCAATCGTTTTATGATTTGAAAACGTCTGTTGCTGGTCACGCAATGCAAGTTTCAGGTAAGCTTACACCGTATATCAAAGACGTTATTGATTGGACAAACGAATGGATTAAAAGGAATCACGAATTGCACGCAACGCAAATTGAACTTGCTGCGCAAAAGATTAGCGATTCGCCAAGACAAGCCAAAGGTTGGTGGGAAGAACTAAAAGATTCAATTGACAACGTTGGAAAAGCTGAAATCAATTGGTTTGAATCACTCAAAAGTCATTACCCCCACATAACAGCATGGCTCAAAGGTTGGGGCGAAATGCTGAAAGGTTCGTTTTCTTACGATTTTGATATTTTCGGTAAAATGTGGGCTGGTATAAAGACAGATGGCGCAAAAATAATGTCTTTCCTTGCAGACATGGGCGAAGCTGTTGGAAAAATATTTAAGTCGGGCGGTTGGCTGTTCGATAAGTTTTTGCAGTTTACCGGCATCGGTTACGATGGCAAAGGATTCAACCCAACTTCGCCGGAAAAAAATCAAGGTATCGGCGGCGTTAATCCCTGGAACAGTTTAAACGGCGGCAATCAGCCTTTATATCAGCCTCAACAATCGGTTGTAATACCGAACACAAACAATCATCAAAGCACAACAACAAATTACAATCAGATTGACATGCGTATTGACGGTTCAAAACACCCTGTTGAAACAGGAAGGGCAACTGCTGGCGCTCTTTCAAACTACCTAATGAACCCCGCGAGGGCTTACTAATGGCAAGCGCGTTAACAATATTCAACGGTAATGTGATTGCAGATGTTGAGGTTTCATCAAAACAATCTGAAGCGCACGCGTTTAGAGCGGTTGCAACGGAATTCCCAATTCAAAACGGTTCGATTGTTTCAGATCATGTTTTTTTGAAACCAAGGGAACTTGACGTTTCTTTTACTTCATCAAATACACCTGGGCCGGGATACACCGCGCAACAGGTTTTTGACGCATTTAAAAAGCACTATGCCAACAGGGATTTGTTGAAAATAATTACAGAACATGATACCTATGACAGCATGGTTATTGTTGACTTTCAACCTATTCATAAAGCACCGAATAAAGGCGCTTTAGAATGTACAATTAAGTTTCAACGTATAAATTCAGTTTCGGTTAATTCGGTTCCATATTTAAACGCGGTTGATACTTCAGCACAAACTGAAGTCAATCGCGGGATACTTCCCCCGGTGATAAAATGATCCAATTGCCATTGGCCGCAAACCCCGCTTCGAGAGTTACTGTTGATACCGGGAACGGGGTTTTTGTTTTTGTAACATATTGGTTGCCTAACAAAAAGGTTTGGCTGATGGACATTTTAAATTCATCGTCAAACCTTTTGCTTTCTGGCATTGCTCTTTTGCCTGGGGTTGACAATTTGTTGAAAGGACACGGTGAACTTTTCAAAAATTCAGTAATGCAAGTTCAGTGTGTTAACGGAACCGCAAACAACACAGTTGACAGCCTTGGAAACACAGCGCAGGTTGTTTGGTTGACTTCAGACGAAACGAACCCAATTGTTTATCAAGACCCTTTGCTATGAGTAATTTTATACGACAGGTTGAAGTTTTAATCGGGCCGCTTACGGAAGGCAAAGGCGGCAACCCTGCGCAAGCATTACGCCTGTTTTCTGATGGTTCGCGTGACGGTTTGCGCATTGCTTTCCGCGTTCAAAAATCAATAATATCAGTTCCGAATTATAGCACTATCCTTTTTTACAATCTGAATGAAGATACACGCGCACTTTTAAATAACGCAAACCTTCAAATAACAATTAGCGCAGGTTGGGCGAATTCTGGCAAACTTCCGCTTATCTTCAGCGGCGGCGTGCTGACTTCCTTTTCAGAACGTCAAGGGGCTGACATTGTAACAAGAGTTAACGCTTTGACTATGGGTGATACATTATCAAGAGCAATTGGCAGCTTTACTTTCAAAAGCGGAATGTATGTTGCCGATTGTCTTTTGAAAGTAATGTCAACCGCAGACGGCGTTAAAATTGATACTTCAGCAATAAAGATTTCAACAGACAAAGTTAGCAAAGGCGGCATTTCGTTTGCTGGACAAGTTAAAGATTTGCTTGACATGATGGGAAGACAATACGGCTTTTCTTGGAGCATTCAAGACGGAATCTTTCAAGCTGTCGGTGATAATGTCACGCTTCCCGGCAACCCTGTTGTATTGAACGGCAATGACGGTTCACTGATTAGCGCAAATCCTTTGCTTGCAGGGCCGTTGCAGATAACGAGGGGCGTTAGGATTAAGGCAATTCTTCAGCCTCATGTTACTGTGGGCAAGACTGTTACAGTTGTTAATTCTGCAAACCCTGGGCTCGATAATGATTATAAAATACATTTAATTGACTTTCAGGGTGACACATTTTCAAATGATTGGTTTGTTGACATTCAATCCCTTTTTACATTCTAAGGTTAATCAATGGATGAAAGAATAATTGTAAATGAAGCACAAGAATTTGAATTGCAGTTCAGGCGCTTAATTCTTGGCGTCAATACTTCAATGCCCGGTGTTATAGTTTCGTTTGATGGAAAGTTCGCAGAAGTCAAACCGGCTATAAAAATGCAAGTTACAATTGGCAATGAAGTTTCTTTTATAGAATTGCCCACAATAATTAACGTGCCGGTTATGCTTCAATATGCACAGGGCGCAGGGCTTGTACAAACGTTGCCAATTAAAAAGGGTGACGAATGTTTATTGATATTTTCGCAGCGTGCAATTGACAATTTTGTTTCATATGGTGGCATTGTAAAACCGATCATTACGGAAGATCAAGCAAGCGCGAAAGGAAGAAATCACAGCCTGACAGATGCGGTTTGCATTCCTGGGCTTATGACAGGGGCGCACTTGATACCAAATTACAGCCTTGATTCGATACAGACGCGGGACGTTTCAGGAAGCACCGTTCTTAGTGTCAAATCCGGCGAAATAAGGGCAACTGTCGGCAAGACAACCCTTAGTGTCACTCCTTCAGGCGTTGCCGTCATAGGCGATATTTCTGCAACTGGAACAATTACCGGTGGCCTTATTAAATCAAAAGCCGGAAGAAACCTTGACACGTTGCAAGTAACAGGTGTTCAGCCTGGGGGCGGTGTTAGTGGAGTGCCTAAATAATGGGTTATGATTTTGCAATTTCAACTTTGACAAACGATCTTTCAATAAGCAAGGGCAAAATTGCCTTGGTGAACGGAAACGCCGAAATAGTTCAGCGAATAAAAACGCGCTTGCAATGGCTTACCGGCGAATGGTTTCTTGACACAACAAAGGGCTTGCCCTGGATGCAAGAGATTTTAGGCGATAAAAACACAAATAATGCGGTAATGCTTATACGCGATCAAATAACAGGCACTTCAGGTGTTGACAGGGTCAGCACAATTAATGTAAGATTTGACGCGCAAAAACGTGAATTGTCAATATACGCGGTTGCTGTTATCAATGGGCAAAATACAGTAATCAACCAGGGGGTTATTTTTGGCTAATTTTGGTTTAACACCTGAAGGATTTAAACCGAAACGGCTTGCTGATCTTCTTGCAGATTTGAACGCTGATCTTGCGAAAGTCAAAGACCCCGAAACCGGCGAATATCTTGACCCTGCAATTGACCCTTTGATTGCTCAACTTTCCGCAATCTTAATGCCTGGGTTGGCTGAATGTTGGGAAGCTGCAACAGACGCGGCAAACCAATTTGACCCTTTGAAAGCGCAAGGTGCCTGTCTTGCTGGTTTGGTTCAGCTTAACGGTATCTTGAAGTTTCCCGGCACATTCACACGCGTTATGTTGTTGTTACACGGAACAGGAACACTTGCCGCTGGTCAACAGATAGGCAACGACAACGCAACTGTTGTTTTCATTACTGACAATGACGTTGTTTTTGTTGAAGGTTCTGCAACAGTTGAAGCAACGTGTTCAAAGACCGGCGCAATTGAACCGGAAAGCGGAACGATAACCAACATTTTAACGCCTTCTGACCAATGGAATACAGCGCAGAATATTGCAACGCTTATTGTGGGAACCGAACCCGAAACAGACGAACAACTTAGAACGCGTCAACAGATTGAAACAAGTAATACAAGTTACAGACAAGTTGAATCAATTCAAGCCGCAGTAACAAATATAAAAGGCGTTATCTTTTGCAAGGTGTTCCAGAACGCAAGCGCAACAGACATTGACGCGCACACTTTGCCACCTAAAACTGTTTGCGCATTGGTTGAAGGTGGACAAGATTTAGACGTTGCAAATGCAATCTTTAAACGTTCGCCTATTGGTTTAGGTTATTATGGCGCAACAACCTTGTACTTGAACGATTCACAGGGTTTTGATTACCCTATTTCATTTCAACGGCCAATCCCTGTTATTGTGACAGTTATTATTGACATAAGCGTTGTCGATACCTCTTTCCCTTCAGATGGAAAGGAACAAATTGCGGCGGCAATTGTTGCCTATGCACAATACAAAGGCGGCTCAAACGGCATTCCCCCGGCGCACAATGTTATTTTGTCAAGGCTTTACACGCCGATAAATTCAATTCCTGGCCATCAAATAAATTCGGTGCTGCTGTCACGCGATCACGCAGCGCCGACAGCGGCAAACGTTGCGATTTCATGGAATGAAGCCGCTCAATTTATAGGTTCATTGAATTATTTTGCAACAGACGATTCAACGCTTTGCGCAGACGTTGCGCTTGCCTGGATTGTCAACGCGCCTTCAAGCAGCATTAACATTTCGATTACATAAAAGGGGTTGTGATAATGACAAACCGAACTATTGACTTACCTGCAATATTCGCAGAAGGCGCAAATACCGTTATCCCGGTTTTCCCAACACCGGGAAGCGGTTACAGAAAAGAGCCTTTGATTAGTGCTGATATTGAAAACGGTTGGGAGTTTAGCACAAAGGTTGATAGTTCTGTGCATAATGAAGTTATGTTTATTGTAACCTCATTGCTTCAGCAAATTGCACAGCAAGGCGGTTTATCTTGGTGCGCAACAACCGCTTATGTTCAGGGCGCAACAACAATTGGTTCAGACGGCAAGAAATATAAAGCTGTAATTGCAAACCTGAATGTTGACCCCACAACAGCACCGCTTTCAACTTGGAAGCCGGTAACAGGTTCGCGACCTGGGGAACGGGCTGATTTTTTCATGAATTCTGCGCCTTTGGGTTTTTTAGCATGTGACGGTTCTGCTGTTTCAAGAACACTTTATCCTGATCTTTTTGCAGCAATCGGCATAACCTGGGGAAATGGTGACGGTGGAACAACGTTTAATCTTCCTGACGCACGCGGGGAATTCGTACGAGGTTTTGACAGCGGAAGGGGCGTTGACGCAGGGCGTGTTTTTGCGACAACACAAGCAGATTCGTTAAAAGCCCATTCCCACACAATTGCCTTTGAAGGACATACATCGACCGGAACAGATGGCGGCGGCAATGTCGGTTCAGGAAGTAATAGCCCTGAAGGAATATTCGCCTTTGATACGCAATCAACAGGCGGTATTGAAACAAGACCTACAAACATAACCGCATTAATTTGCATTGCCATTTAATCCATGATACCTGAAACTTATAAAATTGACTTTGACACAAAGCGTTTGAATTTGACGCAACAAAACCTTAATCGGGTGTTGTGTCAGTTCAAAGACGCGCCTGTTATAAGTCAAGTTGTTTCGGCTTATTCAAAGCAATATCAAGAGTTGCACAACGCGATTATTGATTTACAAGAGTTACGAACGCTTTATAACGCAAAAGGCGTTTATGCTGATACAATTGGCCGAATTTTAGGAAGAAATAGGCAAATTGTTTTTGAAAACGGTTTCAACGAATTTGCAGATGATTCGTTGTATTCCGATTTACTTTTGTTGCAGACATGCAACAACACGAATAAACACAGTTCGTCTTATGAAATATCTTATTTTTTTAAAACAGCATTAGGCTTTGACGTTAGCGTTATAAACCTTGGCGTAATGAGCGTAATATTATACGTTCCGGTTGGAACTTCTGATTTAGTTGAGCTTTACACAAACCCTGTTGCAGAATCAAATGTTATGCAAGGCGCCTTTGTTACACCTTTTCCTGCGACCTTGACAATTCCTTATGTTTCAGAATTTGAAGTCTTGCTCGACATTGGTGGAAGCGGGAAGCATTGCAGGATTGAAGTAAGCTTTGATGGTGCTGATGATTCTGGCGCTGACATGTATTCGATTGTTGCAACAACATCAAAGCTGAATGTTACACCAATTAAACAGTTTTTAGATAAAAACGGTTCAGGTAAAAATTGCAGTATTCAAGCCAAGCTAGTTGGCGTTGATGATTTCGGCGCTGACATTTGGGAATTGATTTTAGCAACAACTTTGTCAAACAAAACAGCAATGCGAAAACTTATTGCAATAAATGACATTGATAAAAAATGTAGAATTGAATCAGTTTATGATTTTAATAATGATGTTTGGTCGTTGCTTTTAACTTCAATCTAAAGGGGAAATTATGAATCGTTTCGTTTTATTGCTTTTGGTTTTGTTTTTCGCATTTACGTCAAGTTCGTTCGCTTCAACAATTACACCGGCTTTCGGTAAGTTTTCAAGCGCTGGCGGCTCGGTGGATGCTGGCAAACAGAACATTAATACAATGCAAGTAATCGGTGCTACGTTCAGTAAGGTGGGCGGCAAGCCGACAATGTTTGTTGGCACTTACCTTGATATACGACAGTTTATGGATGGTGTTAACGGAAGACCTACGTTACAAACTTGGCAAGCCGCACAAAGCACAACAGACCTTTCCTCTGTGTTGCAAGCCGCTTTGAATTCAATTAAGCTTTCAGGTGGTGGAACTCTTTATTTTCCAAACGGTTTGTTTGGCTTTGCTACTCAAACAGTGTTAGACAACGCAAATGATATTTTAATTACAGGCGCTCCCGGCGCTATTTTGTTTAAAAATTCAGCCTGGGTTATATCGGATGGTGTTCCCGGTGACGGAGTTTCGACCACAACGACAAATGAATATGTTATGTATTTTAAACATGGTACAAACATTGCTGTTGAAGGGCTCAGATTTATCGGCGCAACCTCGGCAACTGATCCAACGCTTTTCGGTCCATCATATTACGGCGATTGCGGTATTGCTTTTATGTCGGTTAACGGAACTAGGATTGAAAACAATACATTTACAAATTTTGGTGACGCAGTTGTAACGATAAAATCTTATGACGTTCCAACGCCGCCAACTTCTGTTGATAGTTTCAATTCAATAGTGCGTGGCAACAAATTTATAAATTGTCAACAAACGTCAACCACAAAAGGCGGAACCGAAAACTATTTGTTCGATAACAACACCTTTGTTGGATTGAAGGGAAGCGCCAAATTTGCGTCACGTTCCCCTGGCGCGGGAAAGCTTTGGATTACAAGAAACAACATTAACGGCACAGGTTCTATTGGCCACGGTTCAAGCTCACAAGCGGGGCTTGAAATTGTATCATATAGTAACGTTTTTATTTCTGAAAACATAATTGAAGATATAGCAACTGGTTACGGTATTACGTTTTACAACAACTCAAACGCCGTGTCAGATTTTTCAACTCAAAATATAACAATAATAGGCAATAAGATTCATAGGGTTAATTGCGGAATTAGGTTTTCAAATGATACGCTTCCCGGTGGAACAAATTTTGTTATGGGAAACTTAGAAATAAAAGACAACGAAATTGATACAACTTACGCAAATGTTGCGTCAATTGGTTACGGTCTTGCTTTGCCAAATGGTAAATTTACAAATTTGAAAGTTGAACATAACACTTTTAAAAATATTGGCGGCTATGGGTTTTATTCCCAAATTCTTGCAAACTCAACCGATTCACACACTGAAAACATTTGGGTTACACGCAACACCTTTGATACTGTTGCGGGACCGGTTGTAATGTTTATCAAATCTTCAGGAAGCACGCGCCCGTTAAAAAACATTCACATTGAACACAACGACTTTATTAATGTTGGGCCGCTTTCGTGGACGGGAACAGCAACACTTTCAGACTTATATATTAAAAATAACACCGGAAGCTTTACCGGTGATATGAATTTAATTACAGCCGCAAATCATGTTGAACTTTCAGGAAATTATTTTGTTGCTGGCAGCAATGGTTGGAACGTAATAGGTTCAAACGCACAATTGTTGAACAATCATTTTGAAGCGCCGGGAACGTATGCATTGCGCATTGATTCAACGGCAACAGGTGCCAAAGAACTTAATAATCAAATTGTGGGCATTCCGCTTTTACTCAACACTGGCACAGGTGGCGTTTTGTTTGCAGACACAGACCGCACAACAACAAGCGATTATGGTAAATTTTTTTGGGATAATACAAACAAGCGTTTAAGCATTAATGATGCGGGGCCGCAGCATACTTTTCAAATTAAAGCAAACGCAGGTGAAAACGGAATTGTTGTCAAAAGTTCAACCGGAACATTGGTTTTTGCTGTTGACGACACAACGAGTTATTTAAACAAGCTTTATCCTATGAGCGGAAGCATAATTACAATTGCAAGTAATATGAAAGTAAACACAAACGGTCACATCTCTGTCACGTCAAACACTTCGCCCGTTTTATCGTCTTGCGGAATATCACCGACAATTCAAGCAAATAGCAGCGACTATGCAGGAAACTTTACAATAGGTTCAAGCGGCACAGGTTGTGTTGTTTCATTTGTTACAGCACTTTTGCACAAGCCTGTGTGTTTGGTTCAAGCCGAACTAAGAGCAAATCTAACGTCTTCAGTTGCTTCAACTTCAGCAATTACAATTGTCGGTTTGCCAGGAAACTATTCGTACACCTGTACAGCTATAAACGAATAAAACTAACCGTTTGAAAGGAGAAATTTAAATTTTGAAAAATTTAAGGCTTTTGCATATCTTTATTTTAATTTCAGTATGTTTTGCTTTCAGCTTGTCAGTTGCTTACGTTCCTTTTGATTGCGGAAAAGCATTAAAAACAATTTTCAAAAATGAAGGCGGTTATTCTTCAGACCCTAACGACACCGGCAACTTTTGCAAGATCAACGGCAAGCGTGTTAACCTGGGAACAAAGTACGGCATTGCTGCAAGCGTTTATGGGCCGTATTTGGTGAAGCAAGGCAAGACAATAAAAGGCTTAACTGTTCAGGATGCGGCTTTCTTTTACAATCGGGATTATGCACAGCCGTTGCACCTTTCCGAAATTCGCAGCCAATGGCTTGCAACAATGTTTCTTGATACGGCGGTTAATTGCGGAACCGGAACGGCGGCAATTCTCATAACCAGAACAATTAACGTTATGAACGGGAAAAGTGAAGATTTCCCGGTTGACCCTGTTGTCGGCAAAGCCGAAATTGATTTCATTAACAGCTTTACCGAATCAAGATGGTATGAAAAGGAAAAGGATTCTTCCCGGCGTTACCTTTTCGGGGCCGTCTTCAAGGAAATGCGTGCAAGGCGGTATGTTCAGATTGTGCGCCGCAATCCGGCAATGCTGCGTTACTTGCCCACATGGATGGAACGCACATATAATTAAAAACGCACCCTTCACATTAACGCTTGAAAAATTTAGGCTCATGAATTATTATGAGCCTAAATTTTTAATTTGGGGTGATATTTAATGAAAGAAACTGTCAAGGCTGTTGTTCATTCAGCACCGCCAACAACCCTAACTGTGACCGCTTTTGTGGGCGTTCCCTGGCAACAATGGGTTTACATTTTAGGTGCTGTTTATTGGGCAATTTTGATATTTCGCTCTTTTCCAAAAATGTACGGCTGTTGTGTATGTTTTTACCGTAACAGAACTTGCAAACGCAATTGCAGGGATTTTGCAAAATGAAATGCATTTTTCTTTTATGCTTTACTGTTTTGTTTTCCGGTTGCGTCAACTGTAAAAGTGAATTGAAAAATTATGCTTTGAAGGTTAGCGCGGGAAAAACAATAATTGACGGTGAAACAACCCAAACGTCAAACTTTGCCGGTGCAAGCGCAACCTTTAATTTTGATGTTGTAAGAAGATAAACCACAAAAGGAGATTAAACAAATGGCTACAACCGTAACTGTTCCAACTGTCGCTGATTTGCCCAAAGATTGGAAGTCAACCGCTTTCGGTGTTCTAACCGCAATCGCAACCTTGCTGACACAGTACGTTCAAACCGGGGCTGTAACATGGCCGGTTGCGCTTGCCGCTGTTGCTGTTGCCGTGATTTGCTATTTCATTCCGGCAAAAGTTCCAACAGCAACAAAGCTTGACATTGCCGCTGAAGTTGCCAAAATTGCCGCTGACATAATTGCAAAGCAGACAACCGCCGTGATTATTTCGGATGCTGAAGCGTTGGCGGCAACGATTGAAAAAACGGTGCTTGCAACCCTTTCCGCACAGAAAGCAATACAAGCCCCTGCGCTAACACCTGAAGACGGCACAACGGGCAACCTTGGCGCAGCAACCGGCGTTAAGTAAATGATATGGGGGCCGCTCTTACTCGCTTTTATCTCGCTTGTCAGTGTGATTGTAAAGACATGGCAAGACGGCGCACCGAACCGCGCAGAAGGGGCAAGAAATGCCGAAATCAACCAGGGCCGCGCAGACATTGCAACGGGCAATGCTGGTGCTGTCAGTATTCGCATTGACTGCGTGCAATCCGTTCAAACCGAAACCGCAACCGGTAATCCTTCAGGAATCGAAAGCGATACGGATACAGCAAGGAGACTTGCCGAATTCGCCTAACTTCAAGGGTTGGGGGTTATCCGATCAAGCAACCGCAAAACTGCTTGAAGCCGCCGAAAGCTGCAAAGGAAAGTAAAACAAAAGCCGCTAACCTTAATTGGTTGGCGGCTTTTTCGTTTAGAAAAGAAAGTTAGTTTGCGGCTTGTAATATCCTAAATCAAAAAGCATGTCCTTTGTTTCATTTAAATACCAATCATAGTTTATATCATGTGGGAATTCATCGGGCAAATCCATGCAAGGTTTAGCACCTTCACTTTTTGCAACTGTGTTGCCGTTCTTTATATAGTTTATTGTTCCAGTTGTTCCAATTGCGTAATACCATCGTAACGCTTTGCCAAGATAAACACTGTCTTTGTGTGCGCCGCCTTTCGCGTTGCGTACCGTAACAAAGCGCCTAATGTCTTTGCAGTTCATTATTGTTTCTTCAATTGGTGTTCCAAATTGCATAAGCTTTTTAATTGCGTCTGAACAAATGAGCGTTTCAGGATTCTTTGAAAGTACGCTGTCAAGTGCTGAACCGCGTTCACTATATGTACCTTTTGCTTTAACGCTGTCAATTTCATCAAGCCAAGTGTTTGTTTCTTTGTCAAATTTAAGCTTAACCGCACAGTAATTGTTTACGTCCCGGCTGTATAACGCTCTATAACGCGTTTCTTCAGTAACAAAACATGTCAACGCTTCCCATTCTGCAATTATTTTGTTTAGATCGTCATAACGATGTTTGGGACATTTAATAACAATGCCGTCTGTATTGCCAGATACAACCGGAATTCCCGCAAGCTCAATTGATTCAATTAGCATTAACAAGCAAAGTTGACCGGTAATTGTTACACCAATCATTAAATGTGGCGAAAACAAGCAACTCCACTTATTACCGAATTTACCAAAACCGCCGTTGATAGTAATTTTAAGACTTTTTTCGCGTCTGTCTTTGATTGATTTATAATATAAACGCCTTGTTACAATGTCGTTATAAACCGTTAAGAATTGGGGGCCAATGTGTTTAGGAAATAGTTGCAGGTTCAATATTATCCTGGGGTAATAACTTGCAACGTCCCTGTCAATTAGATATGTGTTTTCATCAGCATAATGTGCAATCTTCTTTTCCCGGCTATGTAAACCGCCAATTTGCATTTTATAGAAAGTACCGCCAATTTTAATTTTAAGCTTTGCAAATTCTTTAGGCATCTTGACTTTGCTTGAATCTTCAACTTCAAAATCACCAATCTTAAAAACAGCGTCTTTAACAACATTGTAAACAGTTTGCAACATTGGCGTTTTGTATTTGATGAATGTTGGCATTTCATATTTAAAAGTTGTTCCAGATTCAATTTTAGGGCGTTTCGGTGCTTTGCCTAAAACCTTTTCAAGTTCGCTTTTCATTACCGCTTCTGCTATCTGTGCGTCTGAATGGCTACGCAAATCAAGCTTGTAATCAATTCCCATTTGTTCGCGCAGTTCAATATATTGCAAAAGTTCAAGATATAACAATTCTGTGTTGTCAAGATCGTTGACGTTGTAATACAAAACAATCAACGCTTCTTCCCGCGCTAAACGGTGTTCAGGTGGATAAGGTAAATCTTGCATACGTTTACAATGAAGCCTTCCCGAATAAATCTTTAAAGACGCTTCAAGGGGCGCAACCTGAATTAAATCTATATGGTTAAAGTTTGGAATTTTAACTTTGTAATGACGTTCAATGTCATTATAACGCCAATCATATTCAATTATATTCGTTGTTGCTTCCTTCAGGATATGACACGGCGCACCACAAACAGCAAGCCAACAAATCGGTATATCGTAAACTTTGCTGTTGAAGCCCACAAGAATGAAGCATTGTAGCATCCAATTTAATTTATTTATGTCAAGCGTCTTATCGGGTGACAACTCAAAGCAAACAATCTTTTTGCTTTCAACATGCTTGAAGGAAACGCAAAAATAGTTCCAATAACATTCAACGTCAAAAACCATAACCGAACCGATTGCAAGCCGCAATTCTTCATCTTGCATTAGCTCAAAGTTTCGGTTAATTCGTTCCATAGGAACAGCCAATATTTTTTCAAATATTGGCTTTACCTTTTTGGACACTGTGCGCTTTGTTCCCAAATCATCGTCATTGAAAAACATTTAAACCCTCTTTTTCCAAAGATAGAACTTTTCAACAAAGCTGCAAACAAACTTTTCTGAAATGGGGCCGCTTGCAATGCGTCTTTCAGGTGATTCGAAAATTAATCTTTTGCCTTTAATTATAGCTCTAACTGAAAGCGTTTTAACACCTTTGCAAATGTAATTGTTTTCGTTCAAAGTTGCGTCATATTGCGAAAGTGCCTCTTTAACGATATTCATAAAGCCCCCTTTGACGTTGCGTTGAAACAACATTACTTCAGTTTCAACGCAACGTCAAGCTTTATTTTTCAACAATTGATTTTAGCAAAGGACACCAAACCGGCATTGTTTCACCGTCAACTTTGCGGCTTTGTTCCGGTGCGCCTGGGTTGTCGGTGTAAGGGCGCAAAGCCTGGGTTTTAGGTTCACCGCAAGCCGCCTGTTTGCCGCAATGTGTCTTCTGAACAAACGGGCAATCATTGCAACAGGTGACAATAATTGCAACAGCATCGTCAATTTTAATAATTTCAAACATTAGTTTTCCCCTTTTTAATTAGCGTCTGCAAGCCATAATTGCACCGCGTATGTTTTCCCCAAAAAATAAGGCTTTATCGTTGTATGTTGTAAAATCAATACAGGTAACGAAACTGCAAAGTAACTTCAGGTATTCTGCGCTAAATATCTTTCCTGGGGGTAAGCCTTCAACCTCATAACTTGCCCCGGTTGTTTCGTCAAAGGACGTTCTTAGCAGATTTTGAAACAGATGAAAGCGATTGTCTGAAGCAAGGGAAGCCAAAGTTTTAACAGCTTCAAAAAAGCTTTCTGGCAAAACCATTGCGTTACTGTCAACGTTTAACATGCTTGCTGTGTCGGGCCATTGATCGTTGTAAAGCTGTGTTTTTATCCAACTGTTATCATTGAAATAAAAAGTTAAGCTGTTATATTGACCTGTTTCGCTGTTGAACGAAAAACCTAGTTGCGCAAGCGGCTTGTCTGTCTTCAAGATTGCAGTAACAAAACTTTTAGGTAAAACCAAATTTGGCGGCAAGTTGATACCATGCCAAAACTCAACAACAATGTGGCCGTTAGTTCCAAGCATCGAATTCGCATTTAAAAGAACGCTTGCTAAAACTACTCTTTCAGCACCTTCCTTTGCAAGCAAACCGACAACTTCAAAGCCGGTTTTCAATCTGTCGTCAATTGGTGCAACCGGTGAATCTGGAATAACAAGCGGCATTTCTTCAACAGCGCAGGGAACGAACACACTGAACTTGTCTGACTTGATTGCAAGCCGTTCGTTGCCAAGTTGAGTAATTGAAAGCGATTGGCCGCACTTTAGCAGCGCGTCTTTTAATACCTTAGTTTGTGGGCAAGCTGTCAACTCGTCTTCAACATAGTGACCGGCTGAAAGATTGCCGTCATACGCAACAATTTGATTGTTTGCAATTCGGCAATGAGTTTGAAAAAATGAACCTTTATCTTTCTGCGCAATAGAAATGAATTGCAACGCAGTTATTAAGCTTGAAGCGTTTGAAGATTTAACTTTCTTTGGCGCTCTTGCCATTGTAAACCCCTTTTAAAAAGGTATTTCAAGATCAAATTTGGGGCAACCCTGAACAACTACCCTTGCAGGGGGGCGTTGATTTGCTAATCTGCAAAGTTCGTTTTCTTCATCAAAATTAGTGCAATAAATACAACTGTCTTGTTGTGTAAAATCAAGCCTTGAACTTGAAATCAAAGGCACAATCATGTCAAGTTCTTCGCAAATTGAATTCAAAAAACCTATCGCTTTTTGAATAGTTTTAACTGCGTCAATACTCATAGCTCAGAACCCCTGGATATGGAATTTTATTTGCCCAAACTCTAATTCTTTTTGGAACACGCAAACCGCTAATCAGTCTTAAAGCCGTGTCGGTATGTTCTGGCGGTTCTTTTTTGCTTGCGTCTGATTCGTAACCTGGGCAATTTGCAAAAGGTGCAACTGTCACTTTAGACGGCGGCGTTGCTTTATACAAACCACACAAGCCGTTTTCTAAATCCCATTTTGAACAGTCACAAATCAAATCTGTTTCAAAGCGTTGCCGCCACCAATCCCTTGCATGTTTACCGGCAAAACCGCCGTGTTCTAAACAAACAAATTCATTGAATGCACGCAAGCCGCAATGATAAGAAACTTTGATTGTTGGCTTTGAACCTAGCTTTTCATGCCTGTGATATATAACACGGTCAACGTTGAAATATTCAACAACAGGCGCGTCACTTTTAATCAAGTCTTCCGTTGAAGCAAAGGAAACAATCTTGCTTTCAAAGGTGAATTCATAACCGCAACCGCCCATGCTTCTAGCGTCTTCAGGATTTGAGCCGCCGCCGCAGTATCGCGCTGAAGCATGGTTGTAAACGCCGCAGCAATCACAAATCCTTACCGGTGCATCACCGCCGCCTTTGCCGGGCTTCCTGGGCTTCACAGGGTCATTGATTGGGCCTAGTCTGCGTGTGTTCCCGGCAAAATCCAACACAAGGCAATTCTCTTTCCCGGTTTCGGGACTGGGCCGCGTTCCCCTTCCCAACATCTGAACCCAAAGGCCAGGGGAAAGGGTTGCGCGAAGCATACCAATAAAGTCAATCGGCTTGTGATTGTATCCAGTTGTCAAGACATTATTATTAATTAACGCTTGTATCTCAAAGTTTTTGTGCGCTTTAATTCTTCTGTCGCGTTCATCTGGTTTTAATTTTGAATGAATTGAGGCACAGCTAATTCCCATGCTTTGCAATATTTCTGCAACGTGTTCGCAATGGTCAACACCCGAAGCGAAGACAAGCCAGGATTTGCGATTGTGTCCAAATTCAACCATTTCCTCACAAGCTGCGAAAGTTATTTTATCGGAAACATCTTGCAGTTCCCCTTTCTTATAATCACCGTTGTTAATTCCAACACTTGAAACATCTATTTCAACCTTAGTTCGTTTTGGAACAAGGGGCGAAATGTAACCTTCATACACCAAACGGTTAAAAGCTTCAAGATGTGTTATATCATAACAAATATCAGTAAACAAGCCTTCATCTGTAATCATACCTTGACCCAATCGGTAAGGTGTTGCAGATAGACCGATTACTTTCAGTTGCGGATTTATTACCTTCAGGCGTGCTATTGTATTCTGATACATTGAATCATCTTTCGGGCTTAACAAATGGCATTCGTCAACTATGATTAAATCCCTATGCCCGAACGCTTCAACAACGTTACAGACGGAAGCAACGCCGCCAAATATAATTGGCTGTGCAATGTCTTTCTGATTCAATCCTGCTGAATAAATACCAATTGGCGCGTTAGGCCAAAGCAAACGCAATTCGTCTGCATCCTGCGTCACAAGTTCCTTAACATGCGTTAAAATCATAAAGCGTTGCCTGGGCCACATTTGCAAAACGCGCATGATGAAAAGGGCGATCACAAACGCCTTACCTGTTCCTGTGGGCAAAGCAAGCACAGGATTTCCGTCATTGACTGCGAAGTAATCAAAGATTGAATTCACAGCGTCATTTTGATAATAGCGCGGAATCAATGCCATTTAATAAATTCCCTTCCAGCTTTCGCAAGCTTTAAAGATAAAGTCTTTTGGAATAATATCGTTGTGCCGTCTGCAAAACCATTCTGCGTTTTCAACAGCTTTAGCATAAACGCAACTTCTGCAATTAACGTCAAGGGGTTTTTTATTAAAGCAAATGTCTATGTAATCGCAAAATTTACACTTGAAAAAAGCTGAACTGTTTGACATTCTAACCGGTGCATTATCTGAAGTTATAACTTCTTCTGCTTTTTCTTCAAGACGTTTGCCCAATTCCCAATCAAGCTCAACTAATTCAATGTGCAATTCATCGTTGTTTTTATTGATAGAAAGATATGCGACATGTTTCAAACCGTACTTGTAACCATATATTGACGTTTGACAAAAGTGCGTTTCTTTGTCAATCTTCATTCCTTCTTTAATAAGTTTTGCAAACGGTTTATCGCCGCTAGTTTTGAATTCAGCTAAAACTTTACCGTCAACATCATACCGCAAAGGAAGCAACATTATTCCGTCAAGTGAGCCGCCAAAATGCCCCATTACGCCGGAAATTCTGAACTGTGCTTTGCCTTTTATGAATTCAACACCGCGCTTTGTTGCGGCTTCAATATGCCCCGGTTCTTCGCTAACGTCCCGGCACATTTGCGAATCAATATCTTTGCGTGTTTCTTGCATGTCAAAGCGATCTATAAAATAAGAATCGCTTTCAGGGTGATACCACAACACCCTTTCAAATTCCCACACTTCACAGCCTATGCCGCGCAGCCATTCAAGAAAACGTGCTTCTTCCCTGTGACCGCGATTGAACAACCGTTGTTGTCTTCCTGAAAACTTATGATGATAAACCCAACGAAATGTAAACCACAAATAGCGTTTGCATTCATGACCGATCAAGGAAGCACCCAAATGTGAACGTTGTCCATCGTCATATTTATCGGCACAAAATGTGTCAATTTCTTCTCTCAATCGTCTTGCAATGCCTTTGGCAACACCAACGTCAAATAAATCAACACTCATTGCACGAATTCCTTTCAGAAAAAGAAAGGGGCAATAAAGCCCCTTCCCTGAATCAACCGAATTGTTTCTACTTCTGCCAGGGGGCCGGACCGTTTGCCGCAGCACCGCCGCCGTTTGCATCGGGTTGCCAAGCCGTGTTTGCCTGTTGCTGCTGAACGGGCTGTTGCTGTTCCTGGGTTGCGTTGCTGCTCCAATTGCCGCCGTTGTTAACCGGCTGTTGCTGCTGATTGCCCTGGAACCCCTGCGCTGTGTTCTGTTGCTGCTGAACGGGCTGTTGCTGCTGTGCTGCGCCGCCTTTGCTCTTGCCAGGGTCACAACCGTTGATATCCTTAACCCCTTTGACTTCCGTGTATTTCTCGGGGTTTTCGCCTTTCTGAAGCGCGATAATAACACGAAACGGAATGTTGTGAAGCATTGCCGAATCACCGACCTTGAAGACGTTGACAACGTGACAGATTGCGGAAAGCTGGCGCTGTGCGATTTCAACCGCTTTCGGCTCTTTGTTGTAAAGGTTCAGGCGGTACGGGCCGCGTTCGCCTTTGTTGGGGCCGTCAATTACTTCAAGGTCAAGCTGAAGATATCCGTACTGCTTGCTCATTCCATCCGGTTGCGAATCGTCTTTGACCGGTTTGAACTCGGAAGAAACGATAACAACAGCATGGCCGTTGCCATCGGAAACGGGAAGCATTGCGGAAACCTGCGAAGGGTCAATCTTTGTTGCGTCAAAATTCAGAACAGCCATTGTTTTAACTCCTTTGTTGTTTAATGTTGCTAGTTTGTTTTTGTGTAAAAAACCCGAATGCCGAAAATGTAAACTTGAAATTCGTTGCTTCCAAGTACAACCTTTCGTTCTGTTGCAAGAGGGGTAAAGACATACTTTAGTTTTAACATTGTCGTTTGCTCCTTTTTCAATCTTTGTTACTTCAAAAATATCCTTTTCACGTTGACAAAAGCTGTATTCTCCTTTCATTGCTTTGATAACATCTAAAACAAAACTATTTGCTTTTACTGAAATTACATTTATTTCAACAATCATGATTAGCTCATTGCTTTTGCAAACAACGCGCTCAAATCATGCGGTTCATATTCGCCAAGCCTTCCGCTTCTGTCGCGTGCAAGTATTGAACTATCACCGGTTGTTCTAAGATATTTGTATTCTTTACCGTCTGCCCCTGGGATGATGCCCTTGTTGATATAAAGTATTTCATCGTACAAATGCGGAACCTTTGTGAAAAGGTCTAAGCCTGGGAAGAACGGAACGCGCTTTTTGTAAGTGATTTGTTTTGGCATAGGGCCGGAAAAATCCCAAACAATTTCTTCCATTTGCGATTCTTTGCAAATTAAGTAAACATGCTTGTTTGGCATGAAAAACAATTGTTCAACATATTTCATTACACGTTTTGACATTTCACCATATACGGCGCGACCGTCTTTAACCTTTAAAATACAATCTTTCAATTCTGTTTCGGCAAGCTGTGAAAGGCTGTCAACAGCAACAGTGTCAAACTTTTTTGATTCGGTTGAACCTTTCAACCATTCAAAGAATTCCTTGATTCGTTCCGGCGTGTCAGCTTGCCAAGCGGGAACAGTTGAGCCGCGCATTGATAGCATTCCCGGTTCAGTTACAAGCATTACCGGACTAGGTGCGCTGTTGACAAGCGGGGTTTTGCCGCAACCTGGGGGGCCGTAACCAAGGGCTTTCACGCCAAAGCGCAAGGCCAAAGTTCCGGCAGGTTTCAAATCTGAATCTTTCATTCTTCACCTTTCGGGCTAATTAATTTTATTGTGGGCGTTCCCGGTTTGATCGTTAAACTGTTGTTGATAACGTCTTTTATTTCATCGGAAAGAGTTTTGTAAATCGTTGTTGAAACTTCAGGTTTCCATTTAATAAGACCTTCAACCGCCGCAGCCTGGGCAAAGCCTAAGTTGCAAATTTCCTGAATATCATTTTTAACGGTTTTTTCGTCAACCTTGTAACTTTGCTTGAAAATGGCGTTAATCTTCCAGCCTTCACCAAGTTCAAAGTTTTCAGTTCCTTCCGCAACGTGTTCAGGGAAGAATTCAGAAGCAACTTTGTTGCGCCACATTGATTCAAGAACCTTTGCCGCAGCGTAAACGTTCGCGCATTCGGAATGAAGCAAAACCAACATGTTTCTGTCTTCAACTTCAACGGCTGTTGCGTTCTGCAAAAGGGTTTGCATTGTCTGCAAATTATTTCTAAGTGCGGTTAACAAGGTGAACCCCTTTCTATTTCGTTTTGAATATTTCGCAGCTTCCCGCAGCAAGACACCTTTTGCAAGGTCTTCCGTTTGTTGCGTTGTAAACCTTTTCAAGATGCGGCGCGTTTGCCGCGTGCTGATTCAACGGGCAATGTTCTTTGAATGCAGAAAGGCTTGCAATCGGAAAATGAGTTAGCTTACGCAATTTATTAAAGGCTTTAGTATTCATTAGATTTCAACCCCTCATTAAAGTGAAATGGAAACTATCAAAACCTTTTCAGTTTGTCAATGTTTTTTTCTTGCGTTTGCTTGTTTCAGTTTCAATTCCAAAACTTTCATCTGGGAATCAAAATCTCTTGCTTTCGCAAACAGTTGAAATATTACCTTTTCGGATTCTTTAAGCGCCTCATTTACGATAACCAGGGAAGCCGCGAAAGTTCCCGGCGCTTCAATTGTCTTTGCATTTTCCGCAAAACGCTGCGCTTCCGAAACCCCTTTAACACCCCCAAACCCTTCAACCAAAATAACATTAACGCTCATTAAATAAGCCCCTTTTAATCGTTCATTAGATTTCCCGGTTCAGCGAAATGGACAATACATTAACGAAAAGCGCAAGTCAACCAGAAAAAGAAAATAATTCACGCCTTGACAATAGCTCTTATTTTCTTTATCATGAGCCGCGTTGAACCGAATTCTAATGAAAAAGGAGATAAAACAGGTTGTTAACTACTTTCAGGGATTCACTCATTATTGCAATACAGCAAAGACCCCGAACACGCACCTTGAAGCAAATATCAAATGATACAAAAATACCTGAAGGATGGTTGAAAATGTTCGCACAGGGTAAAGTTGAAAACCCTTGCGGGAACAGAATGGAAACACTTTATACCAATCTAACCGGCAACACTTTGAAATTGAAATTTTGAATTCTTTGATTGAAGGGGCGTTAATGTTCCACAACATTCCAGATGAAATGAAACAATACAACCAATTTGTTTGCTGGCGGTATGAAGACATGCAAGGCGGCAAGCCAACAAAAGTACCGTATTGCCCACACAACGGCAAGCTGGCAAGCGTGCGCGATTCTAGCACCTGGGCGAGCTTTCAAGACGCTGTTGATGCTTCACCGAACTATTCCGGCATTGGTTTTGTGCTGTCTGAAAACGACCCTTATACGTTCATTGACCTTGATGACCCTTACGAATTGAACGCAGACGGAAGCCCGAAATTTCCGAACGCGCAAGAAATTCTTGACCGTCAATTGAACGTGTTCAACAAGTTCGATTCGTTTTCTGAAAAATCACCTTCAGGAAAGGGCTTGCACATTATTGTCAAAGCTGGCGTAACATCGGGCCGGAAGCGTTCAGCAATTGAAGTTTATTCTTCATTGCGCTATATGACAATGACAGGCAACGTTTATAAAGCTGCGCCAATTGTTGAACGTCAAGAGTTAATCAACATATTGTGGGAACAGTTAGGCAAAGGCGCAGCAATATATAATTATGAAGGTGACACCGCAGAAACTTACACAGATGAACAAATATTGACAATGGGAATGAACGCGGCAAACGGTCAAAAGTTCATGGATTTGTTCGATGGTAAATGGCAAGCGTATTATCAAGACAGCATTGATAAAGTATCGTGCAATGAGGCTGACTTTGCGCTTGTTGACATGCTTGCATTTTACACACAAAACACCGCGCAGATAACAAGACTGTTTCATCGTTCAGTTTTGGCAAACAGGGCAAAGGCGCACCGCATAGATTATGTGCAATACATGATAAGCAGATGCTTTGACAGAATGTTACCGCCTGTTGACATTGACGGCTTGAAAAATCAGCTTGAAGCCGCTATTGCTGAAAATAAGGCGCGTTCGTATCCTGAACGCACCGAAAGCGAAAATTGCCTAAAAAATAGGCTTCCAAATTTGCAATCTGACGGCACTTTAGAACTTGACCCTACCCTTACCCTTCCCAAAAAAGCCGCCACAAAGCAGCACACCGACACCGTCGCACTTTATGCCGTACCGCCTGGGCTTATGGGTTTGATTGCGCAATTTATTCACCAATCCGCACCGCGTCAAGTTCCCGAAATTGCTTTAGCTGGCGCAATAGGCTTAATGGCCGGGATTTGCGGAAGGTCTTACAACATTTCAGGAACCGGCTTGAATCAGTATGTTTTGGTTCTGGCGCAAACGGGGGCCGGGAAAGAAGCAATAGCTTCAGGCATTGATAAATTAATGCTTGCGGTTCAACGCACCGTTCCCGCAGCCGTTGATTTTATCGGCCCTGCTGAAATTGCTTCACCGCAAGCATTAGCAAAACACCTTGCAAAAAGTTCACCTTGCTTCTTTTCAATGGTTGGCGAATTTGGTTTAAAGCTTCAGCAAATGGCGGCATTTCGCGCAGACAAAAATGATTTGGGTTTGCAAAGAATGATGCTTGATTTATACAACAAATCCGGCGAGGGCAAAGTATTGCGCGGGACAATCAGAAGCGACAGGGAACAAAACACGGATGCTGTTCTTTCGCCTTCCTTTACAATTATGGGCGAATCAGCGCCGGAGAACTTTTATAAAGCACTTAATGAATCAATGATTGAAAGCGGCTTGCTTCCGCGTTTTACAATTATTGAATATCATGGTTTAGTTCCGTTATTGAACGATGAACATTTACACGTTCAACCGTCTTTCGATTTGGTTGAACAAACCGCGTCATTGTGCGCACATTCGCTTATGTTGAACAACGGCAATAAGGCGCAGCATGTTTCAATGACACCTGAAGTTGTAAAAATGTTTAAAGAACTTGACGCGTATTGTGTTAACGAAAACAACAACGCTTCAAATGAAGTCGTTAGACATTTATGGACACGTTGCGCAATGAAAACAATGAAGCTTTCAGCATTGGTTGCTGTTGGCGTAAATCCTTATGAACCAGTAATAACGCTTGAAAATGCAACCTGGGCCTTTAACATTATCAAGGCCGGTATTGTCAACATACTTGTCAGATTTGAAAGCGGAAACATTGGTGAAGAAACTTCAGAAACAAAACAAATGGACGATGTTTGCAGGGTGATAAAATCTTATATTGTTAGTGATTGGACAAAAATTGAAAAATACAAAGCATCAAACATTAAGCTTCACGATGATAAAATAATAACGCTAACATATATTAACAAACGGTTGTCTTCATCGGCGGCATTCAGAAAGGATAAGTTAGGTGCAACCAAAGCAATACAGCGAACAGTTGAAACGCTAAAAGCGCAGGGTGACATACGGGAAGTTGGGCCGAAACAAGCCGCTGATAAATACGGGTTTAGCGGTAAGTGTTTTGCAATTGTCAACGTTGTTCAATTCGGTTTGTGAAAGGGGATTATATGAGTTATCCAACAAAAGACGAAATGTGGCAAACCGGAAAGCTTCACGCAATTAACTTTTGTGAAGCAAACGCTTTACCTGTTCCCGCTTTCATTGCTGAAGAAACATGGCCGTTTGGAAGTTGTGCATACTATCGAATGACAAAAGACGGCAGAGGAAAGGTTGTTGGCTGCGTTAAGAAAATGGCGCACATCGGCACAGCCGGTCAAGCGTGGTCTTATCCTGGGCATATTATAGATAGAACGCCTTACGGGGTGATTGCGCACGAAATGGGCCACCATGTTGACGCGATCAAGGGCAATGTAAAGCAAGGTTACATTTCAGGCTTCAGCGTATTAATTTGCAGTCAAAGCCAAGAAACCAAACTTACAAACTATTGTCCGAACACAGGCGAATGGTTTGCAGAAATGATGCGCTTGTTTATTACAAATCCAAATTTACTTAAAGCAATTCGACCTAAAACGTTTAGCCTCTTAACACTTAATTTCATCAAACCTATAGAAACAAGAAGCTTTCAAGAAGTGCTGAAAGATGCACCTGAAAGAACATTACAACTTGCGTGCAAACGTGTTTTAAAAGGAGTTTGAACAGGTGAAAACGGAAGGCTTAAAATTTGATAGCGGCAAGATTGATTTTTCGCTTTTGCCCCTTGAAGTGCTTGAACCATTGATAAAAGTTTTTGAACACGGTGAAAGTAAATATGGTTTTGAAAATTGGCGTAAAGATTTCGGCACAGCGTACCGGCGCAGATTCATTGCCGCAATGCTGCGCCACACTAAAGACGCGCAACGCTTTCCCCTGGCGATCAACGAAAAAGACGGCGGCGTGTATCACCTTGCACAAGTTGCATGGAATGCTTTGATTTTACTTCATCATGAAATAGAAAAGTCAAACGTTGTGCAAAACGATTACTCAATTTAAACAAAGCGCCGGATTGCCCACAATAAGCAACCGGCGCTTTATTTTGTCCTACCACATTTTATCCGATGAATCAAAAACCTGTTCAGCTTCAACTTTCAAATCTGGTAAACAGCCAATTTCAAATATTTGCAAATCGTTATGCTTGATGCACTTGAACCTTTTGTTAAATTTTTTAGAAGCTGTTGAAACAGCCACACGCAAAGAATTCTCTTGCATCATTCCAAACTTAACAATAAAACTTTTTCCAACGGGCAAATTTTCAAAAGGTAACGGAGTACAACCTTGACTTCTTTTTGAACCTTTCATTGCTTCAGACGATTCATGATACATTTTAGCTCCTATAAAAGTTAACAGTTTAACAATCTGACAAAAGTTATATCAAAATAAATTTTACAAGTCAACACAAATATTAAACTAAAAAATTAATAGCACTGAAGATTAAATCTATCAAATTATAGCAATATATATTGGCACTTCTGTTACATAAGTACTTGAAATCATTACGTTTTATGTGTTTTCTATCAATATATTAAAATTGAGTTCCGAACGCTCTAGAAAGACACCTTGCAAATAATAAAACTATTATAGTGTTCATAAGTCTAATACTAAGAGTAATGTACATGTGATTTTTGGGTTGCTGGTAATATATTTGATAGAAATGAAAGAAGTGAATAAAAACAAGTAGTTACATAATATAAAATCAATATACGAGTAATATATAAGAATTTAGACCTAAAAGGAGATACACAAAATGTTAACCAGAACACAAAGCATTCAGAAATATTACGTTGAAAGTGGAAAAATAATGAAAAATGATGTTAAATTCTTGTTTGATGAACTGTCTAGGTTAGAAAGTATAGAAAAAGATCACGCTAAGTGCTTGAAAAATAAGGTTATAGCTACCGTGAATGGTCAACCCCTGTAATGTGGGATTCGATACCTTGATAATATAAAATAGTAGAATATTCCCCAAGTGTAGAATATCCTACACATTGTCGCTGACGGAGAAAAACCAAAATGTATAATTATCAAATACTTGCAAGATTGCTTGACGAACTGACAGCGGAAACCAGTATCAACGCGCATGAAGTTATCTTGCTTCGCAACCGGCTTTCGTGCAAGAACTGCAAAGAAAGCACTTATGCAAGCAACGCCTGGGTTTGCAAGCATCACGGCGCAATCCCGAAAGACTTCAAAGGTGCGTGTGAACGATGGGTGAATAACATTCGTGATAACAAATAGCTGGTTCAATATTGTGGGCATAAGGGGAAAGCATGTGCGTTAAAAGCTGTTTGCAATGCGGATTCAAATTTGATTGTATGAAGGCTTCAGCAATGGCAATGCGTATGTTGTCTAACGGTATTGCATACGCAAAGGGGCTTGAATTCTTTGAACTGAAAGCCGCAAGCTGTGACGCGTTCACCGGCTTGAAAATTAAGCGGAAAAAAGAAACCCAATTTAAATTCAAGTTTTGAAAAATATTCGTTGACAGCTTGTTGTTTCCCTGTTATTGTTGTTTTAACGAATGATTCAACCGGGGGCGCAAATGAAAAAGACTTTTAAATTTTGGGCAAGCTCTGCTGATGCTGATGCAAAAAGAAAACCTGTTCAGGTTAAAGAGTTTGAAGGCGAAACCCTTGAAAGTGTTTTCAATCAAGCTGCAAAGCACTGTGACAAAATAAGCTTTAATGCAACTTTCGATGAAGTTTAATTGATGAAACTTTTTGCTTGACGCTTTGATGAAATGCGTTTATATTTGTTTTAACGAAACGCACAAAGGGGAACAACATGGAAATCACAACCGCGCAAATCAAAAGAACTGAAGCAATGATGAAAGAATTTGCAAAAGGCGAAGCTGTAACGGTTGATTTTTCTTGCCCTGGAATCCTTTATGTGTTTGGTTCAGAACTGGCAACACTTCGCATTTTCGCCAAGTACAACAGCAACGGCGCACACTTCAACAGTAAAGTTAGAACCGGTTACAGCGTTAACCTGAAAAGCTTTTACATTTCGCTTGACCTGGGGGCTTAACATGGGAACCTTTGAAGCCGGGAAGACCTACCAGACGCGCAGCATTTGCGATTCTAACTGCATTATCAAGGTTGTTGTGGCAAGCCGCACAGCAAAGACCCTGAAGACTGTCACATGCAAGGTTTTGCGCATAGGTGTTTACCAGGGCGTTGAATTCGTCAAGCCTTGCGGGGCTTACAGCATGGCCCCCATTGTCAGGGCCGAAAAGGGGGTTTGACAATGGCAAGATATAAAATGAATTGGGATTGGGCCGGTGGTTACAAGAACGGCGTTCGCTGTCTGATTTATACAATCTTTCGCGGCGGCGGTGTTTACGGTGTTATGATAATGTTGGGCGAAATCGAAAAGGGGCCGCGTGATAAATCTTGGAAGACCGGCAAGGCAAGCAACTGCAAAAGTCATCATGACGCGTTTAAAGCCGCGTTCGATTACACCGAAAAGGAATTCAAAGAGGGGCGCACATAATGGCAACGCTGTATGATTGGAAAGGCACCTTGCTTGCGAAGATGAAAGCGGAAGGTTGCCGCGATCTTTCACCGGAAGAAATAAACCGCGTGTTTAAAGGTTGCGTTGCAGAAAACCGTTGCATTATGTTCGCAAATGAGTTAATAAAGTGGAACCAAATAACGCTTGCTGATTTGAAAGGGTGAACCGTGAAAAAGAAATGCAAGAACGCAATTAACTTATCAACTGAAACGAAACCGGCAAGACTGTTGCGAATACAAAAACATTATGTTGAAAGCGGTGAAATATTCAAAGCTGACAAAACCTTTCTTGTGATGGAACTTTCACACTGTTACAAAGCAATGGGAATAATCGAATGAAAGAAACAGTCTTGACAAAATACAAATATAATGAAAAGTACGAAATACACGCGGGACATACAATTTACAGGATAAAGGACAAAGCGACAGGTGAAACGCTTTGCAGTTGCACAAAGGAAAACAAAGCCGCGTTCATACTTTCAAAGTTGCCTAAGAAATAAAAAAGGGGGCCGAAATGAAACAATATTTACCTAACTTAATTTTTATCCTGGCATTGCTTGCCGTGTTGGGTGTCGTTGATCTTTGCTGCATTCTCACAAATCGCAAACTGAAGCGAGAACTTGAAGCGGAAAAGCAAAGAGCTATGAAAATGCAACGCATGTTGGAAAGGTTTTAACATGCACAGTTCGCTTTCTTTTTGGTTGACATTCGCGGCTGTTATTACTATAGTTCGCGTCACGCTTGAAGTTTACGTTGCGAAAAGGAATTCTAATAAATGGCAATAACACCAATAACACATAAGCAAGCCGCGCAAGAAAAAATGCTGTATGGATTGTTTCTTGATTTGTTTTGCAGTTGTGAGGTTTGTCAAGAGTACGTTGATCAACTGACAGACGATCTTAAAAGCGCCAAAGCTTCAGCGAAAAAGATTAAGAAAAGTCTTGAAGCTGTCAAAGCGCAGTATGTTGTATTGAATGGCAGCTTGCCAAGGGAACCAAAATAGCATGGCGATCACACCGGAACAGCTTGCGAAGTCGGGAACAGAACACGGCCACCAAGCCGCGTTGTTCTGTCAATGCGCAATAAACGTTAACGTTTACCCTGAATTGAAATGGTTTCACGCGATAGGTAACGGCGGTTCGCGGGGTGATACTGAAAAATCAAGAGCTATTCGCGGCGGCGCAATGAAGGCTGAAGGGGTCAAGGCTGGCGTGCTTGACACCTTGTTACCGGTCAAGCGCGGCGGTTGGTCAGGGCTTTACATTGAAATGAAAAAGCCTAGCCAGAAACCGGCAAAGGCAAGCTCTAAAGGCGGCATGTCAGACGAACAGCTTGAATTTAAAACGTTCGCTGAATCACAGGGGTTTGCGTGCATGACAGCTTATAGCTGGCTTGAAGCCTGGGAAGCCTTGATTAAATACTTGACTTGGCAAAATTAAACGCGTATTGAATAAAGCGGGGTGCAATTAATTATGTCAGGTGGAGCAAGAAAGGGCGCAGGAAGGCCGACAGGAACGAGGAAGGCCGACAGCCGCAACCTGTGCGTTAAGGTTCGTGTAACAGGCAAGGAAAAGGCCGCATTGCTGGAACGCGCAGACGCAGCTGGTCAATCAATGAGTGAATATCTTTTAGTTTCTGCTTTGTCAGAAAAGGAATGAGAATGGAACAGCCAACTTTGCTTGAATGGATCGAAAGACTGTTGCAAAGGAATCTTGCACCTGTTGAAGTTGAACAGCTTGAACGTTTTCAGTATGTAACGCAACCTGAATACCGAATTAATCTTGACTTGATAACTGATTATCATGACAGAATGATTGCTGAATGCTTTGATTGCATTGAACCGCCGCAGCCGCAGACAAGACGCGTTGCAATTGTTGGCGTATCGGCAAGCGTTCATAATGCAATTCGCGGCATTGTGAATGGTGCTTTGAGCGATTGCATTATCATTGACGAATTGCCGCAGCCTTTTTCTGTTCATGCTGGAATTGATTTGATGATTGAAAGTTTAGGCAATGCTGTGCATATTAAACCTGAACAGCTTTTCTGTGACAACTGGAAACGTGAAAGAGATTACCCAACATTGCGGGAAGGTATCAGACGCAACCAAATAAAAAGTTTATCAAAGGGGAAACGCTAAATGTCAACAGTTCTGTATGAATCAAAATCTAGCACGATAACCGGCGTGAATGATTACCTGAAAGAACAGGCGAAGCTTGCCAATTTGCGGCCTAACGTCAAGAAACATCTTGCGGCCTTTCAGGGTTACGTTACAACATACGGCGCTGATACTGTGCGGGGTTGCCTCAAAAGCAAAACCGGCAAGTTTGGCAAAGCCAGGATTGCGTTTGTCCTTAGTGATAAAGACAAATTTCAGTTGCTTCAAGTCCTGGGGTTGACCGTCAAACCTTCACCGTTTGGCAAAACCTTAAACTGTCGCTGCGCTTCCGTTCCGGTAAAACAATAATGCACGCCTGTAATTGTGGGCATAAGGGTGCTGAAGGTTTGCAAAGTGAAGACCTTAAAACACACATTCAGTTAACCGTTCCCGTAACGTCTGAAGCTAGATACATTGCAGCCGGTTACGTTGTTGTTGACCGTGACGAATATATGATAACCATTCGCAAAAACCTTTTGCCCTTGCCGCCTGAACCGCCACCGAAACGAATTTTAGGTTGCTAAAATAAATTCGCAAAAAGTTAAATAAAACGCTTGACGGTTTGCGTTCGTTATTGTATTGTTGTTTCAACGAAACGAAATAACAAAGGGGTGCCGAATGAAAAACCAAATTCGTAAAGATGCTGAAAAGATTTACAACGCAGCTTTGGCGGCGGTTAAGGTTGCAGAAACCGGAACCGACATTGAAGCTTACAACAAAGCTGATGCAAAATTAACTGAAGCTAGAATCGCTTTAATTGCCGCTGAAACCGCTTACCCCACAAAAGATGAAACACGCCGCAGCAATGAACTTTACAGGCTTCGCAATCGCGGATTGGACGTTTAAAAGACTTCCGACCCCTGGCGGCTTACCAGGGGAAAGGGTGAATCTTGGAACGGTTGCGAATCTGCAAAGAGGCTGAAGACGAATGTATAGTTTCAGGTTGTGTTCAGGCAACGCAGCACGTTTGCGAAATGAGTTGCAATGATTCCTTTTGTCATAGCAAAAAGAAAGACATTCCTTGCATACCTTTTGAAAAGGAGAATTGAAAAATGGAATTTTCACAAAAGAAGTTTGAAGAAATGCGCAACGCGCTGCAACTTATTCACGATATTAGCTTGCGAAGTAATGTTGTGAACAAAATTCCGAATTCAGAAGCGGAACGCACAACATTTGCGATAAGGTTTTAGAACATGAAGCAACGCCGCTGCGCAACATTAACCGGGATTTCGGCAAGTTTGGTTCACCGTTTTACGACTCTGAATTAACAGTTAAGCTTACCGAAACCGGCAAAGCTGAACTTGAAAAATTGATTGCTTCACCTGGGCTGTTTGTTCAGGAAGTTGGGCGCGTTCCCGGCGCTGGCAATCCGAACACCGTCAAACAGCTTTAAGGGTTGTTAATGCTTGCTGAAGCTGTTTGCCGGGACGCGGAAGCATGGGGGCTTGAAAGCGAAGTTTACAGCGTCCCGATTGGCGATATTAACAACCTTTCGACATTCGTTGACACAATTAAACTTGCAAGGGGGCTGTAATGGCTAACGATCAAAAGGACGCTTTGACGCTTGCCGAACACGCGGTTAGCATTGTCAACGGTTTAATTGTTAGGGCTGAATCCGTATGCGAAAACACGCGCAACATGCTTGACAGGTTTCGCGCACAACGCACATTTCACCGCGATACATTACCGCCTGTTAAGAAAAGTATTCGCGCTGTTTATCGGCGCTTTGACAAAAAAGTTTCAATTCGCTTTTAAAAGTATTGACAGGCTGTTAAAGATTCTGTATTGTGCTTTTCATCGTTTACCACAAATAGAACTGCAAAGGAGAAAAACAAAATGGCAACTGTAAAGGAACAGAAGAAACTGGACAAGGCGCTTGCCGCTTCAATGCTGGTACTTGCCGCAATCGTCACGGCAACGAATGAAGGCGGTTTCATGTATACTTCCGTTGAAATTCACAAGCCGCTTGTTGATGCTGGTTTAGTTGAAGTCAACACCACGCTTGTCAACGAAACCGGAGAAATGGCAACCAGGGCCACCGTCAAGGCGATTGCCGCCGCGCAGGAAGCCGCCGCAAACGGAACCAAGCTTGAAGAAATCGCAGCACCGGCACCGGTTGAAAAACCGACATTCACCCTGGAAACCGGCGTTGCTGTTCCCGCAGTTGCCAAAGGCGGCGCGATTCGCAAAAGCGCCTATCCGTTCGAGCAGATGGAAGCGGGGCAATCCTTCTTTATCGCGGCAACCGCAGACCGGCCCGACCCCGCAAAGAGCCTGGCAAGCACCGTTTCCGGCGCAACGCGCAAGTTTGCAACCGAAAAGAAAGACGAAACCGGCGCAACGATCATGCGCACCAATCGCAAAGGCAACAGCGTTGCGACCCTGGAAATTACCAAAGAGTTCACCATTCGCGGCGTTGAAGAAAACGGCGTGAAAGGGGCGCGAATCTGGCGGCTGAAATAGGCCGGTAACATCTGGTTAACGGTGCGGGGCGGTTCGTTGCCGCTTTCTTCTAAGCAAAGGACGATAACCGCCGCGTATCGTTAACCGCTTCAACAAACAGTTTGCTTTGCTAAAGAAGTTCCTCGGGGTTGACGATAGGGCTTTAAATGACAAGAGACACGCTTAAATCTTTAGCAAAGCAATTCAACAATCAGTTTGCCGGTTTCAAGTTAGGTTGAACGTTTGACGTTTGGCAAACCTTGAAGCTGACAAGAACAATTTAGGTTTCAGTTCAGCGGATTGATTAAATGAAAGCCAGAGCATCTTTAGCTGGAACCTGAAACAAAACAGTTTGTTTGGTGTTATCGAAAGAGGGCCAGAAAAGGCGCGGATACTAGAAACCTTGCAAGCCGCCTAACAGCGGCTCAAAATAATGTGGCAAGGATGGGCGCACAAGGGGCGCATTACCATTTTCTATCGCTAGTTACCAATCAGCCTAGGGAATCCCGGTTCAATCCCGAGGGGCCGAAAGCCGCCACCAAACAATTAAGCTGAAACAAATTTTGCGCTTTCGCCAAGTGATAAGGCAACGGTTTTTGATACCGTCATTCCTTGGTTCAAATCCAAGAAGCGTAACCAATGTGCCGGGAAGGGGCAAATAAATTATCCCCTGGAAATCAATGTTTGCATGATCCTTTCCCGGCCTTAATCGGGGCGCACGCGGCACCGTCAAAGCCGCTGCGCAGCGCAACAAGCGCCGCCTGTGTCCCGATCTTCCCGGCAAACGGGGCAAAGCCGCAATGATTCAGAAACACGCCTTTGCCGCCGTTCCTGGGCCGTTCCAGGCCCGAAAGCATTTCAATCATTCTTGCTGTCAAGGCGGCGTGCGCCTTCAGCGC